>Ga0209066_10005895_pt1 | contig 12693 bp, 13 predicted proteins | sample All_14_2_FD_187198 | JGI IMG/M metagenome (GOLD analysis project Ga0209066, IMG submission 187198) | Freshwater microbial communities in response to fracking from Pennsylvania, USA - Allegheny Zone_MetaG_DW_15 (SPAdes) (version 2) ...
ATTCTCGACACCGAGCCGGGCTATGAGCAGGTGCAAACGCTGCTCAACCAGCTGGAGTTCGGAGTGCTGCCGTGACAACTATCTGGCGCATAGACAAGAAGCGCCATGCGGCCTCGAGTTTCTCCGGGGAAGGGGCGGCCTTGTACGGCGGGCGCTGGAACCCGCAGGGAGTCAGGGTGGTTTACGCTGCCCAGACGCTGGCCCTGGCCGCGCTGGAGAAATTTGTGCACCTGGAGGGAGTAGCCGCCGGCATCAGCTTCGTCAGTTTTAAGATAGAAATCCCCGGCAGCGTTAGGATAAGGCACCTGGAGCCAGCTCATTTGCCCAGGAACTGGCGCAGCGTGCCTGCCCCGGCCTCAACCCGCGAGATAGGCCTGAACTGGGCGCGCAATGGTGAAAGCGCGATCCTGCGCGTGCCGTCCACGGTAATCCCTTCCGAATACGATTACCTGATCAACCCTCAGCATCCCGATTTCGAGTCTCTTAAGATCTCCAAGCCCGTGCCCTTCTCTTTCGACCCCAGACTGTGGAAGTAAGCCAGAAAATGACCATTCATCCGGAATTTACAGACAGTTGGTCACAACAATCAACTTGTTCCATTTTGGAACAGGTTTAGCCATTAAATAATCAGAAATCTCCCAAAGCAACCCGACAGACCGTTGTCGGGTTCGCCTGTTATGCTATTTGTGGGCATGGGGAGGCGTTATGAAAAGTGCAACCTATTCAGATGATAAATCAGCCAAGGTTATTCTCTACACAGATAAAGGCGGGAAAGCGAATATTGAGATACAACTTGATAATGAAACAGTATGGCTAACGCTGAATAGCCTCGCCGAATTGTTTTCATCCTCAAAACAGCTAATCAGTTATCACTTAAACCGAATCTATAAACAATCCGAATTAAAGCGAAGCGCAACTGTCAAAGATATTTTGACAGTTCAAAATGAAGGCGGAAGAAAGCTGCGGCGGCGATTGGAATATTACGATTTGGACGCTGTTATCTCCGTGGGATACAGAGTCAACTCCAAACGGGCCACCCAGTTCCGCATCTGGGCCACTGACATACTGCGCCGCCACCTGGTGGACGGGTACACGATAAATCAAAAGTTGCTGAAGGCTAAGGAGGAGAAGTTCCTGTCTTTTCAACGCGCTATCAAGCTTATTGAAACAGTAAAGACCCGCAAGCCGCTGGAGTACCGGGAGGCGATGGGACTGCTGGACGTGATCCGGGACTATAGCCGCGCCCTTGCGCTTGGTCGTGAACCTGATCAATAGAGAAAACTAAGTTGTTAAACGGCCGGCCCCACAATTGGTATTATTAAGGTGGCGTGCGAACGCTTTTACTACTATGACCACCAAAAGACCGCTGTTGAAGATGAGGAACTATTTTGTGGGCGCGCTCAGCCAGGCCTATGAGGGCGGGCAGGGGGACGACAAGCCGCTGCACGCGGCCGTGCACAGCTGCACCCAGGCCATAGACGGCGGCAAGGCCGGCCCGGCCACCTACAGCGAGCGGGGCTGCGCCTGGCTGGACCTGGGAGAGCCGCAAAAGGCCCTGGCCGACTTCAACAAGGCCATCAAGGCCGACCCCAACGACGCCGCCCTGTACAGCAACCGCGGCGACGCCTACGCGGAACTCGGCAAGTACGAGCTCGCCTTCGCCGACTACAACCGGGCCATAAAGACAGACCCCAAGCTGGCCAGCGCCTTCAACAACCGCGGCCAGGCCCATGCCGAAACCGGCGACCTGGAGGCGGCAATAGAGGATTTCAACCAGGCGCTCCGGCTGGACCGGGCGCTGGTCTCGTCGATGTATAACCGGGGCTGGGTATATTTCGACCAGGATAAGCCGGAGAAAGCCCTGAAGGACTTCCAGGCGGCCCTCAAGCTGGAGCCGGGCTCGGCGGAGATACTGGGCAGCCTGGGCGAGGTGTACCAAGAGCTAGGCCAGCCCGAAAAGGCCATAGCGCAGTTCACCGAGATCATAAAGCATTACCCCAAGAGCGGCTACGCCTATAACGACCGCGGCCTGATCCACCTGGAAGAGGGGAACCTGGAAAAAGCCTATCCCGACTTCGAGATGGCGCTGCGGCTGAGCCCGCACGACAGCGGCGTCTATAATAACTTCGGCCTGCTGTTCGCCTCTACCAAGGGCCGGGAGACCGAAGCCCCCGTGTATTTCACCGCCGCCCTGCGGCTGTCGCCCAACACGCCGCTGTACCTGTTCAACCGCGGCGACGCCTACCTGCAGATAGGCCGGGCCAAGCTCGCGCTCAACGATTTCACCAAGGCCATAGACCTGGACCCGGAGGTGGGGCTGTACCACTTCGGGCGGGGCCTGGCCAATTACGACCTGGGCGACATGAAAGAGGCCCGGGCCGACTTCACCGAGGCCCTGGAGCTGGAGCCGCCCACCGCCGAGATCTATTGCAACCGCGCGCAGGTTTGCACGGAGCTCGAGGACTACAAGTCCGCCCTGGCCGACTACGCGGCGGCCATAGCGGCCGACCCGCATTGCGCCACGGCCTATTTCAGCCGCGCCGCGATCTACCAGGATATGGGCAAATACGCCCTGGCCAAGGCCAATACGGCCAAGGCCCTCAAGCTGGATCCCAAAATCAGGTAAGTGGAACTACGGTTTCTTGGAAGGAGTTTCGGGCGGCGTGGCGCGCACGAACTTGTCTGCGGCGCCTTCGCGCTCGGCGGCGGTGGCGGGAGCGATATAGTCCCGGTGGAATTCCACCAGCAGGCCGCCTACCTTCAGGGCTTTCACGCAGCGCGGCCCGCAGCTCACGATCTTGAGCAGTTCGCCGGTAAGTGAATTCTTAACGATATCGCCTTCGGTGAAGTAAAAATCAGCCATATTGCCTCCCGTATTGGTATATCTTATAACTTTTCGCTAGCCGCATACCCTGTTTAATTCCGCTAAATCTTCTGAGTTCAGTTTCAGGCCCCGGCCGGTGTTCAGCGGGAACATCAGGCTTTGCGGGTCCTTCACATGGTCCAAGCCCAGGGCATGGCCGAGCTCGTGGGCCAGCAAGTTCACCAGCTGCGCGCGGTCGGTGTACTTGTAGATCTCTATGCTCTGCAGGCCGCCGGCGACCCTGTACAGGCCTTCTTCGTAGCGGCCCAGCGCCGAGCCGACGCGGTTGTATTGGTCCGCCTTAATATCGAGCTGCACAATAAGCTGGTTGAGCGTGGTGCCCAGCGCGTTGAGCGTGTCCACATTCCGGTTCAGGGCGTTCTCTATCATCCTGACGCCGCCGAACTGCGTAGCGAGCGCCTGCCTGGCCCGGTTGATGCTGCGCGCTTCGGCCGGCGAGGCGCTGCCCCGCTGGTTCAGGCGGCCCACCTCGGCGTTGTAGGCGGCTTCCCGCTCTTTGTATCTCGCCAGTATCCCTTTCAGCCTGGCTTCCTGCGCGTCCACCTGGGCGGTCAGGGCCTCGTACCTGGCCTTGAGCTCTTTGTAGGTGCCGAGCGTCTGTTCCGTAGCTATGCCCAGCGCCTTCAGCTTGTCCAGCGCGGCCTGGCGCTCGTCGTAGACCAGCCGTATGGTGACGGCGCCGCTGCTGTCCTTCAGCTCGAATAGATTCTTGCGCTCGGGCAGCTCCCAGGCGGTTTCGGCCTCGCGCAGGGCGTCTATCAATTCAGCCCGGGTGATGGAGTAGCCCGGGTCTATGGTCCCCAGCGAATAAGTGATGGGGGAGGAACAGGGGAACAGCCTGGCCCGCATGATCTGGGCCGTCGCCCGGTACACGGCCTCGTGCGAGCGCCACTGGTACCAGGCCACGCCCAGCGCGGCTAGCAGCAAAAACCAACTGAGGGCCTTACGCATATATAAATTATACGATTTCCGGCCGGCCAACCGCGGCCGGCAGTTATTTGATAAAATTCTCTCCGGACTATGGCGGACATACAACTCGAATTATTCTCACAGGCCCAGGCGCACCCGGTGTACCTGTTCTTCGACACCGAGACCACCGGCCTGCCCCGCAGTTGGAACGCGCCGGTGACCGCGCTGGACAACTGGCCGCGGCTGGTGCAGCTGGCCTACATGGCCTATGACGGCGACGGGGGGCTGATAGCCGCCGTCGACACCATCATCAAGCCGCAGGGCTTCACCATCCCGGTGGAATCGTCCCGCATTCACGGCATTACCACCGAGCGCGCGCTGGCCGAAGGCCGCGACCTGGTATCGGTACTACGCGACTTCAAGGCCCTGCTCGACCCGGCCCGCTACCTGGTGGCGCATAACATGAGCTTCGACGAGAAGATACTGGGCGCCGAGTTCCTGCGCAACGGCCTGCCCGACATCCCCGCCGCCAAACACAGGATCTGCACCATGCACAGCACCACCGAGTTCTGCGCCATACCCGGCCCGCGCGGCTATAAGTGGCCCAAGCTCACCGAGCTGCACCGCAAACTGTTCAACAAGGATTTCTCGGAGGCCCACAACGCGGCCGCCGACATAGCGGCCACGGCCAAATGTTTCTGGGAATTAAAGGAGCAGGGGATCATCAAGATCCCCGTCTAATATGCAATTACCGTCAGCCTCGGGCCTTAAACCCCGCGCAACCTACTTCCTCGGCGACGCCTGCCTGTGCTGGGCGCTGGGCGAGACCATCAGCCGGCTCACCTCGCTGCAGGTGCTCTACGTGTACCGGCAGCTCCGCAAGCACCCCGAGCTGGCGCGGCTGGGCGTGCACGACCTGGTGCCCTCTTATACCGCGCTGGCCGTACACGCCGACCCGCTGTGCGACTGGGAGGCCGTGCGCCGAATAGTGGACGCGGCCGTGGCCGCCCTGCCCTCCGACGAGGCCAGGCTCAAGGAGCGCTCGGTGAGCCACCTGCTGCCCGTCACCTACAACGGCGCCGACCTGCAGCGCGTGGCCGACCACGCCAAGATCAGCCCCGAAGAGGTAATACGGCGCCACACGGCCCCCGAGTACCTGGTGGCCATGATAGGCTTCCGCCCGCATTTCCCTTACCTGCTCGGCCTGGACCGCTCGCTGGTCACGCCGCGGCTGGACTCGCCGCGCACGGCCGTGCCGGCCGGCTCCGTGGCCATTGGCGGCGAGCAGACCGGCATTTACCCCGAGACCTCGCCCGGCGGCTGGAACATACTCGGCATGACCTCGACCGACCTGCTCTATCCCATAGAGCCCGGCGACACGGTAGTCTTCAAGAGGGCCGAAGCATGAAACTCATAAACTGCGACATAGGCGAAAAAGGCCCGCTGCACGAAGGGGACCGCAAACTGATGGATTACATCCAGATCGCCAACCTGGCCTGCGACGGCCATGCCGGCGACAAAGAGACCGTGGCGGCTTTCCGCGAGCTGGCCACCGAGCGCGGCGTGGGCGTATCGGCCCACCTGTCCTACCCGGACAAACCCAATTTCGGCCGTAACACCATGGACCTGCCCGAGGCGGAGCTGCTGGCCGCGCTGGACGCGCAGCTGGCCCTGCTGCCCGGCGTAAAGCATGTAAAGTTCCACGGCGCGCTCTACAACGACGCCTGCCGCGACGCCCGCCTGGCCGAGCTGCTGGCCGGCTGGCTGATGCGCAACAATATCGGCACCCTGCTGGCGCCCGCCGACTCCGAGCTGGCCGCCGCCACGCGGCGCCTGGGCATCACCGTGCTGCGCGAGGCCTTCATAGACCGCCGCTACGACTGGGACGAGGCCACCGGCCGCTTTTGCCTGGCCGACCGCGCCACCGGCGGCGTGATAACCGACTTAGCCGAAGCCCTGGCCCAGGCCGAAGAGATCATAGTGCGGGGCCGCGTGAACGTGAGCGGCGACCCGGCCCGGCCCGTCTGGAAAGAGATCAAGGCCGACACGCTCTGCATACATTCAGATTCCCCGATAGCCCTCGAGCTCGCGCCCAAATTGCGCGCGGCACTCGAGCAGGCCGACAAGGCCGCCGCCGCCGCCGGCACCCGCGGCAATATACGCCTGGTGAAGCCCGGCTTCTGCGGCACCGCCGGCCTGCCCCGTTACGGCAAGCAGGACATCGGCGTCTCGCCGGGCGGGGCCATGGACTGCTTCTCGCTGCGCCGCGGCAACCTGATGCTGGGTAACCCCGACAACAGCCCGGCGCTGGAGATACTTGGGCCGCCCGAGATAGAGATGCTCACGCCCGGCCGCTTTGTGCTGACCGGCGCGCAGCTGGAAGCTTTCCTGCACCGCGGTGCCGCCGAGCCCGAAGAGGTGGAGCATAGCCGGGTGTACGAGGTGGAGGCCGGCGACCGCCTGACCTTCGCGGGCAAGCGCTACGGCCTGCACACTTATTTCTGCTTCAGGGGCCGCGCCGGCGGCGGTCCCGTGCCCGCCGCCGAGGCGGTGCCTTTTGCCGCCGTCAACAACTGGGCCGACCCGCAGGGCCGCATCCGCGTGCTCCCCGGGCCGGAGTACGGCCTGCTGGCTCAGCCCGGCATGTTCTTCCTGACCCAGTGGCGCACGACGTACAAAATGGACAAGATGGGCATACGCCTGGCCGGCGAGGTAGACCTGGCCAACGGCCTGGGCAACATGATCTCCGGCGCCGTGGCCGACGGCACCATACAGCTCACCAGCGACGGACCCATCATCCTGCTGCGCCACCGCCAGACCACCGGCGGCTACCCGCGCATCTTCAACGTGATCTCGGCCGACGTGGACCTGCTGGGCCAGTACGCGCCTAACCAGGCCATACACTTCGTGCAGGTGACGCTGGAGCAGGCCCGCGAATTCGCCCGCCTGAAAGAAGCGGCCCTGGACAAACTCCGCGCCGCCCAGGCATGAGGCAGGTCACCGCCGCCGTCATAGAGCGGGACGGCAAAATACTGCTGGCCCGGCGCAAAGACGGCGCCCTGGCCGGCAAATGGGAATTCCCCGGCGGCAAGCTGGAGCCCGGCGAAACGCCCGAGGCCTGCCTGCGGCGGGAACTGATGGAAGAATTCGGCGTGGACACTGAGATAGGCGCCTTCGTCTGCTCGAGCAAGTTCGAGTACAAACATCTGCCCATAGAACTGCTGGTATACCGCGCCAGCCATCTCTCCGGCGAGTTCCGGCTCACCGACCACTCCTCTATAGAGTGGGTAAAACCAGAAGACCTCTCCAAATACGACCTCTCGGCCGCCGACATCCCCGTAGTGGAGGTGCTGCTGGGGCGCGGCAAGAAATAGCCGGATTACAATAAAACTGCAAGGCGCCGCGGGGCGCCTTTTTTATTTAGCGGGTTCTTCGGGCTCGGGCTTGGGCTCGGTTTCGGGCTGCTCGGGCTGGTCGGTTTCGGTCTCGGGCAGGAGGACAGCGGGTTTGGCCGGCTTGGCCGGGGGCTGGTCGCCGTAAATGAACTTAACCTTGGCGGGGCTCTTGGCGTTGGTGGCGCCGATATTGCAGCGCGGGCATTTGCGCAGGCACTCTTCGAACTTGTTGGCCGGCGGGATCTCCTTGGCGGAGACCGGGCCCATGCCCTTGCCGCATTGAGGACAGCGCAACCTGGGTAATTTGATCATACTCTAATTTTAACTTCTTGCGCCCGGCGGCACAAGTGGCGGGCCGGTTTTACGACTGGCCGGTGAAGAACTCCTCCACGGCTTCCAGGTCGGGCCGGGCCAGGCGGGGCTGGCCGGGCTCGCCCGCGGTCTCCAGGCCGAAGGTGTCGCCATCGGCGTGCAGCAGGAACTGGCTGTCGCAGGAAGGACAGATGACCGAAGAGCCGTCGGCCGCGGCGGCGGGGGGAGCTATGACCGGGCCGCATTTGGGGCAGGCCAGCATCAGCCGCGCCTCGCCGCAATGGCCTAGTATATGCGCCAGCCGGCCCTTCTGCCCCAGTTCCACAAAAGTCTTGGCCAGAACTGTGTCGAACTGCTTGCCCTGCTCCTCGTCTATAACTTTAAGGGCCTCGGCCAGCGGCCGCCCGGCGTGATAGGGCCTCACGCTGGTCATGGCGTCGAAGGCGTCCGCCACGCTGATCACCCTGGCGGACATGGGGATCTTTGCCGCTTCCAGGCCGGCGGGGTAGCCGTGGCCGTCGGCGCGCTCGTGGTGGTAATGAATGGAGTCCATCACCAGCGGCGCCAGCGGGTGGTTGAAGATCAGCTCGCGGCCCAGCTCGGAATGGCGGCGGATGACGGCGTATTCGGCGGCGTCCAGGCGGCCGGGCTTGCTCAGCACGGCGTCGGGGATGCCGATCTTGCCCAGGTCGTGCACCAGGCCGCCCAGCTCGGCGCGGAATATCTCCAGCTTGTCGAGGCCCAGGGCTTCGGCCAGGGTGCGGGCGTAGCGGCTGACGCGCCAGATATGGCCGCCGGTATAAGGGTCGCGCGCTTCTATCACCGAAGCCAGCGTCAGCAGGGACCGCAGTAAAGGGATATCTGTTTTGGAAACGCTCATAAAAGCAATATAGAACAAAAGAGTTTGTCAGTCAACGCGCGCGCGGTTGACTTACGGCGGGCAAACTACGATAATAAGACATTCTACCGGGAGGGCGCATGGAAAATCAGAGTTTCGAAGAGAAGATAAAAGCCGAGTCGCGCATGAAGACCATAGAGGAGCGCCTGGCGCGCCTCGAGAAATTCATAGGCCTGACCAAGCCCGCGCCAGCGGCCGCCCCGGCCCCGGCGGCTGTCGCGCCTCAGCCCTCCCCAGCGCCGGCGGTTCCCACGGCCCTGCCCACCACTTTCGCCAGCGCACCGCAACCCGCCCCCGCGGCGGCACTGTCGCCCCGCATCGGAGGAAACTTGCTGGGAAAAGTCGGAGTCATCTGCTTCGTGCTGGCGGCCGGCTTCATCATAAAGCTGTCGCTGGACTCCGGCTGGCTGACGCCGCCGCGCCAGGTAGGCCTGGCGCTGATGTTCGGCCTGGGCCTGATAGTGGCCGGCTTCGCCCTTATGGACTCCGACCGCGAGTACGCCAGCTACCTGCCGGCCACCGGCATCATAGTGATGTACGCCGCCGTCTTCGCCGCGCACAAGTTCCATAACCTGCTGCCCTTCGAGAGCGCCATTGCGCTGTCGGCCATGGTCACCGGGCTTTGCGTGTGGATCTATACGCGCATCAGGGAGGACATCTACCCCGTCACCGCCGCCGTGGGCTCCTATTTCGCGCCAGCCATCATGGGCCTGGGCGCCGGCAGCGTGTTCGCCCTATACTATTACCTGCTCTGCTCCATCGGCTTCGCGGTGATCTCCATCTGGGTGAAGTCGCGCACGCTCACCGTGATCTCGGCCTACCTGGCCATACTGATGACGGCGCTGGCCGGCATGACGCTTAAGGACGACAGGATGGCCGCAATCATGCTGGGGCTCAACGTCATAATCCTGTCCGCCGGCGTCTACTTCTATACCGTGCAGAACAGGACCCCGCTGACCGAGCGGGAATCGGCCAGCATGCTGCCGGCGCTGCTCCTCTTCTACGCCATGGAGTACTACTTCATAGACCGGCTGCTGCCGGGCCTGGCGCCGTGGCTGTCGCTGGGTTTCGCCGGCCTGCTGCTGGCCCTGTACCTGGCGGCCAAGGCCCGCTTCCCGGAGGGGAAGATGGGCAGCGAGGGCATGATATTGTCGTTCATAACGGTGGTGTGCTTCCACTCCTTCTACCTGGAACTGCTGCCTAAGGGCGCGCGGCCGTGGATGTTCGTGGCCATCACGGCCTTCTTCTGCATCCCCGACGTGAAGCTGCGCGGCGGCGCAGGCGGGGCCTGGCGCATACCGGCGCTGGGGCTGATGGCCGTGCTGGCCATAGAGTTCTTCTCCATGGTCTCGCATTTGCTGGCCGGCACCGAAGGCAGCTGGCTGGCCGTGTCGCTGTTCTCGGTGGCCGCCCTGTGGATACTGATCCACTTCCGCGGCGACGACCTGGCCGGCACCGACGGCTACGGACCGCTGCTGGGCGCGGCTCACCTGCTGGCGGTGCTGGGGCTGTACCGGCTAACCAAGGACGCCGGCTCGCTCGAAGTGTCGGTCTCCTGGCTGGCCTACGCCGTGGCCGTCATCGCCTACGCTTTCTCGCGCAAGGACGAGACCCTGGCCCGCTCTGCCGTGTTCGTGCTGGCCTTCGCGGCCGGCAAGGCCCTGCTCTACGACGCGGCCAACGCCCCGACGGTGGTGCGCATAGTCTGCCTGCTGCTCACCGGGGCCGCCCTGTACGGCTCCGGTTTCTTCCTGCGCAAGATAGCCGGCTGGAAGAACGAGAAGGTCTCCTAACATACTGCCCCGCCTATGACAGACAGCGCCGTGATAGCGGAAGGACCGACGAAATACTGGGCCGACGCCGGCGCCGGCCTGGCGGCCATGCTGGTGGCGCTGCCGTCGGCCATAGCCTTCGGCGTGGCCATGTACGCCCCGCTGGGGCCGGCCTTCGCCGGCGCCGGGGCCCTGGCCGGCGTGCTGGGCACCATAGCCATAGGTTTGGTGGCGCCGGCCCTGGGCGGCGCGCCGCGGCTGATCTCGGCGCCCTGCGCGCCGGCGGCGGCCGTGATGGCGGTACTCTGCGCCGAACTGATAGCGGGGGGAGGCAGCCCGGAAGGCGTGATCACCTCGCTGATGCTGGTCGGCCTGTTCTCGGGCCTGCTGCAGGCGCTGTACGGCGCGCTGGGCGGCGGCCGGCTGATAAAGTACATACCTTACCCGGTGGTCACCGGCTACATGAGCGGCGTGGGCCTGCTCATCATCCTCAAGCAGATATCTCCCGCCTTCGGCCTAACCAAGGCGGCCGACCCGCTGGCCGGCCTGCTCACGCCGAGCGTCTGGCAATGGCCGGCCCTGGGCGTGGCGGCCGTCACCGCCGCTACGATGCTGCTGGCGCCGCGCTTCACCCGGCGCGTGCCCGCCGCCATCCTCGGCCTGGCCGCCGGCATTCTGGCTCATTTTGCCGCCGGCCTGCTGCGCCCCGCCCTGCTGGCCATGGACGGCAATCCCTTCGTGATCGGCGCCATCTCGGCCAGCCCGTCGGCCGTGCTGGCCGGCATAGCCGCCAACTTCAGCGGCCTGCATTTCCCTTCGATGGAGCAGCTGAAATTCCTGATAGGCCCCACGCTCACCCTCTCCGTGCTGCTGTCCATAGACACTTTAAAAACCTGCGTGGTGACCGACTCGGTGGTGCGCACGCGGCACGATTCCAACAAGGAGCTCACCGGCCAGGGGGCGGCCAACGTGGCGTCGGCCCTGCTGGGCGGCATGCCCGGCGCCGGCACCCTGGGCGCCACCATGGTGAGCCTGGCCAGCGGCGGCCAGACGCGCGCGGCCGGCATGCTGGAAGGCGGCTTCGCCCTGGCGGCGGCGCTGCTGCTGGGCGGCACCATAGGCCGCATACCGCTGGCCGCCCTGGCCGGCATCCTGGTCGTGGTAGGCGTGCGCATGATAGACCGCTCCAGCGTGCGGCTGGCCCTCAAGCGCTCCACCATCCTCGACTTCGCCGTGGTGATAGCCGTGGCCGGCACCGCGCTGGTGTCGGACCTGATAGTAGCCGCCGGCGTGGGCATAGCTTTCTCGATGCTGCTGTTCATCCGCGAACAGATGAACAGCAACGTCATCCGCCGCAAGGCCAACGGGCTGGAGGTGTCCTCCAAGCAGCAGCGCCTGCCGCGCGAGCGCGCCGCCCTGAACGCCGCCGGGGCGCAGACGCTGATAGTCGAGCTGCAGGGCAGTTTGTTCTTCGGCACCACGGACCAGCTGTTCAGCGAGATCGAGGCCGACCTGCGCGCCGCGCGCCGGCTGATAATCGACATGCGGCGCGTGACGTCGGTGGACTTTACCGCGGTGCACATGCTCGAGCAGGTGGGCGAGATCATGCGCGAGCGCGGGGGGGCGCTGGTGTTCTCTCACCTGCCGGCGAGCCTCCCCACCGGGCAGGACCTGCGCGGCTACTTCAAGCAGCTGGGGCTGACCCGCCACGAGGGCGGCGGCCGCGTGTTCGAGACGCTGCACGACGCGCTGGAGTGGGCCGAGGACAGCATACTGGAAGAGACCGGCATGAAGCGGCTCTACTACGGCGAGCTGCTGGACCTGGGCGAGATAGATTTCTTGCGCGAGATGGACGAGCTGTCGCTGGCCGACCTGCGCGTGGTGTTCAGGGAGAAGCGCGTGGCGGCCGGCGAGACGGTGTTCCTGCGCAAGGGCCACGGCGAGGAGCTGTTCCTCATCCGCCGCGGCAAGGTGCGCGTGGTGCTGCCGCTCAAGGACACCCACCGCCCGCATCACCTGGCCGTGTTCGGGCCGGGGGACTTCTTCGGCGAGGTGGCCTTTCTCAACCGCACGCCGCGCACCGCCGACGCCCTGGCGCTGACCGATACCGACCTCTACGTCATCAGCCGGGCCGCCTTCGACGAGATCGCCTCGCGCAACCCCGTGGTGGGCGCGGCCTTCTACCAGCGGCTGGCCACCGTGGAGGCGCTGCGCCTGCGCGACGCCGACCGCGAGCTGCGCCGCCTGCAGGACAGCTGACATTTCACACTGCCATAACGCTGCTCATAGGGGAGATTTGACACTTCTTCCGTCGTAAGTTATAGTGTCTGTCGTCGCGCAACATGTAAGGCTAAACGATGACACTCAATTATAAAACCATACTCATAGTGGATAACGACGAGGACTGGCTCTCGCTGCTGGAGCGCCTGCTGGCGGCCGAGGGCTATGCCGTGCTGAAGGCGCTGAGCTGCGCCGAGGCCATAACCGCCGCCGGGCGGGCCCGGCCGGACTGCGTGATAGCCG
>Ga0209066_10005896_pt1 | contig 12692 bp, 10 predicted proteins | sample All_14_2_FD_187198 | JGI IMG/M metagenome (GOLD analysis project Ga0209066, IMG submission 187198) | Freshwater microbial communities in response to fracking from Pennsylvania, USA - Allegheny Zone_MetaG_DW_15 (SPAdes) (version 2) ...
GTGTTAATAATCCCTCTCGTGTTCGTATTTTGGCAATGATGATGGTTGGTCTGGGGCTTCTTGCAACAGGTGCCATGTTCATCATGCTTTTGGATCAAAGAGCCGCCTCTGCTCAAGACTTTTCAACTGTTCCTGCAAAAGTGAATATTCCCGCCCCTGAATTGATTCTCACTAACCTTTCTGGCGATCAGGTATCACTCAACGATTATCGTGGTCAGGTTGTGTTGGTGAATCTCTGGGCTACATGGTGTCCGCCATGCAGGGAGGAAATGCCTACCTTGCAGGCATTCTACGAGAAATACAAAGAAGATGGGTTTGTTTTGATAGCCATAGACCAGGAAGAGACTCTTGAAGTTGTTCAACCATTTGTGGATGAATTCGGATTGACCTTTCCTGTTTGGTTGGATGAAAATTATGAAGCTCAGCGCCAATTCAATACGATGAGTTTGCCTAGCTCATACGTGATCGACCGCGAGGGAGTGGTACGGTTGATGTGGATCGGTGGGATCTCAAAAAGAAACCTCGAAAAATACGTGCCAGATATCATTACGGAGTGATAAAAATGGATGTAGCGATAAATTGGAAGGGGAAAATGGCTTTTGAAGGAATGGGGGAATCCGGGATCGTTCAAAAAATTGATGCCGATGCCTCGGTAGGCGGTGAAAATAATGGTCCCCGCCCGATGGAATTAATTGCTTTAGGACTTGCTGGTTGCACTGCTATGGATGTCATTTCCATTTTGCAGAAGAAGAAACAGAATGTAATTGACTTTGAAGTAAAGATCCATACAGATCGAGCAGAGGAACACCCAAAGGTATTCACGCAAGCAGTCATTGAATATTTGGTGACAGGCCGTGGTGTGGACGAAGTGGCAGTATTGCGGGCTATTGAGCTATCAGCAGAAAAATACTGTCCAGCTCAAGCTATGTTAGGTAAAGCCTTTCCTATGAAGCTAGTCTATAAAATTTTGGATGAAGATACAAAGGCAGTTCTAAAAGAAGGTGAATATATTCAAAAACAAACGGGCTTTTAGCCCGTTTGTTTTATGGAAAACTTCCACTGATGGAGGTATAGGCATCACCGCAGTCACAGGCAACAACTATGGAACTGCCTTTTGTGAGAGTGCCTAGATATTCACGGCTTCCATTGTGTACGGTCCAGCCATTCATGGTGAATGGAACTGCGCTATCTGCCAGCATCCATTCACCGTTGTATTTTCTTGCAATGTGAACGTGAGTCCCTGTGGCATGGCCACCTGCACAGGAGGGATATCCGATCTTGTCACCGGCAATTAACTCTGTGCCAAGCGGCGCTCGTTGATCTGTTGCAAGATGTAGGTAAAAGATCACCCAGCCGGTTTTTTCATTGCCGTCTTTATCGAGGTCAAGTGCAAGACCATCCACGCTGGAGCGTACAACAAGACCATCTGCCATGGCCGTGACATAATTCTCGGGTTTTGCAGTGACACAGCCTGATTGTTCACTGGGCGGAGCAAAATCGATTGCGGCTAGTGGTTCTCCCGTTCCCCAGCCTGTATGTGGTCCACCTGTATAAGACCATGTCTGGTCATACTGAAATGGGAGCATAAAATCGGGCTGTTGTAAACTGCCGGGAATATGGATTCGTGGATCATTCCAGGGATTGCCAAATAAATTTGAATAGGTTAAAGACAGCCCCTCAGGTCCAGTAGCAAGCGAGTATTCATCACCGCTGTAGATGTTTGCATAATAAAACTGTATCGCTACCGATCCTGCATTTTGCCAGGGGTCAGGCCTAATGAGGATGTTATCAATATTTTCGAATTCTAGCAGGTCCCCAATTCTCCAGCCATAATAGCCATTGTTAAGGATATTTGCTGCCATCACAAGTTGAAGATAGGGTGTTTCCCAAAACTTTCTTGAAAGACCTAGAATCTGTTTGACGTTGGGGAAGTCGGTTTGGGTTAGTGCGCCAGTTTGATATTCTAAAATCGCTAGAAGCAAGCGGGAACTGATACTGTAATTGGCGGCGATATAGTCCACCATTTCAGCACCGGAACGCCATCTGCCACCAACGTAGGCGCGATAATCCTTTAACCAACCAGGTTGAGCCTCGACATATGCAGCGGTATTAAAGCCAATGCCCGCAGGGCCATCAATAAATGCGTGATCGGGAATGATCTGGAACGGACTCGACCAAAGTGCAAGATAGTAGATAGGAATCTTCATGGGCATGCCAGGTGGCATGGTAGTGGCGTCACGTGGTATCTGTGGGTTGGCAAGCAGAATTTCATCCACTGTCGTGTTAAATCGCAATGCCAGAGATGAAAGCGAATCTCCGTTTTGGGCTGTGTAATCTACCAGTTCACCTGGGGTGAACGTCTTTCGAATAGGCAATGGCGTTGGGCTGACTGCCGAACTTACTGCATTATTTGATAGATCTGTTTCAGGTGTCGAGTTATTTGCTGCAGGGTTTGATGTACCACAGGAGACGATCAAAAGTAGTGAGCTTGTAATGACAGTGGTAATTTGTCGAATAGTTTTCTGTTTTTTATTCATTTTCTTCGCGTATGATGCTGGACCAACTTTGTCCAAGCAAGTCGGCGATAACCTCTTCATCGCCGCGGACAAGTTTACCCTTGTATGGAGCATCTCCGGCTACAACACGCCAACCATCCATAATGAATGGAATAGGACCATCTGCTGTGACCCATTCACCATTATATTTTCTGGCAAAATGTAGATGGGTTCCCGTCGAGACACCGCCTTCGCAGGAAGCATGCCCGATACGATCATTTAACTCCAGCCAGGTGCCTGCGGCGACGCGACCTTTTTGGGCAATGTGCATATAAAGAATGTTCCAACCAGTTTGCTCGTAACCATCTCCGTCCAGATCTACCATGACGGCACCATTTTCAGAGCGGACGACGAGACCAGGTGCGGCAGCGACTACCCATGTATCTGTTGATCCACAACCGCCACTTTTCGTAGGTGGGGCAAAGTCAATGGCTGAGAATACACTATGCGATTGTCCATAAATATCTGGATTGATCTGTCCCCAACCGTTGTGAGGACCACCAGTAAGGTTCCATTGGGTATTGGGCTCAAAAGGCAATGTGAGTGGCGGTTGGGTTAGTGCAGGTGGAAACAATGGGTTAACTTCATCGGCGAGCACCCAAGGGTCGCCGAACATTTGTGTGTACATGGCGGGGAAACCAGAATTGGGATCTATGATCTGTGCCCATTTTGATTGGTTATAAAGACGGGAGAAAAGATATTGGATTGCAACTGTGCCCGCATTCAGACGAGGATCAATACGAAGTGTACTACCATCTGGAAAATCGAGATGTGTGATCGTTCCTGCTCGCCAACCATAATAAGCAATCGACATGTTGTTAATAGCCCAGACCATTTGCACGGACATGCCCTTGTAATGATAGTCGTTGAATCCCATGGGAAAATCGGTATGCAACAGGTCAATTGGTTGGCTGCTGACCCAACGGCTTTCATATTCCAGAAGACCAAGGATCATTCTTGGGTTAATGGAGTTTTCATAGGCTAGACGTTCTATAGCATCATAGCCTTGTATCCAACCAGTAGAGCCGAGATAGTCTCGAAAACTTGAAAGATAGCCGCCTTGTTTTTTTACGAAGCCTTCTATATCAAAATCTGCAGCGGTAACAGAGAATACAATCTCGGCATCCGGCATAATCTGAATGTTTGGGGTGGTTGGTTCGTAAATTTTATTTGGAATGACGAGCAGGGTGCCGGGATCTATCAGGGTTGTCTTGGTGAGGTCGGCATCTGATGTGATTTCAAATTCTTCCACGCCAAAGCGTTTTGCAATGGCTGAAAGCATATCACCACTTTGAGCATAATAAAGAAAAGGGGCGGCGTCAGTGGACGGAGTGTAGGTTGGCAGTATGATCGGTGCTGCGCCATCTGGGGTGGGAGTGAATGGAATATTGGCTTCGATTGCGGTAGGTGGTGTTGAAGTAGGGAAAATGATTGGATCGTCTTGAACAGCAAAAGGGTCGATGAGAGGCGCTACCTGGTTAGACGAATTAAGCGTGGGAGTTGGAGCAATTCCCCATATTGAAGGCGATGCCCCACAGGCAGACAATATTAAAGAAGTAAGTATCAAAATAACAATGTTGCGATGCATGTTGATTGAATTATATCCGCTTAGATTAAGGATGGATGAATTATTGTGAGATCAAATTGAGGCCGTTTGCACTATCCCAGGCCTCGATGGTTTGTGAGCCGCGTGAAAGAAATCCGTTGTATTCTATTCCATCGCCGCTTGATACCCATCCATTCATATTGAATGGTATGAAGCCATCTGCTGAGATCCATTCACCATTAAACTTTCGCGCAACGTGGACATGAGTCGCATTGGAAACGCCACCTTCACAGGAGGGATGTCCAAGTTGCTCACCTGCAAAGAGATATTCTCCTGAAGCGATACTTTCTTCAGATGCAATGTGCATATATAAAACTACCCAGCCTGTCTGTTCATAGCCGTCGTTATCCAGATCTTGAATCACAGCGCCGCCGAATGAGCGTGTGATGAGACCGTCTGCCATGGCGGTGACCCAATATGGGCTTGTGAAGCAGCCTCCGTTATCGCCGGGCGGAGCAAAATCAAGCGCAGCCCACGCAGAACCTGAATCCCACCCTCCGTGCGGCCCACCAGTAAAATACCAGGTTTCATTTGAGCCAAACGGCAGATTCATGGCTGGCTGGGAAAGTGTGGAAGGGATGAGGGGTTCAATGGCGTAGTTAAATGGATTTCCAAAAAACACGAAATAGGTTACGACAACACCAGTTTCATTGACATCCTTTTCCCAGATAGCTCGGTCATCGAATTTTGAAAAGAAATATTGAACAGCTGCAGTGCCTGCATTAATGGTTGGATCAATAGGGATGACAGTGCCATCGTTCAACACCCAGGTGGAGAGTGCGTTTGCCTTCCAAAGATAATAGCCACGGTTTAAAGTATCAGCGGCCCATGCAAGTTGCCGATATAACCCGTAACGATTTTCATCAGCTAATCCTATGGGATAGGCTGTGTTGAGAGGTGTTGAGTTTGTAACCCAGCCGCTCTGATATTCCAGTAAAGCCAATAGCAGGCGGGGATTGACAGAATAATTTTGTGCAATTAGCTGAACGATCTCTTCACCTGACAGCAAAATACCATTTACATCCTGTGTGTAGCTGGCGAGATATCCATTCTGGCTTTGTATGAATTCTCTAATATCGAAATAAACGCTGGCAGGACCATATACCAATTCAGAGTCTGGAATAATTTTTAGAGAGAGACCGATTTCACCTGGATTGGGTGCAGGAACATTTAGCACCATTCCAACATCCAGGGCATTTGGGTCAGTAAGGTTATTGGCGGTCATCAGGTCTTGTACGCTGATTCCATATCGTTGGGCAATATCTCCAAGCGTGTCCCCTGCCTGCACAACATATTCATCTGTTTCCTGCCTTGGGGTTGGCAGGATGCGTGCTTCGTCAGGCGTGGGGGTTCCCATGATCTGATTTGCAACGCCCGCGATGAGCGGAGATACAGGAGATATGGTTAGTGGCGCGCGAGTAGGAGTTGGCGGGCGAGTTGAGGTGGGAACGAGTGGTACGTTTGTTGCAGTGAATGCGGATGGCTGCCCTGTTTCATTATTTTGGATTGGCAAAAATGGGTCATAGGTGGGGAAAATTACCTGTGTAGGTGTGGCAGGCGCACATGACGTAAGCAGGGTTGCGGATAAAAATATGGCTGTAACTAATTTATTCAAAGACATGGGTGTGATTTTACCAGTAGATAATGCTCCACAGAAACAAAAAGGACGCGCGCCGCTTTCGGCACGCGTCCTTTTATAATCGCTTTTACGATTGAAAGCCTGAGCCGAGGATATAATTTTCCAAGCCGCGGATTTCACTTTCCTTGTTTTCAATGGCAGCGAGCATTACATCGCGCATCGAAACCAGACCTACCAGCTGATCTTTTTCAACAACGGGTAGGTGTCGAATACGATACTGTTTCATCAATCCCATACACTGCTCAACGGTCGTCTCATTAGTGACGGTGATCATTTTGGAAACCATTACATCTTTGAGCTTGGTGTCTTTTGCGCTGCGGCCCTCAATCTCGCCTTTATACAGGTAATCACGCTCGGTGTAAATACCAATGATCTTTCCATCCTCGGTCACTAGAATTGCTCCAATGTGTGCCTCTGCCATCACTTTAAGCGCATCCAGTACGGTTTGGGACGCTTCCACAGAGAAGTTTTTTGCAGTTTCTTTTGCTTCCAGAAGTTTACGAACTGTAGTCATAAGATATTTCTCCTTTGGTGGTATATGATTTACAAAGCAAGGCACTACCTCGCATTATACCAATTCCACTTTTACTGCGGTGTATTTCGGGCTCTATCACGATATTCTGGATCTTAGCCATCCCCATATTAATTCAATAGCTTGGGGGACAAGCTTCGTGGTTTCTTCGGATAGCTCCCGCGAGAAAAGGAATTTGTATCCGCGCACAGAGAGCAGAACGGCTTCTGGCTTATTTTTGTATAATGATTCACAGATCGAAATAAGAGACTGTGGTGTGAGATGGTGCGTAAACGGCGAACGTTGAAAGTCACTTTCTACGCCAATCAAACGTACTTCTTCAGGGATATTACCTGTATGTGCATCTACAAAACAGACGTATTCATACGCCGCAATATCTTCGGCCATTTCAGGTGTTAGTTGCAGGTAAAAAGAAAAATCGACCTGCTCATGTTGAGGGAATTCATCCTCATACGAAACAGGTGCAGGCAGGTCTAATGCTACGCATAACGCGCGAAGAATATGCCAGGCAACACCATCGTCTTCCCGATCTGGGTTTCCGTAACCGATAATAAGTATTTTTTTCAATTTATACATACTGGAAGGTAAGCATCGTTTTACCTTCCAGTTTTACCTTTCAAAATTTGATACTTTTATTCGCCGTAGCCAGTACCAAGGATGTATTTTTCCAATTCAACAATCGTCCCTTTTTGCTCCATGAGCAGAGCTTCGGCGAGGCTGCGGATGGAGACCACACCGATCACCCGTTCATTTTCAAGGACTGGCAGATGGCGTACACGATATTGGCGCATCAATTCAGCGCATTCTTGCAGGGTGGTCTCAGGCCTGATCATAACCATTTGACTGGTCATCACATCGCGGACGATGGTATCTTCTGCGTGTTTTCCCTTGACTTCACCCTGACGCGCATAATCGCGTTCAGTGAAAATGCCAACAATTTTTTCATTTTCTGAAACCAGGACAGCCCCAGTGTTGGCTTTTTCCATAATTTGCAGCGCAACTAAAACTGTTGCATCGGCTGGAACGGTGTAAACCTTTACTTCTATTTTCTCATCAACTATCTTTCGAACTGTCGTCATGCTTAAACTCCTTTGACAAAATTTGAGGAACAATGAGCGACGGCATCTCTAAAGTTTGGGCTGTTTCGAGTGGACTTAAAAATATTCTAGTCTCGTTTCAAGGTCTTGACCAGTGCGCCATCTGGGGAAATGAAATCAACCTGAATGGGCATTTGCCCGACTGCGTGCGTGGAGCAGGAAAGGCACGGGTCATACGCGCGGATGGCTGCTTCTACGCGATTGAGCATTCCTTCATGGATGTCTGGTCCCTTGACGTAGGTCTTTGCCACGCTGTCCACAGCATTGCTCATGGCCCAATTGTTGTGGCCAGTAGAAACGATGAGATTTACTTTGAGCAGTTTACCGTTTTCATCAGCAGTGTAGTCGTGAATGAGTGTGCCGCGTGGAGCTTCAAGAACACCTACGCCGTGGCCGGTGTAATTCTTGCGGGTATTGAGAATATCGGTGCTGAGAATATCGGGGTCTTCGCATAAGACACGTGCGCGTTCAGCAGCGAATAGAGCTTCGATGAGGCGGGCATAATGATAGTAGAGTGTATTTTCAACCGGTTTGCCGTTGTTCAAGCTCTTAAAGATCTTGAGTTCGTCATTTGCCAGCGGGGTATCAATTTTATCGATGATGTTCAACCGTCCGAGGGGGCCGACGCGGTAAACGCCATCAGGGTATCCCATTTTCTTATAGAAGGGGAACTTCAGGTAAGACCAAGGCTCGACATGCTCTTGAACGATATCCAGATAATTTGCCACCTGGAAGCGTTCCATTTCCACGCCTTCGCGGTTGATGAGGCGGATATCTCCGTCGTAAAGTTCCAGGCCGTTTTCAGGAGTGACCAAGCCAAAGTATCCCGTTGGGAACACGGCAAACTTATTGATATCCTCCATGTTCTTTTCGGCCCAGTCTTTCATGATCTGCAGGCCGAGTTGGAGGGTTTCGATTGCCTGATCCACACCTGTTAACATGCCGTCACGCTCTGCAACGGTGAGTGCTTTATTTACGCCGCCAGGAATTGCAAATACGGGATGAAGCTTGCGTCCGCCAAGGGTCTTGATGATCTCTTGACCGAACTTGCGAAGTTGCACGGCTTTGACCGTCAATTCAGGATTGGCGCCGATCAGGCCAACCACGCTTCTAATTTCAGGTGCGGCATCGAAGCCAAGCAAGAGGTCTGGGCCTGCAAGTTCAAAGAAGTGCATGCCGTGGCTTTGAATGATCTGCCCCATATGCATAAGTTCTCGCAGGAGGTGGGCAGGGCGGGGAGGTGTTTGGCCTGTGAGCGCGTCACCAGCTTTTGCAGCGGCGAGATGATGGCTGACAGGACAGATTCCGCAAATGCGCGGGGTGATCTGCGGCATTTCAAAATACAGGCGGCCTTCGCAGAATTTTTCAAACCCACGGAATTCGTTGACGTGCATGTAGGCATGGTCAACGGTGTTATCTTCCTTCATGTGGATGGTGACTTTTGCGTGGCCTTCGATACGGGTAACGGGTTCAATGGTTATTTTTTGTGTGGTCATTTGTAAAATCTCCTAGTGCCAGTGCAGTAGTTCGTCTTTCAATTCGGGCTTTCGTCCCTGAGCCAATTCGGAAAGAACATAGAAGATGACATCTGCATCAGGCGGGCAGCCAGGGACGCTGTAATCCACGGGGACAACTTCGTGAATGGCGCGAGCCTTGGTCATGGTAGCCAATTCAGGATCATTGGGAATTTCACTGTTGGGTTCGTTGCTTTCCGCTTCGACATACGCGCGGCGGAGTGCTGCATCTGCACCGCAGAGGTTGCGCATGGCTGGTACACCGCCGAACACGGCACAATCACCCAATGCCACAAGGATCTTGGAGCGTTGGCGCATTTTGTGAGCTACTTCTTCGTTGGCGCTGTTGTTGATACCGCCTTCCAGGATGCCAACATCCACGCCGCTTTCATCGGGTTCTTTCAGATCCGTGATGGGTGTGGCGCGCAGGTTTGCAAGTTCCACGATCTTTAAGATGCGTTCGTCCATATCGAGCAGAGACATGTGACAGCCTGCGCAGCCACACATCCAGTCAGAAGCAATTTTAGGTTTGTTCATGAGATACTCTCTTTATCTTTTAATTCAACGCTACGCTTGACTTGCGCGCCAGAATGGCTGTTTGCCAATCGGATTTTATGGTCATGTTCGTGCGCATTGCGATCTCATTCAATACGGCAATGTTCTCACGCACGGTCTCGGGCGGGGTAATGGCTTTATGAGATGCTTGCACGCGTCCATCCAGGTTGATGTAATGACCTTCCTGTTCAGCCCAGATCGTAACGGGCAAAATGATGTCCGCTTCTTCGGTCAGTTTGGATTCGTAGGAAGCCTGCACCACGAGATATGGCGCTTTGGAAACACGCTCCACGAGGGATCTTGAAATGTAATCATCTCCAACGGCGGCATAGACGATCTTTTGTCCGTTCAGGTCAAAGGCTGTGTCCAAGCCAAGCAGGGTGGCGGTCAGGCTGTTTGTTTCTCCCTTGATGGAGATCAAGCCATGACGTTCACTATCCACGGCGCCGACCAAAACGGCCAGGCGATGTAATTCCTCGATGAGAGTTTCATCGCGTTGGGCGGTGATGCCCTTCCCGAACAGGATCACTGGCGAGATGGAACGCGCCAATAACTCCGCTGTTTGTTTGAGTTCTTCGAGAGAAATACCAGCGGCGCTGACAGCTTTTTCGATGAGCTGGCCTGCGTCGGGTAGGGAAAGAGGCGCGCGTCCTAAATTCTCATTGACGATGACGGCCTGCAATCCTCGAACGAGGGCCAAGTCTGAACCAGGCTGAGTCTTCAGCGCGATGTTTGCCATGTAATCCAAGTCACTGGTTTCGGGATCAACCGTGATCAAGCGTGTGCCTTTGGAAAGGTTGCGTTTGAACATGAAGCCAGCCACCATGTGACTGCGGTGAATGTTTGCGCCGATGCACATCACGGTGTCGGCGTTGCGCAGAACATCAAGCTTTCCTTCGAAGGCTTCATTCTTTTGTGCAAAGCGGGTGACAGCTTCTGTTGGTACACCTTCTTCGATGCTGGTGACGAGTTTGCTTTGGAATTTTTCTACGAATAATTCTTTGAATGCGGTGAGGGTTTCAGCTGATAATCTTGTGGATGCGATCGCTGCGATGCCGCTTTTGTCTTCCATCAATTTGCTTGCGACAGCGCTCATGGCTTCGTCCCAGGAGACGGGTTCAAGTTTGCCGTTCTTGCGGATTTGTGGAGCGGTGATTCGCTGGCGTGATTCTGTGACGGGGTCGTAGCGTCCGTGTTCACAAAGCAAGCCGTGATTGACAGCGCCTTCCCAATCGCCTTCGATGCGGACGATGCGATTGTCGCGCACCATGATCTTTGTGGAGCAGCCAACGGAACAGCCTGAGCAGATCGATTTGATCTCTTCGAGATTCTTGTCATGGCCTTGATAGGCGCTCACGCGGTCGATCAGTGCGCCTGTGGGGCAGACCTGAACGCAGGTGCCGCATTTGATACATGTGCTTTCGCCAAGCGGAACGTCAGTATCTGCAACGATGATGCTGGCAGCGCCGCGTTCTGCAACGGAAAGTGTGAAGTTGCCCACCATTTCACCGCAGGCGCGTACGCAGCGTCGGCAGAGGATGCAGCGGTTGTTATCCAAAATGAAGTATGGATGAGTGGTATCTACTGCGAAGTTGCTCCAGCCTGGTTGAATGGGCCAGTGGGTCATTTCTTCGTGATAGGCAGCGTTCTGTAATTCGCAATCGCCGCCGCTGACCTGACAGAAGGGGCAGAAGTGATTGCGCTCGCTGAAGAGCATGGAGAGGATGAATTCGCGCGATTTCTTGATCGCTTCTGTCTCTGTGCGAACTACCATTCCATTATTCACTGGCAGCGTGCAGGATGCCATCGGCACGCGCGCGCCTTCCACATCCACTATACATAGGCGGCAGCCGCCATAGGGAGTGAGTTCCTTGTGGTCGCAAAGCCTTGGAATGTGAATTCCCGCCATTTCTGCGGCACGCAAGACCGTTGTTCCTTCGGGGACTTCGATCTGCTTTTCGTTAATCGTTATTTTCACCATACATACCTCTGTGTTGAAGTTTTGGTTTCAACTAGTTTGACTTGTAAATTGATTGATTAGACTTTTTCAACTTCTTGTGCCATCTCACATACGCCTGTCGGGCAGCTGCCGGAGCGAATGTGCGCTTCCACTTCTGTGCGGAAATGCTTGAGCATGTCGCGGATTGGGACTGTGGCAGTCTGACCGAGGCCGCAATTGGATGCGCGTTCCATTTCACTTGCCAGATCTAGCAGCGTATCCAATTCTTCCAATTTACCTTGTCCCTTTGAAATGCGATCCACGATTTCATAAGAGCGCTGTGTTCCCACACGACAGGGCGTACATTTGCCGCAAGATTCAAAACGGAAGAACTGCAAAAGCACTTTGACAAGATCCACGATGCAGGTGTTCTGATCGCAGATCAACAATGCGCCCGACCCAAGCGAAACACCTGCTTTGCGGAAGGACTCAAAATCCATAGGAGTGTCTTGCAGCACCGCAGGAATGATCGAGCCGCTGCTTCCGCCTGTTTGTGCAAGCTTGAGCGTGCTGCCGGGTTTCATTCCTTTTGCATAGATGTTGATGACCTCACGCAGGGTGACACCCATTGGAACTTCGATCACGCCGCTGAAGTTGACATTGCCCATGATCGTATACACTTTTGTGCCGGGGCTGGAGGGCGTGCCAATGGAGCGATACCACTCTGCGCCATTCCTGATGATGGCGGGAATGTTTGCAAGAGTCTCAACATTATTGACTGATGTCGGCTTGTTCCATAAGCCTTTGGTGACGGGATAGGGCGGTCTCGAACGTGGTTCTCCACGCTTACCTTCCAGAGATTCAAGCAAGGCTGTCTCTTCGCCGCAGACATATGCGCCCGCACCAGCATGAATATGAATATCAAAATTGAATTCTGTTCCAAAGATATTGTTCCCAAGGAAACCAAACTCTCTGGCTTGAAGAATGGCTTTTTCAAGGCGGCGATACGCGAGGCCGTATTCACCACGAATGTAGATGTAACCTTCATCCGCACCGATGGCATATGCGGCAATCGCCATTGATTCGATGACGACATGCGGGTCACCCTCGAGAACAATGCGATCTTTGAACGTTCCGGGCTCGCTCTCATCTGCATTGCAGACGATATACTTTTTACTACCCTGAGCAGCGCGGACGAACTTCCATTTGCGACCGGTAGGGAAGCCCGCGCCGCCGCGTCCCTGCAAGCCTGATT
>Ga0209066_10005897_pt1 | contig 12690 bp, 10 predicted proteins | sample All_14_2_FD_187198 | JGI IMG/M metagenome (GOLD analysis project Ga0209066, IMG submission 187198) | Freshwater microbial communities in response to fracking from Pennsylvania, USA - Allegheny Zone_MetaG_DW_15 (SPAdes) (version 2) ...
GACTATGATGGATGGGCGGCCCTGGGCAATGAAGGCTGGGCCTGGAAGGATGTGCTACCGACCTTCAAGAAGCTGGAAAACAACGAGCGAGGCGAATCCGCCTATCACGGCGCGAACGGCCCGCTCGGGTGCTCCGACATCCATGATCGCCCGGAGATCATGGAAGCCATCATCGGCGGTGCAAGGGAGATGGGCGTCCCGACCACCGACGACTTCAATGGCGCCTCGCAGGAAGGGGCCGGTTACTATCAGCTGCTGACCAGAAAGGGACGGCGTTGTTCAAGCGCTGTCGGCTATCTCGCCCCCGCGCGCCAACGGCCCAACCTGACGGTTGAGACTGAGGCGATGGCGCAGAAAATCCTTTTCGAGGGCACGCGCGCCAGCGGCGTGGAGTTCTTGCAGGCCGGCGCGCTCAAGCGGGTGCGCGCCCATCGCGAGGTGATCCTGGCCGCCGGTGCGATCCAGTCTCCGCAACTCCTGGAATTGTCCGGCGTCGGCAATCCCGCCATCCTCGGCAAGCACTGCATCCCGGTGATCCACGCGCTGAGGGGTGTCGGCGAGAACCTGCAGGATCACCTGCAGTTTCGCCTCATGTATCGCTGTAAAAAGCCGATCACCACCAATGATGACCTGAGATCCTGGACGAGGAAGATCGGCATCGGATTGCGCTACGTCTTCGCGCGGTCGGGTCCTATGGCTGTCGGGATCAATCATGTCGGCATATTCGCCCGGGTCCTGCCGGAATCCGCGACTCCCGACATCCAGTTCCACGTCGCCGCGCTGACCGCGGATCGGGTGGCTGACAAGCCGCATCCCTGGCCTGGCTTCACGCTGAGCGTCTGCCAGCTTCGTCCAAAGTCTCGCGGCTCGATCCATATCGCATCGCCGCTCGCCGCCGCCGCTCCGGCGATCCGGCCGAACTACCTGACCGAGGAGGAAGACTGGCGGTGCTCGCTGGCGGGCGTGCGGTTGGCCCAATCCATCGCACGCTCCTCCGAGATGCGAGACTATACCGACTCCTCCTACAAGCCCGCCGGCTTTGCCGACAGCGACGAGGCCTTGAAGGCGTTCTGCCGTGAGAGCGGAGCGACCATTTTCCATCCGGTGGGTACCTGCAAGATGGGCAGCGATCCGGATGCGGTCGTTGATAGCCGGCTACGGGTGCGCGGCCTGTCCAATCTGCGCATTGCCGACGCCTCGATCATGCCGCTGCTCGTCTCCGGCAACACCAGCGCGCCTTCCGTGATGATCGGCGAAAAGGCGGCGGAGTTCATATTGGGAGGGGCCGATGTCCACTGACACCCCGCGATGCCTCAACGGTCCGGCCGGCCTGGGCAGGTCACATGCCGCACCGGGCGTGGAACCCGCTGATTTCCAATTCAACCGTCTCGGAAGCGAGACGAGGCGCGTGCAAAAGCATCTGCGCCAGCATCAGAGGCAACACAATGAAGCTTAATGACGAAGAAGAGGCCATGCTCGCCGGCGAATTCGGGCCAGCGCGGCAATGGGCCATCAAGCATCAGATCGCCGTTGGCAGCTTTTTCGACGCGGAAGACCTCGTGCCTGTCGGCCAGGCTCACATCATGGCGGATACCGAGGCGACCGGCACGACCGGGGTCGAGTTCCTGGAAACGCTTGCCCGTCTTCCCGAGGACCAGCGTCGGGTGCGTATTCCCACCATCACCGATCCGCGCGGCGTCGACTTCGCTGCCTATAAGCGGCTCAAGCAGACGGAGGACATGGCCGACCGCGAAGCGCGCGCCGTCCGCGCCTTCGAGGCGCTCTCGGTCATGATGACCAATACCTGTATCAACTATCAGACCATCCTCCCCCCTGTCTGCGGCGAGCATCTGGCCTTCGGCGATACCGGCGTCGTCATTTACTCGAACGGCGTCCTCGGGGCGCGAAGCAATTTCGAGGGAGGGCCTTCCGCACTTTCGGCCGGCTTGACCGGGCGCACGCCACGATATGGCTATCACCTCGACAGCAAGCGCCGGGGCACAAGGCATTTTGTGGTGGAGTCCTCTCTTTCCAGCCTGAACGACTGGGGAGTTCTTGGTGGGCTGGTCGGCAAGGCCACCAATTCTTATTGGGAGGTGCCGGTCATTTCGGGTCTCGATCGGGTCCCGAACTCTGACGAGATGAAGCATTTCGGGGCGGCGCTGGCGAGTTTCGGATCGGTGGCGATGTTCCACATTCCCGGCGTCACCCCGGAAGCGCCCAGCATGAATCAGGCGTTCCACGGTCAGATTCCCCCGGAATCGGTGAAGTTCGATGCCGATGACTTCAAGCGCTTCTACGCCCAGTATGAAGCACGCGGCGAAAAGGCGGATGTGGTGGTGTTCGCCGCTCCGCAGCTTTCCCTGCTCGAAGTCGAGCAGGTGGCCAAGCTGATCGCAGGTCGCAACATCCACGACCAGACATCGCTGATCGTCACGACCTCGCCGGAGATCAAGTTCGCGGCCGACCGCATGGGCCTCACGGACAAGATCGAGCGAAGCGGAGGCATGGTCCTGTCGGGCGTTTGCTTCTACCAGAGCTATGCGCGTGAGATGGCCGAGGCGAATGGCTGGAGCCGGCTGATCACCAATTCGGCCAAGCTGGTCAACATCATCGGAGGTTATGGCTACCGCCCCACTCTGCTCAGCATGGAAAACTGCATCGAGAGCGCCGTTTCGGGAAGGATCATGCAATGACGACCGTTCTGCATTGCCACAAGGGAATTGGTCCCGCTGTCCGTGGAACCGCTCTATGCGCGAGTGACGATTTCAGCGCGCGCTATGATCTCGACCGCATGAAGGGGGTGTTTTCCCGCCCCGCGCACAAGCTCTACGGCCAGGATTATCGCGGGCAGATTCTCGTCCTCAACACCGCCAAGGGTGGTGTCGCATCGGCATGGATGCTGCGGCACATGCGAGAATCCGGCGTGACGCCTCTCGCCTATGTCTTCAACTCGGTTAATCCGATTCTCGCACAGGGCGCGGCCTTTGGTGAGATCACGATGGTGGACCGCTTTGAAGATGGCGACGTCACCACGCTGATCAGGAGCGGTGACGAACTGCTGGTCGAGCCGGAAGCGGGACGGATCACCATCCTTTCTCGTGCCCCCTGACCACGACAAGAGGGCATCGGCGCAGCCTGGCCGATGTGAACGTCGCTGAAACGCCTCAGAAGGGCGGACAACAAAAACAAATAAAAAGAACTCGACCTCTGTGGTCGGGATGAGGAAACGCATGCCTGGGAGAGACATAGATGCAAACGGACCAGAAGACTGTTAATCGCGTTGTATTATCGAGCCTGATCGGCGCAACCATCGAATGGTACGACTTCTTCATATATGGAGTGTTGGCGGGGATTGTTCTGAATAAACTTTATTTTCCGTCCGAAGACCCGACCATTTCTCTGATGCTGACATATGCGACCTTCGCGCTCGGCTTTCTGACGCGACCGCTGGGCGGTATCGTCTTCGGTCATTTCGGCGACAAGGTCGGACGCAAGAGCGTTCTAGTCATCACGCTCATGATCATGGGAATTTCGACCTTCGCGATCGGCCTGATCCCCACATTCGATCAGATCGGCCTGTGGGCTCCGGCCCTCCTGCTCACCATGCGCATCTTCCAGGGGATCGGCCTCGGCGGCGAATGGGGGGGCGCGGTGCTGATGGCTTACGAATATGCCCCTCCATCGAGGCGAGGCTTCTACACCAGCATTCCCCAGATGGGCCTGTCGATCGGCATCCTGCTCTCGGCGGGAACACTGGCGGTCCTGTCCGCCATAATGTCCAACGACGCCTTCATGTCGTGGGGATGGCGCATCGGCTTCCTGCTCTCGGTCCTCCTGATCCGGCGACACATGGGCAACGTCGTCCTGGGCCTCGGTGCGCGCCACGTCGACGGCGTTTTCTTCAACGTCTTCGCCGTATTCTCGGTCAGCTATCTCGTCGACAAGATCGGCATCACGCGAAACGACGCGCTGGTGGCTCTGATGGTCGGTGCGGCGGTGCTGACGATCTGCATTCCGATCGCCGGGCATCTGTCCGACAAGATGTCCCGCCCGAAGCTTTATGGAATTGCCGCGCTGGTTAGCTCCGTCTCGATCTTCCCGGCCTTCTGGCTCATGAAGAATTCGGACGGAAATCTGACCGCGATCTGGGCGGCGATCGTCATTCCGTATGGCATCATCTATTCGGCGGTCTACGGAAATGTCGCAGCTTTCCTGTGCGATCTGTTCGACGCCAAGGTTCGCTATTCTGGAATTTCCTTTGTCTATCAGATGACCAGTGCCGTTGCCGGCATGACCGCGCTGATCTGCACCTATCTAGTCAAGATCGCTGATGGCGAGCCGTGGCTGGTGTGCTGGTACGTGCTCGGCTCCGGCGTCCTGTCGACGGTCTGCGCATTGATCATTGCGAGCCAGAAACGGAATCTCACGGCCTCCACGGCGCTCGCCTGACGCGCTTCCCCGGAGATCGGCTCGGCCGGTTTCCAGCAAGCAGCCCACAACCAATATCCACCCGATGCGCGTGCGCGACGTTTGCAGGACGTGGCGGCGACATTCGAACCGAACGCGAGGGATCGATGACAAGCTACCCCAACACTCCCCTCCTGATTGACGGAATATGGCGCGAGAGCCGTGACGGGCGGGCGCTCGACGTGGCAAATCCGGCTGACGGAGAGGTCATCGGCACTGTTTCGCACGCGTCGATATCCGATCTGGATGAGGCATTGGCGGCGGCGGAACAGGGTTTCGCCACCTGGCGTGCCATGTCCGCTTTCGATCGCAGCAAGATCATGCGCAAGGCCGCGGAACTCCTGCGGCAGAGGGCGGAAACTATTGCCGGATTCATGACCCTGGAACAGGGAAAGCCGCTCGGCGAGGCGCGCATCGAAACACTGGCCGGCGCCGACATCATCGACTGGTTCGCCGAGGAAGCGCGCCGTACCTATGGGCAGATCATTCCGGCCCGTACCGGCGGCGTCGCGCAATTGGCCATCAAGCTGCCCGTCGGGCCGGTTGCGGCGTTCTCTCCGTGGAATTTCCCCATCAATCAGACGGTGCGTAAGCTGTCCGCAGCGCTGGCTGCCGGCTGCTCGATCATCGTGAAGGGGCCGGAGGAAACGCCGGCGTCCCCTGCTGAGCTGATACGCTGCTTCGTTGATGCCGGTGTGCCCGCCGGCGCGATCAATCTGGTCTATGGCGACCCGGCTGAGGTGTCCTCCTACCTGATCCCGCATCCGATCATACGGAAGATCTCGTTCACCGGGTCCACCGCGATCGGCAAGCAGCTGGCCGCGCTGGCAGGCGCGCATATGAAGCGCTCGACCATGGAACTGGGCGGCCATGCGCCGGTGATCGTCCTGAACGATGCCGACATCAAACGTGCCGTGGACGTTACGGTCGCGGCCAAGTTCCGCAATGCCGGTCAGGTTTGCGTCGCACCCACGCGGTTTCTTGTTCAGGATGCCGTCCACGACGCCTTCGTCGACAGCTTCGTTTCCGCCAGTTCGGCGATTGCCGTTGGAGACGGGCGGGCGCCGGAGACGAGGATGGGGCCGCTTGCCAATGAGCGCCGCGTCTCGACCGTCGAAGCGCTTGTCGCCGATGCCGTTGCGCATGGTGCCTGGATACGGTCCGGGGGGCACAGGATCGGCAACAAGGGATATTTCTTCGCACCGACGGTACTGACGGATGTACCGCGCGAGGCGCGTATCATGAACGAAGAGCCATTTGGCCCCGTGGCGATCATCAATCGCATTCGCACGCTCGACGAAGCCATCGAGGAGGGCAACCGGCTGCCTTTCGGTCTGGCTTCCTACGCCTTCACCGGATCGGCCGAGGCGGTCCATCGCCTGACCATGGAGCTTCAGGCCGGCATGACCACGGTCAATCATAACGGGCTGTCATTGCCGGAGGTGCCGTTCGGGGGCGTGCGCGATTCCGGCTTTGGTTCGGAGGGAGGGTCCGAGGCGATCGAACCCTATCTCGTCACCCGCTTCGTGTCGCATCTGGCAACAATGTGAAGCGGAGATGGCGGTCGCGACCTGTTATTGTTAAATGGCTCGCAAAGTTGCCCCCCGATTGGAGTGCGCCCCTTGGGATGGACAGATTGAGTTTTCAGGATTGACCCAGTCGGCCGGGTTTTCGGATAGAAAGCCATGCCAAGATATCGAACTCACAGCATCGAATTTAAGCGTCAGGTCGCGCAGGTGTTGATTTCCGGCGAGAAGTGACCCTGGATTTCCACTGAGAAGTGACCCGGCGTGATGGTTGTCGTTGGTCAGGTTGCGGTCAAGTTTCGCGGCTTCTCCTTTGTGGGTTTGCGTGGCTTTGCCGAGCTGTTCTTGAAGCGGAAGCTGTCATTTCCCGTTTCAAGGATATGGCAGTGGTGAGTGAGCCGATCGAGCAGGGCCGTGGTCATCTTGGCGTCGCCGAAGACCGTGGCCCATTCCGAGAAGCTGAGATTTGTGGTGATGACCACGGTGGTGCGCTCATAGAGCTTGCTCAGCAGATGGAAGAGCAAGGCGCCGCCTGAGGCGCTGAACGGCAGGTAGCCGAGCTCATCGAGGATAACGAGATCGGAGTGAACGAGCCGGCCGGCAATCTGTCCGGCCTTGCCCTGGGCCTTTTCCTGTTCGAGAGCGTTGACGAGCTCGACGGTGGAGAAGAAACGGACCCGCCTGTGGTGATGTTCGACAGCGTGAACGCCGAGAGCCGTGGCGATGTGGGTCTTGCCGGTGCCGGGACCGCCGACCAGGACGACGTTGTGCGCGTCGTCGAGGAACTCGCAGCGGTGGAGCTGGCGCACAAGCGCGTCGTTGACCTCGCTGCTGGCGAAGTCGAAGCCGTTGAGGTCGCGATAGGTCGGGAAGCGCGCGGCCTTGAGCTGGTAGGCGGTTGATCGCACCTCGCGCTCGGCGGTCTCGGCCTTCAAGAGCTGCGAGAGGATAGGCAGGGTAGTCTCGAAGGCGGGAGACCCCTGTTCAGTCAGTTCGGCGACGGCTTGCGCCATGCCGTGCATCTTGAGGCTTCTCAGCATGATGACGATGGCCCCGCCGGCCGGATTATGACGCATGGTGTCCCTCCCTGGCTCGGCGCAGGGCGTCATAGCGTTCGACGTTGGCCTGAGGCTCGGTGGTCAGTGCGAGGGCGGGAGGAGCTTCGATAGATGGCACAGTAACCGGTGTGCCATCTATCAGCCGATGCAGTAGGTTGATGATATGGGTCTTGGTCGGTACGCCGGTCTTTAGCGCCAGCTTGACGGCTGTGAGTACGACCTGCTCCTCATGCTGGAGGACCAAAGATAGAATCTCGACCATCTCGTGGTCACCGCCTGGCCGCTTGAGCAGATATTGCTGTAGGGATCGAAACGCTGGCGGCATCTCGGCGAAGGGCGCGCCGTTGCGCAGGGCACCGGGCTTGCGCTGGACCACGGCCAGATAGTGCCGCCAGTCATAGACGGTTCGGCTCTGGCGATCATGGGAGCGAACGAACACCCGGGGATGCTCACAGATCGCCTGCCCCTCGGCGACGATGACGATTCGGTCGGTATAGACCCGCAGGCTCACCGGGCGGTTGGCGAAGGAGGCCGGCACACTGTAGCGATTACGCTCCAGATGGACGAGACAGGTTGGGGAAACACGCTTGGCGTGCTCCACGAAGCCATCGAATGGCCGCGGCACCGCCATCAGGTGGCGGATCTCCTCGCCCCACACATCGGCGATCGAGCCGGGCTGCGAGCCGTGCCCGGTCTGTGACCATAGCTCCCGGCATCGGGTCTCCAGCCAATCGTTCAAGGCGTCCAGCGAGGGGAAGTTCGGCAAGGGTTGCCAGAGCCGATGACGGGCATCCTGCACATTCTTCTCGATCTGCCCCTTCTCCCAGCCGGAAGCCGGGTTACAGAACTCGGCCTCGAACAGGAAGTGGCTCACCATGGTCGAGAAGCGGATGTTGACCTGGCGCTTCTTGCCCTGGCCGATCTTGTCGACGGCCGTCTTCATGTTGTCGTAGATGCCCCTCCGCGGCACGCCGCCCAGCACCCGGAAGGCGTGGTTGTGGGCATCAAACAGCATCTCGTGGGTCTGGAGCAGGTAGGCTCGAAGCGTGAAGGCGCGGCTGTAGGACAGCTTGACGTGGGCGACCTGCAGCTTGGTGCGCTCGCCGGCGATAATCGCCCAGTCCTCGGACCAGTCGAACTGGAACGCCTCGCCCGGTGCGAAGACCAGGGGAACAAAAGTGCCGCGGCCGCTGGTCTGTTGCTCACGCTGCCGGGCGGCCTTCCAGTCCCGGGCGAAGGCCGCTATCCGATTGTAGGAGCCCTCATAGCCGAGGATTACCAGGTCGGCATGCAACTGTTTGATCGTGCGCTTGTGCTTGCGCGACTTGCCGCTCTCGACCCGAAGCATCGCCGCGAGCTTGTCGGCGTAGGGATCGAGTTTGCTCGGCCGGTCGGGAACCTGAAACCGAGGCTCGACGCTGTCTGAGCGCAGGTACTTGCGCACGGTGTTCCTTGAGAGCCCCGTGCATCGGGATATCTCCCGGATCGAGCGATGATCCCGGTAATGCCAGCGCCTGATGACGCTCAATAGCTCCATGTCGATCACTCCGCTGTCCCCCGCGCATGCCGCGGGTGACGTGGTGAAAACATGGGTCACTTCTCAATGGAAAAATCCGCCCGTACAGGGTCAACTCTCAATGGAAATCAACAGTTCCAGCCAAGGTCCCGCTTCGGCGCTTAATTACACTTGGCCGCGCTCCTTTTGGCGCAATCTGGTCCTGAAAGGACGATTTTGATAACGTCACTATATCGCTCAGCGAGAGAAAAATATTCGGCGCCTACGGGGGTTCGGCGCCAGGGCGGAGGCTGCATTCAGTGAACGGAAAGGCCGGTGAAGTCGAAAGCTCTGGGAGCCAGAGCAATCCGATGAACTCCGACGATCAGCTCGACATGGCGGCCCTCGAGACCGGCTCCTTCTCGCCGGTTTCCGGAGGCAAGGAGAGCGAGCCCGACCCGCGCGATTGGCTGGCGGCGATCATCGCCGGCTCCGACGATGCCATCATCAGTAAGGATCTGGCTGGCAGTATCCGGAGCTGGAACGCGGGGGCGGCACGGTTGTTCGGCTATACCGCCGAGGAGACGATCAGTCGTCCGATCACCATCCTCATCCCGGAGGACCGGCTGGATGAAGAGCCCCGAATTCTGGCCGCGATCGGGCGAGGCGAGCGGGTCGAGCATTTCGAGACCCTGCGCCGGCGTAAAGATGGTTCGCTGATCGAGCTGTCGCTGACCATTTCGCCGATCCGCAATGCAGGTGGCACAATCGTGGGCGCGTCGAAGATCGCCCGCGACATAACCCACCGACGCCAAGCCGAGGAGGTGCAACGTCTTCTGCTTCATGAGATGCAGCATCGGATCAAGAACCTCTTCGCGCTCACAGCCGGGATCGTAAGCCTCAGCGCTGGGTCCGGAGTAAGCTCCGAAGACGTGGTTCAGACGATCCGCGAACGGTTGAACGCCCTGGCGCGGGCCCACGATCTGACAATGGCCTACCCAGGTGACGCTGAGTTCGCGGATCGTGAAACGAAGCTGTCGGCACTGCTCGATGCCATCCTGCAGCCCTATGCCGGTCATGCCGTCATCACGGTGCGCAGCGACCCGATGGTGTCCGGCAAAGCGCTGTCCAACATCGCGCTGTTGCTGCATGAGCTTGCGACGAATGCTGCAAAGTATGGCTGCCTGTCCGTGCCAGCGGGGCAGTTGACGGTGCATGTGGAGGAACAGGTGGGACAGCTCGTCCTCACTTGGACGGAGACCGGTGGCCCGCTGATCACCGGTCCGGGATCATCGGGCTTCGGGAGTCGTCTTGAAAAAGGCCTCGCTGCCGCTCTTGGTGCCGCCATCGCACGCGACTGGCGCGCGGAGGGATTGGTCGTAACGATGACGATGCCGCAGGAGAACCTCGCCTGGCACCGTTGCGCCGCGGGTAGCGAGGGCCCGCAGTCGGTTACGTGAAAGCAGCCGGACCGGCTCGTACGCCGAGTTCGAGTTCGCCGTCTGACCGCGATTTGAACGGACGACTATCCGAGAGCCTCATGGAACCGATCAACGTGTCGCTGCCAATGGCGAGCGCGTTATACGCTTCGCTGCCCGTCATGCCGCGGCCGAACTTCTTCCTCGCGCCTGCGTCTCGGCGGGGTTCCCGGGCGGCGGCGGCGTTCATCTCGCCGAATACTCCAACGGGGCGAGATGTCCGAAAGGGCTGGCATTTGTCGCCGTCGAACCGACGCTGGTACCCTCGTCGGTGACAGGGCACACTCGGAAAGCGCGAATCGTCGGATACGCCCGAGACAATCGACGCAGCTCCGTGATGACGGGGGTGGGGGAAACGCCGTTAGAGGTCAGCGCAGCGAAAGAGTAGCATCAAGGTCACAGTGGAGACCGATAGGAGAAGGCTGGTGTTACGCCGAATATCACGAAAGCGTCGTCGCGGACAGCGAAGCTTGCCGTAATGCCGAGAGTTGCCGGCCATCTGCAAAGTTACTTGGAGATAACCAGGCTTCAAGTTCAGCTCCACGTGCTGGCCACTCACTTTTCAGAAGAGAGTACATTGCGATGTCGCGCGGCACGCCTTTCAGCGTCCACTTCTTGCGCAAGACCCCCTCGAACGTGAACCCCAAGCGATCCGCTGCTCGACGAGATCGCTCATTCTCTGCGGTACAGGTCCACTCCAGCCGACCGTATCCAAGTCCGAAGGCGTATTGCATGACCAAGTAAAGGGCTTCCGTTGCCAGAGTCGTGCGCTGCAATCGGGGCGTATAGAGTACGTATCCCAGTTCGATGGACTTGTGCGCTTCCTGGCCGTCCATGAGACAGAGCCAGCCGACAGCCTGATCGTCCGGTGTCACGACCACAAAGAACGCGCGGTACTGGTCAGAAACCAGCCCCTTAACATGGTCGTCAAACGCAGAAAGACTGGAGAATGGCCCAACTTTCATTTGGCGCCAAGTAAGTTCACAAGAACTGTCGTGAGACAGGCTATAGATGCTGGCACTGTCTCGACCAATCGCAAGCGGCCTTAGCGAGCCCCATCTACCAAACAGCTCGACCGATGTGAGAATATCCTGCTGCCCAGCCATTTATTCACCCTAGCATATTTCCAGTGTCATCATCTCAGTGGCGCCACTAACAGAAAGTCTAACCGAATCCCCCATGAAAGTTTTGAGCTATAATGGGGTAGTTCAGGCCGAAATTCCGATGCTAATATCCATATCGATGCCCTGATGTGGCAGCAATGTCGCAGTCGTACAGCAGGAAAACAACGTTTCCCCCTGGACAGTGTTCTCGGCTCCGCCGGAACCGCGCCTCCGGCACGTTTCCGCCATTCGGCGTCGATCGCTGCGCGACGAGGCGACGGCAGCTATTTCGCCAGATGCCCCGAAAGGCAATTCATCGCGAGCCGCGAGGAATTGTGACGCCCGGAGCCGATCCGCTGACACAGCAAGGCCGGGAAAACGTGGATCGCCGTTAGTCCGGGGATCGGCGCGCCAGCCCTTCGCCATCCATGCGCCGCCGGAACCGATTGGCCGGAAGGCGGACCACCTGTGAAGCCAACCAATTACGGACAAGAGAATCACTCAGGCAGACTGGCGAGCTCCAGCCCCGATCTCAGCCTTGCGGCATAGGCGGGGTCCGATATCCGCATGAACTTCATCCAGCCGGCGATACTGAAGCCGGGATGGATACGCAGGACTTCCGCCGCCGCCGCTTTGGTCTCCTCGGCTTGGCCAAGATAGGCGTTGACCGCCGCGTACAGCGCGCGCGAGGGACGATGATCCGGCATCCGCCGCATCGCCGGTCCGATCAGATCGACCGCTTCTTGGTAGCGCCCCAGGAAGAAATAGGCCTTGCCGAGGAAATAGCCGTAGATCGGCGGATGGAACGGATCCGCCTTCATGATGCGCTTCATGTAGTCGACCGCCTCGGGCGCCCGGCCGGAATGGGAGAGCAGCAGCCCGAAGCGGAAATCGACGAAGTTCGGGTTGGCGGCAAACGCCTTCTCGAACTCGGCGATCCCCTCTTTGGCACCGAAACGCCAGTTCAGCACCCAGCCGAGCGTTGCGCGCGCCTCGGCCATCGTCCCGTCCAGATCGACCGCCTGGCGCGCCAGCGTCTCGGCCTGCTCGAGGGTCGCGGGCTGCTGGAACTCCGCGCCGATCGGATGATCGAGCGAAGGATCGATCCAGGCCCAGAGATAGGTGTTGGCAAGCCCCTGCACGGCCGGCGCATAGTGCGGATCCAGCGCGACAGCCTGCTGGTAGAGGGCGCGGGCGGCGGCGATCGTTTCGCCGCGCCGGTCGCGCTGGACGCCGCGCATCAGCGCACCGGCGCGCAATGTCAGGTCATAGGCATCGAGCCGCTCCGGCGGTTTGCGGGCGGCCCGGCCTAGCTCCGAGCGGGTGATGCGGGCGTGGAGCTGCCCGACCAGGCTGCGCGTCAACTCTTCCTGCACGGCGAACAGCCCCTCCAGCGCCCGGTCATAGCTTTCGGCCCAGAGCTGCCGGCCGCTCGGCGCTTCGATCAATCGCGCGGTGATGCGCAGCTGCTCGTCCTGCCGTTGCACGCTGCCCTGCACGAGATAGCGCGCCCCGAGTTCGAGGCCGATTTCGGCCGGCGAAGACGGCCCGTCCCGATAG
>Ga0209066_10005899_pt1 | contig 12688 bp, 5 predicted proteins | sample All_14_2_FD_187198 | JGI IMG/M metagenome (GOLD analysis project Ga0209066, IMG submission 187198) | Freshwater microbial communities in response to fracking from Pennsylvania, USA - Allegheny Zone_MetaG_DW_15 (SPAdes) (version 2) ...
GAACAGGCCTTCGCTCGGACAGGGCATGGTGACCGCCTGCTCCGCCGGACGCTCGCCTTCAGGGACCACGACCTCCACCTGCGAGACCGTCTCCTGCGTCTTGGAATCGCACAGCAGGATCGTCACCCGACTGGGCTCTCCTCCCACCCCGCCCGCCTGAAGCCTGAGCGCCAAAGCCTCCCCCACGCGCACGATCCGGTTTTCTCCCGGCATCCACAACCGGATCCGCTTGGCGAGCGCATTCTCAGACGGCCGCAAGGTGAAGGACTCGACGCGCTGAAACGCCGTCCAGTAGTAACGCTGAACGTGCAGCGTGCGCTTGCCGGCCTCAAGCCAGAAATTGCCGATCTTGCCGCCGCCCGCCCATACCGGCGCGCCGTCGTCGAAACGGTATTCGATGCCCCAGGCCTGCCCCGGCACGAGCAGTTCATACCACCCGGACTGCGGCACATCGAAATCATACTCAGCCCAGCCCCTGATGTACTGGGAGCGCCCAGGCTCCTTCGCCCCGCTCAGGTTTCCGGCTTCGCGCACCAAGGCGGCGGCGTCTGCCCGAGTGAACCCCGAGCGGTCGAACGATCCGGCCGAGCGGACGATCTCGCCCCCCGCCGCCGCCCCTACGACCGCAAGCAAAACGAGGCTCGCAACACCGCCCCTTTTCCATTCCAACGATCCGCGCATCGCGACCACCTCTCTCAATACCGTTGTTCCGCGAGCCAAAAGCGGCCTTTCAGCCAACAGTAGAACGTGTCACCGCACTGGCCACATCCGGCTTTTGTCGGACGCAACACTTTCTGTTCGCTTCCTTGAGATCGAGGCCGTGTGACGTCTGCCCATCAGTTCCCGCCCCTTTCACTTATGAGGCCCCCCTTAAACACAATGACAGGCATTGTACCGGTCAGCCCGGACAAGAACAAGACCCGGATTTCATTGAGAACGGGTGACGCCGGCCTGCTTCAACGCGAACAAGCCCAGACAGAAAACGGAACCGTTGCCCTCCAACGCTTCCGCATTCCTCCCCCCGGCTGATGAAGGCCCCTCTTGGAGTGCGGTGACCAACGAAGCGCGGCGCGGCTTACTCCGGAAAGAGCCTCACCACGACCACACCGTGACGGGGAACATCCTTGGCCACAAACGTCCCCTCGAACATGCCGAGCTCCTTCTGCCGCCACAAATCGCGAACGCGCCGCCTGCCGGTCACCCCCGCCTGCTCCCAAGTCACCGCAATCGTCGCCGGCTCCTCGCCCGTATTGAACAACCCCACGGCCACCGTGCCGTCCTCCAACTTTTTGACGAGCACCTCGCCGCCCTCGACATCGATGTCGCGTGCCTGGAGCCCGAGCGGGTCCTGGTCGAGATCGAGCATCTCGTCGTTGGTGAGCAAGCTCAGCGTGAAGGGGTCGAGCGTCTCCAGCGGCGCCCCGATAATGATCGGCGCGGACCAGAGGCACCAGAGGCTGATGTGGCTGAACTGCTCGTCCACCGTCAGGCGGCTCGGCCGCAGCGGCTTGTTGTCCCAGCCGCCCAGCAATCCCACGCGCAGCGGGCAGGGCATGTTCCAGTGGCCCGGGCGGTTGTACTTCTCCCACTTCTTGTGAGCGATCCACAGGTCGCGGATGCCGAGCGCCCACTTCTGCTTGCCCGCGTCGAGCTGGGTCTTGACCCACACGTCCACGAGGTCGCCGTCCGTGCGCGTCATGGCGCCGATCGATGTGTAGGCCTCGGCGTCCTTGAACGGCGCCGTGTTAGACAGCTCCAGCACGATATCGCGCGGCTGCGCAAGCAGGGCGTCGCCCATCTCCTTGGCCAGCGCCACACTGTCGATGCCCCAGTCGTATTTGAAGTAGTCGATCCCCCACGCCGCGGCCTGCCGCGCGTCGGCGACTTCAAAGCGGTACGTGCCGTGCGTCCAGCCCTTCTTGGGGCCGGGCGGCAGCTTGGCCCACGTGCCGTCCGCGCTGTCGCTCGAGCCGCCCACGAAGCCCGCATAGCTGGTCCGCCACGGCGAGGAGTAGTTGCCGACCTTGAGTCCCATGGCGTGGAGGTCGTCGCACAGCTGCTTCATGTCGCCGAACTTCTCGTTCGGCTGAATGCCGTTGAACGCCCCGCCGCGCGCGCCCTGCCAGCCGTCGTCGATGTTGACATAGCAGTAGCCGTGCTGGGTGAGGCCCTTCCGCACCATCGCTTCGGCCGAAGCCCGCACGCCTTTTTCGCTGACCGTCGGCCCGAGCCCGCCCCACGTGTTGCACCCCATCGGCGGCGTCAGCGCGAAAGTGCCGCCCACCACGAGCTTCAGCTCGCGCGAAGCCTGCCCCGCCGCGTTTCGCGCGCTCAGCCTCACTGAATACGTGCCCGGCGTCTTGACGGCGCCTTGGACCAGCCCTTTCTCCGCGTCGAACGTGGCACCCTCGGGCAGCCCCTCGGCTGAAAGCGTCATCGGCCGCTGCCCCGCCACCGCCACCGTATACAGGATCGGGCTTCCCGGACGCACACCGAACACCGACGCGCCGTTGAAGCGCGGCGCGGGACCGCATGGCGGCGTCACGATAGACGGCGAGAGATCCGGAAACGCCGCCGTCTCAGCGCCCATCAGACCCGATGCCCACACTAAACTGAACGCCCCTGCCATGCAGGCCCATGCCCGACTGTTCATACGCTTCTCCCTTTCATGTTGAGCTTCCATCGGCCAATCGACACCGGGGCCTATCACTCCATCCGGATCATCGTTCCCAGCCGCGTGGTCCGCAGAAACTCGTTCGTAGACAAAACCCGCCCCGTCACCCGGACCTCGTCGATCCACCCGTCGTAATAGGAGGTCCCTGATGTTCCAACAACGAAATCGCCGCCCTCGAACACCAGCGGATTCGTCGTGGTGCGCGTGCCCACCTCCACATAATCGACATACATCCGCGCCCTCTTGCCCGAGTGCTCGTAGGTCACCGCCACATGGTGCCACCGCCCGTCCCTCAGATTGATCGAGGCTGAAGGGCCAAACGTTTCGTTGTTGCCTGCCGAACCAGCCGGGAGATCCGTATCGAACCGCGCTGTCAGCGACACGCCAGACGCATTGGTCGTCACAGAGAGTCCGAAAGTCGGTGAATTCACAGTCGTCGCCCGTGACTTACGGAAAATCCCTGCAAAGGTGGCGGGCCAGTCGGGTTTCACAAAAGCCTCAACCGTCAGATTCGTCGGAGAGATGACCGTTTTGGGCCACGAGGCATCGACGCGACCGCCTACATTGGCAGCTGGGCCCCACATCCGGATGGCAGACCTGTTCTGGTGAAGAGGGGCTCCTCCTATTCCGTCCAAGATCGTGTACCGCCCGCTATCGGGACGGTCCGCGGCATACTGCGGCTGCGTGCTGCCCGTCCCGGTCTTGGTCGCCGTCCCATGCAGGAAAGCTGCCTGGGCAAAGTTCGTGACCGCGACCACATTGCTTCCCACAGCCTCGCTGTCGAAGAGGTAATGCAGCAGCACCCCGTCTGAAACGAACCGGCCTTCGATGGCATAGAGAAACTGCCCGAGACTCAACGCCCTGTCGCTGAACCGGACCTCGTCGATCCAGCCATCGAACGAACCGCCGGCCCCGTCGTGTCCGATCAGCAGGTCGCCCCCGTCGTAGTCGAGAGGAGGCGTTGTGAGTTTCTTAGTCACTTTCGCCACATAGTCCACATACAGCACCGCATTGGTGTTCCAGCTCGCATATGTGAACGCGACGTGATGCCACTGGCCGTCACCGAGCCCGGCGGTCGCCGTCGTCAGGTTGACCGCATCCTCACCTCCGCTGGCCGTGTCGATCCGCAGCGTCAAGCCACCGGAGGATGTCGTGTACAGCCACCAGCTCGCGCCGGTTCCGGCGCGGACCTTTTTGACGATCGTGCCGCCTGGGATCAGCGTCCGGGCCTTGATGAACGCCTCGAAGGTCAGACTCGCCGGACGGGTCTGAGCCGGATTATCCGAAACCCGCATCACCCCGCCGGTCAAGCCGTTCCCCGTAAACAGGAGCGAGGAGCTGTTGCCCGCTCGGTACAGAGGGCCGGACAAGCCGTCCCAGATGCTCGCCCCCGGCACCGTGTTCGTGTAGACGGGAAAGGTCCCGTCCAATACATTGCTCGCCACACCGGTCAACGTCCCCGGCGCAGCGGCGTTCGTCATCGCCCCGGCCACCTGTCCGGGAGGCCCGTCAAAACTCCATTCAGCCAGCGTAGCTGCAAAACCTTGCTTCGAACACACGAGAACCGCCAACCCAACCGTATAAACAAATTTCGCTAACGGTTTCATACCACACTCCACTTTTTTTATAGATTATACTAGATTCTCTAAAAGATCAAAAACCTTTGGCTTTCGGAAACGGCAGGTCATCCGGACGCCAGACACGCAGATAATCGATCTCGAATGTGGCGGGCAAGTCCGCAGGATCGGGCAGGCCGACCCACCCTTGCATGATCTCGCAGTCGAACATGATATGGAGCGCGGTCGTGTAGTAGTCGTTGTCCCGCGAGAAGATCTCCTTGCCGTCCACGTACCACTTCATCTCCGTCGGCGTCCACAGGAACCCGTACACGTGGAAATCCGCCCAGAAATCGAACGGCACTTTCTGCTTCGCGCCCTTTTTGGGCAGCGGCGTCTGTTTGGCGTTGGTGATCGACTCGACATATGGCGTATAGAAACGATGAACCGTCGTGCAGTAGACACGGTCATAATCCTTCTTGGCCGGCTTGCCGAAAACTTCGAAGATATCGATCTCCTCGGAGAAGCTTCCCTCCTTGTATTTGGCGGACGGATCCAGCGGGTCATATAGCCAGAAGGCATTGCACACGCCGGCCCTCATCGATTTGCACCGCGCTTCAAAATACCCGTAGGTGATCCGCTTCTTGCTTTTCACGATCGACGTCGTGAACTTGTCGTAACCGCGCACCTTGTTCTCGACCGTCACCTCTTCGGGCTTCTGAACGCGGGCTGCCAGCTGAAGCCGCCCGTCTTTCACCGCCACATTCTCGCGCGAGAAATAACCGGGCTTGCGGCCGTACCACTCGGGATTGAAGTCCCACCATTTCGAGCCGTCCAACTGCTCGCCGTTGAACTCATCGCTGAACTCCGGCGCAAACGTCCACCCCTCACCCATGGGACAGGCCGGTGTCTCTGCGCCGACCGCCACGTTCATCACCGCCAGTACCGCCATTACCATTAGCGTCCTCATGTCAGCTCTCCTTATGTTTCTAGCTTCGAAGTTCAGCGTTGGACGTTCATTTGTCCTGTATCATCGCCTTGGCCCAGATCATTGAAGGGCGCTCTTTGAGTGCCCGGCCGAACAACTCTTTGGCTTCGGCGGGCTTCCCTTCCGCTAACGCGGCCAAGCCGCGCAGATAGAGAGCCTGGATTCTCCGGTACCCGACGCGCTCGGCAGGCGTGTTCTCGCCGCCGAACTTGGCGTAAGCGTCGATCACCTGGGGTTGCGGCTTTTCGAGCGCGGCGATTCCCTTCTTGAGCTCCTCTAGCTGCGCGGCGACCGCGTCTGTCTTCCCTAACTCGGTGAGCGCGCAAAAACGATAGTAGTTCATCTCGCCCGGCGTCACCCAGCCCTTGAGCGCGTTCTCGAGTTCGGCCTTGTACCCGACGTTGTCGCCCAACGCTTTGAGACACTGCGCCAGGTAGTAACGCACCTTGGGCTCCATGCCGGCGTCTCCCGGACGTCCCGCCTGCAGGTTTTCGGGATACGTGAGGGCCGTCTTAAAATCCTTTTGCGCGGCGGCGAAATCCTTCGACGCCATCGCGTTCAGACCGCGCAACAGCAGCGCGTCCACGAACGGAGTGAGAAGCCCTTCGCCGCCCTCCCACACGTGGAAGCGGCGAGAGGTCAGGATCTTGAGCGACTCGTCGTAATTCCCTGCCTCATTGAAGAGGTACGCCATGCGCAGCATGCACGCGTCATACTTCTCCGCCGTCGCGCGGTAGGTCTTCATCGCGGCGAGTCGTTCCGCCGTGCCGACGCCGAGTTTCTCGGCGAGCTTGTCCATCTCCTCGAGGGCGCGGAAGTTGCTGGGATCCGCGGCGAGGGCGCGCGTGTAGGCGTCGTACGCCTCACGCGAAGGCACGCCTGAGGGCGCGCCCGTGTTCGTGAAATACGTGCCGGGATGCGCAAGCCCGAAGCCGATATTGCGGAGCGCGAGGGCGTGCCTCGGGTTCAGCGCCACCGCCTTCTTCCAGCTGGCGAGCGCCGCCTCCTTGAGGTCCCAGTTCCACTCCACGTTGCCGAGGTAATACCACGTGTTGGCGAACTCGGGGCTGAGCCTCGCGGCGTGCTTCAGCACCGCGTACTCCTCGTGGCGGTTAGGGAAACAATAGTCCGTGGGCTGCGCGGCAGCCGCCGCGTAAAGCTTCCTCGCCCCGTCCGTGTCACCCTTCATCGCAGCGGCATAACCGGCGAAATAGGCGAAAAGCGGGCACTTGTACGAATCGCACGCGGCCACGGTGTCCTTCAGCAGGACCTCGCCCTCCGTCGCGTAAGGCTTTTCGTTCGCGGCCAAGGCGTCCGCCTGCCTGCAGAGCTCGGCCACTTCGTCCCACGCGCCGATCCCCCAATAGTCACACACGGTCTCTAGCAGTTGCTGCGCCTTGAGGCCGCGGTTCCGCCCCGCGTTCAGCACAGCATCCTTACCGCCGTTCTTGAGGAACGCCCGCTCGGCGATGCCCCAGGAGTCGAGCGCGTCACAGGCTTCCGCCGTGCGAAGAGACTCAGACGCGGGCTGCACGTGGCCGAGTTGACGGAGAATGTACGCTTTGAGGACATGGAGCTTGGCCGATTTCGCGTCGCGGTCAAGCGCATCGCCCACGCGGGCGAGGGCCTCGTCCCAATCGCCCTTCAGACAGGCGAGCCGGGCGAGCTCAACGTAAGCCGGGCGGGCGTGCGTCGCACGCCACGTGACGCGCCAGAACAGGTCTTCCGCCTCCTTCAGTTTGGCGGCCGCCTCGGCCGGGTCTGATGCGAGGCGCGCCTGCTCCTCGAGGACAAGCGCCAGCATGTACTCGGGTTCGGCATCTTTGGCGCGGGTGTAGTTGCGGGTGACGCGGGCAACGGCAGCGCGCAGATGCTTTTCGGCTTTCGCGTATTCGCCGTTCTTCGCGAGGCGGATACTCAAGGCGACATTCGCCGCCGAATAGGAGGGGTCGAGCTTGAGCGCCTGCTCGTAATACGGCACGGGGTCGATGAGGCCGTTGTGGAACTGGTCAAGCCGCAGCCCCGTCAGATAGAGTTCCTCGGCACTCGTGTAGTCCGCCGGCGGCTTCGGATTCGCCACCTTGGGCGGCAACGGGTCGCGCGGATCTTCCGGGACGGGCGTGTAGGCAAGGATGACCTTGCCGTCCTTGTCGAGCAGACGGCCGGTCAGCGCCTGGTCCTTCACGTCTGCGGACACCTTGGCCGTCTTGCACCACGGCGTATTCGGATCAATCGCGACTTTCTTTTCCGTAAAGACGGGTTTGCCGTTTTCGAGCAGCTCCACGGTGCAGCCCCTCAGGACTCGCGTGGAATGGAATCCGAGCAAGACCTCGTCCTTTTTCTCTTTCCGTTCGAGGTTCACGGCCCCGTCGATCGTGACATTCTTCACGCCGCCGATCCCCTTCACGGGAAACCAGTACTGCTTAACGAGTCGCGTCTCATAGGGGTCGATCCAACTGTAGTCCGGCTGGTTGTCACTCCAACACCCCACCATGAGCTCGAGGTACGGTCCGTCCGTGTCCGTGAGCACGGTGTCCCATACGTGCGCCTCGGGGAAATTCCCCCAGAGGAAAAACTTTTTTCCCACCGTGATGTGGCGGTTGGAGACATGCGCCGTGCCGGCGTTCTTCTTGTGGTCGTAACCGGCGATCCAGTCGTTCTCCGGGTCCATCGCGAAGATGGAGCGCGACTCGGCGGTGAAATTCTTCCACCAGGAAAGGTCGATCGTGCCATCCACATCATCGGCGTACTTGGACCGCTGCGACGGGAGCCACGAATGGTCCACCCTCTTCGGGCCGATCGGGAAGGAGGTCCAGAAGTTCTTGTGGTGGTCGAATCCGAGGTGGCAGGACGGGGGGAAGAGAACCTGGTAGTCGTCACCGCAGTGGACGGAAACATTGGCCCAGTAGATCATGGACTCGATGTAGGGGCCCCGGTTCATGAACTTGTTCTCGGCTTGCAGGACGGCGCGGTCCGGCAACAGCGAGAGGCCGATCGACCATTTGAGACGGCGCCGGAGTTCGGTCTCGCCGATCCAGATCGTCTTGGAACCGTCCTCATTGGATTCGAGCTTCCAGTCGATCGGCATCGCGGTCGTCGCGCGGTGGTGGTGCGGAAAGTTCCATTCCACACCGCCGGAAATCCAGGCGCCGAGCATGCCGATCAGCGCAGGTTTAATGACGTGCTGCCGGTAGAAGGTCTCGAAGCCGGTCTGCTTGTCCGTGAAGTTCAGCAAGTGGCCACCGTGCTCAGGCAGGAGGCCCATCTGCAACCAATCGTTCTCGAGGGTGAGGTACTTGTAGGTCTCATCCTTCTTCACGTCGTGCAGCACGTCCTGCATCGGATACGGATACACACGCCCCTGTGCGCCTTGGTAGACACGGCCGGTGTAGAACACCGGCGTTTTGTCATACCCTCCCGGCGCATACGTCGGCAACGTGATGGTCGTCTCCTTGACGTTCACCCCGGCCTGGCAGAACAGTCCCGCCGCACACAGTCCGACCCATAACCATTGTTTTTTTTGATGACCCATGACACTCCTCGTTTACCGGACTGTTTCCCAACATCAATTTGATGTAGTGTAAGGAACCTAGACCAATGAAAACAATACCCTATTGCGCAAAAAATACCGAACATTTTGCGCAAACGTCAAACGGGGAAGGGAGCGGCGAAAAACACTCCGCTCCCCTAAGGGCCTGTTGCTCTGACTCGTGCGAGTCTCAGTCTTTCGGCGGCGTCGCAACCTGAAGCGGCCCGACCTTCAGGACCTCTGGCGAAGGCAGCGCCGGAAAAGTCGCGTGCGGTTCGGTCTGATACCAATACGCCACCGAGGCCACGTCGTCCTTGAGCGGCAGGTAGCGGCCGGACTTGTCCTTCATCCATCCGAGCGCCTGGATCGTCACTTTCAGATCCTCTTTGAACCGGATCGGGTCCACCACATGCCAACGGTACAGCCCGAAGCGTTGGCCCGTCAGATAAATCACGTCCGGCGGCAGCACCTGCGCCAAACCCGAGTGCGGCGTGCTGAAGGTCTCATATTTCTTTGTTTTTTGGTTCTCAAAGTTGTACGAACCGCAGAAGTAGTCCTCCGTGCCCGTCCCGCAAATCGTCGGAAACTTCGCGTCGCCGTCCATGAAGAACTTGATCTCGCCCTCGCCCCACCAACCGGGGTCGCGCACCTCCCAGGCGAGGTAGGTGCCCACGTACTGTCCGCGCCCGCGCACGCCGTCGAGAATCGTCACCTCAGGCGTCGCGCCCACCTGCGGCACCCGGCGGAACTGCGCGTGGAAGGTCGCCGCGTCGTCCGGCACGTCGGTCAGCGTGTAGTTGATCTGGTAGTAGAGCCGCATCGGCTTCTCGTCCAAATTCTCGAGCGTGACCTTTGCGCCTTTATGGAAGGGCATCACCCAGTAACAGTTGAACGCGCTGCCGGGGTTCACGCAGACCGGCATGGAATTGATCTGGCAATACTGCCCCCAGCCGCAGGCGAAAAAGTCGCCGAGCGGCACCTCGACGGAGGGTTCCGTCTCGCCGTCCCAATAGAAACGCAGGATATTGAAGCGCGTCTTATCCAGCGGCGCGGGCGTCATCCAGATCTGCTGGATCGCGCCGGAGCCGCTGATCTCGCCGAGCGTGACCGTGCTCTTGGCAGGCACATTGATGAACGGGGAGACCTTCCAGCACTGACCGAGATCGCGCGCCGCATGCCACGCCGGACCGTTGGTGGACATGCCGGCCTGCCCCTTCTCGCCCGTGAAATTTTCCGGGCTGATCGAGCGCGTCTCCGCATCCGACAAACGGGGCAGACTGCCGAGATTCATGTCCAGCCCGCTGAACTTCGGCGTCGTGCATGCCGTCACCACACCCATCGTTATCGCCGCCATCGCATAGATCCCTTTCATATCATATCCTTTTTGCCGTTTCACGGTAGCGAACCTCCCTTTCACCGTCAAGACGATTGTCCGTCGCGCAGGAACGCTCGATGCGGGCCAGCTTGCCCGTATTTCCGCAGGGATGCCCGGCTTGTTGCGCCTTCCGTTTTTTGATACCTTGTGCCGCAGGATCATGGCGCGTGTCTCGCCGTTTTGAAGGAGAGTCTTACTATGAAAAAGCTGCTTACCCTGCTCGTAGTGTACCTGTTCGTGTCGCGCGTTTCTGCGCAACCTGCCGCCGACAAGGCGCAGGAGACCGCCAAGGCCGTTCTCGCCAAGATGACGCTGGAGGAGAAAATCTCGCTCTGTGCCGGCATCAGCACGATGTCGCTGAACCCGATCCCGCGCGTGGGACTCAACAAAGAGTTCTATTTTTCCGACAGCTCCTGCAACGTGCGCGCCGAGCTCGACCGCATGACCTTCAACCGCGCCACAAAATCGGACGACCCCTCCGACCAGTCGACCTCCCTGCCGACGCTGGAAGTGCTCGCCGCCACATGGGACCGCGATCTCGCCGCCGCCTACGGCCACCTGATCGGCACGGAGCTACGCGCGCGCAACAAGGACATGATCCTCGGCCCCGGCGTGAACGTCATGCGGACACCGCTCTGCGGCCGCAATTTCGAATACCTCACCGAGGACCCCGCGCTCGGCGTGGCCCTGATCGTCGAATACATCAAGGCCGTCCAGTCCCATGACTGCTCCGCCTGCGTGAAGCACTTTGCCGCGAACAGCCAAGAGTGGAACCGCAACTCGGTCACCGCCACCATCGACGAGCGGACGTTCCACGAGATCTACCTGCCGGTCTTCCGCGCCGCCGTCAAGGACGCCGGCGTGCTGGCCGTGATGAACGCCTACAACAAGCTCATCGTCCCCGGCCGCTGCGACGAGGCCGAGTTCTGCAGTCAGAACGCCTACCTCAACAAAGAGATCCTGCGGGACGCCTGGGGCTTCAAGGGCCTCGTGATCACCGACTGGGGCAGCGTCCACGACACCGTCAAGGGCGTCAAGGGCGGCACCGACATCGAGATGAACGCCGGCGACCAGATCCGCATCTTCAAGCCTGAGCCGATCATGAAGGCCCTCAAGGAGGGACAGATCACCGAAGCCGACCTCAGCGCCATGGCAGAGCACATCCTCTACGTGATGGCCAAGGTCGGCCTTTTCGACGGCCGCACGCGCGACGCGGGCCGCATCAACACCAAAGAGCACCAAGCCCTCGCCCGCCGCGTGGCCGAAGAAGGCACTATCCTCCTCAAGAACGACAAGGACGTGCTGCCGCTCGACCCCCAAGGCGTGAAAAGCGTGGTCGTGATGGGCAAGGGCGCGATCACCAAGCACTGCAACGGCGGCTGGAGCGCCGAAGGCAAACCGCCCTATGAAGTCGTCCCCTTGGAAGGCATCACCAACCGCCTCGGGCCGGCCGTGTCAGTCGTCTACATGCCGCTCACGCTCGATGACCAGAACGCCAAGCTCGCAGCCCTACCCGAGAGCGCGATCAACACGTTCGACACGGGCGCCAAGGATCAGGGCATGACCGTCCGCGCGTGGAAAGCCAGCTACTTCGCAAACAAGACGCTCGCAGGCCCGCCCGCCGCCACCGGCTTCCAGCGCGCGCTGAACGTGGACTGGAAAATGAACGCGCCCGTCAAGGAGGTCAAACCCGGCGATTTCTCCGTGCGCTGGGAGGCCAAGGTCGTCGCACCCGAGACCGGCACCTACGTCTTCGGCGCGCGCGCCAACGCCAAGGCCGGAACCCGCATCTACGTGGACGGCAAGCTTGTGATGGACAACTGGAAGGCGCAGTTCCCGACCCCCACCGGCTACGGCGAGGTCGCGCTCACGGCCCAGCAGGAAGTCGCCGTCGCGGTCGAGTACGCCGTCGGCGAGAGCGAGTCGACCTGCTTCTTCGGCTGGCGCCTGCCCTCCGAAAAGAGCATTTCCCTCTCGCAGATGGAGGAGACCGTGCGCAAGGCCGACGCCGTCATCGTCCTGACCGGCACCGAGCACGGCCACGGCCGCGCGCTGGAGTGCGAAGGCGCCGACCGCCCGAACATGCTGCTGCCGCCCGGCCACGACGAGGCCATCGCCAAGGTGCTCGCCTGGGCGCCCAACGCCGTGATCGTGAACCATTCCGGTTCTCCCATGGAGATGCCGTGGATCAAGAAAGCCGCCACGCTGATCCAGTACGGCTATGCCGGCATGGAGGGCGGCAACGCCCTCGCCGCGGTGCTCTTCGGCGACGTCAACCCCTGCGGCAAGCTGCCGCACACCTGCCCCTTCAAGCTGGAAGACACGCCGGCCGCGACGCCCGAACGCTACAACGGCACGAACAGCATCTACAGCGAGGGCATCTTCATCGGCTACCGCTGGTACGACAAGCAGAAGATTAAGCCGATGTTCCCCTTCGGCTACGGGCTCTCGTACACGACCTTCCAATACGGCAAGGTCTCGGCCGCCGCCCAGACGCTCGCGCCCGGCGGCACACTCGACGTCTCCGTGAAAGTCACGAACTCCGGCAAATGCGCCGGTAAGGAGA
>Ga0209066_10005900_pt1 | contig 12688 bp, 8 predicted proteins | sample All_14_2_FD_187198 | JGI IMG/M metagenome (GOLD analysis project Ga0209066, IMG submission 187198) | Freshwater microbial communities in response to fracking from Pennsylvania, USA - Allegheny Zone_MetaG_DW_15 (SPAdes) (version 2) ...
GCGCCATTCCGGTGCACGGCCGGGAACTACCAGTGCAGCGGCCTCCGAGCCGTTCGAAGTCGCGAGGGTTCGTATTAGCTCGACGCGGCAGCCGCTGATGTTCAGCTCGTTTCGTGATCGGATCTCAACCCGCTGCGCGGGTAGAAATGGTCGGCCGTGGAGCATCACCGCGCCGGAGAGACGCACTTGCGCAAGCCCGTCCAGGGACAAGAGCATCACTGGTTTCCTGAAGCGTTGTCGAAGTCCTGGGTGGGGGACGACGGCAAATTGGCGCAGAACTAACGTCTGCAGTCGCACGCGGCGCTTTCATCCGGGCGGCGTCGGGTAGGTGACGAACTGGTGCGTGCGCAACTTCGCCTGCTTTCTTTCCGGTACGCGCTTCGCGACAAGCTCAGACGCGTGAGCTTGGCGAGCCAACGCTGATCCGGAGCCGACATTCAATCCAGGTCCGCCCTTCCTGCTACGCGGCGCCTTGAAAAAGGGCTTGAACGCACGTTCGAACGGCGCTCGGTAATTCGATACGAATAATATCGATACATGATCGTTGACATATTGGTCCTTCCCGTCCGACGCTTGGCCGTCGACCGGCAAAAGCCGGCGACCATGCAAGAACGAGGGGATAAGAATGCGACTGGATCGAAGATTGCTGCTGTCGACCGCCGCTCTGTCGGTGCTGCTCCCGGCCGGCGCCGCCAGCGCCCAAACGGCAGCTCCTGACGCCACGGGTCCAACCGACGAGATCGTCGAGGAGATCGTGGTCACGGCGTTGAAGCGCTCGACCACCCTTCAGACCACGCCGATGGCCATCAGCGCGGTGACTGGGGATACGCTTGAGAAGATGGGCGCGACCGGTTTGGCCGACTATTTCCGCCAGGTGCCGGGCGTAAACCTGACCCAGGGGCAGTTGGGTCAGAGCCGGGTGACGATCCGCGGCGTGGCCGGCGCGGGCGAGGCGACGACCGGTCTGTTCTACGATGAGACGCCGGTCACCGGACCCTCGGGCACCACTCAGGACCCGGCCAACAACGCCGCCGATCTCAACCTGTTCGACGTCCAGCGCGTGGAAGTACTGCGCGGCCCGCAAGGCACACTCTACGGTGGCAGCGCGATGGGCGGGGCCCTCAAGGTGCTCTACAATAAGCCCGACAGCACCGCGTTCGGCGCGGCGATCGAGGGGCAGGCCTCGGCCACCGATGGCGGCTCGCAAGGCTCATATCTGAAGGCCATGGGCAATATCCCCCTGATCGAGGGCAAGCTGGCCGCCCGGGTTGTGGCGTTCACCGAAGATCGCGCCGGCTGGATCGACAACGTCAAGTTCGGAACCAAAAACGTCAACGACAGCCGCAGCAGCGGCTATCGTGTCCTGCTGGGCTTCACCCCGACCAACGACATCACCGTCACGGGCACGATGATGCACCAGGCCTCCAGCGCCGCAGACCTGCAGGGCTACTATCAGCGCCTGGGAACCTACAAGACTGACGTCAGCGTCGTCCTGCCGTTCCAGAGCGAGATGGACCTGACTAGCCTGAATGCCAAGTGGAACACCGAACTTGGCGAACTGACGGCGGTCAGCTCCTACTACAAGTACTCGATCCTGCGGACGGTCGACTTCACCCCGCAGTACAGGCCCTACATCGGCAACGCCTTCGGCGTGATGGGCTACCAGCCGGCCCAGTTGCAGTCATGGAACCACGAGGTCCGCTTCAGCTCCAGGGACATGGGACCGCTGCAGTGGACGGCAGGGGTGTATGCCGAGCTGCGCAAGGACCATATCGACAGCCAGACCGTCCAGGCCGATCCGGCGACCGGCAAGGTCTATTCCCCGCTGCGCTACGTCTTCGCTCGCGCTGTCGACACCGACATGAAGCAGCTCTCGCAATTTGGCGAGCTGAACTATTCGCCAGGCCAGATCGAAGGCCTGACCGTGACGGTGGGGGCGCGTCACTACGACTACACCAAGACCACCTCAGGCTACGGGGTGAGGCCCAACCTTCTGACCGGCGGCGGCAACTCGCCCTATGCCGAGCAGACCGCCAAGGCCAAAGGCTGGGTCTACAAGGTCAACGCCAGCTACAAGGTCAGCAGAGACGCCATGGTCTACGCCACCGCGTCGGAAGGCTTCCGCCCCGGCGGCGCCAACAACGTGCCGGGCCTGAACAGCGCCCTGGTGGTCTACAATCCTGACAGCCTGTGGAACTACGAGGCCGGGGTGAAGACCACCTGGCTGGGCGGCAAACTGACCACCAACGCCGCAGCCTACCGCATCGACTGGAAGAACCGCCAGACCAGCGCCCTGACCGCCGACGGCCTCTATTCCTTCATCACCAACGCCGGCAAGGCGCGGATCCAGGGCGTGGAGCTGGAAGTGGCGGCAAGGCCGATCGCGGGACTCTCGCTGACCGGCTCGATCGGTTACACCGACGCCAAGTTGACCCAGGATCAGGCTAACGCCAACATCCTGGTCGACGGCTCGACGGGATTGGATGGCGACACCCTTCCCAACGTCCCCGACCTGACCGCCGCCGCCTCGGCTTCCTATACTTGGCCGTTGCCGGCCGCCGGGCTCAATGGCCTGGTCCGCGCCGACTACGCCTATACCGGTGAGATGACGTCGAGTTTTCGTCCGACCTACGTCTATCACGACCGGTTCGGCAGCTTCTCGACGGTCAATCTGCGGGCCGGGGTCGAGGGCGATGGCTGGGGCGTCTACGCCTTCGTCAGCAACCTGACCAACGCCGACGGCGTGATGAACAAGAACAGCGGCGTTGGCTATCAGGACCTGCTGTATGGCCTGCCGCCGCGCACAATCGGCGTCAACGCCAAGCACAGCTTCTAAACCCGCGCGCCGTCATTCCGGTTCGTCTAGCCGCGACCGGAATGACGGCGAAAGTGTCGCCTATCAGGGAGGGCGCGGGTGTCCGCGCCAAACCACATGAAGATCAAGATCGCCCTGGCCGCCGTGCTGCTGGCCTCGCCAGCCTTGGCCGCGCCGTTCGACGTCGCCGCCACAAAGAAAGCCGTCGCCGCCCAACTCGACAAGGACTATCCGCGTCTGGACACGCTCTACAAGGACCTCCACCAACATCCCGAGCTCGGCTTCCAGGAGGTCGCCACCGCCGCCAAGCTGGCCAGGGAAATGAAAGCCTTGGGCTTCACGGTCACCGAGAAGGTCGGAAAGACCGGCGTGGTGGCCGTGCTCAAGAACGGGGAAGGGCCATCCATTCTGGTCCGGACCGAGATGGACGCTCTGCCGATGGAGGAGAAGACCGGCCTGCCTTACGCCAGCACGGCCAAGACCACCTGGAACGGCAAGGAGACCTTCGTCGACCATTCGTGCGGACACGACATCCACATGGCTGCCTGGATCGGGACGGCCCGCGCTCTGGTCGCTCTGAAGGCCCAGTGGAAGGGGACATTGGTCTTTGTGGCCCAGCCGTCCGAGGAGAGCGTTACGGGCGCCAAGGCCATGCTGGATGACGGCTTCATCCAGCGCTTCGGCAAGCCCGACTACGGCTTTGCCCTGCACGTCGGACCTGGGGCGGCAGGGCAGGTCTACTACAAGGCGGGGGTGCTGACGTCGAACTCAGACAGCCTGGAGCTGACCTTCAACGGCCGCGGCGGCCACGGTTCGATGCCGTCCTCGACGATCGATCCGGTGATGATGGCCGCCCGCTTCACCGTCGACGTCCAGAGCGTGATTAGCCGTGAAAAGGACCCCGCCGCCTTCGGTGTGGTGACCATCGGCTCCATCCAGGCCGGTAGCGCGGGCAACATCATTCCCGACAAGTCGGTGCTGCGCGGTACGATCCGAACCTATGACGCCCCTGTGCGAGACAAAATCCTGGCCGGGATCGAGCGCACCGCCAAGGCAACGGCGGACATGTCTGGCGCCCCGGCGCCGGACTTGGCCATCGTTTCGGGCGGAAAGGCGGTCGTCAACGACGCGGCCCTGACCGAGAAGACCGCAGCGGTGTTCAAGACCGCCTTTGGCCCGAACGCCATCGCTACGCCCAACCCGGGCGCGGCCAGCGAAGACTATTCGGAGTTCATCCTCGCCGGCGTGCCATCGGTTTACTTCGCCATCGGCGGCTACGATCCCAAGGCGATGGCCGAGGCCAAAGCGGCGGGCAAGCCTCTGCCCGTCAACCACTCGCCGTTCTTCGCCCCCGTGCCAGAGCCGACGATCCGCACCGGTGTCGAGGCCATGACCCTGGCGGTCATGAATGTGGCGCAAGGCGGACAATAGGTCCGGTCCGGCGCCAGGGCTTACAGCAGCAGCAGCAGGCGCCGGATCACCAATTCAAGGCTTTCCTCGGTGACCGGCCGCCCCGTGGCGTAGTTGTTCATCGCCAGACCGCTGAGCACATCGATCACCAGATCCGGCTCGATCACCGCTTGAATCTGACCCCTGGCGATGGCGCGCTCGACGACCTGGCGGTTGTGGGCGCGCCGTTTCCGGAAGTCCTCAACGCCCCGCGCGCTAAGTTCGGGGTGGATACGGCCCTCCGCCACAAGGAAGCTCATGCACGGGCCAAGGATGGGGTCGTTGTAGAGCTTCAACATGTCCTGCGAGAAGGCGACAAGGTCGCGCACGACATCGCCGGTGTCTGGCAGGGCGTGGAAAAGGAAGGCCTCGTTGAAGGCCTCTCCCACCGCCTCCAGCGGCGTGGCCCAGCGACGGTAGAAGGTGGCGCGCGGGACACCCGCCCGCTCGCAGATCTTTTCCAGAGTGAGGCCCGAAAAGCCGTGCTCAGCGAGGGCTTCGAGCGCGGCCTGCTTCATGCGTCGTTCGACCTCGGGGTCGCGCGGGCGCCCAGGGCCGCGGCGAGGCGCCTGTGTCGGAACGGGCGTAGCAGAGGAGATGGGCAAGGCGCGACACCGTGAGAAACGACGCATCCTAGGACACCAAGCGTGGTGACACAAAGATAGGATGGCTGGCCGCTATGCCTTCTTCGGCCGGGATCGTCTCGCAAAGCTGCGTAGCCGCCTTCTGCCTTGGCCAAGGACCGCCGAACTCGCCCAGGACCGGTTGCTGTTCATACCTTGAACCCGGCCTCGGCCCTCCCGGATTATGAGCACGTTCATACCCAGGAAGACGCTGTCGTTGCCCCTGCGGCCGTTCGGTTCCAAGTGAATGAGCATGCCTTCGCGCAAGACGAAGTCGCCCCCGAACTGATGATAAACCGGCGCATCCTGGCCGCCGTAGAAGCATGCGCGCAGGCCAGGCATGTCCGCGCTGACGTTCCGACCGGTCGTCCCCTGCAAGATCATCGGGGAAAGGTCATGGTAGAGGGGCGCCAGGTGCCAGTGGCCGCCATCTGAGTACGGCGCCTCCATAGCCGCCTCGAGTTCTCTGAGGGTCACCCCCGGCCGGCATAGCGCCAAGCCCGCGCGATAGGAGGCTTCGCTCGTGGCGATCAGCGCCTCCATCGACTTGGACGGCTGGCGCGGCTTTGCCATTGGTTGTCGTGCTGCTGGCGCCGAGCGATTTGATGACAATCGGGGTCGCCTTTGCAGCTCTAATCTGTCTGGCGATACTCGGAGCGATCGGCGCAGGGGTCGGTGGCGCAGGTCTGTGGCGCTCCGTCTTGCGGGTGACTTTCTGGGGAGCCGCAGCGATGGCTTTGACCGCCAGTATCGGAGGCCTTTTTGGGGCCGTCGTATAAATCACCTTCAACCGAAACCAGATCGCAAACAATGCACAGGGCCTGTCGATCCGCGAACTATGGGGGGCTCGCGACGCGACCATGCTTGGCGCGTTGTCGCGTCAAGCGACTGCGGGCAATTGAAGAGAGACGCGCAATCCTCCCAAGGGCGAGGCATCCAGCCAAACCTTGCCGCCGTAGAGCATTACTAGGTCTTTGACGATCGCAAGCCCCATGCCGTGTCCGGGTGTCTGCTCATCCAGGCGTTCTCCTAGGCCAAAGACGCGTTCGTAGGCGTCAGCGGGTAATCCCGGACCATCGTCGTCCACCATGACAAGGACTTGGTCGGGTGGTGAGGGCGCTGCCGTCAGTTGAACTCGCCCCCGAGCCCATTTACCGCTATTATCCAGGACATTGCCCAAGATTTCTGACAAGTCCTGAGCGTCAAGCGCGGCCACGAGCCCGGGCGTCAGGGACGCCGAAAATTCAACGTTCCGACGGCCATGGAGCCTTCGCATGGCGTCCAGAAGAGGCGTTAGTGTTTCCTCGACTTGGGTCGCCACGCCGGGCGCGCTGCGCAAGGCTGCGGCCCGAGCACGAGCCAGCTGGTAGTCAATCTGGCGATGCATGCGCTCGCACTGTTGAGCGATGATCTCGGCTGCCGACGCGTTCCCACTCGCCCGCAGCCTTTCGGATTCATCCACCAAGATAGCCAGGGGGGTCTTTAGAGCATGGCCAAGATTGCCCGCCTGGGTGCGGGCACGCCGCAGCATGTCGAGATTGGCCTCCAGAAGACTGTTCAGATCCGCCGCCAGTGGACGAACCTCGCTGGGAAGGTCATCCGGCAGGCGTTTCGCTCCGCCCGTCCGTACAGCCGCAAGGGCGTTTCGTACCCGCCCCAAAGGGCGGAGGCCAAACCAGACTTGCAGAATGGCCGCGCCCGTTAACCCCAGGGCGATGAACAGCAAGGAGGCCGCTAGCGTCCAGTTGAAACGCGCCAGGACCTGGTCAAGCAATCGTTGATCAACGCCGATAGCGATACGCATAATCGCTGGCGCTCCGGCCGGCCTTACACTGGTTTCGACAAGTCGAACCAGACCGGTTGGACCTTCAACGAACGCATGACGCTCGACGCCTTGCGGCGTTGGTACTTGCGAGATCGGTAGCGGCCGGTTTCCCAAAGACGCTGAACTCACGGCGCGACCATCCGGCGCAGCAAGCCGCCAATAAAACCCAGACCCCTCCGGAAGGAACCGGGGGTCGCTCAACCGGCGGTGCAAGAAGGGCTGTCCCGTATCGTCCACAGCAGCCAGAACGGCAAGTTCTGCGGCGTGACCATGCAATTCTTCGTCAAATTGCTCTGTGACGTGCGCACGAAAAAGCTCAGACAGAACCCAGCCACTCACAGCCAGACCTGCGGTGATCCAAATCACAGCGCCAAGGATCAGACGCATGCGAAAACTCGCCCAGATCGCGCGCATCATGTCATTCGGTATCCCAGGCCGCGCAAGGTGCGGATGATATCCTTGCCGAGTTTCTTTCTCAGGCGACCGATATAGACCTCTATGGTGTTAGACTCCCGGGTCTCGTCGAGCGAGTAGACATGATCGACCAGCTCCGCTTGGGAGACGATACGGCCTGCGCGATGCATCAGGTAGGTCAGTACGCGCAACTCCCGCGCCGTCAGTTCGATTGTCTGGCCATTTTGGGTAACGGCGCTAGCGGCGGGATCCAGAATGATATCGCCTCTGCGCAAAAGCGGTGACGAGCGTCCCGCAGAACGGCGCGTCAAAGCGCGCAGGCGGGCAACGACTTCAGCGCTCTGGAACGGCTTGCCAAGATAGTCATCTGCTCCTGCGTTCAAGCCCTCGACACGATCGGTCCAAGCATCGCGGGCGGTCAGTATGAGAACAGGGACATCGCGCCCCGCACGCCGCCAGCGCCGCAGGACCTCAATTCCCGGGAGATGAGGCAGGCCGAGATCTAGTACGACGGCGTCGAAATCATTGGTCTCGCCCATCAGGCAGCCGGTCTCGCCATCGGCCGCGCAGTCAACCGCGAAGCCGGATTCGGCCAGCGCATCGGCCAGCCGCCGGGCCAAATCCTGGTCGTCCTCGATGAGCAGAATGCGAATGGTCGCGTCTCCCTTCGCCAAGGGCTCTAGCACCGGCGCCTGAAGCCAGCCTGAACGCGGGCGCGGGGTTTGTCAGGTTCATTTCAGCTTCGCTTCAGGCGGGCTTCAGGGCCAGGGCGCATTTGAGGGTGCGGTCGCCGATCGCCGCGCGAGGATGACCATGACCACACGAAACTGTTCGCTGCTCGTCGGCGTGGCGTTGGCCGCCGTATGGCTTTGCGGGACGCCGTCTTTCGCCGCCGAAGCGGTTGTCATGAGCGCTGCCCAAGAGAAGGCGATCGGCATCCGGCTGGCGACGGCCGTCGCGGCCGAGGCGACGCCGATTACGACCGTTCCGGCCAGCGTCGCGCCTCCGATGAATGGCCGCCGGATCGTGGCCTCGCCCTTCGCCGGTACGGTGATCCAGGTCAATGTGCTGGAGGGGCAAAGCGTCAAGGCGGGCGCCGCTCTGGCTGTCCTGTTCAGCCGCGACGCGCTCACCGTTGGGTCGGAGCTCAGTCAAGCCAGGGCCGAGCTCGGCGTGGCCGAGGCGGCGGCGCGGCGCTCCAGGACCCTGGCGGCCGAGGGGATTATCGCCGGAGCGCGGGTCGAGGAAGCCAATGCCCGCGCCGCCCAGGCAAGGGCCAGGGTCTCGGAACGTCAACGCTTGATCAGCAGCGCCGGTGGGGCCGGGGCCCGACCGGGCGAGTTCATTCTGCGCGCTCCGATCAGCGGACGCATCGCCCAGCTGAACATCGCGCCCGGCGCCGGGCTTGAGGCCATGGCCCCCGCCCTGACCATCGACCGCAGCGACAAGCTGTGGCTGGAGGCCCGGCTGTCTCCCGACCTTGTCGATCGCGTGAAGGTTGGCGGCGCGGCGCGGGTCGGCGGCGTGACGGGACGCATCATCGCGGTCGGATCGTCGGTGGATCCGCGCACCCGTTCCGTTGTCGTTCGGGCCGAGATCGCCGGCGATGGCCGGCTGGCGCCGGGACAGACGGCCAGTCTGACCTTGCTGGGGCCTGTTCAACCCGGCGCTGTCCAGATCCCGCGTTCGGCGGTCATCCAGGGCGCGCGTGGCGCGATGGTCTTCGTCCGGGAGGGCAAGGGCTATCGCAGCGCGCCCGTCGCCGTCATCGGCGCGGCGGGGCAGTTCGCCGTCATCACCGGTCTGGCTCCCGGTGCGCGCGTGGCCGTCAGCGGTGTCTCGCAACTCAAGTCGGCTTTGGACCAGTAGTGATGTTCCAGAAGCTGATTTCCTTTGCTTTGTCGCAGCGGCTGCTGGCGATCGTCCTGACCGTGGCCTTGGTGGGCCTGGGGCTCAATGCCTATCTCAAGCTGCCCGTGGACGCCTTTCCGGACATCTCGCCCACCCAGGTGAAGATCATCCTCAAGGCGCCCGGCATGACGCCCGAAGAGGTCGAGAGCCAGGTCATCACGCCGCTCGAGATGGAGCTGCTGGGCATTCCGCGCCAGAGCATGCTGCGGGCCACGGCCAAGTATGCGATCGCCGACCTGACCATCGATTTTGAAACCGGAACCGACGTCTATTGGGCGCGGCAGCAGACGTCCGAGCGGCTGACCAATGCGCTCTCATCCCTGCCGGACGGCGTCACCGGTGGTCTTTCGCCGATCTCGACGCCCCTGTCCGACGTCTTCATGTTCACCTTGGAAGGCGGGGGCCTGTCTCTGGAGCAGCGCCGCAGCCTGCTCGACTGGACCGTCCGTCCGGCGCTTCGCGGCCTGCCGGGCGTCGCGGACGTCAATGTGCTCGGCGGACGGGCGCGCACCTTCGAGGTCGCGCCGGACCCCTCAGCCCTGGCCACCGCCGGACTGACTGCCCAGGCCCTGATCGCGGCGATTCCCGACTCCAACCGCAACGATGGCGCAGGACGTCTCAATGACGGCGAGGAAGCGCTGGTCGTTCGGATCGCCGGGGCCATTACCAGCCTGGACGACCTGCGCGATACGGCCATCGCCCTGCCGGGCGGCGGAACCGCCCGTCTGGGTGACCTTGCCCAGGTCCGCGAGGGGAGCCTGACCCGCTACGGGGCCGTCACCGAGGACGGCCGTGGCGAGGCAGCCCAGGCCATCGTCATCGCCCTGCGCGGCGCCGACGCCAAGGCTGTGGTACAGCGCGTCGAGGCCCGTCTGGCGGAACTCCAGCCCTCTCTGCCGCCCGGCGTCCGGATCAGTCCGTTCTATAATCGCTCGGAACTCATTGAGCGCGCTACCGGCACGGTCACCCATGCCCTGCTGGAGGCCACGGTGCTGGTGGTCCTGCTGCTGCTGCTGTTTCTGGGCGATCTGCGAGCGGCCACCGTCGTGGCCCTGACCCTGCCGCTCTCGGCGCTGGCGACCTTTCTGCTGATGCGGACCTTTGGTCTCTCGGCCAATCTGATGAGTCTGGGGGGGCTGGCGATCGCCATCGGCATGCTGGTCGACGCGGCCGTCGTCGTGGTCGAGAACACCGTCGAGCGCCTGGACAAGCCCGAGATCACCGGATCGCGCCGTCTGCATGTGATCTTCGAGGCGGTGAAGGAGGTCGCGACCCCGGTGGTCTCGGGCGTTCTGATCATCTGTCTCGTATTCCTGCCGCTGCTCAGCCTTCAGGGACTGGAAGGCAAGCTGTTCGCGCCGGTGGCCCTGACCATTGTGTTCGCCTTGGGCGCGTCCCTGCTGCTGTCCTTCACGATCATCCCGGTTCTGTCGTCGCTGATGATCAAGGCGCGGCCGCACCATGAGTCCTGGCTGATGCGCCGGGTTGGCCCTTTCTATTCGCGGCAGCTGGACAAGGCCCTGGCGCGCCCGCTGCCGGTTCTTGGCGCAGCGGGCGGGGGTATGGCCCTGGCGGTCGTCGCCTATCTGCTGATCGGCAAGAGCTTCATGCCCACCATGGATGAGGGGGCTATCCTGATGCAGCTGGCCAAGCTGCCCTCGATCAATCTTGACGCCAGCGCCAGCCAGGACATGGCCGTGCAACGGGCGATCCTGGCCCGGGTCCCGGAGGTCAAGCGGATCGTCGCCCGCGTCGGCTCCGACGAACTGGGACTCGACCCTATGGGGCTCAACGAGACCGACAGCTTCCTGGTGCTGGCCGACCGCAAGGATTGGCGTCGCAAGGACAAGGTCTGGCTCACCGAAGAGATCCGAAAGGTCGCCGCCGAGTTCCCGGGCATCGACGCCACCTTCACCCAACCGATCGAGATGCGGGTGTCGGAGATGCTGACGGGCAGTCGAGGGGACCTGGCGGTCAAGGTGTTTGGCCCGGACCTGAAGACCCTGGGCGAGCTTTCGACAGCTATCGAGACAAGCCTGAAAGCCACGCGCGGCGCGGCTGATGTCTATACGGTCGCGGGCGACGGCGTGTCCTACCTGCAGTTCGATGTCGATCGCAGCGCTGCCGTCAGGGCGGGTCTTTCCGTCCAGGCGATCCAGTCGGAACTGCGAGCCCAGCTTGAGGGCTCCAGCGCCGGCATGGTGTTCGAGCCTGGCCGACGGACGCCGATCATCGTGCGCGGCCTTGAGAACCTTCGCGATGATCCAGGCGCCTTTCTCCAGACCCAGATCGCGACCCCGGATGGTGGTCTGGTGCGCGCCGCCGATGTCGCCAGCGTCGCGCGGCGCGAAGGGCCGGTGAAGATCGATCGCGAGAACGCCTCGCGCTTTGCGGTCATTCAGGCCTATGTCTCCGGCCGGGACCTCGTCGGCTTCGTCAAGGAGGCGCAGGCCAATGTCGCCCGCGACGTGCCCTTGCCCCAGGGCTACCGACTGGTCTGGGGCGGGCAGTTCGAAAACCAGAAGCGGGCCGCAGCGCGGCTGGGCGTCGTCGTTCCCGCCAGCCTCGCCCTGATCTTCCTGGTGCTGTTCGTGACCCTCCGGTCGATCCGCCAGGCTCTGCTGATCCTGGCCAATATACCCTTCGCCATGATCGGCGGTCTCGTCGCCCTCTGGATGTCCGGAGAGTATCTGTCGGTGCCGGCCGCCGTGGGCCTGATCGCGCTGCTGGGGATCGCGGTCTTGAACGGCCTTGTGCTGGTCTCGCACTTCAACGAGCTGCTCGACCGCGGTCTGGATCTTCAGCGGGCCATCGTCGAAGGCGCCCGGCGCCGCCTGCGGCCCGTTCTGATGACCGCCAGCATCACCGCGCTGGGGCTGGTGCCCCTGCTGCTGGCCAGCGGTCCAGGGTCTGAAATCCAGCGGCCCCTCGCCATCGTCGTTGTGGGCGGCCTGATCACCTCGACGCTCCTGACCTTGATCCTTCTGCCCATTCTCTATCGCCGGTTTGGTCTGGAACGCGGCGCTGCTCTCGAGGAGTCCGCGTCGTGACCCGCCCTTTCCCGATTTTCGGACTTCTGGCCGCCCTGGCCGTCACAACGACGGTGTCGGCGGGCGAGGCCCCCGGCTTTGCGCGGCCGTCATTCCTGCCAGCAGACAGCGCGATCCTCTCGGCGCTGGATGCGTCTCCGGCCCTGGCCGAAGCGCGTGCGGGCCTTCAGGGCGCCCGGGCGCAGGTCCGGATGTCTGCGGCCGGCGACCACGAATTCATGGGTTCGTTGACCGCTGACCGCCGCCAGGTCCGGGGGGAGGGCGACTATGCGGAGTGGTCCGCCCAGATCAGCCGTGGCTGGCGATCACCAGCCAAGCGCGCGCTGGATCTGAAGGCGGGGGCGGCCGGCGAGCGCGCGGCGATGGACATCGTCGAGGACGCGCGTCATCAGGCGTCGCTTCAGTTGGCGAGCCTCTGGGTCGGCTGGCTGGAGACCGAGGCGCTCGCTGATATCGACCGCCGGGAGGTTGAGACCTATGAGCGCGATCTCTTGGCGCTGACGCGCCGCGTTGAATTGCAAGACGCCGCGCCCCTGGACAGGGATCAGGCGCTGGCGGCGGCTGCACGTGCGAAATCAGCGGCGACGGTGAGCCGCGCGGC
>Ga0209066_10005901_pt1 | contig 12687 bp, 8 predicted proteins | sample All_14_2_FD_187198 | JGI IMG/M metagenome (GOLD analysis project Ga0209066, IMG submission 187198) | Freshwater microbial communities in response to fracking from Pennsylvania, USA - Allegheny Zone_MetaG_DW_15 (SPAdes) (version 2) ...
CCTGGCCGAGGCCGACTACCGCGGCGAGCGCTTCAAGGCGCACAACGGCCAGCTGAAGGGCAACAACGACCTTCTGTGCCTGACCCGGCCGGACATCATCGCCGAGCTGCACGACGCCTACTACGCGGCCGGCGCCGACATCTCCGAGACGAACACCTTCTCGGCCACCTCCATCGCCCAGGCCGACTACGAGATGCAGGCCGCCGTGCGCGACATCAACCTGGAGGGCGCGCGCATCGCCCGCCGGGTCGCCGACGAATGGACGGCCAAGGAGCCCGACAAGCCGCGCTTCGTCGCCGGCTCCATCGGCCCGCTCAACGTCATGCTCTCCATGAGCTCGGACGTGAACGATCCGGGCGCGCGCAAGGTCACCTTCGAGCAGGTCTACCAGGCCTATCGCGAGCAGGTGCTGGCCCTGCACGAGGGCGGCGTCGACATGTTCCTGATCGAGACGATCACCGACACGCTCAACTGCAAGGCCGCGATCAAGGCGATCCTCGATCTGCAGGACGAGGGCTACGAGCCCCTGCCGATCTGGATCTCCGGCACCATCACCGACCGTTCGGGCCGCACCCTGTCGGGCCAGACGGTGGAGGCCTTCTGGAACTCGGTGCGCCACGCCAAGCCCTTCGCCATCGGGCTCAACTGCGCGCTGGGCGCCGAGCTGATGCGCCCCCACATCGCCGAACTCGCGCGCATTGCCGACACGCTGGTCTCGGCCTATCCCAACGCCGGCCTGCCCAACGCCATGGGCGAGTACGACGAGACCCCCGACCAGACCGGCCACATGCTGCACCACTGGGCCGAGGACGGCCTGGTCAACATCCTGGGCGGCTGCTGCGGGACCACGCCGGACCACATCCGCCACGTGGCCGACGAGGTGCGCGGCCTGAAGCCCAGGCCGATCCCCGAACGCCCGGCGGCCATGCGGCTGGCGGGGCTGGAGCCGTTCGAACTGGCCTGACCTCGCGGCGCGGCGGGCGACAGATCGCCCCTCGCCACCTAGAAGACCTTGGACTCAGCTTGGCTCCCCGTCGTTGCGGGGATGAGCAGGAATTGCATGCGACCGACCTTCATCAACATCGGCGAGCGGACCAACGTCACCGGCTCGGCCAAGTTCCGCAAGCTGGTCGCCGAGGGGAACTATCCCGAGGCGCTCTCGGTCGCGCGCCAGCAGGTGGAAGCCGGCGCGGCGGTCATCGACGTCAACATGGACGAGGGCCTGCTGGATTCGGTCCAGGCCATGAAGACCTTCCTCAACCTCGTCGCCGCCGAGCCCGACATCGCCCGCGTGCCGGTGATGATCGACTCGTCCAAGTGGGAGGTGATCGAGGCCGGCCTGCAGACGGTGCAGGGCAAGGCCATCGTCAATTCCATCAGCATGAAGGAAGGCGAGGCCAAGTTCATCGAACAGGCCCGGGCCTGCCTGCGCTACGGCGCGGCCGTGGTGGTCATGGCCTTCGACGAGCAGGGCCAGGCCGACACAGCCGCCCGCAAGATCGAGATCTGCACGCGGGCCTACCGCATCCTGGTCGACCAGGTGGGCTTCCCGCCCGAGGACATCATCTTCGACCCCAACATCTTCGCCGTGGCGACCGGGATCGAGGAGCACGACAACTACGCGGTCGACTTCATCGAGGCCACGCGGGTCATCAAGCGGACCCTGCCCGGGGCGCGGGTGTCCGGCGGGGTGTCGAACGTCTCGTTCAGCTTCCGCGGCAACGAGCCGGTGCGCCGGGCGATCCACTCGGTGTTCCTCTACCACGCCATCGCCGCGGGCATGGACATGGGCATCGTCAACGCCGGCGACCTGCCGGTCTATGACGACATCGACCCGGAGCTGCGCGAGGCGGTGGAGGACGTGATCCTCAACCGGCCGGCGCGGACCAACGTGTCCAACACCGAGCGGCTGGTGGAGCTGGCGCCGAAGTACAAGGGCGAGAAGGGCCAGGCCAAGGTCGCCAACCTCGCCTGGCGCGAGGGCTCTGTCGGCGAGCGCCTGACTCACGCCCTGGTCCATGGCGTCACCGACTTCATCGAGGCCGACACCGAGGAGGCCCGCCAGGCCGCCGAGCGTCCGCTGCACGTGATCGAAGGCCCGCTGATGGACGGGATGAACGTGGTCGGCGACCTCTTCGGCTCGGGCAAGATGTTCCTGCCCCAGGTGGTGAAGTCGGCCCGCGTGATGAAGCAGGCCGTGGCCTACCTCATGCCGTTCATGGAGGCCGAGAAGGAGGGCAAGCCCCGCGAGGCCGCGGGCAAGATCCTGATGGCCACGGTCAAGGGCGACGTCCACGACATCGGCAAGAACATCGTCGGCGTGGTCCTGCAGTGCAACAACTACGAGGTCATCGACCTGGGCGTCATGGTCCCGGCCGACCGCATCCTCGACGAGGCCAAGGCCCATGGCGTCGACATCGTGGGGCTCTCCGGCCTGATCACGCCCTCGCTGGACGAGATGGTGTTCGTGGCCTCCGAGATGGAGCGCCGCGGCTTCGACATTCCCCTGCTGATCGGCGGGGCGACCACCTCCAAGACGCACACGGCGGTCAAGATCGAGCCGGCCTACAAGGCGGGCTCCACCACCTACGTGCTGGACGCCAGCCGCGCGGTGGGCGTCGTCTCGGGCCTGTTGTCCAAGACCGAGCGCGACCGCATTCAGGCCGAGACCCGCGTCGAATACGCCCGTGTGCGCGAGCAGTTCGCCCGCGGCCAGGGCAATCGCGCGCGCGCCTCGCTCGCCGAGGCCCGCGCGAACGCCTTCGTCCCCGACTGGTCGGCCTACGAGCCGCCGAAGCCGATCTTCACCGGAACCCGGAGCTTCGTCGCCTACGACCTGGCCGAGCTCGCCCGCCACATCGACTGGACGCCGTTCTTCGCCAGCTGGGAGCTGGTCGGCCGCTTCCCGCAGATCCTGGAGGACGACGTCGTCGGCGAGGCCGCCCGCGACCTCTATCGCGACGCCCAGGCCATGCTGGAGAAGATCATCGCCGAGAAGTGGTTCGAGGCCCGCGGCGTCGTCGGCTTCTGGCCGGCCAACGCTGACGGCGACGACGTGGTGGTCTGGGCCGACGACGAGCGGACCCATGAGCTCGCGCGCCTGCACACCCTTCGCCAGCAGATCGCCAAGGACAAGACGCAGGCCGAGGGGGGGCGGGCCAACGTCGCGCTCGCCGATTTCGTCGCGCCGGTCGACACCAAGCCGGACTGGATCGGCGGTTTCGCCGTCACCGCCGGTCATGGCGAGCTGGAAGTCGCCCGGCGCTTCAAGGACGCGGGCGACGACTATTCGGCGATCCTGGCCGCCGCGCTCGCCGACCGCCTGGCCGAGGCCTTCGCCGAGGCGCTGCACAGGAAGGTGCGCACCGAACTCTGGGGCTATGCGCCGGACGAGCCCTTCGACCTGGACGCCCTGATCGGCGAGAAATACCGGGGCATCCGGCCCGCGCCCGGCTATCCGGCGCAGCCCGACCACACCGAGAAGGCGACGCTGTTCAAGCTGCTGGACGCCGAGGCGGCGACCGGCATGCAGCTGACCGAGAGCTTCGCCATGAACCCGCCGGCCAGCGTCTCGGGCCTCTACTTCTCCCATCCCGAGGCGCACTACTTCGGCGTCGGCCGGATCGAGAAGGACCAGGTCGAGGACTACGCCCGGCGCAAGGGCTGGGACCTGAAGACCGCCGAGCGCTGGCTCGCCCCGATCCTCAACTACGAGCCGGCCTAGATCGGGAACCGGACGGCCGCACAGCTGTTCTCGCTCGGCTGCCAGGCAGCTGGAGGAGAAGGTGATGGCTCAGGACAAGATGGACGCGGTGGCCCTGCTCAAGGCGGATCACCGCAAGGTCGAGGACCTCTTCGAACAGTTCGAGAAGGCCCGCGGCGCGGAGCGCAAGCGCGAACTGGCGCACAAGATCTGCACCGAGCTGAAGGTGCATACGCAGATCGAAGAGGAGATCTTCTACCCGGCCTGCAAGGGCAAGGTGGAGGAGGACATGGTCAAGGAAGCCTATGTCGAGCACGACGGCGCCAAGGTCCTGATCAACGAAATCGAGGCGGGCGGGCCGGACGACGACTTCTACGAGGCCAAGGTGAAGGTGCTGTCCGAACAGATCGTCCACCACGTCAAGGAAGAGGAGCAGCGCCTCGAGGGGCTGTTCTCCCAGGCGCGGAAGGCCGGCCTCGACATGGACGCGCTCGGCGAGCAACTCGCCGCGCGCAAGGCCGAGCTGATGGCCGAAGCCAAGACCAACCACGGCCTGCCGGCCGCCAAGCCGGTGACGCTGCACCTGGCGCCGGCCGCTTGAAGGCCTGAGCGAAATCCGATCCGGACAGGTCGGATTTCGCTCGTCGCCCTCGTGAATAGGGCGTCGGCCGCGGGCGCTAGCGTCCTTCGACCCACAGGTCGAGGGGCTGGTGCTCCTCCTTGCGGATGACCCCGAAGTAGCCGACCGCGAAGACGATGAGCGCGGTCGCGAGCCCGCCCCAGAATCCGGCCGGCGTGGCGAACCACACCGTCAGGCCCGCGATCACCACGGCCAGGTGCAGCGTCGTCCAGCGGACCACCATGTTGAAGATGTGATAGGTGCGCTCGTGCGCGAGCAGCTCCGTGTCTGGCGGAGCCGTAAAGCGTTCGTCCATGACGTCGCCTCCTGAGGATCCCCCGACCTTGGCGACATAACGCGCGACCTGGCGTTTGGGATCAGGCTTCGCCGTCCGCCGCCACCTGCGCCAGCAGCCAGCGGCGGAAAGCGGCGATCTTCGGCGCGCGGCGGCGGTCCTTGAGATAGACGAGCCAGTAGTCGCCATAGGGCATGGCGGTCGCGAAGGGCTGGACCAGCCGTCCCTCGGCCAGCTCTCTGGCCCAGAGGAAGGGCGAGCCCAGCGCCGCCCCCTGTCCGGCCAGCGCCAGGCCGACCTCGATGACCTGGCTGTCGGTGGCCAGGCGCGCGCCCGGCGCCGGGCCGGCGGAGGCCACGCCGGCCGCCTCGAACCACTGGGCCCATTCGGCGTCCTCGCCGATCCTGGGCGCGTTCAGCAGGTCCTGCGGCCGCTTCAATCCCCCGTGCGCCCTGGCGAAGCCCGGCGAACACAACGCGGTCAGGACGGAGGGGCCGAGATGATGCGCCTCCAGCCCCGGCCAGTCGCCGCGCCCGGCGCGGATGGCCACGTCGAACGGTTCGCGCTGCAGGTCCACGACCCGGCTGCTCACCTCCAGCCGCACGGCGATTCCGGGGTGGGCGAGCTGGAAGTCGCCGAGCCGCGGCGCCAGCCACTGCGTGGCGTAGGAGGTGAGGGTGGTGATCGACAGGACGCCGTCTTCCGTCTCGGTCAGGTCCGTCAGGGCCGCGCGCAGCAGGCCCACCGCTTCGCTCGCCGCGCGGGCCAGGCGTTCGCCGGACGCGGTGAGCGCGACCTCGCGCGGCAGGCGGACGAACAGGGGCTGGTCGAGGCGCTTCTCCAGCGCCTTCACCTGCCAGCTCACGGCCGCCTGGGTGATCCCCAACTCCTCCGCCGCGCGCGTGAAGCTGCGCAGCCGCGCGGCGGCCTCGAAGACGCGGATGGCGCTGAGCGGGATCTGGGCGAGCGGATCAGACATAAGTGAAACTTATGAATAGACGAGGAGGACCCGTTTGTCACCTCGATGTCGAAGGCCGAAAATCCATGGTGTTGAAACTCCTGCTGACGGGATCCCGCCATGGAAGACGTTCATAGACGACATAAGGAAGTTCCCTTCGGATGGGTGCTCTGGCTGCAGACCGCCGCCAGGGCCGCCCGAGGCCGGGCGCGGCGCCGCGCCGCCTGGTCCGATCCCCCTTGCGCGCCGCCTCCGGGCGACCTGCACAGCCTGTCCGCGCCGCATTGAGCGCCCGTATCGAGCGCCCCAAAGATTGAGCGCGGGGCCGCTTGGCCTGAAGCTTGAACCCCGCTCTATCTGGCGTCGCAGGATGGGACGCGGCGCGGATGTCTCTTGGGGGAGAGCGCGATGCTGAATGCGGACAACGACAACCAGCGTCTCGAGCGGCGCGGCGCGGGACGCCATCGGGTGCTGATGAGCGGCAAGGTCGCCTGGCTCGACAAGCCCTTCTCCGGCGACTGCACCATCCGCGACCTGTCCGAGGAGGGCGCGCGGATCAAGCTCGCCGACCCGCTGGCGCCCAACGACCCGGTGCTGATCGTCCTGCGCTCGGGGTTGGCCCACGCCGCCCGCACGGCGTGGCGCCGCGGAGACCTCGTCGGGCTCGAGTTCCTGCAGACCTACGACCTGGCCGAGGATGCGCCGGCGCACCTGGCCCAGCTCCGCCGCCTTTGGCGGGCCCAGCTTCACCGCTGAGGCAAAAAAAGAGGCGGCTCCGCAGAGCCGCCCCAGCGAGCGCTAGAGGGGGAAGGACCTCTAGAACTTCTTGGTGATGTTCAACTTGTAGTAGCGTCCGAACGGGTTGGCCGTAAACGGGTCGTAGCTGAGGTCCAGCCGCGCGAACGGCGGATCCTCGTCGAACACGTTGATCACCGACGCGCTCACCGTGGTGTCCCACGGCAGGAGCGCGCGATAGCTGATGTCGTTCGTCAGGAAGGCGTCGATCTTCTGGCCGTTCGGGTTGGTGGCGAAGGTCGCCGACCCGGCGCGCGTGTCGATCATGTCGTCGATGTAGCGCACGGTCCAACGCAGGTTGTGGATGTCGCGGTTGTACTCGACGTAGGCAGAGCCCTTCCACTGCGGCTGCGAACCGTAGCCGAGGTAGTCCATCGTGCCGGCGTAGTCGCGGGCCGCAGCCACCGGCACGCCCTCGATCACGTTGGCCTCGACCTCGTACTTGAGCACGTAGGACAGATCGACGCCGAAGTTCATGTCGGCGCCGCCAAGGACGTCGCGCATGCTGTAGGCGGCCGAGAAGTCCACGCCCTCGGTCTTCACGTCCGGGCCGTTGACGTAGTTGATGCGCACGCGGTTGATCGCCGTCGCCGAGCAGGCGCCCGTGAAGGTGATCCGCGAGAGCAGGGCCGCATAGGCCGGGTTGGCGCAGTTGTTCGCCCCGGTCGCCCCGTTCGGGAAGATCGCGTTGACGATGTCCGAGCCGGATTCGTTGTCGATCGGGCCCTTGAAGTCGAACGACCAGTAGTCGATCGACGCGGTGAAGTCGCCGATGTCGAACAGCGCGCCCAGGTTCAGCGTCGTGGCTTCTTCCGGATCGAGGTTCGGGTTGCCGTAGGTGTCATAGGCGCGATAGCCGCCGGCCGCGGTGGTGTAGGCCAGGTTCGTCGTGGCGCCCGGCGCGATCTGGGTCTGCGGCGGGGCGCGGAAGGTCGAGCCGGCCGAGGCGCGGAAGGCCAGCCAGTCGGCCGCCTGCCACCTGATCGCGACCTTCGGATTGGTGGTCGCGCCGATGTTGCCGCCGTAGTCCTCGTAGCGGACCGCGAGCGTCAGCGTCAGGTCGTCGGTGATCGGCGCCTGCAGTTCGCCGAAGCCGGCGATGACCGAATAGTCCAGGTCATAGTCGGACAGCGCGCCGAAGAAGGTGAACGGGCCGTTCTGCGCGGTGCAGGTCGCGGCCGGATTGACCGGCGAGTCCGTGCAGGGGCTGACGGCGACGTTGGTGTAGTCGCTGTTCTGGCGTTCGATGCCGCTCCAGCGGTACTGGGCGCCGGCCGCCCAGGCCAGCTGGCCGGCGCCGAAGTCGATCGGCAGCTCGCCGTTGAAGACGATGTCCGTCGACAGCATGCGCGAACGGATCTCGTAGGCGTAGGCGTCGAAGATGTAGTCCAGCACTTCCTGGCTGTTGGCCGTGGAGGCCACGTAGTTCGGGTTCGTGCGGCCGTCGATCGCATTGGCGGCCGTGCCCGAGGAGAACGGATTGAACCACAGGCAGCCGTTCTGGCCGGGGGTGTTGGCCGCGACGTTGCAGCCGTCGCCGCCCAGGCCGCGCAGCGCGAGCTGCAGCTTCGCCACCAGGATGTCCGGCGTGGAGATGTCGCTCCAGTTCTCCATGTAGGTGACGCCGGCGTCCCAGCCGACGCCGCCCGCGAAGTCGAACTTGCCCTTCAGGCCCGCGGCGACGCGGTAGGCTTCGAAGCGGCGCTTGTCTTCCTTGCCCTGGCCGCCGAACAGGTCGTTGCCGCCGACGCCGAGCGGACGCCAGGCCACCGAGGTGAAGAGGCCGGCCGTGGCCGCCGACGCCGGCAGGGCGCCGGGGTTCTGGGCGATCAGCGCCGCCAGACCCGGGTTGGCGGCCGGGATGAAGTAGCCGTTGCCCTGGATCTTGGTGGTCAGCGCCGAGGTCGGGAAGTTGTTCGGCGGATAGGACGGCGAGGAGTTCTCGGCCGAGACCTCGTGGCCCGAATACATGGCTTCGGCGTGGAAGGTCGTGGAGTCGGTGACGTCGAGGTTGACCTCGGCGTAGAGCTGCCAGTGGTCCTCGTCCTCGGTCAGGTTGTCGAAGCCGATGTACTGGAACTGGCAGGTGGCGCCGGTCTGCGGGCCGGAGATGACGCCGCAGGCCGGGTCGGTGACCGGGGCGGTGAAGGTGACGCCGCCGTTGGTGCTGGCCAGGTAGAGGCCGGGGTTGCCGAAGCTCGACCAGCCGCCCTGCGGGTTCTCCGTGTAGGAGCGGATCGCGAAGTCGCGTTCCTGGGTGTTGAGCTCGGAGCGGTGGCGGTAGCCGGCGGTGACGAGCACGTTGCCGTTGTCGCCCACCCAGCCGTAGGCGACGTTGGTGTTGTAGTCGCCGTCGGAGCCGTCGATCAGCGAATAGCCGCCGGAGACTTCCAGGCCGTCGAGGTTCTTGCGGGTGATGAAGTTGACCACGCCGCCAATGGCGTCGGAGCCGTAGGTGGCGGCCGCGCCGTCCTTCAGCACTTCGACCCGGCCGACAGCGGCGGAGGGGATCAGGTTGGTGTCGACGTAGATGGTGCCGGGCGCGATCGCCATGCGGCGGCCGTTGAACAGCACCAGGGTGCGCTCGGCGCCCAGGCCGCGCAGGTTGGCGTTGCCGGCGCCCGTGGTCTGGCCGGCGCCGAACTGGTTGGATTCGCCCACGGCGTTCGAGACGGCCGGCAGCGACTTCAGCAGGTCGACGGTGGAGGGCGAGCCCTGCTTCTGCAGCTCCTCGGAGCCGATCACGTTGACCGGGAGCGCAGCGTCTTCAGGCGTGCCCGCGATGAACGAGCCGGTGACGACGATCTCTTCGACCTCGGCGACGCCCGCGTCCTGGGCGGCCGCCGCGCCGGCGGCGAAGGTCAGGGCTGCGGCCAGGACGGCCTGCGATGCGCCCCGATAGTACCTGGATGCCTTCATGCGTTTCCCCTTGCAATAAAAAACACTGTTCTTTGCCGAATAGCGGCTGATACGCGCGAGATAAGAATGTCGGCGCGCCGTAATGCAAGTTTCGAATCTGCAATATTAAAAGAATGCCAAGTAAAACTTTGGCGCGTGCGTCAAAACAATTGCATACTTGACGCTAGAATTTCAGCGTTATGCCAAAAATGAGAGGCCTTGTGCGGTGCGGCGCGAAATTTGACGAGCAAATCAAAGGCGCCGAAAAAACTATCGTTGCAGCGCAAAATTTTCCGACGGCGCCGTTAGGGCAGGTGTGGCCGAGGCGCCACGATGGCCGTCAAATTTTCGTCGGGAGCGGCCAGCCGGACGCTGGTCCGGGCCGGGCTCAGCGATCGGGCGACGAATCTCCGCCAGTCGCCGAATCCGCCGGCGCGTCGGATGACGGCGCCGAACCGAGCAGGCTGTCGATCGTCATCGAGTCGCCGGGAGGGATTTCCGCGGCGGGCGGCGGCGGGCTCTCGGCGCCGGCTTCGGGCGGCGCCGTCTCGGGCGGCGCAGGCTCTTCCGTCGCCGCGAGCGCGCCCTGCGAGGCGTCGAACGTGGCGCCCAGCAGCTTGGCGCTCGTCTCCAGGCGCTCGGCGGTGGAGACGCAGACGGCGGGCAGCGACCAGCTCATCCATTCCTGGGCGACGCGTGCCTTGGGCAGGGTGGCCGCGGCCGCCCAGCCGCTGCGGCCCTTCTTCACGGCCTCGGCGCCATGCACGCTGATCGGTTTGAGGCTCGCCTTCTCGGCCGCCTCGATGGCGCGGCCGAAGAGCTTCAGGTTCGCCCGGCCTTCCTTCTGCATGTCGGCGTAGACCTTCAGATCCTCCTGCAGGTTCGACCCGGGCCGCCGCCAGGTGGTCTCGATGCGCGTGACCTCGGGCATGACCTCGTCGTGCAGATCGAGGTAGCCGCCGAGGGCGCCATAGCACCAGGCCACCAGGCCGTAGTCGTCGCGCGGCGCGCCCACCGGATAGCCGGGCGCGGGCGGCGCTTCGGCGGCCTGGGAGGAGACGGCGGGCTCGGCCGCGAACAGGGCCAGGGCGAAGAGAAACACGGACATGCGGGAAGAAACCTTCGGGCGTTCGATCAGGCCTCGACGACCGCGCCGAAACCCCCGCCCCCCGGGGTCTCGATCTCGATCACGTCGCCAGGCTGCACCTTAACGGAGAAGCAGCCCGGAAGCTCCTTTACCTCGCCGGCGGCCGTGATCCAACGCTGTGCGCCGGCCAGGGCCGGTCCGCCGCCCGCCAGCCCCTGGGGCGGGTGCTCGCGGCGGGTGGAGAGCAGGGCGGCCTCCATCGGCGCCAGGAAGCGGATGCGCCGCACCGCGCCGTCGCCGCCCCTGCGTCGGCCCGCGCCGCCGGAACCGCGGCGGACACCGAAGCTCTCCACACGGACGGGAAAGCGCCGCTCCAGGATCTCCGGGTCGGTCAGCCGCGAATTGGTCATGTGCGTGTGGACAGCGCTCGCCCCGTCCGCCCGGGCCGTCGCGCCGGCCCCGCCGCACAGGGTCTCGTAGTACTGCCGCTGCTCGTCGCCGAAGGTGAAGTTGTTCATCGAGCCCTGGGCGTTGGCCATCACCCCGAGCGCCGCGTAGAGCGCGTCCACCACGTGCTGGCTCGTCTCGACGTTGCCGGCGACCACGGCGGCGGGCCGGCGCGGCGCCAGCATCGAGCCGGGCCGCGTCAGCACCCCGAGCGGCGCCAGGCAGCCCGCGTTCAGCGGGATGTCGTCGTCGACCAGGGTGCGGAACACATAGAGCGCCGCGGCGTCGACGATGGCCGAAGGGGCGTTGAAGTTCGAGGCGAGCTGGTCGCTCGAACCGGTGAAGTCCAGCACCGCCTCGCCCCGCGCCGCGTCGACGGTGGTGCGCACCACGATCTCGCCGCCGCCGTCCATCGCGACCCGCGCCTCGCCGTCGGCCAGCCGGCCCACCGCCCGCCGGACGCAGGCCGCCGCGTTCTCCTGCACGAAGGTCATGTAGCGGTGCACGGCCGCCGGGCCGTGCGCCTCGATCATCTGCGCGACCGAGGCCGCGCCGGCCTGGCAGGCGGCGATCTGGGCCTTCAGGTCGGCGAGGTTGCGGTCCGGCGCACGGGCCGGCCATCGGCCCGCCGCGAGCGCCGCGCGCGCCTCGGCCTCCAGGCGTGGTGGCCGCGGGCGGCGACATAGAAGGCCGGGTTCGGCTCGTCGGCCATGAACACCGGCATGACGACGGTGATGTCCGGCAGGTGGGTGCCGCCCGCATAGGGGTTGTTCAGCGCGAAGGCCTCCCCGGCGTGCAGCACGGGGTGGCGGTCGCGCACGGCGCGCACGCTGGCGCCCATCGAGCCCAGGTGCACGGGCATGTGCGGGGCGTTGGCCACCAGTCCGCCCTCGGCGTCGAACAGCGCGCAGGAGAAGTCGAGCCGCTCCTTGATGTTGACGGAGTGCGCCGTGCGCTCGAGCGCCGCGCCCATGGCCTCGGCCACGCCCATGAAGCGGCGGTTGAAGAGCTCCAGCGTCACTGGGTCGGCCACGTCGAGCGCGATCTGCGTCCGCCGCGCCGCCCCCAGGCGCGCCAGGCGGATCAGGCCGTCCGCTTCGGCCGTGGCCCGCCAGCCGGGCATGAGCGCGATCTGGGTGTCGCCCCGCACGATCAGCGCCGGCCCCTCGGCGCTCGTCAGCGCCTCGGCCGGGATGACGGGGGCGTCGTGAAGAGATCCCGCAGCGTAGATGCGGATAGTGTCAAAGTCCCCCTCAGTCGCTGCGCGACAGCTCCCCCAGGAGGAGAGCATCTCAGCGCCGGGCGCATCCTCCCCCTGTTGGGGAGGTGGGGGCGAAGCCGACGCAAGGGGACTTTTGAGCTCCAACTCGACAGCTTCCACCTCCACCGCCGCGATCAGGATGGTCCGCTGCGGCTCGATGAAGCCGAACAGCCGCCGGTGCGCGGCCTCGAACGCGGCCCTGGCGCCGGCGAGGTCCTGCAGGGGAACCGGCAGTTCGGCGTCGGCGCCGTCGTAGCGCAGACGCAAGGTGCGGCGGACCTCGCCCGCGTCCGCGCCCTGGTCGGCCAGCGAGGCCCGGGCCTCGGCGGCGACTTCGCCCAGCTGCGCCGTGGCCTTCTCCAGACCCGCGTCGTCCAGCGGAATCTCCAGTCCCGCCTGGCGCAGGGCCGCGACGCGGGCCTGGCCGACGCCCCAGGCGGACAGCACGCTGCCGTAGCGCGGGCACAGGACCTCGCTCACGCCCAGGGCCTCGGCGACCTGGCAGGCGACCTGGCCGGCCGCCCCGCCGAAGGCGGTCAGCGCATGGTCGCGCGGGTCGAAGCCGCGCTCGGTGGAGATGCGGCGGACCGCCTGGGCCATCTGCTCGACGGCCACGGCGACGAA
>Ga0209066_10005902_pt1 | contig 12683 bp, 10 predicted proteins | sample All_14_2_FD_187198 | JGI IMG/M metagenome (GOLD analysis project Ga0209066, IMG submission 187198) | Freshwater microbial communities in response to fracking from Pennsylvania, USA - Allegheny Zone_MetaG_DW_15 (SPAdes) (version 2) ...
GGGTGATTGGATTCAAACCTACGTTTCTTCTGTTGGATTTAAAATTACTGGTAAAGCGTGCATGCTTCTGATTGAGTTTTTAGGGAATGACCTCGGAAAAATTGTCAATGAATTAGATAAATTGGCCATTTTACTGGAAAAAGGAACGTCAATTAGTGAAATTCATATTGAAGAAAATATTGGTATTTCTAAGGATTACAATACCTTCGAATTAACAAATGCTTTCAATAAAAGAGATGTTACCAAGGCATTCCAAATTGTCAATTACTTCAGTCACAACCCTAAAGCAGCTGATATCAATGCCGTTATTCCATTAGTGTTTAAGTATTTTGGACAATTAATGCGGATACATTTCTTACCAAACAAATCCAAAGAGGCGGTCCAAGCCGCACTGAAAGTTCATCCATATGTGGCGGGTGAGTTATTAAGTGCCTCTAGATTATATGACCCAAAGAAAATAGCCATTAACATTGCCATTTTGCAAGAATTTGATTTGCGCGCTAAAGGACTTGGAAACAGTTCTTTTACACAAGGAGAATTAATGCAAGAAATGGTTTATAGATTATTACACTGATGCGACTATTTTACGACTCAACGATTTCAAAAGAAGTAACAGATTTCACGTTAAACGAGGAGGAATCTGGACATGCGTGCAAAGTTTTACGCTTAAAAGCAGGCGATAAAATTGCCATTGTGAACGGTAAAGGTGATTATTTCACCACTGAAATTACGGATCCACATGCACGAAAATGTCAAGTTAAAGTTCTGAGTTGTACTTCGGAAGAACCTAGTGAAAAACATATTCATATTGCTATTGCTCCAACCAAGAACATGGATCGCATTGAATGGTTTGTGGAAAAAGCAACTGAGCTTGGGATTACTGAAATCACCCTACTCCTGTGCAAGAATAACGAACGAAAAGTTGTCAAAACAGATCGATTGGAAAAAATACTTGTCGCTGCAATGAAGCAATCTAAACGCTTGTATTTGCCCGTATTAAACGAGTTGACTCCTGTAAACAACTTTATTCAAAGTCACCCTAACGGACTTATAGCGCATTGCTATGAAAATGAAAAGGGTACAATTTCAAACTTGTTCAAGTCGAATAATTGTGCTATTTTAATCGGACCAGAAGGTGATTTTACGCTCGAAGAAGTTGAAATTGCACGAAAAAATGGCTATCAAGCAATTGATTTAGGGAAAAATCGATTACGAACGGAGACAGCAGGGTTATATGCGTGTATGCAAGCTTTGCTTGGGGACTAGAGACTGGAAACTGGAGACTGGAGACTAGGAATTAGATATTGGCATTAGAGAAAAGAGATATGAGAGGATTAAGTTTAGTAATTTTTATGGTGGTTTTTGTGGGAACTGGATTATCACAAGGGACGTATCAATTAGCCGTATTGAAATACAATGGTGGTGGTGATTATTATGCCAATCCGACGTCATTACCGAACCTGATCAATTTTTGCAATCAAAATTTAGGTACTGCCATTTCAAAGGAAGTTCCATATGTAGAAGCCGGTAGCAAGGACATCTTTTTGTATCCATTTATTCACATGACTGGTCATGGAAATGTGGTGTTTTCAGCTGCAGAATCAGAGAATTTGAGAAACTACATGACAGCAGGTGGATTTTTGCACATTGATGATAATTACGGAATGGATGAATTCATTCGCGTTGAACTGCAAAAGATTTTTCCAAATATCGCTCTAGCTGAATTACCATTTGACCATCCAATTTTCAATCAGAAATACAAATTCAATGGTTTACCAAAGATTCATGAGCACGATGGTAAACGTCCACAAGCTTTTGGCATCATCATTGACAGGAGACTCGTGTGTTTGTACACCACTGAAACGGATCTAGGCGATGGTTGGGAAGATGCTCAAGTGCATAATGACTCGCCTGAAAAACGCAAAGAAGCCCTTCAAATGGGAACAAACATACTGATGTATGCCTTTATGAATTGATGTTAAGCTTATGCAGATTCCTTTTCTCATTCTATTCTCACTCATTCTTTCAAGCAAGTTAGTTGCCCAAGAATTAATCACAAAAGAATTCTTTGATGCTAATTGGAATGTTTCCGACAGTTCAACTGCAGTTTATTACAAGGTAACCGAACGTGAGAATACCATTTCTGATCGCGGTAAAATTTCATCTTTCAATGTGAATGGAACAATTATCTCCTATGCTGAATTCGCATCACTTCATGAACAAAAACGCCATGGCATCAACAAACGCTATGATGAAAATGGTGCTTTAACATCGCTTTATCATTATGAATTCGGTGAACTGAATGGATCTTTCGCACATTACCATTCGAATGGGAATGTAAAAATTAAGGGAGCTTATTTTCGCAATGAACTCATGGATTCTCTTTATTCATATTACGAATCTGGTTCTTATAGACGAAAGGATCTCTATTTAAATGGTAAATTAGTTTCAGGAAACTGTTACACTGAATCACAACAAGACACTACTCATTTTGAATTTGATGTTGAGGCGTCATATAATGGAGGTGCTGATTCAATGCAACGCTGGATTCAACGAAATTTGGTTTATCCTCAGGAGGCAATTGAACTAAATGAACAAGGTCGCGTTTACGTAAGTTTTATTATTGAAAAAGATGGTTCAGTTTCTACTGTTCGAATAGAACGAGGTGTCAGTCAATCAATTGATCAAGAAGTGAAACGCTTAATCACTTCAATGCCGGCATGGATTCCAGGAGAATTTGACGGATACAAAACACGCACAAAAATGCGTTTACCTTTAAACTTTACATTGGATAACGGGAGAATTAATTCTACAGAAAAGAAAAAATGGTGGCGAAAAAACTAAAGTTCTTTCAGCATCCAGATTGAACAGGCAAAATGTCCTGATTCCCCTAATGGTTTTTCTAATAATGTATAACCACATCTTTCGTAAAGCGAAACTGCTTTATCCAACTCTGGTAATGTTTCTAAATACAATGATTTATACCCCATTTCTTGTGCTGCACGTGCGCACTTTTCTAATAACTGAAAACCAATGTGCAAGCCCCTCGCCTCTTTCTTGATGTACAATTTGACAATTTCTGCACAATCCTTCGGTAATCCAACTGTCGGAAAAACGCCACAACCACCGATTAATTCACCATTCAATTCAGCAATGAAATAAACACTTCGTTCTTGTTTGAAAAGGGAAAATAAATTATCTGTTGTTGGATCAGTGTAAACGGTACCTGGACGTGCAACACCATATTCTTCCAATGCTTTGCGTATCACATGGGCAATTTGAACATTGTCGTCTGCACGAATTTCACGAAAGGAAAGATTCATCGTGATTTAGCCTTTATCTTTAAAGTAATAGCTAAAACCAAATCCTATGATTAGCATTGATGTAGGTCGACTAAACTCTTTCGTATCATAACCTCCATCTGTTTCCAATCCAAGCATATTGGGTTTAAATGCATATCCTTGAAAAGCATACGAAACGAATAGATTGTAGGAAACCTGTTCGTCTGCAACCAGCGAAAATTTAACTGTTGGTTCGATCGATATCGCACTGACCACAAAAGGATTTTGACCTAGTGAATCGTTGCGATTGGTTATAAAATAATTCTGATTATAGCCAATTTTCACACCCATGTCCGTTGCAAATCGATCCGTATGGAATTTTTCTCGGCCTATTTTCACAAAAACACCTCCACTGTGCATTCCTCCGAGGGTTTTTAAGGGTACTCTGAATTGATTCACGCCAAAATAACTATAGCGAATTCCAGCGCCAAAGGACAAGGAATTTTTCATGGTGAATTGATAGTAGGGCGCAAAATTGACCAAGCCCTGCATGTAATCTTTGAATGGCTTGTTCACCATTCCATTTGGCAATCCCAATTCAATATTAAATGTATGCTTCGGTTCAATCTGCTGTGCTACAGTTGAAAAACCAATTAGGATTAAAAGCCAACATGAAATTAATTTACTCATCGTTTCAATAACGTAAATCTATGTAAAAATAGTGTATGCGCCAAAAAATGAAATTAGTCAACCAACTGCATTTTTTTCAAAAGAAAGGATGCATTCATGTTTTTACATGTTCCTTGGCGTAATAAATAATCAAAATGTAATTCGTCTTTATCAATCGTTGAATCAAAGTAATAATTAGAGAATGTCTTGTTTTCATTGGCTAAATTGCACAAGGATAAATCGTGCGTAGCAATAATTCCCCGCGCTTGAAGATTGGCCAACTTTCGCATTAAGCCAGCGGAACCTAGTTCTTTGTCTTTGGAATTCGTTCCCTTCAATATTTCGTCTAAAATGACAAAGATGTTTTCTCCTGACTCAATCGCATCCACAATAAATCGAAGTCGCACCAATTCAGCATAGAAGTATGAACTTTCTTCTTTTAAATCATCCGTATTTCGCATGCTGGTATACAATTTCATGCGCGGCATTGAACAGTTTTTTGCCATAATTGGAAATCCAGCATTCGCAGAAATCAACGCCCAACCAATACTTCTTAAGAATGTACTTTTACCTGCCATGTTTGGACCGGTAATAATGTAGAACTGCTCATTCTTAGCATATTTCACATCATTTAAAACGCGTTTTTCAGACGGAATAAATGGATGTCCCAAACCAATTATTTCTACTTCATTAGTTTCATTGAAATGTGCGAAGGTCGTTTCTGGAAAGTTGTAATGATATATCGCTCCTGAAATCCATACCTCCATTTCGGTCAAATGTTCCTCGACTTCAGGTAATTGTGATTGGTATTTTTGACGCCATTCTTCCCATTGACAAATCACGCGAAAATCCCATGCAAGACACATATTCAGAATCGTTCCAACCAAGAGATTCATTCGATAGCCCATTCGCTTTTGAATTTTCTCGAGCGCACGCAAACTCATGATTAAGTCACTTTTTGAACCAAAGTTTTTTTCTCTCAATTCAAGCATTTTAGGCGAAGAAATTTGCAACTGCTGGTACTGTTCAATACGATTAGCATATAAAGCAATGGTTTTTTCGTAATCCGCCACTCGATTGCACAACGCATTTGTATGCTTGAAATTCATTCCAATGAAAGAAAGTTCTAGTACCACAAAAATTCCGAAATATTGCCCAGTAAGAATATCCAAGGCATACAATACTGCGGCAGATAAAAACAATATCGGCAAAAGCCATTGTCCCCATTTAGCCACTTTAATATTTGCAGCTTCAATTTCTTTGAGCTTTGTAATTGTTTTTTCTTCCGAATCAGCGTATTGCACCATCCCTGCTGCCAAAAATTGCTGACACCATTCCATCTTCGTTGAAAACTCAGCAATTGCTTCATTCACTGTTTCAACATCTGAAACTCCGTTTAAAAGATTGTTGACCAGTAACTTCTCTCCTTTTTTACTAACGGTTCGATTAATCAATTGAAAGATACTTTGCTGACCAAACAAATCCATATCACTTGAAAAGGGATGTTGACCATTCTTGTAATTTGAACCATCTGGAAAAGGTGACCAATCTCCTTTCAGCACCATCAATTCCTTGGTGTTAATTTCCATCAATTTTTGAAAGGTTAATTTCAGCACACGTGCATCCGTAGTTTTTGCTACCAATACCAAAAAAGCTACAATACCAACAAAACCAATGGCACCAAACAAGATGGGAGATCCAAAGGTGAAGTAAAGTCCAAAGGCAGTGCTTACGAAAACAGTCAATCGAGCAGTACCTAGAAAAATAAGTCGCTTATTTGCTGCTTGCAATTGAAGCTGATAACGATCTAATTGGGTTTGATAAAAGGAAGAATTATTCAAAACAGTTTCTAATTTCATTTAGTATTACAAACATAGTTAACTTTGCCCGAATGAATAAGGGTATTCTTTACATCATTGTTTCTGGACTATCCTTTTTGGTGGTAAATTTCTTTGTAAAGATTCTCGGTGCTGGACCCGAACAAGAATTGTTTCCAGGAACACAAAAATATCCAGGTCATGAGCTCGTTTTGTTTAGATCCATCATTTCCTTTGCGATCAGTCTTTACATCATAAAACGCCGCAAACTTTCTGTTTTAGGAAACAACCGAAAATGGTTATTGATTCGCGGTTTTTCTGGGATGATTGCCCTCACCATTTTCTTTTACACCATTCATCATTTGCCGCTTGCGATTGCATCTACGGTTCAATATTTAGCACCCATTTTCACGGTAATCTTTGCTATGCTTATTTTGAAAGAACGCGTTGCTAAATTACAATGGCTCTTTATTGTGATTGCATTCATTGGCGTCGCATTGATTGGCTTGAACAATCTCTTTTCGGCTGACAAATATGTAGGTATCGATTACACCTGGTTTGGATTAGGAATAATCTCTTCTGCCTTTTCAGGAATTGCGTACACGGCTATTATTAGATTAAAAGCGACCGATTCGCCAATCAATATCGTGCTTTACTTTCCCATGCTTTCAATTCCAATTATGTCATTTTGGTGTTTGTTTGAATTTACCTTTCCAACAGGAATAGAGTGGTTATTTCTGCTATTACTGGGTATTTTTACCCAAATCGCTCAAGTTTTGCTTACAAAAGCCTTGCACGAAGAAAGTGCGGCAATTATTACTCCTTTCCAATATTTGGGTGCAGTTTACGCAGCAGTGCTTGGATACTTTATTTTTGACGAGCGCCTTTCCTGGATTGTTTATGCCGGAATAGCCTTAATTTTGACTGGAATTATCGCTAATGCTTTATTGAAAAAAAGTTAAAAGAAAAACGCTTTTCAACTTTCACTTTTTTCACTTCGAATTATTTGTATCTTTAAAACATGAACAAAACCATTGATCGTCTTAAGTTAGCTCGTTTTGGAAACCTTGAAATTCTTGCAAAACAAGTAGTTGAAGGATTTATTACGGGACTTCACAAAAGCCCGTTTCATGGTTTTTCTGTTGAATTTGCTGAACATCGTTTATACAACAAGGGGGAATCCACTCGTCACATTGACTGGAAGCTTTTTGGTCGAAGTGATAAATTGTTCACTAAAAAGTATGAGGAAGAAACCAATTTACGTTGTCAAATTGTAATCGATTGTTCGAGTTCCATGTACTATCCAAAAGATGGTGACATGACCAAATTCGATTATTCTGTTTATGCTGCGGCATCAATGATTGAATTATTAAAGCGACAACGAGATGCAGTTGGTCTTACGCTTTTTTCGAATAAACTCGAATTACACACACAAACGAAGTCTTCTCCAGCTCACCACCGTTATTTATACAGTGAGTTAGAGAAAAAAATGACCAATTATTCAGCTGAGAACAAAAAAGGAACGGATGCCATTAAGGCCATTCACGATGTAGCTGAATTATGTCACCAACGTAGTTTAGTCGTTATTTTCTCCGATTTATTTGATGATCCAGCGCGCAGCGAAGAAATGTTCCAAGCCTTGCAGCACTTGCGTCACAACAAACATGAAGTCATCGTTTTTCACGTGGTGGACACCAAAATTGAAATGAATTTAGATTTGGATAATCGTCCCTACACCTTAATTGACATGGAAACGGGCGAACAAATCAAGCTTCAACCAGCAGAATTAAAAGAACAATACATGGCATCGGCTACGAAGTATTTCAATGAAATCAAGATGCAATGCACCAATTACAGAATTGATTTTATGCCAGCTGATATCCGCGAAGGTTATGATCAAGTGTTGTTGCAGTATTTGTTGAAGAGGCAAAAACTCTTTTAGATTCGGGATTTAATTCTACAATCTCGGTTCTCTATTCTCGGTTCTTTAGTTGACTGAGGTTCTCGAAGTCAACGTTCTCACAATCACATTCCCGGCATTCCGCCTTTCATGCCTTTCATCTGCTTCATCATGCTCATCATGTTCTTCGGATTACTCATCATTTTCATCATTTTCTTCGTGTCTTCAAACTGCTTCAACAATTTGTTAACCTCCTGAACATTTGTACCACTTCCTTTGGCGATGCGGTTTTTGCGGTTTCCATTGATTACACCTGGACTAGATCTTTCCTCTGGTGTCATGGATAATATAATTGCTTCGATGTGTTTAAATGCGTCATCTTGAATGTCAACATCCTTCATGGCTTTCCCCATTCCTGGTATCATTCCCATTAAATCTTTGACATTACCCATTTTCTTGATCTGTTGCAATTGCCCCAAGAAATCATTTAAATCGAACTGATCTTTTTGAATTCGCTTTTGAAGTTTACGTGCTTCCTCTTCATCAAACTGCTCTTGTGCACGTTCAACCAAGGAAACAACATCACCCATCCCAAGAATACGATCGGCCATACGTTGTGGATAGAAAACGTCCAATGCGTCCATTTTCTCACCCGTACCAACAAATTTAATTGGCTTGTCAACAATCGCTTTAATCGATAAGGCCGCACCACCGCGTGTATCACCATCTAATTTCGTTAAAACAACGCCATCAAAATTAATACGCTCGTTAAATGCTTTTGCTGTGTTCACCGCATCTTGTCCTGTCATTGAATCGACCACAAAAAGCGTTTCAGTTGGTTGAATTACTTCCTTAACTCGAGCAATTTCATCCATCATCTGCTCATCAATCGCTAAACGACCGGCAGTATCGACAATAACCACATTAAATCCTTTGCTTTTCGCATGTTGAACTGCTGCTTGAGCAATTTTTACAGGATCTTTTTCTTCTTTATTTGAGTAAACTTCAATTCCTAATTGCTCACCTAGTACGTGCAATTGATCAATCGCTGCTGGACGATAAACATCACAGGCAACCAATAAAACTGATTTTCCTTTTTTCGTTTTTAAGTAACTCGCTAATTTACCAGAGAAGGTTGTCTTACCTGAACCTTGCAAACCAGACATCAAGATGATTCCTGGATTTCCTTTGATGTTAATTTCAGATTCATTTCCACCCATGAGTTCAACTAACTCTTCGTGGCAGATTTTAATCATCAATTGACCTGGAGATACTGATTTCAATACATCTCTACCAAGTGCTTTTTCTTTCACAACTGTCGTGAAATCTTTTGCCGTCTTAAAATTGACATCGGCATCAAGCAAAGCTCTACGCACTTCTTTCAATGTTTCTGCAACATTGATTTCAGTGATTTGACCATGACCTTTTAAAATTTTAAAGGCTTTCTCAAACTTATCGGTAAGATTTTCGAACATTGTACTGCGATTTTAGGATGCAAAAGTACTACTTTTTGATCAAAAAAGATACGGTTCTTCAAGGTATTTGAAGAATTCTAAAAGTAAAAAGCAAATGAATATTGAAAGGACTTAGTGTTTGATTTTAGCAATTTTGATATTCAAGTATCCAAAAATGATGGTCATCAAAGGACTAATGATATTAAAAAAGCAATACATCCAATAGGTTCCTGTTGCGACTCCTAGCACGGAAGCTTGAGTTGCACCACAGGTATTCCAAGGGAATAACACGGATGTCACTGTGCCTGAATCTTCCAGAGTTCTACTCAAGTTTTCAGGTGCCAAACCACGTTCTTTGTATGTTTCAGCAAACATCCTACCTGGAACAACAATCGCTAAATATTGATCTGAGGCCGTTGCATTAAAAAACACGCATGTTCCAGCAGTGGTTGCAATTAACGAACCTGTCGACTTAGCAAATTTCACAATGGACATTGTAATTTTGTGCAATAAGCCACACGCTTCCATCACACCACCAAAACACATTGCACAGATGATTAACCAAATCGTATTTAACATTCCATTCATACCTTTAGTCGTTAATAATTCATTGATGCTTTCATTGTCAGTCACAACACTTACCTTAGAGCCCATTGCATTCATCAAGGCCATGTATGCTGATTTACCATAACTTGCTGTAACACCACTCACCTCTTTAATCACAGACGGCTGAAAGATAATTGCTGCAACTCCACCTAACAATGCACCAATTAATAAAGCGGGCAATGCATCCACTTTTTTTACAATCATAAAGATTACAATTGCAGGAACAATAAATAAAACAGGTGAAATGTAGAATTTATGCTCTAGTGCTTTTAATAAAGCATCAACGCCAGCATTGTCGGTTTTAGAATCAATGAAAAATCCCATTACCAGAAAAATAATTAAGGTAATCACCAGACTTGGAACTGTAGTCAATGCCATATAGCGAATATGCGTGAACAAATCTGTTCCTGCCATCGCTGGGGCTAAATTGGTTGTATCAGATAATGGAGACATTTTACACCGAAATAAGCACCTGAAATAATCGCTCCTGCTACCATTCCTTCGTGGATACCAAGTGCAGAGCCAATACCCAACAAGGCAACACCAACTGTAGCGACTGTGCTCCATGAACTTCCAGTTGAAAGAGATACAATTGAACAAACGATACAAGCAGCGACTAAAAAGAAGGTTGGATTAAGGACTTTTAATCCGTAATAAATCATGGAAGGTACAATTCCAGAAATCATCCATGTTCCAGCTAATGCTCCAATAATGAGTAGAATAAGAATTGCGGGCAATGCCGACTTAATACTTTTAACAATTCCTTTTTGCAATTCTTCCCACGTATAACCTAGGTTCAATCCTACTACTGCCGCAACAGCAGCACCAAACAACAAAGCCATTTGATTGGCGCCTGAGAGGGCACTATCGCCATAATAAACCACATTAATGGCCAGCAATGCAACCAAAATTGTAATTGGAATAAGGGCTTCAAAAAGAGTTACCTTGCGGTGTGTATTTGGAGTCGTCATAAAGAATAGCTAAAGGAAAAAACTGGTTAATCCTTCAAAAATAGAAAATTAAGACAATTCCTCTACTCTTTTCTTTCTTTTCGGATGATAAAACAAGATTATTAAGATTGGTAACAGTGTCAAATCGGCAATTAAGGCGACGAAGAGTGTGATCGACAATAATACGCCCATGTTAAATGTGCCCATAAAAGTTGAAAAGACTAAGAGTAAGAAGCCACTACACAATATCAAGGTTGTCAAAATCATTGCTTTGCCCGTAGTTAAATAGGCTCTTTTCAAGGCCACCATTTTGGAACTTCCTTTCATTAATTCGAATTTAAATTTTCCGAGTAAATGAATGGTATCATCGACGGCTATTCCGAATGCAATGGTAAAAATAATGGCTGTACTTGTTTTTAGTTCAATTCCAAAGAACCCCATAATTCCACCGATAATAATGAGTGGAAAAATATTTGGAATAATACTTATAATCATCATTGTGATGGATCGGTAAATTAATCCCATAATCAAGGCAACGATTAAGATAGAAGCCAATAATCCTTGAATTAAACTTGTTGACAAATAGCGAATATTCTTGTCAAATAAATGTGCTGTACCAGTTAACTTAAACTTTACACCAGATTGAAAATTGGATTTTTTTATAAAAGCCATTAGCTTTTTGTTTTTTGCTGATACAGCTAGATTTCCAATATCGGGTATGGTTCCACTAATGCGTGTAATTGTTTCAGTTGAATCAACAAGCATTTTGTACAGTTTTCCTCCCCCAGCAATTTTGGTGATTCTGCGTATTGTTCTGAGTTTACTTTTTGATTCAGGTAATTCAAAGTAAGATGGATTACCCGTGTGTGAAGATCGATTCATCACTTTCACTACTTGCACCAATGAATTTTTTATGCGCACACCATATTCATTCTCTAGATATGATTCGACTTGATCAATGTCATTTAACACCTCATTATTCCAAAAAGAAGTGTTTGAGTCGGTCAGTTCTACTACTAATTCAAATGGACGAATACCGCCATAATGATCATCCAAGTAATTAAAATCTTGTTTCATTGGCTCTGAAGCGCGCAAATCATCCATGATAAAATTATTGGTTTTAATCATGAAGATTCCAAGTGAGAAAACAACAGTAACCAAACCATACACTAACAATACCCGTTTTTTATTATTGATTAAATACAAAAACCATCTGCGCAGGTATTTCAGCCAAAAATGACTCTCCTTTTGTTCAAAAATTCGTTTTGGGGAAGGAAAAACATAAAACAATAATGGAAGAACTGTGATTGTCAGAACAAAGGCTAGCATTACCCCAAATCCAATCACCACCCCAAATTTTTGTATCGGTTCTACCTTTACAAAGTAGAGCGTAAAAAATCCAATTGCCGTTGTTAGAGAGGTTAAAAATGTGGCAAATCCAACTTCACGAACAGTTAACTTGATCGCTTCAAACTTGCTTAATCCTGTACGTAAGGCATCTAAATAACGCGAGACCAAATGAATAACATCCGACATCGATACGACAAACATAATGGAAGGCAATGTGGTCAAAATAATGTTTATGGGCTGATTAAACATTCCCATAAAACCAAGAAGCCAGAGCATTGAAGCAATAATCACAAATTGTGGAATGATGATCCCCCAACCTGAACGAAAGGCAATAAAAAGAAAAAGTATAATTAGAAATGCGCTGAGTCCAACAAAGAAAATCAGTTCATAATTCATCTTATCGATGTAGTACTTTTGTCCAATCACTCTTCCCGCAATTCTAACTTTTTCAAACTTATACTTAGCGGTAATTTCTTCGACGACTTCGAGTACCTTATCACTTTTCTTTTTAGACAAATAATCTTCATGTCTTAAAAACAAACAAAGTGATTTTGCATCTTGGGCGACCAGAACATTAACTAATTCTTTCGATCGATAAATTCGAGATGAGTCGCGCTTTAAATCAACATCAACCGTATCTAAATACAATTTAGAAG
>Ga0209066_10005905_pt1 | contig 12679 bp, 13 predicted proteins | sample All_14_2_FD_187198 | JGI IMG/M metagenome (GOLD analysis project Ga0209066, IMG submission 187198) | Freshwater microbial communities in response to fracking from Pennsylvania, USA - Allegheny Zone_MetaG_DW_15 (SPAdes) (version 2) ...
TGTCTTTCTTCTTGGCGAACATCGGCGTGGACCCTGTCTCGAAATGGCTCGTCGCCGCTTTCGGGAGCAAGACGGGGGCCAGTCGCACGGCGCCGTTATGGGGTATCGACGACGTGGGTCGTGGGCCGGTCGTCGCCCGCCGCGATCGGCGCGTCGTGGCTCGCGACAGTCTCGGAGAACACCTCGCCCAGCCTGTAGGCCCAGCCGACGTCGTGCGGGGCGATGGTTTAGGTGATCGGGGTCAAGGTGCGGGTTCCCGTTGTGGCGTGGGGAGGACCAGAGCGGGAGCGGTGGTGGTTCCCGAGGATAGTTAAACCATAGGAAGCATTGTTTGTTATGGCACTCTATGAGAGATTGAGTTCTCCAGCCACTCGGACCCGTCAATGCTACGATGTCTTGACCCGTATAACGTTATGCGTTATATGTTGCGCTCGTGATCAAGGGCTTTGCGAACCGCGAGACCCGGCGTCTGTGGGAAGGCGTACGATCCCGACGCTTGTCGCCTCACATTCAGGACGCAGCCCTTCGCAAGCTGCGTTTTCTGAACCGAGCGGCGCGTCTGGACGACTTGCGTATCCCACCGGGCAACCGACTGGAGGCGCTGGCCGGTGATCGGGCGGGTCAGCACTCCATTCGCATCAACGACCAGTGGCGGATCTGCTTCCGCTGGGTTCGGGAGGACGTCGAAGATGTCGAGATCTGCGACTATCACTGATGTGGGCCCGCCAGAGGACTGGCTGAAGAACCCCACGCCCGGCGACATCCTGCTGGAAGATTTCCTCAAACCCTTGGGTATGAGCCAGACCGCCCTGGCTAAGGCCATCGGTGTGCCGCCGCGCCGGATCAATGAAATCATCCTGGGGAAGCGCGCTGTCACCGCCGACACCGACCTGCGTCTGGCGCGCTACTGGGGGCTGTCTGAGGGCTTCTGGCTGGCGCTGCAGATGGATTTTGATCTGATGGAGCAGAAGCGGAAGATGGGGGCGGTGCTGGCGAAGATCACGCCGAGGGCGGCTTAGGGCGCATCGCTCGTCGTTCGCGGCGATCAGTGGTCCTTTGGCCCTGCGGACAGTCTGCCGACGGGGCTGGTGTTCGTCGGGACCGACAGGGACTTACGCAGGTGGTTGTGGCCGGAATGACCGCGTTCGCGCAAACCTTTTAGGTCACCACCCGGTCGCGCACGGGAAGATTGTGTCGATGTGCCGGTAAGGTCATGCTCTCGCCCAGAATGAGGGCGGGATGGGCAAGCGCGATACGAACGAGACGTGGCCGATGGACGAGCTGGAAAGCGTGCTCGTCGAGACTTTGCGCAAGGATGAAGTATTCCAGGCTCTGTCGCCAAAGCGACAGCATAAGATGCTCCTCAGGGTGATGAAGGGATCGGTCAAGGAGTTCAGCAAGGACCTGATCGACCGGGCACCGAAGATGCTCGCGCGGCGGCGGAAAGCCCAAGCCGGCTTCGAAAAGCGCAACCTGCGTCGGTGGCGCGAGGCGTTCGATCTGTTCGAAACGGTTTGGGTCTGCTGCGAAGAGATTGGCAGAAACTTCAACCAACACTTCAGGCCCCAATCGGTGCAGGAGCAAGACTTCGTCTTCGAGGCCATGACCGCAGTTCATGCGCGGTCACTCCTGGTGGGTGAGGAGATGATTTGCTTGATGAAGGGCGGATTTCCCGACGCTGCGATTAGCCGGTGGCGGACCCTTCATGAACTGACCGTGGTTGCGGTCCTCTTGTCTCAAGGGGACCAGGACTTAGCGCTGCGATATCTTGCACATGCTGACGTACAGGCGCTCAAGGGACTGGATGCGGAGGCCATCGCCCAGGACGAGGATCTACGAGCGGTGAAGGCTAGGGCTGATCTCGGCCTATCCCGGTTCGGGCCGGAACTTGGGAAGACCTACGGTTGGGCTTGCGCCCTAATTGGCAAAAAGCAGCTCAATTTCGAGGACCTTGAAAAAAAGGCCGACAAAGGTGAGGCGCGGTATTTCTACAAGTTCGCCTCACAGCACATACATAGCAACCATCGGGCCCACGACGAACTCTTGGGCATGTCCGAAAGCCGGGACACAATGCTTCTGGTTGGCCCAAGCAACTCGGGCATGGTCGGCCCGCTGACTCTGGGGGCGATGAGTCTGGCAGAAGTCACGGCGCTCTACATCAACACCCGGCCGAGTTTTGACGTAGGCATTTTCGTGGCGGTGCTCATGAAGATGGCGGGAAGGATGACCAAGCTAGGCGTTCGCCTAGAGAAGACCACGCTCAAAGCGGCGCGAAAGAAGCGTGGTAATGAAGGCAAAGGTGATTGAGAGCCGGTTCGAACCGACGGCTGGCCCCCCCAAAAAAAAAGCCTCGACGCCAAAGCAAAACGCCCGCCTCTTACGAGACGGGCGTTTGGAAATCGCGGTGAGAGGTTGCTCCCCTAAGCCACCTTCACCCGAGCCGCGCTCTCCGGCAGATCCACGCCAAACGCCCGCTGGAAGAACTCTGCCACCGTGGGGCGCTCCAGCTCGTCGCACTTGTTCAGGAAGGTCAGGCGGAAGGCCAGCGCCACGTCGTGGTCGAAGATCTCGGCGTTCTGGGCCCAGGTGATCACGGTGCGCGGGCTCATGACGGTGCTGATGTCGCCGTTCATGAAGGCGTTGCGGGTCATGTCGGCCACGCGGACCATGGCCGAGATGGTGCGCTTGCCCTCGACCGTGTCGTAGGACGGGTTCTTGGCGAGCACGATGGCCGCCTCGACGTCATGTTCCAGATAGTTGAGCGTCGTGACGATGCTCCAGCGGTCCATCTGGCCCTGATTGATCTGCTGGGTGCCGTGATAGAGGCCCGTCGTGTCGCCCAGACCGATGGTGTTGGTGGTGGCGAACAGGCGGAAATAGGGATTGGCGCGGATGACGCGGTTCTGGTCCAGCAGGGTCAGCTTGCCGCCGGCCTCGAGCACGCGCTGGATCACGAACATCACGTCGGGACGGCCGGCGTCATATTCGTCGAACACCAGGGCGATCGGGCGCTGCAGCGACCAGGGCAGGATGCCTTCGCGGAATTCGGTGACCTGCTTGCCTTCCTTCAGGACGATGGCGTCCTTGCCGACCAGGTCGATGCGGCTGATGTGGCTGTCGAGGTTCACGCGCACCAGCGGCCAGTTCAGGCGCGCGGCGATCTGCTCGATGTGGGTCGACTTGCCGGTGCCGTGATAGCCCTGGACCATCACGCGACGATCGTTGGCGAAGCCGGCGCAGATGGCCTTGGTCGTCTGCGGATCAAATTTGTACGACGGATCGATATCCGGCACGTGGCTGTCGCGGTGGCTGAAGGCCGGAACCTTCATGTCGCTGTCGACGCCGAACGCGTCGCGGAGCGTCACCCACTTGTCGGGGACCAGGGTGATCAGGGGATCGGCGGCGGAGCTGGTTTCGGCGAACTCGGGCATTCTACCCGATTAGCCGGTTGACCTAGGGTAGGGGAAGGGGGCGCCGCTGCGCGACGCCCCCCACCGGGCAACTTTTTAGCGGCCGGCGATGATCACCGAGGCGATCAGGCCGGTGGCGATGGCGGCCATGACGTACTGGTCGTTGACGCGCTGCCAGCGATAGCCGCGCGGCGGGGCGCGCAGGCCGTGGCGGTGATAGTCGGCCACATAGTAGCCAGTGCCGCGATAGCGGTGGTCGAGGCGTTGACCCCGGGCCCAGCGGCGATGGTCGCGACGGTCGTCGCGATAGTCGCGGCGATCATCCCGGCTGTCCGCGCGATAGTCGCGGCGATCATCCCGCCGGTCAGCGCGATGGTCGTAGCGGTTCTGTTCATAGCGGCCATGGCCGCGGTCGTCGTAGCGTTGCGGCGCTGCGGTGGCGGCGGTCCCGGCCAGCAGCGACAGAGCGATGGCAGTGATGGCTAGGCGCTTCATGGCGGTCTCCTTTTCGATGACCCCAACCTAGCGACGTCGATGTGGCCCGGACATGAACGGCCACAGTCAGCTCGTGTTCATGTTTGACGGGCGCGGCGTCGGCGCCCTCGCGGCTGGCGGCTCTCGCCCGGATGCGCTGGCGGGCGCGCTAGGCGGCCCTGGTCTTGGGCCGCCAGGCCAGCTCGGCCGAGGTCCAGACCGCGCCGGTCAGGTCGAGCAGGCCCATCAGCATCCAGGGGCGCGGCAGGTTACCGGTCAGCACCAGGGCGCCGATCACCACGGGTGAGGCGCAGCGCAGGGCGACCGAGGCGCGCATATAGGTGCGCTGTCCGGTCCATCCGGCGACGTGATAGGCCAGCGAATAGGCGATCAGCATGAGGCCGAACATCCGCGCCCAGGGCTCGGCGGAGGGATCGAGCGGCGCCCGGAAGGCCTGGGCGGTCTGGTAAGGCGCCAGGGCCAGGGCCGCGCCGGCCGCCGAGGTCAGGTTGCCCCAGAACCAGATGCTCCACGGCTTGCCGAAAGGCGTCGGCGTCACCGGGGTCGGCGCGTCGACGGGGCTGGGCCCCGAATCGCGGTTGGTCATGATGGCTGTCCTTCGCGCCCGTCCCGGCGAGCGCGGCCGGAGAATGGCGGCAGCCGGCGCGGGCCGCAAGGGGCGGCCCAATGCCGATCGGGACTATGTGGTCAGGCCGGCCTTCTGCAGCGTCTTGTAGGCCTTGATCACGCGCTGCAGCTTGTGCTCGGCGCTGCGGTCGCCGCCATTGACGTCGGGGTGGCAGCGCTTGAGCAGTTCCTTGTACTTGGCGCGGATCGTGGCGCTGTCGGCGCCGGCGTCCAGATCCAGATCGGCCAGGGCGCCGCGTTCCAGCTTGCCCAGATGGCGGTCGGCGGCGGCGCGCTCGGCCTCGGCCTTGCGCTGCTGGGCCCGAAACAGGCCGAACGGGTCGGCGATGTGGCGGGCGTCGCGGGCGGCCATGGCGGCGGCCTCGCGCGAGCGGCTGTCGGCCTTCATGCTCCAGGTCGGACGGCCGCCGGTAACCTTTTCGATCTCCTGCTCGGCGCGGATCTGGGCCTCGTTCATGCCGGCGAAGAAGTTCCAGTTCTTGTTATATTCGGCCGCGTGCTTCTGGCAGAACCAGTAGTGCTCGTTGGGCATGTTGCGGGCCTTGGGCGCCCTGGCCGATCCGGCCAGCCGGCAGTCGGGATGGTCGCAACGCTTCTCGCCCGGTTTCAGGCCAAGCACGTCCGGCTGCGCGCTCTCGCCCTCCTTGGGGGGGCGGACACGGATGTCGAAAAACTTCGGGCGGTATTCAAACTCTTGGGCCATGACCCCTAGAGTAAGCCGCAGCTATTTCCGTTCAAGGATTGACATGCGAGAGAGGGGCATGGGCAGCGTATCCGACACCATTCGAAGCAAGCTTGAAGCCGCTTTTTCGCCTTCCAGGCTGGACCTGACGGACGACAGCGACCGCCACCACGGCCATGCCGGTCACACGGGGGCGGGCGAGAGCCATTTCAACCTCGTGATCGAGGCCAACGCCTTTGCAGGCAAGGGCCGGGTAGCCCGTCAGCGCATGGTGCACCAGGTGCTGGCGCAGGAGCTGTCTGGGCCGGTTCATGCGCTGTCGATCATCGCAACGGCGCCCGGCGAAAGCTGACGCTTTTGGCGAGGACGGGGCTTGCGCCAGCGCCCCGCGACTGATTGCCTCTGCCCCCGGCCAAATCCCTCAGATGGGCCAGCCGGGGGGCCTCCTGGCCCTGACTTCAGTGAGGGATGGCATGAGCGTCGACGATACCGCCAGCAAGATTGAACGTGAGACCGCCGCCGGCCTGCCGGCCCTTCTGCAGCGGTCCTATGCGCGCTATTCGAATTTCACGGTCGCCGCCGCCGTCATCGACGAGCAGGGGCGGGCGCATCTGGGCGTCAATGTCGAGAACGCAGCCTATCCGTCCGGCACCTGCGCCGAGCAGACCGCCATCGGCGCCATGGTCACGGCGGGTTCGCGGCGAATCGCCAGGGTGCTGATCGCTGCGGGTTCCAACGCCGTGGTGCAGCCCTGCGGGGCCTGCCGCCAGCGCATCGCCGAATTCGCGTCGGACGACTGCGAGATCGTTTCGGTCCAGGACGGCGTTGTGACCCGGCGCACGCCGTTCTGGAGCCTGCTGCCCGACAGCTTCGGCCCCCGCGATCTGGGGTAGACCGCAAAGAAAAAGGGCGGCTCCGAAGAGCCGCCCTCAATCCTGGACATCCGTCCCCGGATCTTACCAGGGGCGGATGTTGAAGCCGATGAAGAAGCGGCGGCCCCACAGGTCGAAGTTGTCGTCCGACGTATTGCCCAGCCAGGTGGCCGGCTCTGCGTCGAACATGTTGACCACGCCCGCGCGCAGGGTGACGTCATCACGCACGTCCCAGCGGGCCGACAGGCCGTGCTCGGTGAAGGCGCCGGTGGTCAGGTACTTGTTGTCGTCATAGCGGTCGTTGTTGCCGACCAGCACGTCCTTGTCCTCGATCTCCTGGCTGGACTGCCAGTCGACGGTCCAGGTGAAGGCCAGGGCGTCGGTCGGACGCCAGGTCATGGTGTGCTTCAGGCGCACGACCGGGCGTCCGACCCGGCTCTCATAGTCCGTCGAGTCTTTGGGATCGACGATGTTGACGAAGTCGTGCTGGGTTTGCAGCCAGTTGCCGGTCAGGCTGTAGAAGAAGCGGCCCGGGTTCTTGCCGAAGGTTTCCGGCAGGTCGAACGAGTAGTTGGCGCCGAAATCGATGCCGGTGGCGGTCAGGGCGGCGTAGTTCAGCGAACCCTGGATGAAGCTGGTCACCTGGAAGCTGGTGGGGTCGCGGGTCTGGGTGGCGCAAGCGCCGACATTGACGCTGTCGCCGCTGACGCACTGGTTGGCGGCGTTTTGCGCCGTCACCGAGGCGATCGCTGACTCGATCTTGATGTCGTAATAGTCACCGAAGATCGTCAGGCCCGGCCAGAACGACGGCGACCACGAGGCCCCCAGGGTCCAACTGTCCGAGGTTTCCGGCTTCAGGAACGGGTTGCCGCCCGACAGGCCCGAAACGCTGCCGCTGCCATAGTTGGGCAGATAGGCGTTCGGCGCCGAGACGTTCGAGAAGCTCAGGTTCAGACCTGCGGCCGTGGCCAGGGCGCCGCAGTTGGCGATGCGGTTGGCCTTGATCGTCTGGTCGGCAAGGTTGTTGATGACCGTCGCCGAGCAGGGATCCGAGAAGCCGTTGGCGAAGGTCTGGCCGTACGGGTCGTTGGTCTCCGACAGGTTGGGAACCCGGATCGCCGTGCCCTTGGTGGCGCGCAGCAGCAGCGAGCGGACCGGGCGATAGGCAAACTGGAGGCTGTGGGTCTCTTGTTCGCCGACGTTCGAGTAGTCGGAACGACGATAGGCGCCGCTCAGCTCCGCCGAATAGCCCAGGAACGAGTCCTTCAGCAGCGGCAGGCTGCCTTCGACAAACTGCTCGGTGACGTCATAGCTGGCCTTCTTGAAGTCGGGCCCGCTGTTGAGGAACAGCAAGCGGCCGGCCCTGTCGCCATCGCGGCCGGTGCCGCTGGTCATTTCCTTGCGCCACTCGCCGCCGACGGCGAAGCCGATCGGGCCGGCGCCCCAGAAGTCCCACAGCTGACCGGAGCCGAAGGCCACCATGTCCTGCTGCTGGTTGCGGTCGGTGACGGTGACCTGGGCCGTCATGTAGTCCAGCGACTCCTTGGTGAAGCCGTTGTCGCCAAACACGCGGGTGGGCGCGCACTTGTCGATGACGTCGCCCTGGCGCGAATAGGTCACGCCGCCGACCACGGCGTTGGCCACGGTGCGGCCTTGCGCCTTCAGCAGCTGGACGCGGCAAACCACTTCGCCGGCCTTGCCGTTGACGATGCCGGCCGTATCGATCACGGCGTCGGCCGAGGCCTGGTAACGCACCACATCGACGCCGCGCTCCTGGTTGGAGTTGTTCATCTCGCCGTAGGTGTAGGACAGTTCCCAGTTGACGTTCTTGACGAAGCTGAGATCGCCCAGATCGCCCTTGGCGCCGATCACGAAGCGCTCGAGTTCGCGCTCGTTGAACTGGGTGCGGGCCGGGCCGTACAGCTTGTGCTGGGCGCGGGGGTCGGCGACCGTGTTGGTCAGCACACCGGCCGAATTATAGATCTGGCGCCGGTTATTGGTGATGGCCGTGCGGACGTCGTTCGGCAGATAGGCGTTGTCGAGGCCGATCTCGAAGGCGCTGGTGCCGCTGATTGCACCAACCGCGCCGGGCGCGAGGGTGCGGATATTGAAGTCGTGGAAGACGCGCTGGCCGGCGTCGTAGGTCTCTTCCTTGACGAACTTGTATTCGCCGAAGGCCTTGATGCTGTCGGTCACCGCGAAGTTGAAGCCGGTCTGATAGCGCCAGGCCTTGGATTCGGGCGAGCGGCTGTTCTGCCCCTGCTCGGTATTGGCGTTCTGGCCATCGCCGCCGTTGCTGACGGTCGAGGTGAAGCCCACCTGACGGATCGGACCAAAGGTCGGCGCGCGCGCCGTACCCGAGCCGTCATAGATGAACGAGTTGTTGGGCGCGTTGGCCGGGGCGACCGAGAAGCAGTTGGCCGAGAAAACGGTGGCCGAGCAGCTCTGGAACGGAACATCGGGATCCGAAGCCGGGCTGGGACGAACGCCGGACGACAGGATGGTGATGCCGCCGAAATTGGTGCCGCGGATATAGGTGCGGGTGTTGTTGATCAGGATACGGTCGGTGACGCCGTCCTCGCGGGCCGAGGAGGGGTCAAGGTCGTTGTTGATCAGCGACCAGGCCTCACGGCGCCAGTCGACATCGGCGTCGAGGATTTCGTCCGCCTGGTCATATTCCGCCGAGGCGTAGACGTTCAGACGGTCGCCGAGGAAGTTGTGACCGATCAGGCCCGACAGGCGCTTGCTCTGCTGGCCGTCCTGGTTGATCTCGGCCAGCGAGCCGTCCAGTTCCAGGCCCTGGAAATCGTCGCGCATGATGAAGTTGACCACGCCCGAAACGGCGTCGGCGCCGTACACGGCCGAGGCGCCGCCGGTGATCACTTCGATGTCCTTGATCAGCAGGCGCGGGATGCTGTCGACATCGACCGCCAGGGTGCCGGGCTGCGAGCCCACATGGCGACGACCATCGACCAGGGTCAGGGTCCGCACCGAGCCGAGGCCGCGCAGGTTCAGCAGCGACAGGCCGCCGTCATTGAGGTTGGAGCCGGTGGTGTCTTCAGGCGTCACCGAGAACGACAGGGCCGGAATGTCGGCCAGGAAGTCGACCACATTGGTTTGGCCCGACTGCAGCAGGTCGTCGCGCGACACCTGGATCAGCGGGGTGGGCGAATTGGTCGGGTCGCGGCGAATGCGCGAACCGGTGACCACGATTTCCTCGACGGCCGTGTCATCGGCGGCCGTCGGCGCGGTCTGGGCGAAGGTGGCGGCTGGCGAAAGCAGCGCAGCGCTCGCAAGCATCGTCGTGGCCAGAAGGGCTTTCGTGTTCAACGCCATGTCTATCTAAATCCCACTCAAAAAAGTTGCCCTCCGCCGCGCCGTGAGCGGCTGAGGCGTCTCAACGGTCAAGCTAGCGATTTTTGAGGGGCGGTGACGGAAACATGACGCAACTGGGTCAAAATAGTGGCGTTGCGAAGCAAATAAGTCACAATCCAGGGTCTTGGCGGACGGTTTTGCCCTTGCTTTGCCAAGGAGGCGCAAGCGGCCAGTATGGGTGACAGGCTAAGGTAGAGCGGCCGCGCCTCGATCGAGGCGTCGCTGGGCCTGGATCCGAGGGGGCTGGAAGGTCTAGCGGCGCGGCAGCCAAAGAGGCGCCTGCAAAGCTCGCAGAAGACGCCTTCTTTCTAGGCGGTCTGCGCGGCCAGTTCTTCGAGCACGCGGCGCAGATCGGCTTCGCGGAAGGGCTTTTGCAGCACCAGGGCGCCGCGATGGCTTTCTGACAGCCCCGCCTCGCCGTAGCCGCTGGCAAAGGCGAACGGCACGCCGCGGGCCTTCAGCGCATCGGCGACGGGGAAGATCGGGCGACCGCCCAGATTGACGTCCAGCAGGGCGGCGTCGATCTCGGCCGAGCCGGCCAGGCGAAGGGCTTCCTCGATCTCGGCGGCGGGGCCGATCACCGAACAGCCCAGGTCGCTGAGCATGTCCTCGACCAGCATGGAGACCAGAGCCTCGTCTTCGACCACCAGGACCTTCAAGGCGGACAAGGACTTCATATCGACAGCTCCGCAACGCGCATGGACCGCCCCGCGCAAAGGCTCCTGCTTACGCTAACACAGGTTGGGCCGTCGTCTCGCACCAGTTGCGCCGGGGGTGGACTTTTCAAGCGCCCAACGGCCGGCGTCTGTGTCAAATGCTGCAACCGCTTCTCCCCCGTCCCGCCCGAGCGGGCGCTACAACGCCTTGTCAGGGCGCGGGTTCCCGTCGGGCGATCAGAAATTCACACCCTCGTCCAGCTTGGCGCTGATGCGCAGGGCCGTGACCTGGTTCCTCTGACGGCGGAGAATCTGGAAGCGGTGCTGATAGAAGATGAAGGTCTGGCCCGGGTCGGGGATGGTCTGGGCCTCGTGGATGACCAGCCCGGCAATGGTCACCGCCTCGCCCTCGGGGAGGTCCCAGTCCATGGCCCGGTTCAGGTCGCGCACCGTGACATGACCGTCCACGTGCACCGAGCCGTCGATCTGGGTCCGCACGCCCTCGACGCTGGTGTCGTGCTCGTCATCGATTTCGCCGACGATCTCTTCAAGGATGTCTTCCAGCGTCACCAGACCCTGCAGGGCGCCGTACTCGTCCACGACGATCGCGAAGTGGCTCTTGCGCTTGAGGAAGGCGTTGAGCTGGTCCTTCAGATTGGTGGTGTCGGGGATGAACCAGGGCTCACGCAGGATGGTGGCGATGTCGAGGGTGTCGATGCCGCCCTCAGACACGGCCAGGGCGCGCAGCAGATCGCGGGCATGGAGCACGCCGATGATGTTGTCGGGATCGTCTCGATACAGCGGAATGCGGGTGTGCTGGGCTTCCAGGGCCTCGGCCACCAGTTCGCGGGGCGACAGATCAGCGTCGCACATCACGATCGATTTGCGGTGGACCATGATCTCCGAGACATCCATGTCCGACAGGTCCAGCACCCCGCCCAGCATGCGCCGGTCGCCGCTTTCGACCAGGCCTTCGGAATGGTGATACTCGACCGCCCCGCGGATCTCCTCGTGGGCGGCCAGCACGTCGACGGCCATGTCCAACTGCACGCCAAACAGCCGCAGGGTGCGCCGCACAATCCACTGAATGGCGTAGATGATCGGGCCGAACAAACGCACCACCAGCAGGGTGGGCCCCGACAGGAACCGCGCGACGTCGTCGGATTTCAGGATCGCCAGGGTTTTGGGCAGCACCTCGGCGAACACCAGGACCAGCACGGTCATGGTGGCGGTGGCGACCGCTACGCCCCACGGGCCGGGGATGGCGGCGGTCAGCACCGTGGTCGCCAGGGCCGAGGCCAGGATGTTGACCAGGTTGTTGCCCAGCAGCACCGCCCCGATCATCGTCTCCTGATCCGACAGCAGCCTGTTGACCCGCTTGGCCGGCTTGTCGCCCTCGCGCTCCAGCTGGTGCATCCGCGCGCGGCTGGCGGCGGTCAGCGAGGTCTCGGCGGCCGAAAACATGGCCGAGATCGTCAGCAGGCCGAGGACGATGGGCGCGAGGCCGAGGATGGCGGTGAGGATCATGGGGGTGTTCTACGACAGGCGGACGCCGCGCGGGAGGGGGCGCAGGTCAACGCGGCCTCACCCAGATCGCGTATATACAATCTACCTTCAGGTTTGATGTTTATCGTATATACGATTAAATATGGAGTTCGACCCTGCCAAGAACGAAGCCAACATCTCCAAGCATGGCGTTTCGCTTGAACGGGCCATTGAGATGGACATCAAAGCCGTGATCGAAGACGACCGAAAGGATTACGGTGAAATCCGGTATCGCGCCTTTGGCCACATTGATGCTGTCGCCCACTGCCTGGTGTTCACGGATCGCGAGGGTGTGTTGCGGGCCATCAGCCTGCGTCGCGCCCATCACAAGGAGATGAAGCGCTATGTCGCGTAAGCTGATCGACGCAGAAAATCCCGAGTGGACTGAAGGCGATTTCGCGCGCGCCAAAGGGCCGGAAAGTCTTCCAGCCCATATCCTGGCCGCGTTTCCCAATTCAGCGGCGAAGGTGCGCGGACCACAGAAGGCCCGAACCAAGACGCCTGTTTCGATTCGCCTGGATCAGGCCGTCGTGGATCACTTCAAGGCCCAGGGCGCTGGCTGGCAAAGCCGGATCAACGAGGCCTTACTGGAGATCGTGAAGCGCTGAGCCCCTACTCGGCCGCGCCGTCCTCAACCAGAAACGCCCGAAGCGCCGCGCGGTCCACGTCCTTGGCCACGAACGCGTCCCCGATGCCGCGCGCCAGCACGAAGGTCAGGGTTCCGCCCTCGGCCTTCTTGTCCTGGCCGCAGTGGGCGATCAGGGCGTCGGCGCTGAAAGGCTGGGGCCGTACATCGCTCATCCGGGTGGGCAGGCCGGCGGCCTTGATGGCGGCCTCGGCGCGGACGGCGTCCTGGCTGGAGCACAGGCCCTGGCGCGCCGAGAACCGGAAGGCCTGGGCCATGCCGACGCCCACCGCTTCGCCGTGCTTGAGAGCGTCGCCAAAGCCCATCTCGGCCTCGATGGCGTGACCGAAGGTGTGGCCCAGGTTCAGCAGAGCCCGACGGCCGGCCTCCTT
>Ga0209066_10005906_pt1 | contig 12677 bp, 15 predicted proteins | sample All_14_2_FD_187198 | JGI IMG/M metagenome (GOLD analysis project Ga0209066, IMG submission 187198) | Freshwater microbial communities in response to fracking from Pennsylvania, USA - Allegheny Zone_MetaG_DW_15 (SPAdes) (version 2) ...
GTTCCGGGCCGACGCCTTACGACCTGCTCGCCGCGGGCCTCGGCGCCTGCACGGCCATGACGCTCCGCCTTTATGCGCGCGGCAAGCAGCTTCCGCTCGACCGGGCAACCGTGACCGTCGGCCACACCCGGCGGCGCGGCACCGAGCCTTCCGACCTGTTCACGCGGCGGCTGCACCTTGAAGGCGCGCTCTCGGACGAACAGAGACAGCGCCTGACCGAAATCGCCGCGCGGTGCCCGGTACACCGGACGCTCGAGGGCGGCGCAGCGGTCGAGACCGAACTGGGCGAGGCGATGCCTGACGTGGCCGCCGACAGGCCGGGGCAGCACGCACGCGACATGGCGGGCGCATCCGGCAATGATGCTACGGTCTGATGCCCGGTTCTGGCGCGGGCAATGCCCTGTGCGAATGCAGTGCCGGACGGCCGCGTCCATGATATTGCCGGGATAGTTGATGAGGGCGCCCAGCGCCGCGCGGTAGCTGTCGTCGCGGATATCGGCGTCATGGGGCCACAGGAGCTGGTCGCGCGTGACGCCCTGGCTCGCGGCAGCCATACGCGAAAGGCCGAGATTGGTGGCGTCGGCGAGGATAGTGGCGAGCAGTGCGTTTTCATTGGGACACGGCTCGCCGGTGCGCAGGTTGGTGATCGCCGAAAGAAAGCCGGTTTCCTGCGCTACCTCATGTAACAGTTCGGCGATACGGATGCGTGGCATCATCGTATCGAGCCGGTCGGTATGCGGGCCGGAACGGCGAGCGGACATTCGGCGCCGAACCGCGCTATTCGGACTTCGAACTGGATTTCCCGCCGCAATTGCTCCGATAGCCGGGCAGCCCTGCCACCAATACCAATAGGGCTGTTAAACGCGGGGATTTCCGCTTGGGTGGACTCGCGCGGGCTCTGCGATCAGTGCCATGATTTCCGCACCGAGGCGTAAATCCGGCACATGGCCGAAATGCTGCGCCCGGCGGTGGCCCTTACGGTCGATCAGCACAAGGGTCGGTGTGCCTTGCATCCCATAGCGCGCCATCGTGACTGGCAAGCCTCCCGCTTCTCCCGGCGCGTCGACGCCGACCGGGAAGGCGATGCGATATTCGTGGAGAAAGGCTTCGAGCGATGTCGGACTCTGGGCCTCGTGATGCTCAAAGACACTATGCATGCCGAGCACGATGACATCGTCACGGCTGAAAGTCTCATGGATGCGGGTCGCCTGCGGCAGGCCGTGGCTGACACAGCCGGGGCACAGCATCTGGAACGCCTCGATGATCACCACCCGGCCGCGCAATGCGTCGAGTGTTTGCGCTGTGTCGGCATTGAACCATCGCACCGCCTCGATCGCAGGCGCTGGTCTGGTCTGTCTGGTCATCGCATAGCTTTCAGCAGGGGGTGTCCCGGCGACCGGCGCCGCCGGGACCGACCGATCAGGCCGAACCCTTCACATCGGCGAGCGAAGCCCCGAAATTGATGTGAAAGGGCTGACCGGCGATGACGAGCGCCGGAACCGAGGCGACGCCAGCGGCCTCGGCCTCCGCGATCCGCCCCGGCACATCGCCGAGATGCACGACCTCGACGTCATATTGCGCAGGATCGAGCGCATGGGCGAGACCCTGTTCCGCGCTGACGCAGACCGGGCATCCGGCATGGTAGAATGTGGCTTTCTGAGGCATGATGGTGTGTTCCTTCCTTATCCGAGGGTGGACAGCCGAGCGCCCCGTTCGTTGCCGCGAGCGGGGCGCTCACACATGGGCAGGCTCCGTTGTGATGCAAGCCCAGCTTTCAAGCCGCGCGGATGCGTCGGCTTCCTCGTGATCGCCGCAATCGAGACGCAGCGAAGCGTCGCCGAAAGCCGCGTCCACGAAGGCGCAGTGATGCGGACGGGCCGCATCGGAATGGACATTAGGCCGAAAGTGCGTGCAGGAGACGCACATGCGCTGGATGGGAATCGCGCCGCGCATCTGGAGCGCGCCGATCATCTTGGTGAGACCTTTGAGGAAAGCAGCGCGTTCGCTGTCATCGAGCATATCGACCGCGGCCAGCAGGGCGTCCGGCCAGACGGCCAGTTGGCCCGCCAGTCGTGTTCCGGCGTCGGTCGGATGCAGCTGCGCGGCGCGCGCATCAGCGGGGTCGGGCCGCTTCTCCACATAGCCCTTGCGAACTAGCGCGGCGACAGCATCGCTCGTGGTCGGCTGCGTCACGGCGATCTCGGCCGCGATCGCGCCGATACGCGCCGGTCGGCGCTAAAGTGCCTGAGCTCGTCAGCGGTCGGACGCACCAGCATGGTGCGCACGAAGCTCGAATGCCAGGCGAGCTCGGTGATGATGCGAACGCCGACCCGGTGCTCAGCTTGCGACCCGCCGAACAGATCCTGCACAAATACATCGTCCAGCGTGGCAACGTGCTCGAGGAAGTCCGCGTGCAGGCTCTCGAATGCCGCGCCGTTCATCGGCTTGTTCGAAGGGCCCCACCAGACGTCGTCCTTGGTCAGAACGTCGCGGACGATGAACTTGTCCTGGGCTGAGCGGCCGGTGTGCTTGCCGGTTTCGACGACCAGTGCGCCATGTTCCGACATCCGGCCTTCGCCCCGTCTCAGGGCGAGTTCAACCAGATGCGGCGTATCAAGGCTCTCATGCAGCCGGCCGCCAGGTTTCAGGGTGATGTTCGGGAGAGTCTTCGAGGTCATAGGGACAACGGTCTTTCTCAGGTCAAAAGTGCGAGCAACACGGTTGCGTCAATGGTCGCTCGCGCGCCCTTGAGGGGCGTAGCGAAGCGAGAGCTTGGGACGCCGGACGCGGGCAAGGTGCGGGGCGACGCCGGTCGCGAACTGGCTGTCAGGCACGGGGTCCGCCTTGGCGGGATCCTCCTGCACATCGAAGCGCGCCCGGCGCGTCCGGTTCGCGCCTTCAGTCACAACGGGCACCCCGTTCCCGGCCCGATGCTGCATTCGGGGCGTTGGCGCCGCCATGATCCATGACATGCGCGATCTCGGTCAGCAGCCCGGAAGCTGCGATCGGCTTGGTCTTTTGCCTGGCACAGCCCTCCATCAGTGTGACGAAAGGCCATTACGACCCGAAAACCTCGGGGATTGCGGGAAAGCCGTCGAAAACGTGCCTTGATCCCACTGACGCTTGAACGGTCCCCGCTCACGTCGCCAGCGGGGCCTTCCTTCGCAGGAACTGATCCAATGATTGGCATAAGACATATATACAACCTCATTCTAAATTGATAAGACTCATATTTGATGTATTAAACATCATGGAGCCTTCATGATCACATCGCAGCAAATGCGGGCCGCGCGCGCCCTTCTGGGGATTGACCAGCGCCAGCTCGCAGCACTTGCCGGGCTGTCCTTGCCGACCATCCAGCGCATGGAATCATCTGATGGCCAGGTGCGCGGTGTTGTCGACACACTGGTCAAGGTGATCACCGCGCTTGAGTGTGCCGGCATCGAGCTGCTTGGCGAGAATGCCCCCAGTACGGGCGTAGGCCGCGGGGTGCGCCTGCGCGAAACGACATCGGGAAAGCCGGGCGGCCGGGGGCAGTCGATTCTCTATGACAAGGCGGCGAGCGGGGAACCGGTCCGGTGAACGCAAAAGCAGCCTTCACGCCCAAGCTCATCACGGCATTGCGCGAAGGCTATGATGCCCGCACCTTCCGGGCTGACGCGATCGCGGGGCTGACGGTCGCAATTGTCGCGCTGCCGCTGGCCATGGCGCTGGGTATCGCCAGCGGGGCTTCGCCCGACAAGGGGCTTGTCACGGCGGTGGTGGCAGGGTTCCTGATTTCAGCCCTTGGTGGATCGCGGGTTCAGATCGGCGGGCCGACCGGGGCCTTTGTTGTCGTCATTTTCAATGTCATTGCCCGGCACGGTTATGATGGCCTGCTGATAGCGACGCTCCTGGCCGGCCTGATCCTTATTGCGGCCGGGGTGTTTCGCCTCGGGCAGATGATCAAGTTCATCCCTCACCCGGTCGTAACCGGGTTTACGGCGGGGATTGCCGTTATCATCGCCTCGAGCCAGGTGAAGGATTTCCTCGGGCTTTCGATGGCTGAGGTTCCTGCCGAGTTCCTCCCGAAATGGCAGGCCTATCTGGCAGCCATGTCGAGCACCAGCTGGCCCACACTGGGCATTGGCATCTTCGCACTCACAATCATCATCGCGCTGCGCAAACTCGCACCCAAGCTGCCCGGATTCCTGATCGCCGTCGTCGTGAGTTCGGTCGCGGTGGCTGTGCTCAAGCTCCCGGTCGATACGATCGGTTCTCGTTTTCCCGATATTCCCGCCGGCCTGCCCATGCCCTCCTTCCCGGAGATTTCCCTCGCCAAGGTCAATGCCGTGTTGCCGTCGGCATTCACCATTGCATTTCTGGCCGGCATCGAAGCCCTGCTCTCAGCCGTCGTCGCCGATGGCATGATCGGGACACGACATCGTTCAAACCAGGAACTGATTGGCCAGGGCGTGGCCAATATCGGATCAGCTCTGTTCGGCGGCCTGCCCGCAACTGGCGCGATCGCCCGCACCGCCACCAACATCCGCTCCGGGGCCAAAACCCCGGTCGCCGGGATCATGCACGCGATCTTCCTGCTCCTGTTCATCCTGTTCGCCACCAGGCTCATGGCGTTCGTACCCATGGCCGCGCTTGCCGCGATCCTGTTCATGGTCGCCTGGGGGATGAGTGAATATGAACGGTTCATCGCCTTGCTGCGTATGCCCAACAGTGACCGGGCCGTCCTGCTTCTGACCTTCGGCCTGACAGTGCTCGTCGATCTCACGGTCGCGATCGGCGTCGGCGTGACCCTGGCGTCGCTCCTGTTCATGGCCCGCATGAGCGAGACCGTCGAAGTCGACAGCAGCGGCAGACAGGATACCGATCTCGATTCCGAAGACATTCACCAGCGCGACGCCTTGCCGCAAGGCGTCGAGGTATTCCGCATAACCGGACCGTTCTTCTTCGGCGTCGCGGGCGAACTGCTTGATACGCTGCGCCGCGTCGGACAGTCCCCCAAAGTCATCATTCTGCGCATGCGGCTCGTTCCATTGCTCGATGCCAGCGGTGTTCAGGCGCTCGAGGAGTTCGTTGAGCAGGCGCATGTCGCTGGCGCAACAGTCGTGCTGTCCGGCGTCCAGGCGCAACCGCGCTCGATGCTCGAGCGGGTTCATCTCGGGAGCGGTTCGGGCAAGGTCTTCTACGCAACAGACTTCGCCAGTGCACAGGCGCTGGCGGTTGGCTTGCTCGAGGCCCCCGAAGCTCAACTGCACTGATCGGCACGCTCTTGTCCGGTTCGGACGAGCCTATTGTTGAATGGAGGAATGCTTGAACGACGTCGTGATCTTGTCGGGTGTCCGCACCGCGATCGGCGATTTTGGGGGAAGCCTCAAGGATGTCGCGCCATGGGAGCTCGGGCGCGTCGTCATTGCCGAAGCCATCAAGCGGGCCGGAATCGAACCTGGCGATGTGGAGCATGTGGTCCTTGGCCAGGTTATCCAGAGCGAGCCGCGCGATGCCTATGTCTCCCGGATTGCCGCGATTGCAGCGGGGATTCCTGATCGAACCCCGGCGCTCACCCTGAACCGTCTGTGCGGATCGAGCGTTCAGGCCATTGTTTCTGCCGCCCAGATGATCGCCTTGGGCGAGTGCAGCATCGCCGTTGCCGGCGGTGTCGAGAGCATGAGCCAATCGCCACACGTCCTCAAAGGTCTGCGCTGGGGTCGCAGGATGGGCGATGAAATGATGATCGATGCGATGAACGCGACACTAAGCGATCCCTTCGGCGCAGGCCACATGGGGGTTACTGCCGAAAACGTTGCCGAGCGTCATGGCATCACCCGGGCCGAGCAGGACGCACTGGCGGCCGAAAGCCATCGCCGGGCGGCAAGAGCCCAGCAGGAAGGCCGCTTTCGCGAGCAGATCGTCCCCGTGGAGATCAAGGGCCGGGGCGGCGCCCATATGTTCGAAGTCGACGAGCATGTGCGCGCCGACGTTTCCAGTGAAGCGCTCGGCGTGCTCCAACCCATCTTCCGCAAGGACGGCGGGACCGTGACAGCGGGCAACGCCAGCGGGATCAACGACGCTGGCGCGGCCCTGGTGCTGGCCTCCGCCGCCACTGCCGAGACCTGTGGACTGACACCCCGCGCCCGGGTGGTCAGTTGGGGGCATGCCGGTGTCGCCCCCGAGGTCATGGGGCTGGGGCCGGTCGAAGCCGTGCCCATCGCCCTCAAGCGGGCCGGCTTGTCACTTGACGATATCGACGTGATCGAAGCGAACGAGGCTTTTGCCGCACAGGCTTGCGCGGTGGCCAAATTACTCGATTTGCCACCCGAAAAGGTCAATCCCAATGGCAGTGGCATTGGACTTGGGCACCCGGTCGGCGCAACCGGCGCCATCATCACCATCAAGGCGCTTTATGAACTCGAGCGCATTGGCGGCCGCTATGGGCTTGTGACCATGTGCATTGGCGGCGGACAGGGGATCGCGCTCGTGATCGAGCGATGGCCGGCCGGTGAGGCATGAGAGGCAAGCCATGAGCGAACCCGGCCGGATACGCAGACGTCGCAGTTCGCTGGATATCGGCAGGGCGGAACGCGCACTGGTGCAACTGGCCGCCATGCTGGCGCTGCTTGCAGGCTTTATCAATGCCGTTGGTTTTCTGGCTTTCGGTAATGTTTTCCTGGCATCGCCTGAGGCCAACACCACGGTGCTGGGCGTTAACCTTCCGGGTAGCGTGGCTATCGCGCAATTTGCCGCAGGCATGGTGGCCAGTTTCGTTGGAGGTGTCGTGCTTGCGACCCTGGTCGCACACGGCACGAGCCATTACCGGCGCACGGTGACGCTCGCCTGCACCACGGTTGCCCTGACTGGCGCCTATCTTGTGTTCCGGTTGAATGTCGCGATCGTCCCGGCCATCCTCCTCGCCATGGCGATGGGTGCCGCCCATTGCCTGTTCGAGAAGGACGATCCCGACCTGCGGGAGGCCATGTCGCCCTCAACGCAGATCGTCCGGTTCGGGGAGGCATTGGCCGGCGGACGACATGGCGTGAACCATCGCCAGCTTGGCCTGCATGCATCGTTTTGGCTGGCCTTCCTGATGGGCGGGCTTGCAGGCGCCGGCGCGTGGATGGCGTTCGACATTCGTTCCATTGCGTTGGCCGCCATCGTGGCTGGATTGCTGACAATGCGCACCTGGTTGATTGAACGCGATCTGTTCCGTGCCTGACGCACATTCCTGAGCAATGGAGAACCCGATGAGTAATGATGAATATGTCTACGATGAAGAATCCGGTGAATGGATGCCCGCATCCGAACTCGCGGAACGGCGCGCCACAGTGGACCGGGTCGAAGTCCGCGATGCCTTGGGCAACCTGCTTGCTGACGGCGACCAGGTCACGTTGGTCAAGGACCTGGTCGTCAAGGGCGCGGGCCAGACTCTGAGGCGCGGGACGCTGATAAAGTCGATCCGACTTACCGATGACCCGCAGGAAATCGACTGCCGATATGAAGGAATCAAAGGTTTGGTGCTTCGCGCGGAGTTTGTACGCAAGCGCAGCTGATTGGCAGGTCCGACATTTTCGGTTCCACCCGTTTTTCGGCGCAAAGGTGCTTGAGGAAGATCAAGGCATTTTGCTCGTCTCGACGGCAGCATGAAAGATGATGTGAGGTTCGCAATGAGTACAACCGATATCCGTCAGCGTTTCTCTTCCCTGTCGATCACTCTGCACTGGCTCATGGTGCTGCTGATCTCGGCGGTTTATGCGGCCATTCTCCTGCGGGAGAACTATCCCAAGGGAACCGACATGCGTGAAGGGCTGAAATCCTGGCATTTCATGCTCGGGCTCGCTGTTCTGGCATTGGTCATCATCCGCTTGGTAGCGCGCCTTAGCCAGCGCAAGCCGCCAGTCACGCCGGAACCGTCAGCATGGCAGGCGCTTCTGGCCAACGCGACGCATCTTGCGCTCTATGCGTTCATGTTGGCGATGCCCTTGGCGGGCTGGGTTATTCTGAGCGCGTCGGGCAAGCCGATTCCATTCTTTGGCCTCGAACTGCCGGCTCTTGTCGGCCAGAGCAAGACCTTGGCGGGACAGGTGAAGGATTGGCACGAGACCGTCGGGACCATCGGATATTTCCTGATCGGCTTCCATGCTCTTGCCGCTCTCTTCCATCATTACATCGTCAAGGACGATACCTTGCGCCGCATGCTGCCGGGCCGGCATTGATGTCGGCCTGTCGATCAGGCCGGATCCCGGTAATCCTCATTCTTCGTCAGCATTGCCCAGATGGTGCACGCCAGGACCGTCTACAAGCGACAGCGGGAAGGGGCATCGTGACCGAAGAGGTGAAGAAAGGTCGTGTCGGAAACCGGTTCGATGATTTCCTCAGCCGAACGCGGTGCTGGCGCACGCCAGGCGGCGATGCCCGCGTCCATGGCTTCCAGCGGATATTCGCTGGAATTCCTGCCGGAAGCTCAGTGCCGGATATCACCATAGGCTTTGGAAATGACTTATATAAACACCAAATAAACCTATAAGGCTTATATATAAGCCATATTCTTGACATTTGATCCCATTTTCGGCATCCTTGGATATAAAGGATGCAGCCATGCCGCGCGCAAAACACTCGACCATCGATCGGACCTATTCCCGCTATGGACGGGAAGCCATCGCCACGCTTGGACAGCTCATCCGGATAGGCCGGATCGAGCGGAAGCTGAGCATGGTCGAACTGGCCGAACGTGTCGGCATTTCCCGCGACATGCTGCGCCGGATCGAAAACGGCGATCCGCGCTGCGAGATCGGCGCGGTGTTCGAGGCCGCGACGATTGTCGGCGTATCCTTGTTCGAAGAGGATAGGGGGCGTCTGGCCACGCGCATGGCGGAGCAGGCCGAAAAACTCAGCCTGCTTCCCAAGAAGGTCCGCAAACCCAGGACCACGGCGGTGCGCGATGACTTCTGAACGCCGCCATGACGAGGCCTATGTCTGGATATGGCTGCCTGGCGCAGTGGAGCCGGTGGTCGCAGGTCTGTTGAGCCGCCAGCCGGACGGTCGTCTCGCCTTCAATTATGGCCAGAGCTATCTGGCCCGCAAGGACGCGGTTCCGATTTATGATCCCGAGCTTCCGCTCAAGGCCGGTATCCAGCCGCCGCACGACCGGATGCTGCTGCCAAGCTGCATCCGCGACGGCTCGCCCGATGCCTGGGGGCGGCGGGTCATCATCAACCGCATGCTCGGCACGAAGGGCAACGACGCAAACGCCGATCTCGACGAGCTGACCTATCTGCTGGAATCCGGTTCCGACCGGGTCGGCGCGCTCGATTTCCAGCTCTCGCCGACCGACTATGTTCCGCGCGCACGGCAGAACGCGTCGCTCGAAGAGCTGATGCAATCGGCGGAGCGGGTGGAAAAGGGCGTTTCGCTTTCGCCCGATCTCGATCAGGCGCTCCAACACGGCACGTCGCTGGGCGGCGCGCGCCCGAAGGCGCTGATTGACGCCAAGACCCGAAAATTCATCGCCAAATTTTCAGCGAGCAACGACCTTTACAATGTCGTGAAAGCGGAATTCATCGCCATGCGGATGGCCAGGCTGGTGGGCCTCGACGTGGCCCATGTCGAACTGACCACGGGGCTCGGCAAGGACGTGCTGCTGATCGAGCGCTTCGACCGGCAACAAGGCCCAAGGGGCTGGATGCGCCGCGCCATCGTCTCGACGCTGACCATGCTCGAACTCGACGAAACCGAAGCGCGCTATGCGAGCTATGAGGACTTGGCGGAGATCGTGCGCCATCGCTTCACCGGTCCCAAGGCGACGCTCGAAGAGTTGTTTGGCCGGATCGTGTTCAACATCCTCTCAGGCAATACCGACGATCATGCACGCAATCATGCCGCGTTCTGGGACGGCAAGTCGCTGACGCTGACGCCTGCTTATGACATCTGCCCGCAAGGCCGCACCGGCGGCGAGGCATCGCAGGCCATGCTGATCGTTGGCGGCAAGCGGCTGAGCCAGCTCACCGTCTGCCTCGAAGCCGCGCCGAACTTCCTGCTGAGTCAGGATCGTGCGCGGAAGATCATGGACGACCAGATTGCCGCGATCCACGCGAACTGGGACGCTGTTTGCGACGAAGCCGGACTATCTCAGGTTGACCGCGCCCTCCTGTGGGGGCGGCAATTCCTCAACCCGTTTGCCTTGCAGGGCTTCGCCGAAAGTTGAGGCTCTTAATCACTTCCGTATCAGCGAATTGAAAGCGGTCGGTGGCAGTGGCAGCATTGACGCTCAACCCATTGATTCAAAATCCGGAATAGTTCACTCTCCGAGCAGGACGTTGGTTTTTCTCGATAATGGATGCAACTTCCACATATCGAGCCCACTGGGTTCCTGGAACAGCCGCAAATCGAACTCGGGCAGGATCGCCAGCAAATGGTCGAAGATATCGGCCTGAATGCTTTCATATTCGGCCCAGGCGGTGGTGCTGGTGAAGCAATAGACTTCCAGCGGCAGGCCTTGCGGTGTCGGCTGGAGCTGGCGCACCAGTTGCGTCATGCCTTGCGCAATCCGGGCATGAGCGCGCAGATAGGCAATCACATAAGCGCGGAACGTCCCGATATTGGTGACGCGCCGTGTGTTGACAGGATCGCGCCCGGCTTCGGCCAGCCGGGCACGCTCGGCCGCTTCACGGCCGTCAAGGGCCCCGGCCTCATCCTGCTTGTTCCCTATGTCCAGCAGATGGTCCGGATGGATCTCAGAACGGTGGTGCTCGACGTGCCGACGCAGGACGTGATCTCACGCGACAATGTTTCGGTCCGGGTGAGCGCGGTGATCTATTTCCGCGTGATCGACCCCGAGCGGGCGACGATCCAGGTCGAGAACTTCATGCAGGCGACCAGCGAACTGGCCCAGACCACGCTGCGCTCGGTCCTCGGCAAGCATGAACTGGACGATATGCTGGCCGAGCGGGACAAGCTCAACGCCGACATCCAGAAGATCCTCGACGCGCAGACCGATGCCTGGGGGATCAAGGTCGCCAATGTCGAGATCAAGCATGTCGACATCGATGAATCGATGGTTCGGGCCATCGCGCGCCAGGCCGAAGCTGAACGCGAGCGGCGCGCCAAGATCATCAACGCCGAGGGCGAACAGCAGGCGGCGCAAAAGCTGCTCGAAGCCGCCGAAATCCTGGGCCTGAAACCCGAAGCGATGCAGCTTCGCTATCTCTCGACTCTCAACGTGATCGCCAACGAGCGCAGCTCGACGATTGTCTTTCCCTTCCCCATGGACCTCAACGATTTCCTGAAAGCGGTCCCGCGCGGCGGGCAGGAGGATTGAAAATCACGGTCGGTGCCGCGATTCCCAGGGCGGGGTCACGATTAGCCGAAGGCCGTGCCAATTGAACGGCGCACCTTCGCGATTCTGTTGAAACGGGCTACACATACACCGCACGAAAATCTGTGACCGGCCGATTCTGGATGAAGCCGATGCTGGGGCAGGCACGCCGCATCGCCGGCACTGTCCCGATGCGCGGCTGACGCTGGATAGCGCACCGCTCATCCATATCGCGGGAGCCGAGCGCGCATCCTTGCCAGCATCGTTCGACATAATCCTCCGATTATGATTGCTCAAATTCCGTGCAAGATGGCGGATGCGCTCTGCCACAGCATATAGGCGGCGACCACGAAGATCAGCAGGGCGAAGATCGTGTTGAGCGCACCCTTGTGGGCAGAGAGCCGTTGCGAGAGCGCGGCACCGACAAGGCCGCCGATCACGCCGCCGCCGATGAACGTCGCGGCAAGCAGCCAATCGACCAGGCCGGAAAAGGCGTAGTTGAGCGCGGCCGTGAGGCCGAAGGCGGTGACGGCAACCAGCGACGAGCCGACCGCATTGCGCATCGGCATCCCTGTCGAGGCCATAAGCCCGGGCACGATCAGGAAACCGCCGCCGATGCCAAAGAAACCCGAGAACAGACCCGTCGCGCCGCCATAGCCGATCACCTTGGGCGCGTTCTCGCGCTCGCACTGGACATCGGGATTGCCGGGATCGCCGCGGCTTTTCAACATCAGCGCGCCGACGAGGATCATCAGCAGCGCGAACAGGAAGAGCAGCTTCTGCCCGTCAAACGCCTTGCCGAGCGTCGACCCGGCATAGGCGCCCACGACGCCTGCGGCCGCGAACATGCCCGCGCAGCGCCATTTGATCGTGCGCTGGCGGGCATGGGGGACGAGGTTCGCGCCGGCATTGACGGCGACCGCGAGTGCGCTGGTCCCTATAGCGACATGAGGCGAGGCAACACCGACCAGATAGACCATGAGGGGGACGGCGAGGATTGACCCGCCGCCGCCCACGAGACCCAGGGTGAAGCCGACGAGCGAACCCGATCCGGCCCCCAGCAGATATTGGATGGGTTCGAGCGTCATGGCCTTACAGCGTGTTAACCGGGAGCTTCAGATAGCTGGTGCCGTTGCTCTCCGGCTCCGGCATATGGCCGCCGCGCATGTTGACCTGAATCGACGGCAGGATCAGCCGGGGCATGTCGAGCGTCGCGTCGCGCGCCTCGCGCATGGCGACAAACTGGTCCTCGCTCACCCCGTCGCGCACATGGACGTTATGTTCGCGCTCCTCGCCCACCGACGTCTCCCAGGCATAAGTGTCGCGCCCAGGGGCCTTGTAATCGTGGCAGAGATGCACGCCCGTCTGATCG
>Ga0209066_10005908_pt1 | contig 12675 bp, 14 predicted proteins | sample All_14_2_FD_187198 | JGI IMG/M metagenome (GOLD analysis project Ga0209066, IMG submission 187198) | Freshwater microbial communities in response to fracking from Pennsylvania, USA - Allegheny Zone_MetaG_DW_15 (SPAdes) (version 2) ...
CGCCATAGCGCAGGACCGCGCCGACCCCTCCGCCAGCCGCAACGATCAGAAAACGTGTCATGCAGCGGGCTTATACCTGTCTTCGAGGCAAAACGAAGGGCAGCAGGGGGGCATGCCGCTGTCTGACACAATCTTCACTTGCCGGAACGGGGCAAGCACGGCGATGGTTAATCCCGGGGCGCAGGTTCGTGCGTCGGGAGAACGCCGGTGGCCGGATGGCGTGATCTGCGATACTGACCGGTCAGTGAAGCTGGGCTGTTTTCGATCATGACCGACCATACGCCGCCGCCGCCGACCCCGGGATCCGAGCCCGCGCCCTTGATCGGGCCCGAGCCGGTGGTCGATACGCCGCAAGGTCCGAACGCCCCGCCGCCCGGCGCCGCTGACGTCGACAACCGCGAGGTTCCGGCCAGCAAGCCGCCCCGCCGCGATGCCCATATGCGGACCGCCGACGGCATCCTGAAGCCCATTCAGGACAGCAACTATTTCTCTCACGACCCCGAAGAGCTGGCCATGGTGTCGGCTCACATCGACGAATATTACAATCAGGCGCTCGACATTTTCCCCTTCTGGGAAAAGGACGGGAAGCCGGATCGTTTCCACGTCCTGTTCACGCGTCAGATCAACGAACGCTTCCCCGCCGACCTGCCGCTGCGCAGCCATATCCACGACTATGGGCGCGGCGTGTTCGCCGCCCTGATGGTCCATGTCGGGGTCAAGCGCCTGACCCAGGCCCTGGCCCTGATCGGGCTGATGGTGCTGGCCACCGTCGGGCCGACCTGGCTGGCCGACTGGACCGGCTCCCGCCCCATCGGCCTCGGCCTCGCCGCCGGCGGCATGCTGGTGACGCTGGGGGTGTTCTGGGCGCTGCAGGCCATCCTGTTCATCCAGTACCGGTTCCGGCTGGAAAATGACTCCTACCAGCTCTCGCGCGAGATCGTGCAGCAGACGCGCGAACTGCAGAACCTGTTCACCACGGCCCGGGCCATGGCCGACCAGGCCGAGACCCAGTACCAGATGGACGGCAAGGGCTGGGGCCAGCGGGCCCTGTATCTGACCCGGCTGACCATGTGGATCGGCGCGCGGATGGAATACCTCGAGAAATACGTCCAGATGGAGCTGTGGCGCGTCCGCCGCGAGCGCTACTGGACACGCTGGCTGTCGCGCATCGTGACGCCGCTGATCCTGATCGTCTGGCTGGTGGCCTTTGCCTATGAACGCCCGCCGATCGACGAAGTGGCCTTCCGCGGGCTTCAGGCGCTGGCGGTTGTGATCGGCATCATCATCAGCTGGCTGTCCTATTTCCGCTGGCAGACGCCGGTCGGTGCTATCCAGGACAAGCTGGGGGCCGAAAGCTGGGTGCGCTATGCCTCGCTCGACGTCGACAATGCCGTTGCCGATCAGGTGCGCCGCGACAAGGAACGTCTGGTCGAATACCGGGCCCTGACGCGGGGGCGATAGGCCTCAGCGCCCGCCGAGCGCGCGGGTGACCTCACGGGCGTCATAGGCCTGCGGACTGTCGGGCTTGGTCCCGCGGCCCATCACGACCTCCAACGTGGTCGAGGTGGCGCCCGGGCCGCTCAGATTGAGACCGAGCCCCACACCGATTCCCGAGCCGGAATAGTTACCGTAGCGGCTCGAGCCGATGCCGATGGACACGCTGGGGTCCACGCCACCACGCGAGTCGGGGCGGCCGTCGATCCAGCGTTGGGTCACTTCGAACCAGTCATAGCCCCGGTCGAGGGTCAGTTCGGCCGCGCGCAGCAGGGCGTAGTCGGCCACCGGCCCGGGATCGCCCACGCCGTTGTAGGTGACGCGATAGCGGTTCGACTCGATCGGGGCCTCGCTATAGCCCTGACCGCCCTGCCCCATCTGCGGGCCGTAGGGGGCGAGGCTGGCGCAGCCGCCCAGCACGAGGATCGAAGCGGCCACGGCTGCCAAGGCGCCGGTGCGGCCGGAATGTCTGAAGGTCATGGGAAATCTCCGCTCTATGAGGAAAAAGCGCCCGCCTCGCCGGAACGTTCCGGCAGGGCCAGCCCGGCCTCCGCCATCAGGACTCTGAAGTCATCGGGCACAGGCGCCTCGACCTCGCGCATGCCGCCCTCCGGATGCGGGAAGCGCAGGCGGGCGGCATGCAGCATCAGCCGCTCGGCCCTGCAACCCGCCAGCGTCAGGGCGCCGCCGTAGCGGGCATCCCCGACCAGCGGACTGCCCAGATCGGCCATGTGCACCCGCAGCTGATGCATCCGACCCGTATGCGGCTCCAGCTCGACCAGCGCACCCTGTTCGCTTCGGGCCAGCACCCGATAGCGGCTCTCTGACGGCTGGGCGCCGGGCGTGTCATCGGACACGGCCCGCATATAGCTCTCGCGGCCGATCTCCTGCCGCAGCAGGGCCCGGCGGATCACGCCCTGATCCTGCGGCGGCGGCGTCTCGACCAGCGCCAGATAGGTCTTGGTCAGCTTGCGGGTCTGGATGGCCTTGCCCAGAAAGCCCGCCGCCGGCTTGGTCTTCGCCGCGAGGATGACGCCCGAGGTGTCCCGATCCAGCCGGTGGACCAGATGCGGCCGCTTGCCGTTCGACCGGGCAAAGGCCCACAAACGGTCGTCCAGCGTATTCGCCTTGATCCGCCCGCCCTGGCTGGACAGGCCAGCAGGCTTGTTCAGCACCAGCACATGGGCGTCCTCGAAGACCACCGACGCACGGACGGCAGCGATCTCGGCATCGGACAGGGAAACGGTGGAGCGGTCGGTCACCGCGCGTGCTTACGCGAACCATCCTCTCCAGTCAGCCCTCAGCGCAGAACGTCCTGGACGTCGGCTCGGCCGAGGTACACCATATAAAGATAGATTATAACGATTTCAACTGTGTAGGACAACAACACCCACCCACTCAGATACGCTGTCCAAAACGATGATTCGTTCAGGAAGACCGCAAGTGCAGCAAATTTACTTCGAACGTCCATGAATTCACGTGCAAAGAAATCCGCGTAGTCAAGAAAGTCCAAAGACATCAACCATATATTTAATATGAACATTCCAATAAATGCCAATACTACCTTCTCTGATCTCTGTACCAATAACAAAGCCGCAGAGCCGCCCAACACAACCCATAATGCGTCAAGAATTCTTACTAATCCGGATGGTGTATAACCGTACTGGTCAGGCGCGAAGTAGGTTTTCTGAAAAATAACTATCCCGAACCCTGTCGCTATGATGATCATCAACAAACACCATACCGTCGTGGCGAACCAGTAGTGCCATGGAGCTTTCTGGGCAGAGAAACTCAACGCAGCACGCCCTTGTTCGACATGGTCCAGGCATACCAGGCCAGGAAGGCGGCGATCACGACGATCACCCACGGCATGTACTTCATCACGGCCATGGCCTCAGGCAGCGGCGGCATCGGGTTCATCAGGCCGAAAACGAGGCTGCCGATCGCGCCGAGCAGCGAAATCGCGAACAGCGGCACGGCCAGTTTGTTACGAAGCAACAGCAGGATGGTGCCGATCGCCGCGCCCCAGACGCCCATCACCCATGGGACGTACATCCAGTTGGGCATGTTCATGAAGTAGTCGATCATCGGCTGATCGAAGCCGGAGGCACGCAGGTAGGTCTCGCCCTGCGTCGTCGTCATGATGAAATCATAGGCGCCGTAGCCGTTCCACGCCAGCGCCAGGGCGCCCACCGCCCAGAGGTGCCAGGGCGTTCTTACCGTCATCGAATTCATGTCTTTCCCCTCCCAAGGTTGACGCAAGTGAGGTTACGCCGAATTTTGAAAACGGCAACGCTTCTCGACAGGCGGCCTACTCGCCCTTCATCTGCGCGCGCAGCGTCGCCCAGCGGTCGAGGCGTTCCTTGACCTTCGCCTCATGGCCCTCGCCCTTCGGAGTGTAGAAGACGCGGCGCTCCATTTCGTCGGGGAAGTAGTTCGCGCCCGAGAACCCCTCGGGCGTGTCGGGGTCGTACTGATAGCCCTTGCCGTAGCCCAGCGACTTCATGAGCTTGGTCGGCGCGTTGCGGATGTGCGCGGGCGGCATCAGCGAGCCCGTCTCGGCCGCCGCGCGCTTGGCCGCCTTGAAGGCCTCGTAAACGCCCACCGACTTGGGCGCAGTCGACAGATGGACCACCGCCTGGGCAAGCGCGAGTTCACCCTCGGGACTGCCGAGAAAGTCATAGGTGTCCTTGGCCGCATTGGCGACCAGCAGCGACAGGGGGTCGGCCTCGCCGATATCCTCGACCGCCATGCGCACGATCCGACGCGCCAGATAGAGCGGATCCTCGCCGCCGTTCAGCATGCGCGCCAGCCAATAGAGGGCGGCGTCCGGGTCGGACCCTCGAACCGATTTGTGCAGTGCAGATATGAGGTTATAATGTTCTTCTCTGCTCTTGTCGTAAGCGGGGGCGCGTTTCTGCAGGGTGCCGGCCAGCCCCTGAACGTCCAGCGGCGCCTCACCCGACAGGCCGAACAGCACCTCGGACATGGTCAGCAGATAGCGGCCGTCACCGTCGGCCAGCGCCAGCAGGGCGTGGCGCGCTTCTGGCGTCAGCGGCAGGGTCTTGCCTTCCTGCGCCTCCGCTCGTGTCAACAGTTGATCCAGCGCCTCATCGTCCAGCCGTTTCAGCACAAACACCTGCGAGCGGGACAGCAGCGCCCCGTTCAGCTCGAACGAAGGGTTCTCGGTCGTTGCCCCGACCAGGGTGACGATCCCCTCCTCCACGAATGGCAAAAAGCCGTCCTGCTGGGCGCGGTTGAAGCGGTGGATTTCATCGACGAACAGCAAGGTGGACTGGCCGGCCGCGCGGCGCATGCGGGCGGCCTCGAACGCCTTCTTCAGATCGGCCACGCCCGAGAACACCGCCGAAATCTGCTGATACTCATAGCCCGCCGCCCGGGCCAGCAGCCGGGCGATGGTGGTCTTGCCCGTGCCCGGCGGACCCCACAGGATCATCGAGCCCAGCCGCCCGCCCTCGACCATGCGGCGGATGGGTCCGCCCTCGCCCAGCAGGTGATCCTGCCCCACCACCTGATCCAGGGTGGTGGGTCGCAAACGGTCGGCCAGCGGCGCGTCAGGGGGATGGATACCCGAGGCTTCGAAAAGATCGCTCATGCGCGTATGTAGGGGCCGGACGCCCTGCCGACAAAGGACTACTTATGGCCGACACTGCCCCGCTGACCCCCATCGGACTGATCCCCTATCTGACCATCCCGTCGCGGGGCGGACAGGCGGCGGTGGAATTCTATCGCGCGGCCTTTGGCGCCGAGGAGCTGTTCCGAAACATCGCCGACGACGGCGAGCGGTTGATGCACAGCCGGCTGACGATCAACGGCAGCCTGATCTTCCTGTCCGACGAATTCCCGGAATACGGCCAGACGCCGGACATCAAGCCCGAGGGCGTGACCCTGCACCTGCAGGTCGATGACGCCGACGAGTGGTGGAACCGTGCCCTCGTCGCCGGCGGCGTGCCGGTGATGCCGCTGGCCGACCAGTTCTGGGGCGACCGCTATGGGCGGCTGATGGACCCGTTCGGCCATTGCTGGTCGATCGGCGCGCCCATCAAGGACTGATCCTCGGTCAGCGCATGGTGCCGTTCAGGCTCTGACCGCCGCGCTGGATGACGACCTGCGCGCCTCGGCGCAGTTCCGCCAGGTCCTGCACCGTATCGATCGCCTCTCCATTGACCGACACGATGATGTCGCCGCGCCGGAAGCCCTGACGGGCGGCCACGGAATTCCGCGCCAGTCCGCCGACGATCACCCCCTGGGCAAACGGGTCGCCCAGCAGGCGGTCGGCGATGGCGGGGTTCAGCGCCAGCACCTGGGCCCCGGCCATGGCACCCTCGCGGATGACCACGGCGGCCTCAAGGTTGATCTCACCCGGCAGAGGCTGGACGCGGGCGTTCACACGCTGCTCGAGCCCGTCGCGCAGCACGGTCACGGCCACGGTGTCGCCGGGCGCCCGGGTGCCGACGCGGAAGTTCAGCCCGCCCTGGTCGTTGATCTCATTACTGCCGACGGCGAGGATGACGTCGCCTTCTCGGATACCGGCGCGGGCGGCGGGGCCATTGGCGAACAGGTCGGTGACCTTCAGCCCGCGCGGACGGTCCAGACCCATGCGCGTGGCCTCCTCCGCCGTCAGAGGCTCGCCCTTCACGCCCAGCCAGGGCCGGACCACACTGGTCTCGCCATCAAGCGCCGCATCGACCACGCGCTGGACCATGGTGGCGGGCACGGCAAAGCCCACGCCCGAGGACGAGCCCGAGCGCGAGAAGATGGCGGTATTGATGCCGATCAGCTCCCCGTCCATATCGACCAGCGCCCCGCCGGAATTGCCGGGATTGATCGCCGCATCGGTCTGGATAAAGGAGCCCGAGTCCGAAATGCCGGTCTCGGTCCGGTTCAGCGCCGAGATGATGCCGTTGGTCACGGTCTGGCCGACGCCGAAGGGGTTGCCGATGGCCAGCACCAGATCGCCGATCTGCTGATCCTCGCCCGCATCGATGCGCAGCACCGGCAGGGGCTCTTCGACGCCCTCCAGCTGCAGCACGGCGATGTCCGAGCGCTCATCCGCCAGCAGCACCTTGGCCGTGAACTGACGGCGGTCATTCAGGCCGACGATGATCTCGTCCATGCCCTGGATGACGTGAGTGTTGGTCACGACCACCCCGTCGGCCCGCACGATCACCCCCGACCCGACCGAGCCGGTCGGTTGCTGACGGAACTGGCCCCAGTACGGGTCGCGATAGGTCTGCACCCCTCGCGCCGAGATATTGACGACGGCCGGGGCCGCAGCGCGGACCACGGGGGCAAAGCTGGCCTTGACCTCGGCCGCATCACGCGGGACCGCCCGCTCGGCCGCGGGCTCGAACACACTGTCCTGGGCCTTGGTGTCATCGGGCGCACCACAGGCGGTCAGGGCGAGGGCCAAAACAGAGACGGCAAGGGTCGGGAATTTCATCGGCAATCCACTGAAATCGTCAGACGGGTTGAGCCGATATTGCACCGCCGCAATGGGACGGCATCAAGGCGGCCCCGAACCATGGAGAATCCTTAATCTGCAACCGGCGGTTTCCGGCTTGCGGTGAGGCGCCTGCCCGGTCCACCCTCCCGCCATGAGCGCAGTCATCGAAACCCGCAATCTCACCAAGACCTATGGCACGGTCAAAGCCCTGGACGGTCTCAGCCTGACCATCCCCAAGGGCGGCGTCTATGGCGTGCTGGGGCCGAACGGGGCGGGCAAGTCCACCCTGTTCCGCATCCTGCTGGGCCTGATCGCGCCCACCGAGGGCGAGGCCACCGTCATGGGCGGGGCCATCCGTGACCCCAAGGCCATGCGGCGCATGGGCTCGATGATCGAGACCCCGCGCTATCCTCCCTATATGACCGCACGTCAGGTTCTGACCTGGCTGTCGCTGGCCCATGGGCTGACATCCGACACCACGCGCACCGATCGCTGGCTGGAACGGGTCGGCCTGACCGAGGCCGCCGACCGCCGGGTGCGGGGCTTTTCGGTCGGTATGCTGCAGCGCCTCGGCGTCGCCGCCGCCCTGATCACCGAGCCTGAGCTGATCATTCTGGATGAGCCGACCAGCGGCATGGATCCGCCCGGCATTCAGGAAATGCGCGCCCTGATCCGCAGCCTGGCGCATGACGACGGCCTGACCGTCGTGCTGGCCAGCCACCAGCTGCTGGAGGTCCAGCGCGTCTGCGACCGCGTCGCCATCATGAACAAGGGCAAGCTGGTCCGCGAAGGCACGGTGTCCGAGCTGACCACCACGGGCGAGCGCCTGAGGCTGTCGGTCTCCCCGCTGGACAAGGCGACCACGATCCTGGGCGATCGCGGCACGGTCGATGGTACGGCTATCCTCGCCGATGTGCCCCGCGCCGAGGGCCCTGCCCTGATCCGCGCCCTGGTCGAACAGGACATCGACATCGACGAGGCGCGCTGGGTCGGCACCGACCTCGAGAGCGTCTTCTTTACCGAGACGGGTTCCATCCAGACGCCGGAGCATGACCATGTGGGCTGATGCCATCCGCGCGGAAGCCTTCCGCCTGTCCAAAAGCCGCACCACCTGGTTCTGGAGCGTGTTCTTCGCGCCGATCCTGACGCTCATCATGGGCGCCATCAGCAGCCTGGTGATCGACGCCAATGCCACCAAGCTGGCCGCCGACCCCGAGGCTCCGCCCGAACTGACCCAGATGCTGGCCTCGACCCCGCTGGACCTGGGCCAGGCCATGGTCGCCAACGCCGGCAATCTGTCCAATGCGCTGGTGCTGCTGTTCATTCTGATCGGGGCGGCCACCGTCTATGCCGGCGACTATCGCTGGGAAACCTGGCGGTTGATCAGTGCGCGCAACACGCGACCGAACCTGCTGCTGGGCAAGCTGGCCGTGGTCACGGGCCTGTCGCTGGTCGCCATGCTGGTCATGCTGATCTCGGGCACCCTCAGCGATCTGATCCAGGCCGCCGTATTCGACCGGGGGCTGACCTTCACCATGGATGCCGGGGACGTCGGCCAGTTCTTCCTGCTGGCAGGGCTGTCGCTGCTGCGAATCCTGCAGTTCACCATGATCGGCCTGCTGGCCGCCGTCATGACCCGCTCGCTACTGGTTGCCCTGTTCGTGCCGCTGGTGCTCGCCATCGCCCAGTTCTTCCTGCCCATGCAGGTCCTGCCGCCCATGGGGTTCATGCCCGACAGCTGGCTGTCGATCCTGATCAATCCCGGCGGCGCGCTCGACTCGATCAAGACCCTGGTGCGCGGGGGCGAAGCCGCCGCCGGTGTGTCGGAGGGGGTCCCCCTCAAGGCCTGGGTCAGCGTGGCCCTCTGGACTCTTCTGCCCGCTGCGGGTGCCATCGCCTGGTTCAATCGCCAGGATCTGTCGAAGGAATAGGCCATGGGGTCAGGGTTAGCGACTGCTTCACTATTCGCCCTGGCCCTGGCGGCCCCTTCGCTCTCATGGGCGCAGGAAACGCCCGAGACCCAGGTCGAGGACATCGTTGTTTTTGGAGCTGACCTGCGCGAGCAGGTCGAGACCTTTTCCGAAACCGTGGTTGCGCCGCCGCGCGGCCACGGTCCAGCCCGTTGGAGCGACCGCCCGGGCGTTTGCGTGGGCGTGGTCAACCTGCAGCGCGACGCCGCCCAGGACATGGCCGACCGCGTGTCCGAGGTCGCGCTTGGGCTGGGCCTGCCGATCGGCGAGCCGGGCTGTAGTGCCAATGTGGTGATCATTGCCTCCAACGAGGCATCCGCGCTTACGGCCGCCCTGGTCGAGCAAAATCCCGGCGCGTTCCGTCCGAACTATTGGGGAGCGTCGCGCTCCCGCGATCATCTGAGGCGTTTCATCGCGTCGGACGCCCCGGTGCGCTGGTGGCATATCAGCATGCCAGTGGACTCGGAGACAGGCGATATCGCGGTCCGGCTTCCCGGCTATTTGCCGCCCACGGTCAGGACGTTGGGCAGCCGCATCACCACGCCGATCCGGAACGACCTCCGACGGGTCTATGTGATCATCGACCTGAACCAGTTGGGAGGCGTGACCTTCCCGCAGCTGGTCGATTACGTGGCCATGGTGGCGCTGGTCCAGGCCGATCCTGATGCGGACCTCTCAGCCTTTCCCACCATCCTCAATGTGTTCGACAACCCGAACATCGCCTCTGGCCTGACCGACTGGGACCAGGACTATCTCGACGCGCTCTACGGCTCGAAAATGGACCAGCGCCGTCCCAGCGCACAGACCGGCGCCGTGGCTTCGCAGATGTTCCGCGAGCGCAGTCTCGCAGAGGCCGAGGCGGACGCCCTCGCCGATACCCCGGCGGAATAATAGCCCGCCCCCCGAACGGAAAAGGGCGGTGGATCGCTCCACCGCCCCTCGATTCTGTGCGACCTGAGCCGGGATCTAGTCTTCGGCGTCGTCGTCGTTGGTGAACACCGGGCCGGAGTCGAGACCCTTGGCCGAGGTGTCGCGCTCGACGAACTCGATCACGGCCATGGCGGCGTTGTCACCATGCCGGTAGCCGGCCTTCATGATGCGAATGTAGCCGCCGTTACGGTCGGCGTAGCGCGGTCCGATGGTCTCGAACAGCTTGCCGACCTGGGGCACGTCACGCACCTGGCTGATGGCCTGACGACGGGCGTGCAGGTCGCCCTTCTTGGCCAGGGTCACCAGCTTCTCGACGAAGGGGCGAAGCTCCTTGGCCTTGGGCAGGGTCGTGGTGATCTGCTCATGCTTGATCAGCGCAGCAGCCATGTTGGCGAACATGGCCTGGCGGTGACTGGTCGTGCGACCGAGCTTGCGATAGGCGGCGCCGTGGCGCATCGGGGTCTCTCCTACTCACCCTGGTTTCCACTGACGCGGACCTGGGGTTCTCTCATTCTAACCGCTCCGCGATCCCGAAGGACCAAGGGCGGAGGGTTGAAACTAGATCTGGTCGTCGAACTTCTTGGCCAGGTCTTCGATGTTTTCCGGCGGCCAGTTGGGCACATCCATGCCCAGGCTGAGGCCCATGGTCGCCAGCACTTCCTTGATCTCGTTCAGCGACTTGCGGCCGAAGTTCGGGGTGCGAAGCATTTCGCCCTCGGTCTTCTGGATCAGGTCACCGATGTAGACGATGTTGTCGTTCTTCAGGCAGTTGGCCGAGCGGACCGACAGTTCCAGTTCGTCGACCTTCTTCAGCAGGGCCGGGTTGAACGGCAGTTCGGGCTTGCCGTCCGACTGCTCGACCACGGCCTTGGGCTCGTCGAAGGTGATGAAGATCTGCAGCTGGTCCTGAAGGATGCGCGAGGCAAAGGCCACGGCGTCCACCGGCGAGACCGCACCATTGGTCTCCACTTCCAGCACCAGTTTGTCATAGTCCAGCGACTGGCCCTGACGGGTCGGCTCGACCCGGTAGGCGACGCGCTTGACCGGCGAATACAGGGCGTCGACGGCGATCAGGCCGATCGGCGCGTCTTCCGGACGGTTGGCTTCCGAAGCGACATAGCCCTTGCCGTTCTGGACGGTCAGTTCCATGCGCACCGAGGCGCCGTCGTCCAGCGTGCACAGCACGTGGTCGGGGTTCAGCACTTCGATGTCGTGCGGGACCTCGATCTGGCCGGCGGTCACGGGGCCCGGGCCGGTCGCCTTCAGCATCATGCGCTTCGGACCTTCCGAGTGCATGCGCAGGGCCAGCTGCTTGATGTTCAGCACGATGTCGACCACGTCCTCGCGCACGCCTTCCAGCGACGAGAACTCGTGAACCACACCGTCAATCTGGATCGCGGTGACCGCGGCGCCTTGCAGCGACGACAGCAGCACGCGGCGAAGGGCATTGCCGAGCGTCACACCGAAACCGCGCTCGAGAGGTTCGGCCACCAGGCGCGCCTTGCGCAGCGGGTCGGTGCCGGTCTCGATTTGCGGTTTCTCGGGACGGATCAGCTCTTGCCAGTTTCTTTCGATCATAGGGTCCCTCGAACGGGTTTCGTCGATCTGGAAAGTCCGCGATTGCGGACAGCCCGACCAACGGGAAAAGAGTGCTTCAGCGGGCCTTAGACGCGGCGGCGCTTGGGCGGACGGCAACCGTTGTGCGGCATCGGCGTGACGTCACGGATGGTGGTGATGGTCATGCCGGCGGCCTGCAGGGCGCGCAGGGCCGATTCCCGACCGGAACCGGGGCCCGAGACGTTCACTTCCAGCGTCTTGACGCCATGCTCGCTGGCCTTCTTGGCCGCGTCCTCGGCGGCCATCTGGGCCGCATAAGGGGTCGACTTGCGCGAGCCCTTGAACCCCATGTGACCGGCCGAGGACCAGGAAATCGCATTCCCCTGGGCGTCGGTGATGGTGATCATGGTGTTGTTGAACGACGCGTTCACGTGGGCGACGCCCGAGGTGATGTTCTTGCGCTCGCGCTTCTTTACGCGACCCGGTTCCTTGGCCATGTGTCTGTCTTACTTCTTCTTGCCGGCGATCGGCTTGGCGGGACCCTTGCGGGTGCGGGCGTTGGTGTGGGTGCGCTGGCCGCGGACCGGCAGGCCCTTGCGGTGACGCAGGCCGCGATAGCAGGCCAGGTCCATCAGACGCTTGATGTTCATCGACGTCTCGCGGCGCAGGTCGCCCTCGACCGTGTGGTCGGCGTCGATCGTCTCGCGGATCTGCAGGACCTCGGCGTCGGTCAGGTCATTGACCCGGCGCGCGGCTTCGATGCCCACCTTTTCGGTGATGTCCTTGGCGGCAGCGGGGCCGATGCCATGGATGTACTGAAGCGCGATGACAACGCGCTTGTTGGTCGGAATGTTGACGCCAGCGATACGGGCCACGAATATCTCCAATAACGCGTTTCCAGACGCAGAAACCGCTCCGGTCAACAGACCAGGAGCGTGTCGCGTCCTTCGCGGAAGCGCGCCTTATACAGGGGATTCACGCGCCGTCAACGGTTGTGGCGCGCTTCAGGGTGCATTGCGCCCGAACCGAAGGGTTATCACAGCCCGCAGGTCAAAGTCAGGACGACCGTCGACCATGGCCGGGCGGAACCGGTATTCGGCCACCGCCGCAGCGATCCCCGCCGCGCCAAAGCCCTGCCCGGCGGGCGTCTCGCTCAGGACCCGGCACTGATCCAGCGTCGTATCCTGCCGGATCCGACAGCTGACGACAGCGGTACCGGACACGCCCCGGCGCAGGGCCTCGCGCGGATGATAGGGC
>Ga0209066_10005909_pt1 | contig 12674 bp, 22 predicted proteins | sample All_14_2_FD_187198 | JGI IMG/M metagenome (GOLD analysis project Ga0209066, IMG submission 187198) | Freshwater microbial communities in response to fracking from Pennsylvania, USA - Allegheny Zone_MetaG_DW_15 (SPAdes) (version 2) ...
GTGATATTGCATGACTGAGAAAATTAGCTTACTTAACAATAAGAAAGCGAAATTGATAGAGCAAACGATGTTGCTTTTAAGTAAGACCAGTCCTTCCTTAATTAAGGCACTTGTTCAGCATGTTGTATTCAAAATCAAACCTACTGATATGAGTGAATTCAAGCACTCTGCAATTTACCGCGCTAAAAGCACTTTCAAAGAAAATCGTGACAAGGTGATCGCTTTATCTGGGCTATACTCTCCACTGTTTGGCCGTGAGCATGAATGTACTGACAAAGAGCCATTCAGCCTTATCGTTAACGTTGAAGATGCTGAGCTAGAGCAAGGTCTTATTTGGTACAGCACCACTACTGGAAAGTCATACAGGATGGATGACCTGGATTATTTTCTGCTGACAGATAACGGTTATACCCCCTTCAACATGATCCGTCACAAACGATAACGGATAAACATCATGACAAAAAACCTCCCAACAGTTGCCGAAGTTATCCAGTTCTTGAGAAGTGTTCCTCGTCGAACGTCCTTATTTAAAAAAATGGAGCTGCGAGAGCTGAGTATTATTAGTGCTGATTTGACTACAGAGCTTGATAAGAGAATTACTCAACAAGAACGACTTGAACAACAGGAAAAAGAAAGACATAGCATAATTCAGCATCACCTCAACTTGCTTAAGCAAGATGGAATTGCTCCCGATGAGTTGATTAAAGCAAAAAAACGCCCTTCAATCGGCCCCGTACAGAGTTACAGAGTGAATGGACAACTTATCCACTATAAGGGAGTAGGAAAGTACCCCCGAGCACTCCGGGAGATTATCGATCTTGAGGGCAAAGAGGCATTACAGAAATATGAAGTGAAAAAGGATTAAACCGAGCTATTTTCGAACCCCTGGGGTGACAACTTTATATTTGGTGCAGATCACATTAGGCATACGGGCGCAGTTTGCGCATGCGCAAACTGATTCGTCACTTAAGCCAGGCAACAGGCAAGTCTTTCCATTGAGTTGTGTAGCAGGGTGAAAGCCATTGCTGTTTCATCTTGTACCTGCGTTGAATTCCTTCTCCAGCAAGAAACAGCAACCCCCGTTGCTTCTCATTAACCGCATCCATCAACTGCATTAATGCCTTGCTATTCTTTCCTGGCTTATTCTCACTGAACAAATCTAGTTGCTCACGACCATCACCAATATCGCTTAACATAACACCTGCTTTTGTGTACTGAATTCCAGGTGTCCATATTAGGTCGAGCGCTTTTCGTGCCGTATTAATGAGATCCCTGGTGTCCTGTGTCGCAGGAAGGGGGAGCGTTCTCAGCGCTGAAAAGTATGCAGAGTGGGGGTTATGCCGACTGTTTTGAATGAATACGGTGATAGCGCTCGCATAAGACTTATTCCGGCGTAATTTTTCTCCGGCACGGCTGGTAAAGGCGCAGATAGCCTGCCGCATATCCTCGAAATGAAGAATTTTTTCACCAAATGAACGTGAGACAACAATTTGTTGACGGGAAGGGGGGTTATCATCTAGAGCAAAGCAGGGTTCGCCGCGTAGCTCTCTGACTGTACGCTCTACCGTTACCCCTAAATAGCGGCGAATAAACCGGGTGTCGGCATTAGCGAGGTCTAAGGCCGTATTTATACCTACTGCCTGTAGACGAGAGGCCAGACGTTTTCCTATCCCCCACACATCGGATACATCCATTAGGGCAAGCAGCCGGTCACGACGCTGAGGATCATCCAGAACAACAACACCCTGTGTCTTTCTGTATTTTTTTGCTGCCGCAGTTGCACATTTGCAAAGCGTTTTTGTTGGGGCAATACCTACACCGCAGGTCAGCGATGTTTGCTGTAAAACACTTTGTCGTAGTTCACGGCCAAACTCCTGATAATCGATTAGATGAGTCATTCCATGCAGAGAAGCAAAAATTTCATCCACGCTGTATACTTCATGACGTGGTACGCAAGCGCCTACAATGCTATGAAAACGTGTAGAAAAATCAGCGTACAACGTATAGTTAGATGAAAAAACAGTGACATTCCGTTGCTCGATTAGATCGCGTACCTCAAATATAGGCTGCCCCCGCTTTAACCCTAGTGCTTTCGCTTCGCAGTTTAGGGCGGCGATTGCACCATCGTTATTAGTGGCTACGATGACCGGTTTACCAGTAAGGTCTGGTCTGAATACCTGTTCCACACTGCAATAGAATGCGTTTGCATCACTATGAAGAAACATGTGTATGCTCCCGGACACTGAATGTCACCACGCCAAATATTTCCAGCATTTCAGGGTGCAGGGGAATAACCGGATAATCGGGGTTCATAGGGATTAAGGCTGGAACTGGTCGCAGTTGTAGCCGCTTTACCGTAAATTCACCGTCAACTTTTGCCACGACAATTGCGCCATGTGATGGCTGAATTGAACAATCAACAACAAGTAGATCTCTGGGCGCGATCCCTTCATCAATCATCGACAAGCCATCGCATTTAATAAAAAATGTGCTGGCAGGGCGTTGTACGCAGTAGCGATGCAGATCCAGTGGTGCATCCTCACTTCCTTCTGCGGGACTTGGAAAACCACAAGAAATCAATTCATTATAGAATGGTTGATGCCGTGGCTCTCTATCATTGACAGGCGCGGTTACGGTTAGGTGGATCATAATTTATACCATTAACACTGTTGTTATATGGGTCTTCCCCGATCATGGTGGGAAGGCTCAGAACGCCATATTCAGCTTTCCGTAGTGGAACATCACCCCCAGTTTAAAGCGCTCCCGGTTTCGGTATCCCCTGGCTTTTATCCTCAGCAGCCTGATCTTGCTGTTAAGTGCCTCCGCATTTCCGTTTGAGACACTGTGTCGCATCGCATTCAGGATCCCGTACAGCCTTTTTCCTATCGTTTTCGCGGCATTTTTCATCATGGGAACGTCACTGTTAGCCGCCAGCGCCAACCATCTCTGCCAGTCACTCCGTCTTTCCTCGCTCCATGGCCTGTTCCAGATATCCTTTGCCAGCTCTTTCAGCGCCCAGCACTGGCTCGTCAGCTTCATCTGTGCACGCAGCCACATCAGCTTTTCCTGCCGGGATTCGGTCATCCACTTATCGCTGTACTGCCACAGGAAGCGGGTTCCTTTTGCCTGGTGTCGGCTTTCAACAGGGAGGTGCGGATGTTCATTCTGACGGGTTTTATCAACTACCTCGCCCAGTTGCTTCGCCACATGGAAGCGGTCAAAGGCGATTTTCTCAACCGCACTGGGTAAGTGGATACGCGCTGCTCTTATATAGCCCGCGTTCATGTCCATTGAGAGCGTTTTGATAGCCAGCAACTGCCCATCAGTGAGCGTGCGAAGATAGCCGGCAAGACTCTCTGTGCCGCGATCATCCGTTAAGGCCAGCGCCCGACCATCGCGATCGGAGATCACCGTTATGTAACGATGTCCTTTTTTAAAGGCGACCTCATCCACATTCATATGACGGGCGGATAATGGCTTTTTTATCCGGGCAAGACCTCGCTTAACTGCCCGGGTCATAATGCCGTCAACCGCATTCCAACTGAGCTTAAGTTGCTTCCTGACAGCATCAACGGTGCTGATTTTCAGCCATGAGAGAACGAACGATTCGAATAGCAACGTATACCGGCTTCCGGGGCCAGCCCACGGAACAGGCAACGTCAGGCAGCCATGCTCCGGACACATAATTCGTGGAACATCGGCTTCAACAATAGTGGTGAACTGGCAGGTATCAAGATGGCGCCATTTACGATGACGGTGATCGTGAACAGAACAGGATTTACCGCAGGTCGGACAGGCTAGCCGGGTGTTTTCAGCGATCTCAATAGTGACAGTAACAGAACCGGCATTTTCATCGAGAGAAAGGGACTTTACCTGCCACGGATCGGACAGGTTGAGAATATGAGCGTAGAGGGACTTTTCGTCCATGGCGGTGACCTCTGGCGATTAAATACACCATTATCATGCCTTCAGCCACCACAACAAGGGAAGACCCTGTTATATACAGTATATTGGCAATGTGAAAGTTTTCAAGACCACTGGAATAATTAACGACAAGAGCGTTGATTTTTGGTTATTTATACATCTACGAGGCTTTGCGAAACGACTTTGATTTTTGCGCATGCGCAAACTCAAAGTGGTGTAAGCCAGAAACAGGACGAAAGGTTTTTGGTGGTGTAGGGAGGTACTGCCGGTTGGTAATCGGCAGCAGGGATAAGCGTTACCGGCCACCTGCGCGGTAAAATGAATAGAGTGCAAAAGAAAAATACCCGTACATGTATAAATCTCCCAAGAGGTTAATTGCTTCTTTGGGCGAATAACCCGGAATGGAATTCACAACTGCATCATTTAGCGCAAAGTACCCCCCTATCAGGGTCGCCAAAAGTGCGCTCGACATGAAATAATCTCGGTTTGCGCTTTTTTTCCCTTTTCTGAAAAGACGGATCATTGTGCCCGTCACATAGGTAGCTAAGCCAATAAGTAATATCAAATTTAGCTGTATGAAAAGAGGGGCATCTAACACGCCTCCTTCGTTATAGAAGATGATTATGAAGTAACCCGTTATCGCTGTCATTCCTAGGGAAGGTGCGAATAAGCAGGTCATTTCTTCCCAAGCTGACTCGCTGATTAAAATTTCGCGGATCTGGGCCGATTTTTTTCCCGCAAACACATCGAATCAGCCTATTTAGGCTATTTTTTCCACCATTTCTGGCGTTATTTCCGGTTTTTACTGAGATCTCTCCCACTGACGTATCATTTGGTCCACCCGAAACAGGTTGGCCAGGGTGAATAACATCGCCAGTTGGTTATCGTTTTTCAGCAGCCCCTTGTATCTGGCTTTCACGAAGCCGAACTGCCGCTTGATGATGCGAAACGGGTGCTCCACCCTGGCACGGATGCTGGCTTTCATGTATTCGATGTTGATGGCCGTTTTGTTCTTGCGCGGATGCTGCTTCAAGGTTTTTACCTTGCCGGGACGCTCGGCGATCAGCCAGTCCACATCCACCTCGGCCAGCTCCTCGCGCTGTGGCGCTCCTTGGTAGCCGGCATCGGCTGAGACAAATTGCTCCTCTCCATGAAGCAGATTACCCAGCTGATTGAGGTCATGCTCGTTGGCCGCGGTGGTGACTAGGCTGTGGGTCAGGCCACTCTTGGCATCGACACCAATGTGGGCCTTCATGCCAAAGTGCCACTGATTGCCTTTCTTGGTCTGATGCATCTCCGGATCGCGTTGCTGCTCTTTGTTCTTGGTAGAGCTGGGTGCCTCAATGATGGTGGCATCCACCAAAGTGCCTTGGGTCATCATGACGCCTGCTTCGGCCAGCCAGCGATTGATGGTCTTGAACAATTGACGGGCCAGTTGATGCTGCTCGAGCAGGTGGCGGAAATTCATGATGGTGGTGCGATCCGGCAGGGCGCTATCCAGGGATAATCGGGCAAACAGGCGCATGGAGGCGATTTCGTACAGGGCATCTTCCATGGCACCGTCGCTCAGGTTGTACCAATGCTGCATGCAGTGAATACGCAGCATGGTCTCCAGCGGATAGGGCCGTCGGCCATTGCCCGCCTTGGGATAAAACGGCTCGATGACAGCGGTCATATTCTGCCATGGCAGAATCTGCTCCATGCGGGAGAGGAAAATCTCTTTTCGGGTCTGACGGCGCTTAGTGCTGAATTCACTATCGGCGAAGGTGAGTTGATGGCTCATGATGTCCCTCTGGGATGCGCTCCGGATGAATATGATGATCTCATATCAGGAACTTGTTCGCACCTTCCCTAGTGCTTCTGTACGCCATCCAGGACGGGACAATTCACGAAGTTTGTTTAATAAATTCATGCTATATCCTTTTCAAATGCTGGTATGAGTTATTCACGGATAGCATCATGGAAGGAGAGTGGGTAGGGAAAAGGTTGCCACCACAAAACCACCACCTTTCAGCAACCCTTCCCTGACTGTAGTGTAACCTGAATCAGCCATTCTCATAATAATACTATTACTGCTTAGCATTTTTGGCTCATTCGGTATAACAGTTATATGTTGTCGATATCATTTTTATTGCGTGTTTTTAACTCTGCCAATTCATCCTTGATTTTTCTTATTTCACATTCGCATTCGGTTGTTTTACTGATTGTCGTATCCACAACTATTGAAATAATAAATGCAGCTACTAATGCTGCGCTTAGTAGTACGGTCATAACTATAAATCCGACCCCACCAGAAATATCTGCCACCGTATAAATGATGCTGCATAATAAAAGAATAAGCCAAACGATTTTCATTTTCGTGTTCATAAATTTAACTCTGTAATAAGAACAATTTATTTGCGCATGCGCAAACAGAAGATATCAATATTTTTACACTCATAATTCCTAATGTGCTGTTCCGAAATCAGCATAATCTTTCATGCACTTGTTTAGATGACCATGAACGTCTAGGCGACGGAGGGCGCTGAACATGTAATCACACTCTGCCTGCTTATTGGCTTTAAAGGGCTTCTTTGCAGTTACACACCAGTCACAGTTTCCGACCGGCCAACCGTGAATTTTTTTTACACGGCCCTCCACTACATGGAGTAACCCCCAGCCTTCGGGAAGATCCTCAATACGGACTATTCCAGGCTCACTGATAAAAAACCGCCAGTCACCCATGCCTTTCTCAGGCTCGATACGGAATTCTTTCTTTCGGTCAGCAAGCAAGTCTGCTCGGGAGCACTTTGCCTCCAGGAGACAGGATGCACCGTTACGAAATCCGATTGCATCAGCCTGCTCCCCATATGGTGTCCATGCTTTGAAGCGGTCATGAAATGCGACTTTAAAGCCGTTACTTTGAAGAAATCTCCACCCTATCTGGCAAAGTTCATCGTGGGTTAATGGGATTAAATTCATTTCACTCTCCCTTCACGACAATACCAGCAATATTCGCTGAATCGTCATATGCGCGTTTGGCTGCATTCATGATAGCGTCACCTCACAATCGCCAATGGTCGCAAACCCGATCCGATTTGAGGGACACTCAGCCAGTAGCTTATTGAGTTTCTTTGCCCAGGCTTTTTCTGCTGTAGTCAACTTTGCCTGCTTAATCATTTCACCAGTTCCTATTGACATGATATAAATTTGTATCATGATAGTAACACTTATCTGTTATATGTACAGAGTGAAAAATGAAATTTTTGTTCGTGGTTTTGCCTCTGATTGGACTGAATTTTCCTTTTTGCGCGCAGGCTGATATTAATGGAAAGATCGTCAGAGTATTGGATGGAGACACCGTAGAGATCATGGCTGATAGCGTGTTAACCCGCATCAGGCTCAACGGTATTGATGCCCCTGAAAAGGCACAGTCATTTGGACAACGTTCAAAGCAGGCTCTGTCAGAAATGGTGGCCGGAAAAATGGTACTGGCTGCGGGTGAACAGTACGATAGGTATGGTCGGTTGCTGGCAACGTTGATGCTCGATGGGCGCGATGTGAATGCTATACAGGTGTATTCCGGTATGGCGTGGGTTTACCGTTATAAGGGCAATGCCACTATGCCCGAATATCTACGCTATGAACGGGATGCCCGCACTGCACGGAGAGGGTTGTGGTCTGAGAAGGAGCCGGTTGAACCTGCACTTTGGCGAAAACGTCACATAGAATAACGTCAGACAGGTAATGTAATGGAGCGTTAAGGAATTGTTATGATGAAACTGATTAAAAGGTCAATATTGTGGAAAGTGCCATGTATTCTGACCATGATATTACCCGTGGCATCCCTTGCAAATATGAAGGTACTCAATATGGAGCGTGTGCTGGACATGAACCAGCGGATTGTTTTTATCGACAACAATGCCTGCAAGTATATCGGGGAGTTAAGGGAAGTGTCGCTAGGTAACGGGGCTGTCATTGTGAGCCTGAAACAGTGTGGTGATACGGTGTCTAACGTAAAAATGACGGCTACACCGGTTAACAAAAACCTGCTACCCGTACCGACCGGACCGACCTGGACGCTAACGGAATAACGGGCGATACAATTCCTTGGGTTCCTGATGACACATGAGAAGGATGCTGTCTGGTAGCTTATTATGACGATCAGGCGTATACGCTAACGTTTAAAGGAATTTATGGCAGACGAACAACAACGAATTGAACGAGCAATCGAACTGGCCTGCCGGTTTGGGGGAAGTGATGAGGTGCATCATCTTCACTGGGTACTCGATCAGATGGTTCGGGAGCTGGCTGGCGAACGGTATGAGCAGATTGTCGCCAGCACCTGCGCCGGTGAAGATGGCCCGAATACCTGGCGCTGGAGCACGGGCATTGCCCCCTGAGCAAAGGAAATCATTCGAATGAAGAAGATAAGTGGCGGGATTCAGGAATGCCCTCACTGTGGCGGGGATGAGTTTTATGTTCGCGCCACGGCCAGCGGCACAACCTCAGTTCACTATCGTTTTAACGGTGAAGAGGCATTCAATGGTCATATGTGGGATAACGTGAAACTGAACGAGAAGAAAACGGCGTACTGCGCCGATTGTCAGAAGCGTATCGGCACGGTCGAAGATTAACGTTACCCACGGAATAGTATGAAATTTTTAGTTCTGTTTTTGAGCGCTGTGTTGAACCCGCCATCATTTAATGAATGGCAGGGCATGAATGACCTTAGTGATATGGCTGTGACGGGTACGGCGGTGCTGTTCCGTTTATCGGCTGTGCTGGCGTTGTCGATTCTCGCACTGGGACTGACATTGATGGCCGGGCGGTTTCTCTGTTTAGCGTGTTCAGGCCGGTAATACCGTTTAATCCGGGCTTACTTCAAAACGCCCAGTCGAAGCGCCTGTCGCGCCTGTTCCACGTCAAACCCAAAACTGACCTGATGCTGCCCGGCGACGTCGAACAGGAATAGCCGGGTATACACTTCCGTACTTTTAAACGACTTATGTCCCATCAGCGCCTGAAGCACTTTCGGGTGTATCCGGTTAAATAAAATGTGCATTGCAAAACTGTGCCGGAAGGTTTTAGGTACGATGGGTGATACGCTAAACGTTACACCGTCACGCGCAGCATTCTCTAATGCTCTGTTCAGCCATCGGGCCACCGTGTCAGCCGAGACAGACACAGGTACTTTATCCTCGCGACGTCTGCGGCCCGGCCAGAGTAAATCAGTTTTACGAATACCAAAGGTGGCAATCAGTGACTGCATCCGGGCGCGGTAATCCGCATCCCACAGCGCCACATTACGCACGGGCAGATCATCTTTCTGCGGTCGGCCACGACCACGGTTCCGCTGTTTCAGGGTTTTCAGCGTGACGTAAGGCATCGCAGCATCAAAGGCAAAATCTTGCGGGGTGAGCGCCAGTGCTTCATTTGGCCTGGCACCACAGTTCCACAGAGTTTCAAAGTAGCACCGCTCGCGCAGATCGTGCATGTAGCTCAGCAGGAGTGCGACTTCGGGGGCAAGCAGATACGGCGGGGCATCCGAGGAAGATACCGCAAGCTGGCGCATGGCAAAGATCCGCGTCCAGTCGATATCCGATACCGGCATCAGCATGGTGCTTGGTAATGGCATGTTTTCAGACACTGGATGACAGCCTATTTCTGAAATGTACGCGGTCGGGTTTGATTGATCCGATCACCCAAAGTGGGATTTTCAGCGATATTCTTCTCAAGTTTGGTCAGGTCTGCCGGGACAGGTTTATAGGCTGGCTCCAGGGCTGACTTCTCTTTAAGAGTGACGGTCAGAACGCCGTCTGAAATTTCAAAAATGAACAGTTTGCCATTATCTTCAATGGCGGCCTGAACAAGCCTGTCCTGCGTCGTAAGGTCTGAAATGTTGATCCGGGTGGAAAGCGGCGATTTAGCCATAGTGGACTCCTGATTTATTCGATGAAATTAGAGATATGAGTAAAGGGTGTCAGCCAGATACAGGGCGTAGCTCAATCGGGGATCTCTGTCTGGAATGTAATATTCATCACGAATTGCAGGTTCCATCATCAGAGATTCTTCCAGTAAATCAATATGTGGCAGGTTGCGAAATATCATTGTTACCACGGCAGCAGTGATGCTGTGAGGTATCGCCGGGTATCCATTGATATATCTGACAAGCTGCAACGCGATACATGCAGGAGGAACTACCGGTGCATAGCGCAGAAGTAATTCCATAAATCTGCCATCGGTCTGAAATTGGCTTATACGACGATCGTCCTCAGACCATGTGCTGTGAATTTCATCGGTTTTTGTGCGCACGAATAGCGCATTGTTGAGTGCGCTGATAAGCTTTGTCAGGTCGCTTTCCCAGTTATCCTGATCTGACAGATACTTGCGTCCCTGCCGTGACAGGGTTTCTGTTAACAACGTTGTGAAAGTGTCTGGTCTGGGATGAACATAAATAATAGGCCGAAGATCGCCAAGTAGCGCCTTATGCTGTGCAGCGCTGTCAAGATGTCTGTACCTGCGACAAATGGCATGAACCATGACCATGCAGTATTCATCGTTATCAAAGAATGCAGTTTCCAAAATTTGTCCTTATCTCCGCAGTGACTCTCGAACAGCGATTTTGCGCATGCGCAATTTATTGAGGCAAGAGAGGCCATTTACCACCATTCTGCATTATGGCGCGGATACTCTCTTCTTTATCGTCATGGTCATAGCGCCCCCAGTACCGTTTCTTGATTGGTGTTTCCTGACCATCCATGCCTAAATCGAGGCACTGGATAAAGGCAAACAATTCGTTCTGAGTGGTGGCGAGTTGACACTGGCAGTCACGGTTCGACTCATCGTAAATCATGCCATTAACCTGAATTTTCATCGTTTACTCCCTTGAAGAAAGACTGACTATGCGAGGTAATAATTTACAGATGTATCTGCCTGGAAGATATCGAGCTTCCCAGAACAGGGGCTGTTTAAGGGTAGAAAGGATCTGCAAACCACGTCATAACAATTTTCTTCGCACCGTTATCCAGAAAATCTGCCGCATCGAGAAAATCAAAATCATGATTATCGGCGCTCCAGACTGACAGATAAAAACGCGCCATAATTTGTTCCCCACGGCTAAACACGCCGAGGCTGTCCTTCATTTCCTGATAGCGCAGGCAGTTTTCCTGGGTATTCCAGAAGTGGGCCAGAAGAGAATATTCTTTTAACATCAGGCGAAACCGGTCACGGCTGGACAGTTTAGGTTGTGTGCTCATTGTTTCGTTCCTTATATTTTGCGTAATTAAACGACTAAAATTGCTGCGTCCTCAGTGTACTTCATCACTGGGGAATAGTGTCGGTGTCATTCTGCCAGCAATACCCCACAGCGAACATGGCTTTCTCCTGGTTGGGTAATTCCGCACGGGCATAGCGGTAGACGTAATACCAGTCTCCAGTGTGCTGATTACGACGCTCAGCGACGGGAGTCAACTGGTTAATGATGGTGTCGGTCAGACCACACTTTTTAAGACCGGATCGGGGCAGGACGACAAACTCATTGTCGCGGCTGACGGATGCAAAGCGCAGCGGGTATTTTGCCCGGAGCCGGTCGTTTTCACTTTTGCTGTATAAAAGCCAGCCGGTTTTCTTTCCAACGTAAGCGGCCACGGGCTGTAGTTCTGCCTGAAACCAGACTTCCTTACAGAACCAGTTTGCCGCTTTCAGGTCAGCAGGGATATCGCTACGTCGTTTATAAACCCTGTCAGTCTGATCTTCCAGACGGATAAGCTTTAAGGGCATACCAAAGAAGATGTTTGCAAACTCTTCGTTTGCCTGTCTCACGGGTAAACCGGTGGCCCAGTGCCGAGAAGGGTTGCGCCGTTCCCACCAGACGGCCAGAAATGCACTGACAGACCGACTATGCCGCTCGAATTGTTGCTGTTTCTCCCGTTCGGCTGACGCAAGCGCACGGTTGGCTTCTATCGTAATATTTTGCTGTCGGGTTATCAGATCCACCCGTTCGCGTTCAGCAGGATTATGCAGATATTGCCACACGGCGCGGCAGGCCAGCGCATCAGCTTTGGCCCTGTGTTGTGTACCCGGCCACTGAAAGTGGATAGCGGCTGCGGCGATGGCCAGAGAATACCAGCGCGAACTCTGCCGGTGATCTGACCATGCCTGCATGCAGCACTGAACACTACGGGCTGTACTGAGTAGTTCGCCAAGAAATCCTTTATCAAAGGCGGCGTTATAAATGATCACGTCCTCATCGCGCACGGATTCCTTTATTTGCTCACTTACCTCTGACAGCAGCGGTGCGGTCGCGACCATCTCGGGAGTTATGCCGTGTATCGCTTCTGCATCCGGCCAGCAGGTAAATGCCGGGCCGGGATTTATGAGCGAGTGAAAAACCACTTCGCCAGAATCTCCGATCACGGCAATTTCCAGGAGTGCATTATGTACCGGAGAAAGACCCGTTGATTCCGTATCGAGAAATCGCGCCATTTATTATTATCCTGATAATATTTTTTCTCAGTGATGGTAACTGGGTGGACTGTTTCGCACTTTCATTACCTTCAAAATTAAATACCCAGGCCACAACGACATTTTGCGGAACTTTCATGATTATTGGAAGTTATACCGCACCATATCAAAACCTGTGTATAGCCCTTTACCGGATGTGACACCATATCTGGTGTCCGATCACCACCAAAAACCACACCATATTCCAAAAAAGCCCCGATGCGGTGTTTGCGGGACTTTGACAGTTATGCCGCACACCATAAAAA
>Ga0209066_10005910_pt1 | contig 12673 bp, 10 predicted proteins | sample All_14_2_FD_187198 | JGI IMG/M metagenome (GOLD analysis project Ga0209066, IMG submission 187198) | Freshwater microbial communities in response to fracking from Pennsylvania, USA - Allegheny Zone_MetaG_DW_15 (SPAdes) (version 2) ...
TGTCCCGCTGGAAGATCATCGTCGTCACCCTGGCGGTGATCTTCGGCCTTGTCTTCACCCTGCCGAACCTGCTGCCGCAACGGGCGCTCGACGCTCTGCCCGGCTGGGTTCCCAAGCAGAAGCTCAACCTGGGCCTCGACCTGCAGGGCGGATCCTACCTGCTCATGGAGGTCGATACGGCCGCGCTGCGTCGCGAACGTCTGACGAATCTCGTCGAAGACGTTCGCACCAGCCTGCGGGGCGAGCAGATCGCCTTTGGCGAGCTGCGTGAAGCCGGCGGCGTGATCAGTGTGCGCATCGCCGACGCCGCCAAGGTAAACGACGCCGCCAACCTGCTTCGGCAGTCGGTGGGCTCGCCCCTGGTCGGCGCCGTCGGCGGTCGCGACATCTCGGTCGCCACGCGGGACAACCAGCGACTGGAGATCAGCTTCGTCGCCGAGGCCGCCAAGGCGGACGCGGCGATGGCGGTGGAGCAGTCGATCGAGACCATTCGTCGCCGGATCGACAGCCTGGGCACCAAGGAGCCGTCGATCACCCGTCAGGGCACGGACCGGATCGTCATCCAGGCGGCCGGCGAAAGCGATCCTGAAAAGCTGAAGTCGGTGATCGGCAAGACCGCCAAGCTGACCTTCCAGATGGTCGACGAGGGCGTCACCCCGGAAGACATGGCGGCGGGCCGCATCCCCCCGGGCTCGGAAATGCTGCCCAGCGAGGACGGCTATGTGCCGGCCTATGTGGTGCGCAAGCGTGCGGTGGTCTCGGGCGACGAGCTGACCGATTCCCGTCAGACCTTCGATTCCCAGAGCGGCAACCCGGTCGTCTCGTTCAATTTCAACGGCCAGGGCGCGCGCAAGTTCGGCGACGCCACGGCGCGCAATATCGGCAAGAAGTTCGCCATCGTCCTGGACGGCAAGATCATCTCGGCGCCGGTCATCAACAGCGCCATCACGGGCGGCTCGGGCATCATTACCGGCAACTTCACGCCGGAGAGCGCCGCTGAACTGGCCCTGCTTCTCCGCTCGGGCGCTCTGCCCGCACCGCTGAACGTCGAGGAACAGCGCACCGTCGGCGCCGAGCTGGGCGCGGATGCCGTGAAGGCGGGCGCGATCTCCACCCTGGTGGCCTTCGTCACCATCGTGGTCTTCATGCTGCTGGCCTATGGCCTGCTGTTTGGCGGCATCGCCGTGATCGCCCTGCTGATCAACGGCATGATGATCGTGGCCGCCATGTCGATCACCCAGGCCACCCTCACCTTGCCCGGCATCGCCGGCCTGATCCTGACCCTGGCCGTGGCCGTCGACGCCAACGTGCTGATCTATGAGCGGATGCGCGACGAGGCCCGGGCCGGCAAATCGCCGATCATGGCCGCCGACGCCGGCTTCTCCCGCGCCATGAGCACGATCATCGACGCCAACGTCACCACCCTGGCGGCGGCGGCGATCATGTTTGCGTTCGGCGCCGGACCCGTCCGGGGCTTTGCCTGGACCCTGTCGATCGGCGTGTTCACCTCGGTGTTCACCGCCGTGCTGGTCAGCCAGCTTCTCATCGGCTGGTGGTTCCGCGCCGCCCGCCCCAAGAAACTTCCGATCTGAGTGAGCGCACCCATGGCCTGGCCCCTGATCAAGCTGCTCCCGCAGAAAACCAATCTCACCTTCGTCAAGTTCGCGCGCCTGATGGCGCTGATCAGCGTCACCCTGGTGGTCGCCTCGCTGATCGGGGTCTTCAAGCCCGGGCTCAATATGGGCATCGACTTCAAGGGCGGATCCGTCATGGAAGTCTCGACCGCCCCGCGCGCGATTGACCTGGCCAAGGTGCGCACCACGCTCGAAGCCCAGGGTCTGGGCGACGTGCAGGTGCAGGAATTCGGCGCCGCCGACCGCGCCCTGGTGCGGTTCCAGACCCCCGCCGGCGGCGATGCCGGCGTGACCCTGACCAACGTCAAGACCGCCCTGACCCAGGCGCTGGGCCAGCCCGTTCAGTTCATCAATCCCACTGCGGTGGGGCCCAAGGTCTCGGGCGAGCTGTTCCGCAGCGGCATCATCGCCCTGGCGCTCGCGATCGGCCTGATGTTTCTCTATATCTGGTTCCGGTTCGAGCCGCAGTTTGGCCTCGGCGCCGTCGCCGGCCTGCTGCACGACCTGATCCTGACCTTCGGCTTCATCGTGCTGTTCAAGATCGAGTTCAGCCTAAACACGGTGGCGGCCCTGTTGACCGTGATCGGCTATTCGATGAACGACACCGTCGTGGTGTTCGACCGCCTTCGCGAGAACCTGCGAAAGTACAAGAAGATGCCCTTGGGCGAGGTGATCGACCTGTCGATCAACGAAACCCTGTCGCGCACCATCATCACCGGCGTCACCGCCGTCATGGCCCTGGCGGGCCTGGCGGTGTTTGGCGGTGAGGCGCTGTTTGGCTTCTCGGTGGTGATGATCTTCGGGATCATCGTCGGCACCTATTCGTCGATCTATGTCGGCGCGCCGATCATCCTGCTGTGGGGCGTCAAGCGTGGCGAGGACGAGGCGACGCCGATCAAGTTCGGCGCGGCCTCGCGCCCCTGACCATGGCCGAACAGCGCCGCCCGCCCTCGATCGACGCCTGGGGCGGCGGCGGGTTCCGCGTCTCCGGCGACTGGCGCCCGGGCTCGCTGCTGATCATCGACGACAAGCCACGCGCCTGGAACGCCGCAGCCCTGGCCGAGCTGACGCCCGACGACTTCGCCGAGGTCTTCGCGGCCGGCGGCGCGGTGGAGTTCGTCCTGCTGGGCGGCGGTCTGGTCAACGCCCTGCCGCCACGCGCGATCCGCGACGCCCTGAAGGCGGCCGGCGTCGGCCTTGAGTTCATGAGCACCGAAGCGGCGGCCCGCACCTACAACGTGCTGGCCAGCGAGGGGCGGCGGCTGGCGGCGGCGCTGATCGCGGTCTAGCCGGCAGCGTTCGCGAGGCTTTGCCCGACTCTCCGAAGAGGCCTATAGATCACTCAAAGAAACAGGCTTCAGGGGGCTGAAATGGTCGGGCTGCTTTCCAATTTCCGCAATACGTTCATCGTCAGCTGCATACTGGCCTTGGTCATTGTCTACGGCTTTGGCCATGGTCCGAATGGCTTCGACGGCGCCTATTTCCAGGCGGTGTACCGTTGGCTGCACGTGTTCTTCGGCATCCTGTGGATCGGTTTGCTGTACTATTTCAACTTCGTGCAGATCCGCGTGATGCCGCAGATCCCGGCCGAGCTGAAGCCGGCGATCTCAAAATATATCGCGCCCGAGGCCCTGTTCTGGTTCCGCTGGGCGGCCCTGGCCACCTGGGTGATGGGCGTGATCCTGGCGATCTCGCGAGGCTATTTCGCCGAGGCCGCGACCATGGGTCTGTGGGGTGGCTATGAGCGCGGCGTCGATATGGGCTTCACCTTCATCGGCCTGGGCATGTGGCTGGCGACGATCATGTTCATCAATGTGTGGGGCGTGATCTGGCCCAACCAGAAGCGCGCCCTGGGCATCGTTGAAGCCGATGCCGACACCAAGGCCAAGGCGGCCAAGATGGCCATGCTGTTCAGCCGCATCAACACGCTGCTCAGCATCCCGATGCTGGCGACCATGGCGATGTACCAGACGCTGTTCGGCTGATCGTCCGCAAATCATGTATGGGAAGGGCCCGCCGATTTGGCGGGCCTTTTTCGTTTCGAGACCATGGCCGACACTGAAACCCTCGACGATCTCGTTCGCCGCGTCGATCCCGACCGCTGGCTGGCCAGCCGGTTCATCGCCGATCCGGCCGCGCGGGCCGATGTGATCGCGCTCGTAGCCTTCAACTACGAATTGGCCCGCGTGGCGGGCGGGGTCTCCAACGCCCTGATGGGCGAAATTCGCCTGACCTGGTGGCGCGAAGCGATGGAAGAGATCGCGGCCGGCAAGACGCCCCGCAAGCATCCCAATGTCGAGGCGCTCGTGGCTTCGGGGATCGATCCCCTGGCCCTGGCCGCCATGGCCGAAGCCCGATTTGCTGATCTGGACGACGCCCCACCAGCCGACGAGGCCAGGGCGCTGGCCTATATCGACGCCACTGCCGGCGCGCTGGCCGTGCTGGCCGCGCGTCGCCTTGACCCGACCGCCGACCCACACGCCGTGAAGGGCGCAGCCCGGGCCTATGGCCTGGCGGGGCTGTGGCGACTGAAACAGGCGGGACGCTCCCGCCTGCCGGAAGGCTGGACCCAGGCCGATCTGGCGCGCCGCGTCGCCGAGCAGTTGAAGGTCGCACGCCGCGAGCTCAAGAGCCTGCCGGTCGCGGCGTTCCCGGCCATCGCGCCAGCCGCGCTTGCCGGCCCCTATGGGCGCGGACGCGACCCCGGCGAGCTTGAGAAGAAGGCCCGCCTCACCTGGGCGGTGGCGACGGGCTCTCTCTAGCGCTGTTTCGAGCTGCCTCTGTGTGGCAATTTCGTGTCAGAAAAGCGACGCGATTACAAAGGCTTGAATAGTAACAATCGGAAACACGACTTGCTTTGCCGCAGTGCGGCATAGTCCCTAAATGGTACACGAGGCAAAGAGCGGTTGCAGAACCGTGACTGCGCCAGAACGGTAAGGGTCTTTCGTGTCGGCTTCGGCTTATTTCCAGCATACGGTCGCGGGACCGGTGATCTTCGCGGGGATTGGCCTGCACACGGGCGAGCACGTCCGCGTGGTGGTGCGTCCGGCTGCGATCGACGCCGGGATCGTCTTCGTGCGCACCGATGTCCACCACCTCGACAATCGCGTGCCGGTGAAGCCCGAGGCGGTCTGCCAGACCCAGCTGGGCACCGTGATCAACAATGCCGACGACGTGCGGGTCTCGACCATCGAGCACCTGATGGCCGCCCTGGCCGCGCTGTCGATCGACAACTGCATCGTCGAGGTCGATGGCCCCGAGGTTCCGATCATGGACGGTTCGGCCGAGCCCTTCGTCCAGATTCTGGATCGCGCCGGCCGTCGCAAACAGGAAGCCGCCCGCAAATATATCGAGATCCTGGAGCCGATTACCGTGACGGAGGGCGACAAGTTCGCCAGCCTGACGCCTTCGGATCGCTTCGAGGTCGCCTTCGAGATCGCCTTTGGCAGCAAGGCCATCGGCCGCCAGCGCGTTGACCTGACCGTGGACGAGGACTCGTTCCGCTCCGAACTGTCCAATTGCCGCACCTTTGGCTTCGTGCGCGACGTCGAGGCCCTGCGGGCCATCGGCCTGGCGCGGGGCGGTTCGATGGAAAACGCCGTCGTCATCGATGGCGACCGGGTGCTGAACCCCGAAGGCCTGCGTCGTCCCGACGAGTTCGTGCGTCACAAGGCGCTGGACGCCGTAGGTGATCTCTATGTTCTGGGCGCGCCGATCGTCGGCCGCTTTGAGGGCGTTCTGGCAGGCCATGGCCTCAATAACGCCGTGGTTCGGGCGTTGCTGGCCCAGCCGCGCGCCTGGCGCCTGCGCACCCACGCGCTGGAACTGGCCGAGGCTGTCTAGATAGGCGCGACCCCGCGTCGTCGAGCCTTCGCATTTGCGCCCCAAGCGGCGTGGTGTAGAAGCCTTGCACGGCGCCGAGGCGCGCGTTTGCTTCGAGGGTGATAGTCCGTGCTTCTTAAATTCCCGGCTCGTTCGGCAGTCGTCCTCGCCGCCGTTCTCGTCTCCGTCACGGTCGCGGGCTGCGCCGGCAAGGCCAAGAAGCCCACCCTGGCCTACGAAGAGCGCCCGGTGGAGCTGCTCTACGCCACGGGAGCCGATCGGCTGGATCGTGGCAGCTGGAATGAAGCCGTCGACTATTTCCGCGAAGTCGAGCGGCAGCACCCTTATTCGGAATGGTCGCGCCGCTCGATCCTGATGACCGGTTTCGCCCACTATCAAGGCAACCAGTACAATGAAGCCATCGGCGACGCCGACCGCTTCATCTCGCTGTATCCCGGCAACCCGTCGGCGTCCTATGCCTACTATCTGAAGGCCGTCTGCTATTTCGAGCAGATAGTTGACGTGAACCGCGACCAGGCCGCTACCGAGCAGGCCCTGGCGTCGCTGCGCGATGTGGTCCAGCGCTATCCGACCAGCGAATACGCTCAGGACGCCCGACTGAAGATCGACATGGTCAATGACCAGCTGGCCGGCAAGGAAATGGCCATCGGCCGCTACTATCTGCGTCAGGGCCAGACCCTGGCCGGGATCGGCCGTTTCAAGACCGTGATCGACCGCCACCAGACCACGTCGCACACGCCCGAAGCCCTGTTCCGTCTGGTCGAGTCCTATCTGACCCTGGGCCTGGCCGAAGAGGCCAAGCGCAATGGCGCGGTGCTGGGCTACAACTATCCGGGCGACCGCTGGTATTCCGACGCCTACAGGCTGCTCAATGACGCCGGTCTGAAGCCCGCCGTCGAGCCGCTGACCCCCGGCGCCAAGAAGAATCTGCTGGACCGTCTGGTGCGCGACAAGAACGCCACCCTGGCCCCTCCCGGCGAAAAGCCGGCCAAGAAGGACGGCATGCGGGGGCTTCTGGGGCTCTAGCCCCGGCCTTCCGCGTCCTTGCGGAACACAAGCTGAACATCGAAGCGTCTGAGCGCTTTGAAAAACGCTGATTCTGGGCGAATCTCCGCGACATGCTGATTGGTCTCTCCATTCGCGACGTCGTGCTCATCGAGAGCCTGGATCTGGCCATCGGGCCGGGCCTGACCGCCCTGACCGGTGAAACCGGCGCAGGCAAGTCGATCATCCTTGACGCCCTGGGCCTGGCCACCGGCGCGCGGGCCGACGCCGGCCTCGTGCGGCGCGGCGCGGCGGGCCAGGCCTCGGCCACCGCCATCTTCGCCCTGCCGGCCGACCACCCCGCCTTCGCCTATCTGGACGACAAGGGCCTGGACTATGGCCGCGACGAGGACCTGGTCCTGCGCCGCCAGCTCTCGCCCGACGGCCGCTCGCGGGCCTTCGTCAACGATCAGGCCACCAGCGTCGGCGTTCTTAAAGACCTCGGCGCCTTGCTGCTTGAGGTTCACGGCCAGCACGAGACCGTCGGTTTACTGGACCCCCGCACCCACCGCACCCTGCTGGATGCCTTCGGCGCCGTCTCCGTCTCGGCCGTCGCCTCGGCCTGGAGCGGCTGGCGCGCGGCGCGCGAGAAGGCCGAGGGCCTGCGCGCCCTGGCCAACCAGGCCGCCGCCGAGACCGAGGAACTGACCCTCCGCCTGGCCGAGCTGGACCGGCTGGACCCTCGCGAGGGCGAGGAAACGGCTCTCGCCGAGGAACGCGCCCTGCTGGGCTCGGCCGAGAAGGCCCTGGCCGACATCGCCTCGGCTCAGGACGCCCTGGGCGGCGACGCTCTGTCGGGCAAGCTGGCCCAGGCCTTCCGCGCCCTTGAGCGGGCCCGCGAGCGCGCCCTGCATGCCGGAGCCCCCGCCGATGGCGCGGCCATGACCCGGCTGACCGCCGCCTGCGACGCCGTCGATCGCGCCTTGGTCGAGGCCCAGGAGGCCAGCGCCGCCATCGACGCGGTGGCCGAAACCTTCGAGTTTGAACCCGACCGTCTGGAAAAGACCGAGGAGCGCCTGTTCGCCCTGCGCGGCATGGCCCGCAAGCTGAACGTCGCCACCGAGAACCTGCCGTCCCTGCGCGCCGAATTCGCGGCCCGCCTGCAGGCCATCGAGACCTCCGGCGAGGCCCTCAAGGCCGCCGAGGAAGAAGCCGCCTCGGCCCGCGACGGCTACATCTTCGCCGCCGAGGCCCTGTCGGCCGAGCGTCGCGCCGCCGGCGACCGGCTGGCCCTGGCCGTCGAGGCCGAACTGGCGCCGCTGAAGCTGGAAAAGGCCAAGTTCCGCGTCGCCGTCGAGCCTCTGCCGGAGGACCGCGTCGGCCCCACCGGCATGGATCGCGTCGCCTTCGAGATCTCGACCAATCCCGGCGCGCCGTTCGGGCCGATGGAGGCCATCGCCTCGGGAGGCGAACTGGCCCGTTTCGCCCTGGCGCTGAAGGCGGCCCTGGCGGGGCGCGGAACAGGCCCGCAGCCGCTGATGATCTTCGACGAGGTCGACCAGGGCGTCGGCGGCGCGGTGGCCGACGCCGTGGGCCTGCGCCTCAAGCGTCTGGCCCAGAACGCTCAGGTTCTGGTGGTCACCCACTCGGCCCAGGTCGCCGCGCGCGGCGACGCCCACTGGCGCATCGCCAAGTCCGGCGACGATCAGGCCATCCGCACCCGGGTCGAGCCCCTGTCGCCGGCCCAGCGCGAGGAAGAAATCGCCCGCATGCTGTCGGGGGCGGAAGTCACCGAAGCGGCGAGGGCGGCGGCGCGGGCCTTGATCAACTAGCTGGCGGTCCGACGTTTAACCCACATGGCTGGGCTGGCGCGGAACAGCGACCGCAGGGCGCTCATCTCTACGCGCGGCTTGACCCAGGCCTGTAGCGGACCATCGACGAAGCGCTCGAACAGGGCGGCGAAGATCACGGCGGCTGGGAAGGCCAAGGCCCAGGTCAGCCACAGGGCGGTGTCGTTCAAGGCCAGCTTGCCGGCCGCCACGTGCTGGGCGCCAAACCAGGTGACCCCGACGAACTGGTTGGTCAGGTAGAGGGCGAAGGCGAGGCGCCCCGCCGTTTTCGCCCAGCCCCAGTCCCTGCGGGCCGAGGCGCCGGCCGCGAAGATCAGCACGGCCAGCAGGGCGAGGCTGGCATAGTCGAACGGGCCGATCAGGTTCACGGCCACCACCCCGGTGATAGCCGCCGCGCCCAGAGCGTCGGCGACGCGTGGGCTGACCACGACTTCGCGGCCCAGGCGGGCGATCAGAACGCCGATCAGGAACAGGGGCAGGGCGCGGATGACGCCGTACTTCAGCGCCAGCCGGTACGAGCTCTGGCCCAGCCAGTGACGGCAGGCCAGATCGACGGCCACGAAGATCGCGACGCCCACGGCCAGGGCGATCCAGGGCGAGCGAATGGCGGCAAAGCCGCGCCACAGCACCGGGAAGGCGGCATAGCAGAAGATCAGGGCCGACAGGGTCCAGGTCGGGGTGTTCCAGCCTGACGGGCCGTCAAAGCCCCAGGCCTGCACCAGCAAGACTTGGGCGGGCAGTTGCGACCACTGGAACCACTGCGGGTTCTGCGGGGCGACGCCGATCAGGGTGGTGGCGACGATCAGGGCCACGAAGCCGGCCAGCATGACCAGATGCGAGGGCCAGACGCGGGCAAAGCGTTTGAGCAGGAATTCGCGGTCGCCGACCTGGCGCTGGGCCACCCGGTCGCCATAGGCCCGGCCCAGCACATAACCCGACAGCATCAGGAAGAAGTCGGTGGCCAGATAGCCGCGTCCCAACGCCGGGTGCAGCGAGAACAGGCTGACGGGCGCCTGCTCGGCATAGTGATAGATCACCATGAAGAAGGCCGCGAAGAACCGCAGGGCGTCCAGCGGGCCGCCGCGCGAGAGCTCACGCGCTTCAATACGGGACGGTTGCGGGGCTTTCGACATCACCGGCTCCTGTGTCACGCCCGCTGCAGCAAGCCGCGCGCCAGCTGGAGCGTTTTGCCCCGGCATCGGTTAAAAAGACGACCTGACCTTCCCAGCCGGATTCGCCCGTGACCCTGACGCCCGTCGCCGACCTTTCCGAAGCCCAGGCCGCCCTGGAACTCGAAGCCCTGGCCGATGAACTGGCGGCCCATGACCTGCGCTATCACCAGCAGGACGCGCCCACGATCACCGACGCCGAGTACGACGCCCTCAAGCGCCGCAACCTCGACATCGAAACCCGCTTTCCGCACCTGATCCGCGAGAACTCGCCGTCCATGACGGTGGGCGCGGCGCGGGCCGACCAGTTCTCGCCGGTCGAGCACGGCGTGCCGATGCTGAGCCTCGACAACGCCTTTTCCAATGACGAGGCCGTCGAGTTCGACGCCCGGATCCGGCGGTTCCTGAAGCTGTCGCCTGACGAGACCGTGGCCTACACCGCCGAGCCCAAGATCGACGGCCTGTCGGCTTCGTTGCGCTATGAAAAGGGCGTGCTGGTCCAGGGCGCGACGCGGGGCGACGGCAAGGTCGGCGAGGACGTCACCGCCAACCTGCGCACCATCGCCGACATCCCCCATCGCCTGAAGGGCTCCGGATGGCCTGACGTGATCGAGGTGCGCGGCGAGGTCTATGTGGAACTGGCCGCCTTCGCGGCGTTCAACGCCGCCGCCGAGGCGGCCGGCCAGCGCACCTATGCCAACCCCAGAAACTTCGCCGCCGGCTCGCTGCGCCAGATCGATCCGAAGATCAGCGCCCAGCGGCCGCTGCGGTTCTTCGGCTATGCCTGGGGCCTGGTCAGCGACAGCTTCGCTGAGGGCCAGTGGGAGGCGCTCGCTAGGCTCGAAGACTGGGGTTTCGTCACCACGGCCCCGCCGGCCAGGCGGGTGGAGAACGCGCAAGGTTTGCTCGACATCTACGCCCTGTTCGAGACCCTGCGGCCGACCCTGGATTTCGACATCGACGGCGTCGTCTACAAGGTCGACGACCTGGAGCGCCAGCGCCGCCTGGGCTTCGTCTCGCGCTCGCCCCGCTGGGCCATCGCCCGCAAGTTCCCGGCCCAGAAGGCCCGCACCATCCTTGAGGCTATCGACCTGCAGGTCGGCCGTACCGGGGCGATCACGCCGGTGGCGCGGCTGAAGCCGGTGACGGTGGGCGGCGTCTCGGTGACCAACGCCACCCTGCACAATGGCGACGAGATCGCCCGGCTGGACGTGCGGGTGGGCGATACCGTGGTGATCCAACGGGCCGGCGACGTGATCCCGCAGATCGTCGAGGTGGCGCTAGAGGCCCGGCCGGATCCCGCGCCGCCGGCCTACGCGTTTCCGCATGTCTGCCCTTGTCCGCTGAAGACCGAGCTGGCGCGCGAGACCAACGCCTCGGGGACCGAGTCCGTGGTTCGCCGCTGCACCGGCGAGTTCGCCTGTCCGTTCCAGCGGGTGGAACACCTGCGCCACTTCGTGTCGCGCCGCGCCTTCGACATCGAGGGGCTGGGCGAGAAGCAGCTTCAGGCCTTTTTCGACGAGGGCTGGATCAGGGAGCCCGCCGACATCTTCCGCCTGGCCCGCGATATTGAAAAGCTGGACGCCCTGCGCACCCGCGACGGCTATGGCGAGACCTCGGTCGCCAATCTGGTCAAGGGCATCGAGGCCCGGCGCACCATCGGCCTCGACAGGGTGATCTACGGCCTGGGCATGCGCGATATCGGCGAGACCACCTCCACCGTCCTGGCCCGCCACTTCGACCGCTTCGAAGACCTGCAGGCCGCCGCCGAGGCCGCCGCCACGGGTCTGCCGACCGCGACCTATCTCGAGCTTTCCACCGCGCCCGGCGTTGGGCCCAAGGCGCTGGACCTGCTGGTCGAGGTCGGCAAGGGCGGGCTGAAAGCCGATCCCTGGCCAGAAGCTGACAGCCTGGACGTCAAGATCGGCCACGCCGTTCCCAAGCTGACCAAGCCGGCCCGCGCGGCCCTGACCCAGCGCTACGGAACCTGGGACGCCTTCGCCCAGGCCTTGGCGGAAGCCGCCAATGGCGCGCCGGGCGAGGACTATCTGCACCTGGCCGCCGTCGATGGCGTCGGGCCAGTCGCCGCCCAGTCCCTGGCCCGGTTCTTCAGCGAGGATCACAACCGGGAAAAGGTCGCCAACCTGGTCGCCGAACTGAATATCCAGCCGGTCGCCAAACCCAAGACCGACACCGCCGTAGCCGGCAAGACCGTGGTCTTCACCGGCGCCCTGGAAAAGATGACCCGCGACGAGGCCAAGGCCCAGGCCGAGGCGCTGGGGGCCAAGGTGGCCTCATCGGTGTCGAAGAAGACCGATCTGGTGGTGGCCGGTCCGGGCGCGGGCTCCAAGCTGAAGACCGCCACCGAGCTGGGCATTCAGGTGATGACCGAGGACGAGTGGTTGGCCATGGTGGCTGGCGGATGAGACGATTTTGAAGATCTCGCCCTGAATTCGCCGCAGCGCTTGTCGTTTTTGGCGGTTCGGGTGATCCGTTACGTCAAACGCGCGGTCAAAGCGCGACCTCTTGGGAGTCCATCATGTTCCGCACGACCTTGATCGCCGCCGCCCTGGCGACGCTGGCCACCCCGGCTCTGGCCGCCGATGTCACCGGCCTGTGGGCCACCCCGACCAATGGCGGCCAGGTCGAGATCGCTCGCTGCGGCAACAGCCTTTGCGGCAAGCTGGTCACCTCCAACCAGATCAAGACCAACGCCGCCCTGAAGGACCAAAGGAACAAGGACGCCGCTCAGCGGGGTCGCCCCCTGAAGGGCCTGCAGATGCTGTACGACTTCACCGGCGGGCCCGCCAAGTGGACCGGCGGCAAGGTCTATAATCCCGATGACGGCGGCACCTATTCAGGCACGATCGAGATGCTGTCGGCCAATCAGCTTAAGCTGAAGGGCTGCGTCGTGGCGCCGCTGTGCAAGACCCAGGTCTGGAACCGGGTGAAGTAGCAAGATGTAGCTGCTCCCCCTCTGGGGGAGCTGTCGCGGAGCGACTGAGGGGGCCATCTGGGCTTAGGCCGCGCTGACCCCCTCCGGCCCTCTGGGCCACCTCCCCCAGAGGGCTACCGGATTCACACATTTGGTTATGAGCCGAGGAGTTGGAGGGTTCGTTTGGCGGCTTGGATCTCAAGCCAGCCTTCGAGAATGACGATGGGTCCTGGTTTTCCGTAGTAGCCAGTCCATCCG
>Ga0209066_10005911_pt1 | contig 12671 bp, 11 predicted proteins | sample All_14_2_FD_187198 | JGI IMG/M metagenome (GOLD analysis project Ga0209066, IMG submission 187198) | Freshwater microbial communities in response to fracking from Pennsylvania, USA - Allegheny Zone_MetaG_DW_15 (SPAdes) (version 2) ...
TATCAAGGTCAGCATGATCAGGCGGAACCTCCGAAAAACCGCTTCAGCAGCGGATTGAATCCAATGCGATAGGACAGCTCCGCCGGGTCGCTGACGGACCACAGCGCCAGATCGGCGCGCTTGCCCGGCTCCAGCGTGCCGGCCTCGGCCGACAGGCCCAGCGCCCTGGCGGCATTGCGGGTGGTGCCGGCCAGCGCTTCCTCGGCCGTCAGGCGGAACAGGGTGCAGCCCATATTCATCGCCAGCAGCAGCGAGGTCATGGGCGAGGTGCCGGGGTTGCAATCGGTCGACAGCGCCATCGGCACGCCGGCGGCGCGGAATTCCGCAATCGGCGGGAGCTTGGTTTCGCGCAGGGCATAGAAGGCGCCGGGCAGGATCACTGCCACGCTGCCCGCCGCTGCCATCGCCGCCACACCGGCCGGGTCGATATATTCCAGATGATCGGCCGACAGCGCGCCATAGGATGCGGCCAGCTTCGCCCCGCCCATATCGGACAGCTGTTCGGCATGCAGCTTGACCGGAATGCCCAGGGCTTTCGCCCTGTCGAACAGCCGCGCCATCTGGACCGTGTCGAAGGCGATGCTTTCGCAGAAGCCATCCACCGCATCGATCAGGCCTTCGTGATGGGCGGCATCCAGCCCGGCAATACAGATTTCATCGATATAGGCATCGGGCCTTCCGGCATAGTCCGCAGGCAATGCATGGGCGGCCAGCCAGCTGGTGCGGATCGTGACCGGCCTGACCTCTGCCAGCCTGCGCGCGGCGCGCAGCATCCGCAGTTCCGCCTCAATGCTCAGGCCGTAGCCGGATTTGACTTCCAGCGCAGTCACGCCTTCGGCCAGCAGTGCATCGACCCGCGGCAGGGCGGCCGCCACCAGCCCATCCACATCCAGCGCGCGGGTCGCCCGGACGGTGGACACGATACCGCCGCCCGCCGCCGCGATCTGCTGATAGCTGGCGCCTTCCAGCCGCATGGCGAATTCCCGCGCGCGGTCGCCGCCGAAGACGATATGGGTATGGCAATCGATCAGGCCCGGTGTCAGTAGCGCGCCTTTCGCATCTTCCACCGGCAAGCCCGCGAATTGCATGGGGATGTCCGTATCCGCCCCGATCCAGGCGATCCGGCCATCACGCACGGCAAGCGCGCCATCCCGCACCAGGCCATAGGCGGGGCCGCCGGGAACCATGGTGGCGATTTGGGCCTGTCGGATCAGATAGCCGGATGTCATGAATGTCTTCCTGTCCATCGAAAGCTGGCGTATTATGCCTAGACATATTATCGTTATGTCAAGCGCAGTGTGGTGAATTTGAAATTCGTATCGTTCCTCCGGTCGCGCCGTAGCGAACTTCGGATAAGGGACACCAGTTTAGGAGCGATTCCGCGATGCCCGTTCTTCTGCCGCAATCGGATTATCGTCGCATGCAATGGGCCAATGGCGGCGGGGAAACCTGGGAAGTCGCCCGCTTCCCACAACAGGGCCAGGCCATATCCGGCTTTGACTGGCGCATCAGCATAGCCACGATTTCCGAATCCGGCCCCTTTTCCAGCCTGCCTGGGATCGACCGGCTGTTCCTGCCCTTGCAGGGTGCGGGTGTGTGGCTGACGATTGGCGATGGCGAACCGATGCTGATGGCCAAGGGCGACGCGGCCATCGCCTTCCGGGGGGAAGAGGCCTGCACCTGCCGTCTGGTGGATGGCACGGTGCGCGACCTGAATGTGATGACCCGGCGCGGCCATTGCACCGCGAAACTGGTGCGTCATCACGATGCCGGCCTGTTGGCCCTGCCTGCGGGGGCGGAGGTCATCCTGCTGCTGGCGCTGGACGCCACCCGCATCCAGACCGAACAGGCGGGCCATGACCTTGGCCCGCTGGACAGCCTGTTGATCGACAACCCCCAGCGCGACGCCCCCCTGCTGCGCAGCGACGGCAAGCTGATCGCGATCTCCATCTTCCGCGAAGACGAGGATGCCCTTCCATGACCGTTCTGCATTGCGCGCTCGCTTATATCGAGGACGGCTGGAGCCGCGATGTCCGGCTGCGGATCGGCACGGATGGGCGCATTGCCGCGCTGGCAACGGCTGTTGCCGCACAGCCGGGCGACACCGTCTTGACCGATCAGGCCCTGCTGCCGGCCATGCCCAATCTGCACAGCCACGCCTTCCAGCGCGCCATGGCGGGCATGACGGAAAGACGCGGACCATCGGCCGATAGTTTCTGGACCTGGCGGGAGCTGATGTATCGCTTCCTGGAGGTATTGACGCCAAAGGATATGGAGGCGATAGCCGCCTTGGCGCAGCTGGAAATGCTGGAGGCCGGATACGCCGCCGTGGCGGAATTCCACTACATCCACCATGGCAAGGGCGGCCAACCTTATGAGGACCGGGCGGAGCTGTCGGCCGCCATTTTCCGTGCGGCACGCCTCACGGGTATCGGCCTGACGCATCTTCCCGTGCTCTACAGCCATGGCGGCGCGGGCGCGCAGCCGCTGGGTCCCGGACAGACGCGATTTGGTCATGACCTGGAAGGATTTCTGCGCCTTCAGGACCGCCTGGCTGTGCTGCTGCGCGATCAGCCCGCCGATTGGCGGCTGGGGGCAGCCCCCCATTCCCTGCGCGCCACCACGCCGGACCAGTTGAAAGCGCTGAAAGCCGCCCTGCCCGACCGGCCTTTGCATATCCATGTCGCCGAACAGATGAAGGAGGTGGAGGATGTGCAGGCTTGGCTGGGCGCACGCCCCGTCGAGTTCCTGCTGCAGGAGATCGGTCTGGATGCAAGCTGGTGTCTGGTGCATGCCACCCAGGTCACGGCCGAAGAAACGCGCGCCATGGCGGCAAGCGGTGCAGTCGCAGGCCTCTGCCCCATCACCGAAGCCAATCTGGGCGATGGCATCTTCCCCGGCCCGGCCTATCGCGCGGCGGGCGGTCGCTATGGCATCGGCACCGATTCCAATGTGAACATCGCAGTGGCGGAAGAGCTGCGCGTGCTGGAATATGGCCAGCGCCTGCGCGACAGGGCCCGGTCCGTACTGGCCGATGCCGGGGCTTCCACCGGCGAAACGCTGTACCGGGAATCGCTTGCGGGCGGCGCCCAGGCGCTGGGACGCGACTGTGGCGCCATCGCCCCGGGAAAGCTGGCCGATCTGGTGACGCTGGATTTGGCCCATCCGGCGCTTGTCGGTCTGGCCGCCGATCAGATTCTGGACGGCTGGATCTTCGCTGGCGGTAACAATGTCATCCGCCATGTCTGGTCGGCCGGGCGCGCGGTCGTGCAGGACGGAAAACATCTGGCACGCGACCGTATCCTGTCGGAATATCGCCGCTGCCGCGCAAGGCTGGCGGCCCTGCTGTAAGATATTGGGGGAGCGTCCATTTCTTGCCGATATACCGTGACATCCAGGCCGAGCTTCTGCGGCGCATCTCCACCGGTATCTGGCCTACCGGCACGACCATCCCGCATGAAACCGCGCTGGCGGCGGAATTCGACTGCACCCGCACCACCATCGGGCGGGCGCTGCGGGAACTGGCCTCCGCCGGGCTGATCGAACGCAAGCGCAAGGCTGGCACCAAGGTCATCGCGCGCAGCGGACGCGACGCCATCGTCACCATCTCGCCCGTGCGCGAGGAGGTTCGCGCGGCAGGGCAGGATTATGGCTATGCCCTGGTGGCCCGCGACCAGGGCAAGGCACCCGAAGCCGTCCGCGCCGCCATGGGGCTTTCCGCACGCGACACGGTGCTGCATGTACAATGCCTGCATTTCGCCGACGGCCAACCCCATCAGTTCGAGGATCGCTGGATCAATCTGGCGACCGTGCCCGCCGCCAAGGGGCAGAGTTTCGAGGAGATCAGCCCGAATGAATGGCTGATCCGCGAAGTACCGTACAGCCGGGCGCGCCATGTCTTCCGCGCCGCCCGCCCGGCCGAGCAGGAACGCAACACGCTGCGCCTGGCCCCGGATGAATGGGTTTTCGTGGTGGAACGCGTAACCTGGCTGGAAGCCTCGGCGATCACCTATGCCAGGCTGTTGCACCCGGCCGACCGGTTCCAGTTGATCACGCGCGACCCCGAAGCGATGCGCCAGAGCCCTCCCCCGTCCGCTGAATAATACTATAGGGAATCGATCAGACCGACCCTGCCCGGCAGAATTCCAGAAACCGGGCGGACGATAGCGGCCGGCTGTAGACATAGCCCTGGACGCGGTTACAGCCGATCTCGCGCACGGCCTTCACCTCCTCCTCGCATTCCAGCCCTTCCACCACGGTCTTCATGCCGAGCGGCCCGGCCATATTGGCGATCGCGGCCAGCATGCGCGCCTTCTGCGGCTGAAGATGGACATCCTGCGCCAGGCTGCGGTCGATCTTGAGAATATCGAGCGGCAAGGCGCTGAGATTGCCGAAGGAGCTGTAGCCCGTGCCGAAATCATCGATGGCAAGGCAGACATTCTGATTGCGCAGGGCATTGGCCAGCGCGAAAGTCTCGCGCACATCCTGCTGCATCATGCCGGTTTCCGTGATTTCCAGCGTCAATCGGTCGAAGGGCAGCAGGTTCTCCTGCTGGATCGTGTTGGCAAGCCGGGTCAGCGTGCGCTGGTTGAAGTCACCGGGGGCGATATTGATGGCGATGCGCATATCCGGCAGCGATGGCGGATCAACCTCGCGCGCCATGCGTCGCAGCATCACAATCGTCGCATCGATCAGGATTTCCTGCCGTTCGGCCAGGGGCACGAAGCGACTTGGCGGGATTTCGCCCAGCACCGGGTGCAGCCAGCGCGCCAGGGCTTCCGCCGAAACGATCCGGCCGTTCTCCAGATCAATGATGGGTTGCAGGTCAAAGCGGAACTGACGCCCGGCTATGCCCTCGGCCAGCTCGGCCGCGAGCATGCTCTGTTCGCGCATCTCCTCCACCCGCCCGGCCTCCGCGCGCTGCACCACATGCTCGCGGGAACGCAGGGCCGAGGACAGGGCGAGCGAGCAGCTATGCAGCAAATCCTCGATATTCCCGTCATCCTCCGGAAAAACCGCGATACCGGCGCGCCCCATCAGACGTTGCAACAGGCCCGCCGCTTCGAAGGGCGCATCGAAGGTCTCCGCCAGGATGCGCGCGGCGCGGACATGCTCGTCGAACTCGTCACAGCGTCCCAGAATGGCGAAGACCGTCCCGCTGATCCGGAAGACCGGTTGCGGAAAGCAGGCATGGACGAGCCTGCGTTCCACATCATCGAACAGGCTTTCCGTCACCAACTGCCCCAGCCCTTCGCGCACGCGGTCCAGGTCACGGACACCTACCAGCATCATGAAACCGCGGCCGCCTTCGCGCAGAGCCCCCATCAGGGTAGCGAGCAGGTCCTGCTCGAACTGACGGCGGCCCTGGCTGCCTTCGATCAGGCGTGCGACACCGTATAGCGTCCGGTTGCAGACCGGCCCGCGCATCAGCTCCAGCCGGCGGGCGGTGCCATCCTGCAATGGAAACACGCCCCGCGCGCCATCCTGCATCCAGGCCCAGTCGGTCATCCGGCCGGGATTGCTGTCGAAAGCCAGCCTGAGGGCTTCCGCCCCAGCCAGGCCGTCGGGATGATCGATTTCGTCTTCCAGGATAACGCGCAGTTCGCGATCCGCCAGGGACCAGCCCGTCAGGCCGGCGCGCTGTGCCATGCGAATCCAGTCTTCGGGCTTGCACATTGGGACCGACCCTCCTCGACGCCTGGCAGACCGCCACGCGCAAATTGCAGTCCCGATCCCCCAGGCGCAGGCCGGATAAGCTTTCCGGCCTGATCACCCATCTTGCTAGGTAAAAAGCTAATACTCGGTTTACAAGACCCGCCAATTTGCCCTTGAGAACGCTTTTCAGTGCTCTTCCCGCCCGTCGGCGACGGGCCGCCCAAGATGGTTCGCGAAGCAGATGGCCACGGCCAGCAGGGACAGCCCGCCCCCGAGCAGACAGACGCCGAACCAGCCATAGGCGCCCCAGGCCAGGCTTGCCGCTGCCGAACCGCCGGCACCGCCCAGGAACATGCCGGTCATGAAGATCGTGTTCAACCGGCTGCGGGCGGAATGATCCAGCGCATAGATGATATGCTGATTGGAAACCAGCACGCCCTGGATGCCGATATCCAGCAGGATGACGCCGAGCGCGAGCCCCAGGATCGCGTTCCATAGACCAAAGACCAACCAGGCAGCCAGGGTCAGCCCGATACCCAGCCAGATGGCGGGCTCCGGCCCCCGGCGGTCGCCGATCCAGCCGACCAGCGGTGCCGCCAATACGCCGGCAACGCCCAGAATGCCGAACAGCCCGGCGATATCAGCACCCAAGCCGAAGCGCGGTTCCTGCAGATGGAAAGCCAGGATCGTCCAGAAGGCGGTGAAGGTGCCGAACAATACGGCCTGCAGAATGGTCGCGCGGCGCAGGGCCGGTTCGCGCCGCCACAGATCGACCAGGGAGCGCATCACGGCGCCGTAACGCATCACGGCCGAAGGCGCATGCTGCGGCAGCACGCCATACATCACCGCCGCTCCACCCAGGCACAGGGGCACGGCCAGCCAGAACATCTCCCGCCAGCCAAAATGGGCGGAAACGAAGCCCGACAACACCCGGCTGAGCAGGATGCCCGTCAGCAGACCCGCCATCACCGTTCCCAGCGCCCTGCCACGCTTATGCGGCTGCACCAACAAGGTAGCAAAGGGGACGATCTGCTGCGCAACGGAAGCACCCAGTCCCAGCAGGAAGGATGCGGCCAGCAGCGTCCAGCCATTTGGCGCCAGCCCCGCCAGTGCCGAAAGCAGCCCCAGCCCGGCCAGTTGCCCGATGATCAACCTGCGCCGGGACAGGATATCGCCCAGCGGCAGAACAAGCAGCAGGCCAAGCGCATAGCCAAGCTGGGTGGCGGTGGGGATCAACCCGATCAAGCCCGGCGCCCCCAGCTCCGCCTCGATCACGCCCAGCATGGGCTGATTGTAGTAGATGTTCGCAACTGCAACACCAGCCGCCGCGGCCATCACCAGCAACCCGAACTGACCGATCTTCGGCACGCCGTCATGCTCCTGACCGGTGTGATTGGCAGACATGTCAACAACCCTTTGCTGTATCCGAGAAGGGGCGCACCATAGCTTCACATCAAATTCTGTAGTAGTTACGCAATATGATCATCCTGAATAACGGAATTCGTTATAATGGACACGCGCGATGTGCAGGTTTTTGTAGCGGCCGCCCTGGCTGGCAGCCTGTCGGAAGCTGCCCGGCGGCTGAACCTGACCCCGATGGCGGCAAGCCGCCGACTGGCTGCCCTGGAGGCCGGGCTGGAGCGCAGATTGATGCACCGCACAACCCGTTCCCTGTCCCTGACGCCGGAGGGTGAAAGCTTCCTGCCCTTCGCCCGCGCGATCCTGGAGAGCGAGGGTGAAGGCCTTGCCCGCCTGCGTGCGGAAGAAAGGGGGGCGGCCGGCCTGTTGCGCGTCTCGGTCCCCGTCGCCTTCGGGCTGAAGATCGTAGCACCCTTCATTCCCGATCTGATGCGCGATAATCCGGAACTGCGCATCTCGCTCGACATGACCGACGAATTGCCGGATCTGGTCTCGGAAGGGATCGATCTGGCCATCCGCGTCGCCCGGTTGCGCGATAGCGGTCTGATCGCCCGCAAGCTGGCGGATAATCCGCGCTATCTGCTGGCTGCGCCATCCTATCTGGCAACCCGTCCTGCCCCGCGCCGGCTGGAGGAGCTGACCACGCATGACACGCTGTCCATGCAGGGCGTGACGCATTGGTTCTTTCAGACCGATACCGGCGAGCGGGCGATCCGGATCGACTCCCGCTTCCGCGCCACCAGTATAGAAGCCTGCCACGCCGCCTGTCTGGCCGGGGCGGGAATGACCATTCTGTCGGACTGGAATGTCCGCGACGATCTGGAAACCGGCCGGCTGGTGCGGATTGATCTTGCGGACGGCGTGCCGGAATTGCTGGCTATCTGGGCGATCTATCCCACCAGACAGATGCTGCTGCCAAAGGTCCGGGTCTTCATCGATGCCGTTACGCGGGCCTTGCCGGTGACAGCCGAGACATGAGTCTGGCGCGCGCGGCCAGAAGCGGCAGTGTAATGATCAAACAATACGCACCCAGCCCCGCAAGCTGCCAGGGAAAGCCCAGCCCAAGATCGATCAGCGCGCCCGACAGGCCGGGTCCAAGTGCGGATGCCAGCACCATCATGGCAACGATGGCGCCCCGGATCGCACCCAGATGGCGCGTGCCATACACTTCCGGCCAAAGGGCGCCGAACAGCGCCAGCGAAAACCCGTCCGACACGCCATACAGCGCCATGAAGCCATAAGCGGACCACGGCGCATCGACCAGGGACAGCAGCACGAGGCCCAATCCGAACGGGATCAGATAGAAAGGCAGCAAGGCCCGGGCGGACAGCCGATCCACCAAATGTCCGGCCAGCAGCAGATTGGCGACCGTCACCATCGCATAGACCGGAAAGGCTGCGGCAAACACCTCCGGCCCCCAGCCACGCAGTTCCGACAGATGCACCTGGTGGAAGAAGACGGTGTTGCTGATGAAAGCAGGCGGCAGCATGCCCAACAGCAGCACATAGAAGATCGGGTCGCGCAGCACCTGGCTTCGTGTCCAGTCACGAACCGCCTGCGGCTGTGTGCCGGCCGCCATGCCATGCTGCGGATCGCGCTCCACCCGCGTCAGGGTCCAGGCCAGGGGCAGGACGACCAGCAGCAGCACCGCCGCCGCCAGCAGCCAGATATCGCGCCAGCCAGACCAGACCGCCAGCGCCACGAAAGCCAGCGGCAACACGGCCTGCGCCATGTTCAGCCCGAGTGCGGAGATCGAAATGGCCCGCCCCCGCCCGGAGGCGAACCAGCGCCCCAGCGCCGTATAGGCGATATGCACCAGCATGCCCTGGCCAGCGAAGCGCAGCAGGAACAAGGCGGGCAGGAAAAACCACAGGCTCTGCGCCAAACCCAGCCCCAGCGCGCCCAGCGCCAGCAAAGGCAGGGTGAACAGCAGGACATGGCGGACCGGCCTGCGGTCCACCACCGGCCCGACCCAGGCCAGGCAGAGCGCGGCCAACAATGTGACCGCCATATAGAGGCCACCGAAGGCGCCATGCGTCAGCCCGAAGGCCGCCCGGATTTCCCCACCCGACAGGGCGATGAAAAAGGTTTGTCCAAAGGCGGACGCAAACAGCAGCAGAAATCCGCCCGACAGCCAGCGGATATTCGCTTTCAGGAAAAAGAGCATGGGGAAAACCGTGACCGATCAGGGGTTGCGAGGACAGTCAACACCACTGCCCTGGACGCGGCAATGATAGAAATCGCGCAGCGGTCTATTCCAACCCGGCAAAGGCCGGGGCATGATCAATCCGTCCATCCTGCCGGGGAAGCCCTTCGGGCTGCAAGGCGAGCGCCATCAGATAGGGTCCGGCATAGGGTGATTGAAACCCGCTGGCCAGTTCGGCGGAAAAGCCGAAGCGGGTGTAATAGGCCGGGTCGCCCAGCACGAAGACTGCCTGCCAGCCCATCCCGCGGGCCTCCGCCAGCGCCTTGCGAATCATCGCCGCCGCTACGCCCTTACGCCGATGGCTTTCGGCAACCGCCAGCGGCGCCAGGGCCAGGGCACGGAACGGCGCATGCAGGCGCGACAGCAGCACATGGGCGATGGGCCGGTCGCCATCACTGGCAAGCAGGGAGATCACCCCATCGCCATCCGCCCGCAGCCGATCCACCAGTTGGGACTCGGCCGGCGTCGGGAAACAGGCGCGATGCAGCGCGCGCAGGGTATGATGGTCGCAGGGAGCTTCCGGCCGGATCAACATCACGGCAGAATGCCGCCAAACCCGTCTGCAAGAAAGCCTGCCATGCGACTGTTCCTGCCTGCCGCGTTGTTGCTTGCGCCCCTGGTGTTTGCCCCGGCCCATTCGGCTGCGGCCCGGGACCCCCCCCAGGGCCTGACCATTGCCTGCGGGATCGGGCAACAGCACTGGTCGGCCACCCAGCCGCCGGTCAACCTGTCCCATATCTTCTGTGGGGAGTTGAACCGCCGGGACAAGGCGGTCGGGCTGCATGCCAGACCGGGCGGCGCCCTGCCCGCCACGGCGCAGGACTTCACCCTGGTGAAGGCGCCGGATGCCGACGGGGTCTATGAAGCGCGCTTCCGCATCGGCGAAGGTCGGCGCTGGCGGGAAAAGCAGCGCTCCAGCTTCTTTCCCGATCATTGCGAACCTGCGGATATCCTGGCCTCCATCCTGTTCGCCGAAGCCCAATCGCCGACGCGGCCCAAATTCCGTGGCGCGTCGGGGCCGGAACCAAGGCAGGACGGCTATTGCTACGGCCTGACCGGTCGGCCGCTGACGCTGGAGGGCTGGCTGCTGCCCGATGGGCCGAAACGCATCAACACCGCCTGGCCGGTGCGGGGGGAATAGGGTGCCCTCTGGTGATCTGAAACCGGTAGCCATCCCGCCCATGGAGCATGCACACAAATCATGCTCCGCAAGCCGGGATCTCATAGCCGCCGGGCTGAAGGTCCCGGATCCTCGCCTCAAGGCTCGGTCCGGGATGACAGCGTTTCTCTCCAGTATCCCGGGCTCGCCTGGTCCCCGTCCCGCTCAGATATCGATATCCTGCACGCGGTCGGCGTTTTCCTGGATAAAGGCGAAGCGCAGCTCCGGCTTCTTGCCCATCAATGTGTCAACCATCTTAGCCGTTTCCCGCAGGCTCGACAAATTCTCCTCCGACGAGCGGTCGGGCAGCAGCACCCGGATCAGGCTGCGCTTGCCCGGGTCCATGGTGGTATCCTTCAGCTGGGCCGGCGGCATCTCGCCCAGGCCTTTGAACCGGCTGACATCCACCTTCGCATTGGATTTGAAATGCGACTTCATCAGCCGGTCCTTGTCGGCATCATCACGGGCATAGATCGACTTGCCGCCCTGGGTCAGGCGATAGAGCGGCGGCATGGCCAGGAACAGCCGCCCCGCCTCGATCATGCCCGGCATTTCGCGATAGAAGAAGGTCATCAGCAGGGTTGCGATATGCGCGCCGTCGACATCGGCATCGGTCATGATGATGACGCGCTCATAGCGCAGCTTGTCCAGCTTGAAATCCTGGCGCGTGCCGCAGCCCAGCGCCTGGGTCAGATCCTTCAATTCCTGATTGGCGTTGAGCTTGTCGAGCGAGGCCGAGGCCACGTTCAGAATCTTGCCGCGCAGGGGCAGTATCGCCTGGGTCTTGCGGTTGCGCGCCTGCTTGGCCGAGCCACCGGCCGAATCACCTTCGACCAGGAAAATCTCGGTCCCATCCGCGCTGGATTCACTGCAATCGGCCAGCTTGCCGGGCAGGCGGATCTTGCGCGTCGGGCTTTTGCGCGCCATCTCCTTCTGCGCCTTGCGGCGGTTGCGCTCCTCGACCTTTTCCAGCACCCAGTCCAGCAGCTCATTGGCCGTCTGCGGGTCTTCCGCCAGCCAATGATCGAAGCGGTCTTTCAGCGGGCCTTCAATCAGCCTGGCCGCGCTGGGCGAGGCCAGCTTGTCCTTGGTCTGGCCCTGGAATTGCGGATCCGCGATGAAGATGGACAGGAGCGAGGCCGCCTCCCCCATCACGTCATCCGCCGTGATCTGGGCGGTCTTCTTGTTGCCGACCAGCTCGCCATAGGCGCGCAGCGATTTGGCGATGGCCGCGCGCAACGCACCTTCATGCGTGCCGCCCTGCGGCGTCGGTACCGTGTTGCAATAGCTTTGCGAGAACCCGTCGATATCGATCGGCCAGGCAACCGCCCATTCGGCCGACCCCACCCCGGACGGGTCCTTGATCTCTCCCGCGAAGGGGCGCGGCGTGACCATCCGGCTCTTGCCCAACGCCTCGGTCAGATAGTCGCGCAGGCCGCCCGGGAAATGCAGATCGACGGAGGTTGGCGTATCCTCCCCCTGCTCCAGCAGGTCGGCGGCACAACGCCAGCGGATTTCCACGCCCTTGAACAGATAGGCCTTGGAGCGGACCATCCGGAACAGGATGGACGGCTTGAACTGCAGATTCGCCCCGAAAATCTGCGGATCAGGCCGGAAGGACACGCTGGTGCCGCGCCGGTTGCTGATCGCCCCCAGATTCTGCAGCGGTCCCGTCGGCAGGCCGCGCGAATATTCCTGGGCATACAGCGTGCGATCACGCGCCACTTCCACCCGCAGATGTTCCGACAGCGCGTTGACGACCGAGATACCGACGCCGTGCAGGCCGCCGGAGGTCTCATAGACCTTGCCGGAGAACTTGCCGCCGGAATGCAGCGTGGTCAGAATCACTTCCAGCGCGGATTTCGGCTTGTATTTCGGATGCGGGTCGACCGGGATGCCGCGCCCATTGTCGCGGATCGTCACCAGATTATCGGCGGCAAGCTCCACCTCGATCCGGCTGGCATGGCCCGCCACCGCCTCATCCATGGAATTGTCCAGGATCTCGGCGACCAGATGGTGCAGCGCACGCTCATCCGTGCCACCGATATACATGCCCGGACGATGCCGGACGGGCTCAAGCCCTTCCAGCACCTCAATCTGGGCGGCGGAATAATCATCATCCGCCTTAACGGCGGCACTTTGAAAAAGATCTGACATGGGCCGATACTAGCAATCGGAGGCGGCGCTTGCCAAGCAGATCGGGTAGGCTTTGCACCAATATCCTACACAATG
>Ga0209066_10005913_pt1 | contig 12670 bp, 9 predicted proteins | sample All_14_2_FD_187198 | JGI IMG/M metagenome (GOLD analysis project Ga0209066, IMG submission 187198) | Freshwater microbial communities in response to fracking from Pennsylvania, USA - Allegheny Zone_MetaG_DW_15 (SPAdes) (version 2) ...
AGCTAATAGATAATTTATCCTCCTGTCAATCTGATAATTAAAATTTATTTTAATTTGTGCTGAAATAGATTTCAGGAGTAATTATCTTTGATAATTAATTCGCTGCTTGTATGGTGTATTCAATATCAGAATTGATCAGTTATTTCGGAGGAATATTTGGCATAGTGCTCTCGTTGGTTTTGCTCACCAAAGCAAAAGGATCGGCTTCTGTTCGTATAAGCTTTGCATCTTACCTGGTCACAGGATCCCTGATGATAATCCTAGGTGCCATGATTTACTCGGGCAAAATATTATACTTTCCTCATCTGATCAGGGTTGACAGCCCCGTACATTACCTGTTTCCACCGATAGGATTTTTCTTTGTTTATTCCGTTTTCAAACCAGGTTTTAAATTCAGATGGGTCCATGCCCTGAATTTCCTGCCTTTCCTGTTCAACCTGGTTGAGTTTACTCCTTTTTACCTACAGGATGCAACATTCAAGATCGAATACTATAACACGTATGTTTCCACACACGGTTCAGTAGTTATGCCCTGGCATTTATTATTCAAAACGTTGAACGCGATGGTTTATTTTGGGTTGCAGGTTTATGCATTCTTCAAATACAGACCTAAAGACACTAATGACTCCGGCATCCCTTCGTCAACAATAATCTGGTTCTGGATTTTCCTGGCAGGCCAGGCTATTATGATTTGTGGATTGATTGCCAACCAGTTGACAGGTCTGCATCTTGCCATTGATCCTTACCGGTTTTCGATAGCTATGGTTACATTTTTTATTTACGATATTGCATTGGCTCTATTATTTTTTCCTGATATGCTATATGGTAACCAGGTTTCACCCGTTGAACTTCCCCTGGTAAAAGAGAAATATATATGGTCGAAACTTACTGAAGATGACAAATCAGGTATTATGGATAAGCTGACCATGTATATGAAAAATAAAGTAAAACCCTATTTGAATCCAAAAATTTCACTGCAGGAAGTATCGGCAGTACTTGATGTTAATCCCAACCACCTGTCGCAGGCGATAAATGAAAAAACCGGACTGAATTTTAAGGATTATATAAATTCGTTCAGAGTAGAAGAAGCGAAATTACTTCTATCGTCGCCGGAGTTTCAGAAACTCACCATCGAAGCCATTGCTGAGAAAGCTGGATTTTATTCGAAATCGCCTTTTTACTCCGCATTTAAAAAGCATACGGGAATGACGCCTAAGGAATTTACGGCTATGCAAGAGTAGCAAAGTTAATTTACCAGATGGAAGCATAATGCTTAATGTGTATAACTAAGCCTCTTCATTATAATTTTATTCTCTTCCGTTTTGTTTAATTTTGGGCACTTAACCTCACAGCCGAAATATGAAACTCTGCATAGCCGAAAAGCCTTCTGTAGCAAAAGAAATTGCACGAATACTTCAGGCCGGAAATCGCAGGGACGGCTACTTCGAAGGCAACGGCTACCTTATTACATGGACTTTCGGCCACCTCTGCACACTTAAAAACCCCGAAGATTATACTCCCTACTGGAAACAGTGGCAATTGAGTATGTTACCGATGATTCCCCCGCGGTTTGGCATCAAACTCATTGAGAATAAAGGGGTAGAAAAGCAGTTCAATACCATCAAAGCTCTGGTGGCTGATTGCAGCGAGGTGATTAATTGTGGTGATGCCGGCATTGAAGGCGAGCTTATCCAGCGATGGGTGCTAACCAAAGCCGAATGCAAAAAACCAATCAGGCGCCTGTGGATTTCCTCCATGACCGACCAGGCCATAACTGAAGGATTTGAGAAGCTGAGGGACGGAAAAGAATTCGACAGGCTTTATGCCGCTGGCAACGCCCGTGCCATCAGCGACTGGTTGCTGGGAATGAATGCCAGCCGGCTATACACCCTCAAATATGCCAACGGCAAAGGAGTGCTTTCCATCGGCAGGGTTCAAACACCCACCTTAGCTCTAATCGTTCGCCGATACCTCGAAATTCAGAATTTTGTTCCAAAAACTTACTGGGAAATAAAAACTAATTACCGCGAGGTTATTTTTACCTCCGCCAAAGGCCACTTCGATACGGTTGAAGATGCTGCAAAAATAATTGAGGAAATCAGAAATAACCTGTTCGAAATAGTTTCGTTCGAACAGAAGAAAGGGAATGAAGCCCCTCCCCGACTGTTCGATCTCACATCCCTGCAGGTGGAATGCAACAAGAAATTCAGCTTTACCGCCGGCGATACATTAACTTATATACAAAGCCTTTACGAAAAAAAGATGGTTACCTACCCGCGTGTGGACACTACTTTTCTGCCCACCGACATGTATCCCAAAATTGAAGGAATTCTAAAGGAAATGGAGCCTTATGCCAACTTTACTGCGCCACTTCTTGAGAAACCCATCCGCAAGAGTAAAAAGATTTTTGACGACGCAAAAATTACCGATCACCATGCCATAATACCAACAGGTGTAAGACCTTCAGGACTGCAGCTTGAGGAAAAGCGGGTTTACGATCTTATCGCCCGCAGGTTTATAGCGGCTTTTTACCCCGATTGTATTGTATCGAATACTACTGTAACAGGACTTGTGAGCAGCCACGAATTTAAAGCTACCGGAAAAGTCATACTCGAAGATGGATGGAGGGTACTTTTCCCTAAAAAGGAATCAGACAAAGATCCGGACAACGAAGCCCTTCAGGAACAGGTGATGCCCGTTTTTGTTAAAGGAGAGCAAGGGCCACATACGCCCGACCTGCTCGAAAAGCAAACTCAGCCACCCAAAATGCATACCGAAGCCACGCTTCTGCGTGCCATGGAAACAGCCGGTAAACAGATGGAAGATGAAGAGCTTCGGGAGTTAATGAAAGAAAACGGAATCGGTCGTCCATCAACCCGCGCCAACATAATTGAAACTCTTTTTAAAAGGAATTATGTTGTTCGTGAAAAGAAAAACCTTGTACCTACGCAAACCGGTATTCAGCTTATTAACACGATACAGAACGAGCTGCTAAAATCAGCCGAACTAACCGGATTATGGGAACGCAAACTGCGCCTTATCGAAAAAGGCGAATACGATCCCAAAGACTTCCTTGATGAGATGAAAGTTATGGTATCGCAGCTGGTGGAAGAAGTTAAGCAGGAACAAAAGCAAATGATTGACATTGAGCCAGCAACTGATGAGAAACCACTTGCAAAACAGACTAAAGAAACTAAACAGGCGACAAAACAAACAGTACCTGTAAAAAAACCTGCCAATCCTCCTGATATAGCAACCCTAACCTGTCCGAAGTGCCGGAAAGGAACCATCATTAAAGGCCGAACCGCTTATGGTTGCAGTGATTATAAAAACGGTTGCAATTTCAAAGTACTGTTTGATCAGTATGGAAAATCACTTACCGAAAAGCAGCTTTATGATCTTATACAAAACGGCAAATCTGCCAATATCAAAGGATTGACTATAACAGGCCAGATAATGGATGCCGGATTAAAGTTTGATACTAATTTCAATGTGATAATCGAAATCTGAAAGATATAAATTTCCCGGCTTAAAACAGTTCAACCCAAATTATGCTGTGTCATAATTTGGGTTGAAATCTTAGCTGCAAAACTGCAAACCTATTTAGCCGAATAATAACAAACTTTAGGTGAAATAATTTTCTCTTCTTTTTTCAATGATTGTATCGCTTTGTCAACCACCGGTTTATCGATACCGGTGAGAGCAGCTATTTCGGCTGATTTTAAAGGTTTTGGTGATTCTTTAAGGGCATTAAATACGATTTCTTTAGTTTCCATGTGTTTTATTTGATTTTAGTTAGACTTACGATTGTTTTGCTTGTAACGAAGCCATTTTGTGCCCGATAAATCCCAAAATCAGCCACGGTATGATTGCATCGGCAAAATGGGCGAATATATCAGGGGCCTTGTACCAGATGAAATTAGTGTAAGGAGTGAAGAAAAATCCGATCATACCTACTGCTAAAGCAAGCAACAACCTGTTGGTTAATGTTGGATTTTTTTGTTGCAGGAATATCCAGAACAGCAAAAAGGATATTACAAAGCAAACCAGTAATCCCCTGATCATAGGCATGGCCATACTCATCGAATTTACTTCATGATAATTAACAACCGCCCAGGGCTTGCCATCCATTTTTTCCATCATTTTCTGTTGTTCATCCATAGTAAGCGAAGGATCGGGCTGACCCAGTAAGTACATTCCCTCTTTGATGCCCTGCTTTTGCATGAACTGTAATATACTATCCTGGGCCGGAGTATAGGCCGACGCAGATTTGTGGAAATTTGGCATTGCATACGACAAAAACTGCCATGCAAAAATAACTATGGCTCCAATTAAGGAAAAAAGTAGTTTGTGTTTCATGGTTGAAGGATTAAAGTTTAGTCAAAGTTACATAATTATATAACTACTTTCGGAAAAAGAATACAGAGTATTAATCAGTGATATTCAGTCTGTAAGGGAAAATACGTAAATGATACAATGGCTAATTAACTTGTATTATGTAAGTTAACCGGATTAGAAACGTTGAGTTAGATTTACATATACCCTGTCGTAATGCCTGTCTTGTTCAAAAGTGCCTTCATAGTTAAACGAACAACTCAATTTCTTAATAACCCGCCAGGTTAAATTTATCTCACCCATATTCTGGCCCAATGGATTTTCATTGCTGATAAACGTGTATTTAACATAACGGTAATTGAGTCCGCCATAAAGTTTACCGGGAATAAGGTCGCGTGTGAGCCCTAAACTGTAAATATTTCCTTTCATATAACCGGTTTCGAGGATTGTTGCCGATAAGGTTGCCGAAGCATTAATCCAGGGAACTGATGAATAAGTTACATACGAATAAAGATTTTTGGTTGGTCCGGGATCATTTTTGCTGAAACGGTAACCGGCATTAACACCCACAGTTATAAATTTTACAGGGCGATAATTAATCTGGAACATATACCCTTGTAGTGCGGACTCATCAAGCAACTGATCAATGATACTCTTATAGGTTTCGTAATAAATAATATTCTGTCGGGCGCTGTACGAAAGCGAAACCGAAAGTTGTTTCAGCAGTTTATAACGCAGGGATACATATACATTCGACAGATTCGGGGAATTATCCTGCGTAAGCGTATTATCCTGAACATTCATTTTTTTATTAAACAGATCAAATTCAACCGATCCGAAAAAATATAGTTTTGGCAACAATGAGTTGGTATGTTGCAGATAGGCAAAACGGCGATCGGTATTTCCATTATTTTTTTGCTCAACAAACGCTACTGACGATTGTGCGCTTCCGCCATTTTTACCGGCATAGTCATGCCCCAGATAACCACCGTATTGCAGCAATTTGCTGTTAAAACTATAATTCATATAATCGGGCCTGGTTCCGGCAAACAACCCTGCCGAAAATGCCTTTATTTTAGTTTCATACTGCAATCCGTCAATTGCACCTGCATTGGAAAGCCTGGGATTGATTTTTCGCCCGAACCAAAACTGGTTATTTTTATTGACAGCATAATTTAATGCCAGGCTGTATATTTTCAGCCCGTTGAAAATGTCGTTTTGTACTTCGTTCCACTCCCCTGCTTTATGTACAAATGAAATGTAGGTTTCAGCCGAAAGCTTCGAATTACTGATGTTCGTTGCATTCATCGAAAAAGTGTACCTCATCCGCTGCGAAAGATCGGTGACACTCGAAAAATTTGAATACGAAGAAACAGAAAACCTTCCGTTAACCCTTTGCTTTATTTCTTCGGGTGGTGTATTTTTTTGTGTTGGAATTGAATCGGTTTGTACTAACTCTTTTTTTACTCCGGGTGCAGGCACAGCATTCAAATTGGCTGCTGGAATGGTTTTAATAGGGAAAGCGCGTATGTTATCATTCACAGCCAGCTTTTTCGATGACAAAGGCGTGCATACACACGAAATGGAAGAAAGTTCTTTTACCAATAGCACTGGTAAAATTAATCCATCTGTAACAGTAAAAAGGGTGTCGCCGACCGAAATGTTTTCAGTGGAATTAAATTTCACGTACACATTTTGCGTGGTTATGTACGATACATTACCATCAATAGCCTGCCGGCTGTTTTGAGCTCTGAGCCCAAACCCAATTATTATCAGAGTAAGAAAAAGAATAAGAATTCTCATGACATTGCTATTGATTACGTCTGAAATTGTTGGGATTCATCTTTTTACCTTCCGAGCCATCAGGATGACACTCCAGACAGGCACTGCTTAAATACTGATAGCCGTTTACCCCATCGTGATCCCCATTGGTTGAATTCTGCGGATGGCAGGAAGTAGTGCAAGTAAAAAACGAAAAGTTGGATGAATTCTGATGGCAATCTGAACAAGCATCCCACTCCCCGTTATGCTTTCCTGAATAGATAGGAAAATACTGTCCATCATGATTAAAAGTAGCCGGTGTCCAGGCCGTTTGAGTATGACAGTCAGCACAAGTTGTTGGGAACTGAGCGGCAGAATGCGAGGGATTGTTTGTTTGGTTATAATCGGACGAATGGCAATCATTACAAAATTTTGGCAGTGTAGTATAGTTGCCGTTGTGACAAGCTGCACAGTCATTGGCAATAGGCAGGTGAGCTCCTAAAAGGTTTGAATGAGCGGGGTAAGTAGCCGGCTTCCAACCCGGATTGGTAGTATGGCAATCGGCACATTCAGTAGATATTCCTGCGGCTGTATGGTTAGGATTAGCCGTTTGATTGTAATTATTGGAATGGCAACTGGCACATACGTTGGATGTGCCCGCATAACCTGAAGTGTGACAATCGGAGCAAGCGGTTGTGGTGTGTGCTCCTGTGAGCGGGAAACCGGATTGGTTGTGATCAAAACTTCCTTCGCCGCTCCCGGTAGGATGGCAGGCAAAACATGCTGCACTGTTGTATTCATAACCGTTAACGCCGCTATGTTCCTCGTCAGTATCGGGTTTATTATGCTCGTGACATGTAATACATGTAAACTGCGCGTAATTAGCCGGATTCTGGTGGCAATCCGAACAATTGTTCCACTCTCCGTTATGTTTTCCCGAATATATCGGGAAATACTCGCCATCGTGATTGAAAGTAGCTGGCGTCCAGCCTGATTGTGTATGACAATCAGCACATGTTACAGGAAACTGAGCTGCTGTATGCGAGGGGTTATTAGTCTGGGTATAATCATTCGAATGGCAATCGTTGCACAATTTTGGTAACGTGGTATAACTACCTTTATGACAGGCAGCACAGTCATTGGCAATAGGTATATGTGCTCCTGCAAGATTCGAATGGGTTGGATAAGTAGCTGGTTTCCAACCCGGATTAGTAGTATGGCAGTCGGCACACTCAGTAGGTATTCCGGCTATATTATGATTAGGATTAACTGTTTGATTGTAATTATTGGTATGGCAACCCGCACAGGTATTTGGTGTTCCAGCATATCCTGATGTGTGACAATCTGCGCAGGAAGTAGTGGTATGTGCTCCTGTTAAAGGGAAACCGGATTTATTGTGATCAAAACTCCCTTCGCCGTTTCCGGTTGGATGGCAGGCAAAACATGCTGTACTGTTGTACGCATATCCGCTAACGCCTCCATGTTCATCGTCCATGTCGGTTTTATTATGTTCGTGACAGTCAGTACATGTAAACTGTGCGTAATTAGCCGGATTTTTATGACAATCGGAGCAACTCTCCCACTCGCCGCTGTGTTCGCCTGAATAGATAGGGAAAGAGCGTGAATCATGATCGCGGTATTCGGCAGGTTTCCAGCCGGGACTCAGCGAATGGCAATCCTTGCATTCTGTTGAAAAATTAAGCGAACTGTGATTAGGGTTTACGGTTGAATTGTAATCAGTCTGATGGCAGGTAACGCATTCAGCAGGTATCTTTGAGTAACTACCGGAAGTGTGACAGGTTTTACAGTCATTAATATCGTGTCCGCCTTCGAGCGGGAAAAAATTGTGGTTTATACCGGCACCATCCCAGGAAAAAGAATTGATATTATGACAGTCAGTGCAATTTGTCGAATAGTTACCCGCAATATGATCCGGCTCTTTGGCAGCAGTATAGTCTTGCTTGTGGCAATCATAACAATCCACTCCCAAAGGATCAAACCTCAGAAGCGAAGCTGTTGGTGTTGCCGGACTTGAAGTGGATAACAGGTTTTTATGGCAATCGCGGCAATCAGCAACAGTATGTGGACCTATAAGCGGGAAACGGCTCTGCTGATGTATCTGGGTAATGTTGGTTACTACCCACGAATTGGGTGTATGGCAGCGGGCGCATTCATTACCAACTGTCTGCTCGTGAATATCGGTATGGCACGAATTGCATTCCGGCTGTGCTTTCGCGAATTCAAGCGAAGTGTGGCATTCCTTGCATGCAACAACCTGGTGCTGTCCTTCCAACGGGAATTTTGTGGTTTTGTGATCGAAATCAATACCTTTCCAATCCACTTTCCAGCTATTGGTTTTATGACAGTCGGCACAACTTGTTTTAAAACTATCACCATGCGGTGATTTTTGGGCTACCAGGCTTAATGAAAGCGCCAATAACACTATTATAAATGACAGTCTTCGCATTTTAGCTTGTTTGTTTTGTAAAAAATGTAGGATACTCCCTTATCGCTTACCTGGTTGTGGCACTTGTTACATGCTACATTCACGTGTTTCCCGTCGAGCGGGAATTTAGTTTTGTTGTGATCGAATTTCGATGCAGGTTTAAAAGCATCCGAAGTGTGGCACCTTTTGCAATCGGTAGTGCCGTTAGTTTCGAACTGACTGTTATGCACATCTTTATGGCAGGTGGTACAAGTGGTGGCCAATCCGGCAAATTTCTGGCTTGCATGACCGGTCTTTTCTTTATTGAAATGACAGTCGCGGCAGGTTTGTTTTGCATGTGCGCCCTCAAGCTCAAATTGAGTTTTCCTGTGATCAAAATTTATGGTATTCCACCTGTTTAAATTATGACAGGTTTCGCAATCAGCACCCGGATAATATTTTTCGCTGACAAAATCCTTGTGAATATTCTCGTGACAATCGGCACATACTTTTCCGATTGCTTTGAACTTCCATTTCTCCTCTTTTTTATGACAGGCAAAACATGGAGTGGCAATGTGAGCGCCCTTTAGCGGAAATACACCGGCATTATGCTGTTCGATGGTATATGAAAATTCAGTAAATCCTTTCACCGTATGGCAGGTGGCACAATCGGGCGAAACACCGTTTTTTACAAATTGCTTTTCGTGGTAATCGGTATGGCAATCGGTACAGCGTTTAAAATTTAAGGGGGTTGTGAGTTTTACTTTATGGCAGCTTTTACAGGCAACATTCACATGCTTGCCTTCCAGTTTGAAATCAGCCTTGCTATGATCGAAATTCTTTACCCCGCCAACAACGGTAAACGATTCATTGTTATGGCATTCGGCACAGTTTTGTCCAAATTTATTGTTATGAACATCCTTATGACAGTTGGTACAATTGGTTGCCTTTACACCTTTAAACTCCTGAAATTTGATTCCGTTTTTAACCGAAGCTTTATGACACCCGGCACAGGGCACCTGCTGGTGTTTGCCAACAAGTTTAAATTTCGACCGGTTATGATCGAATTTCGAAGCAGGCTTAAATTTTTCATCGGTATGACAATCAGTACAATTGGTCGAAAGTGTTTTCTGATGATAATCGGCATGACAGCTTAAACATGAAGTACCCAATCCGAGATAGGTTAACTTCTTAGCTTTAATTTTCTTATCGGCGATAAACTCAGCTTTATGGCAGTCGGCACACTCTTTTTTTGCATGAGCCCCTGTTAATTTATATCCGGCGAGAATATGGTTAAATTTATCTTTATCAAACCGTATAATCTGAAACGTTAATCCATGATGATCGTTATGGCACGATGCACACTGTTTGCCTTTTACCTGTGCTGACGAGTGGTACCCTTTGTTTTGATCAACCCTCACTTTAATTTCGGTGTGGCAGGCCAGGCATTTTTCATTTGATACTTTATCGCCGAGTGTATGGCATTTTGTGCAGTTCGAGATTCCTTCGAGGTGAGAGTGAACTTTTGAAAGAGCGCCGGGCGAAATCTGAGCATACGATTGAAAGCTGATCAAAACAGCTGCAACAAATAAAATTATCCGGTTATGTGGTAGTATTTTCATTTACTGATGAGCTTCACATTAATTGTCGTGTTTCAGAATTGCTTCGCCGAATTTTTTAGTAATATGGATTCCTGCTTTTTGCAGAAATTCAATAGGGAGTTCGCCGCCAGCGAAAATATAAACCAGGTCGTTTTCGATATAAAGTTCTTCACCCTCATTATCGGTTGTAAGCACAACTGAATCCTTGTTGATGCAAACCGGATTGGTTTTAAACAGCACATTCACACTGCCTGAAGCGATTGCCGCTTTTATCTTTTCGCTGTTTTTGGGTTTCAACCTGTTAAATACTTCATTGCGGTACGATAGGCTCACTTTGTTATTATCGGCAAGTAGTAAAGCCGATTCAACTGCTGAATCACCACCGCCGATAACCATGATATTCTTCCCTTTAATATCTTCGGGTTCAAGAAGGCGGTATGCTACTTTTTCCTGCATTTCGCCTTCAATACCGAGTTTTCGCGGTGTTCCACGGCGACCAATGGCAAGCAATACTGTTTTTGCTGTAATATGCTCACCGGCAAGTAATCCGATATTAAAGTTACCGTTTTCAGCAGTGATGGAATCTACTTTTGAATTTTCCTGTATGGTTATTCCGTTTTTACTCAACACTGTATTCCACAATTCGAGTAATGCCGGTTTATTGGTTTCGAATAATTTTACTTTGCCGTGTAGTGGCAGATCCATAGGCGCTGTCATTACAATTTTCTGGCGGGGAAAAGTATAAACGGTTCCTCCCAGGGTATCCTGTTCGAGGGTAATGAAATTAAGATTGTGTTTTTTAGCAGCAAGGGAAGCTGAAATTCCGGCCGGACCGGCACCAACAATTACCAGGTCGTACGTTGCCTGATGTGCTTTACGCAGTGTTTTTGCCAGATTGTCAACGGCTTGTTTGCCTTGCTCAACGGCATTTTTTATCAGCCCCATGCCGCCAAGTTCGCCGGCAATATATATTCCGTTTACATTGGTTTCGAAATTCTGATTGATGTGCGGAAGTTCAACACCCCTTTTCTCGGTTCCAATACACAATGAAATTGCTTGTGTAGGACAAGCATGAAAACAAGCCCCATGACCGATGCACTTTGATGCGTTTATAGTAGTTGCTTTGCCATCCTTAATTCCAATAATATCCTTTTCGGGACAAGCAGCCACGCAAGCACCTGTTCGAATACAGCTGTTTTCGTCAATTACGGGGTGAAGTGAAACCGGCTCATATAAACCATCTTCCTTAGCCGTAGCTATTTTAGCCTCAACCTTTTTCGAGTCGCGTTTCTGCTTTCGCAGATAAATAAATACAATAAGCAGGCAAAAAAGGATTACCAGCGAATAAATAACTACTTCTTCCAACAATTTCTCATCCATGCTAAAAAATCCATTTGTACCCGAAAACAATCGTAACTGCAACGTGAATAACCATAATAACAAGCATTACCAATGCAAATGGCAAATGTGCCACATGCCAGTATTTGAAAAGATTCTGCATTAGCTGCAGTCGTTCGATCCTTCTGTTAAGCGAAATTTCGTTCTTTACAAGGTCGAGTATGGCTGAACGTTGCGACTTTGGCAACTTATTGTTCTTCAGCACAGTTTTTACTTTTCTGAGCGATCGGCGATCGTCAGTAATTCTTTTTATAAAACGTACAATTGAATTGCTTTGCGAAAACTCTGTTTTAGCTTTTATCGAGTCAGCGATCACATTGCGGCTAGCCTCGTCTAATCCGAGAGAATCATTTAATTTCTGACTGATATCACCTTTCATATTTCGCACTTCACTCAGGCTTAACTCTCTTCCTTCGATGGTTCGGGGTATCTGTATGTAGATGAATCTACCAATAATACCGCTCAGAAACACGGCAACCATACTCCAGAAACTGATTGCTACAATACCTCCGAATTTAAAAGCGGTATGAAAAAGTACGAGGATAGGACCAAGAGTACACAGAAAAATATGAAATTCGAGCCAGTGCTTTAATATGCCAACCCTCGAAAACAGCCTGTATCGTTTCCTGATCATATACAGTGAAACACCAAGAATCATGAATAATGATCCCAAAATTCCCATACCGTGACCTAACAGGCCACTCGGTTTAAGGGTAGTATGATCGGGATGGAAAAAGCGTTCTTCCAGGCTTACGTTATAGTATTGGAACCCTTTGTTTATAATTGCCAATAAAACAATTAATACTATTACTGATAAAATGGCAATGTAGATCCTGTGGGCAGTTTTATTCATGATAATCCGGTTCATAATCCAGTTTTAAAAACTGAATTTTTAGTAATACAAGAGATCAAAAATAATGCAATTAAGGCCAATACCCCTGATCTTCTCTTATTTATAATCCTTCTAAATTTTGTTTTTCAGTGAAAGTGCTGCATCTAACGTAAACCAATTGGCCGCGTAATGCTTTTCGGAAGATGGCCGAATTGTGGCCAATCAGTAGATTATCTTATTCTCTTTCAGCTTGTTATGATAATCAAAAAATCAGAAACAAAGTCAGATATTTAATAACGGAGATATGAATTGAAATAT
>Ga0209066_10005914_pt1 | contig 12669 bp, 15 predicted proteins | sample All_14_2_FD_187198 | JGI IMG/M metagenome (GOLD analysis project Ga0209066, IMG submission 187198) | Freshwater microbial communities in response to fracking from Pennsylvania, USA - Allegheny Zone_MetaG_DW_15 (SPAdes) (version 2) ...
GTCTTGAAGATCGTGGTCATCATGGTGCGAGAAACCCCAGGCGATAGACGCCTATGAAATTGGGATTGCGGGCGTCGGGAATCCAACGCGTGTCTTTCCATTGCATCAACTGGCCCAAGGCGACCAGGCGCATGCCGTTGTCTCCGGCGCGTGCGGTGCCGGTGTGATAAGCGATATCGCGACCGGTCCAGATCATCAGGTGCTGTGCATCACCCTGATCGAAGAACAGCAGATCGCCCGGCTCGGCCTGCTGCAGATCGCGACCGATCAGCTCGCTGTTGTGCTGCACCAGCTTGATCGCATCGACATACGGACCACGCTGGCCATTGCCTTGGTCCCATTGCTGCGCAAGCTGGCGCTGCGCCGCGCTGAGTTCGAGCTCCGGCGGCAGCCAGGCGTTCGACATGCCCATGCTGCGCAGCCACCGCGCGTCGTGCGGCTTGAGCGACTCGTTGGCGGCAAAGCGCACCAGCCCGGCGCAATCCTGCTGATACCAGCGTGGACTGGGACCTTGGCGGATCTGCTCCTGCACGATGCGCACAAACCATTGCCGGAAGCCCCGCGTCTGCGCCGCATCCAGACCAGGCGACGCTGCGGCTGACGGCGTGCTCGCGGTCTGCGCGACGGGCAAGCTGATCGCCGATCCCAGCCCCAGCAGACCCACCGCCAGACAATGGCGAAGCATCGGACTTACCACTGCGTCCATGTCACCGGCACCCATTGCGCGTCGTCGTCACCGGCGACATCGGCAGGCAAACCCATGGCGATGTTCGGATGCGTACCCATGGCGCGCAGTTTGGGCAACAGATGCGCCTCGGCGGCGTTGCGGAAGATCGATTCGACATCCTCCGGCAAGCTGTTCAGCACTTCGGCCTCCAACAGCGTGGCCAGTCGCTGCGGCGCAACCAGTGCGGGCACCACGCCGTCCGGCAAGCGTTCCGCTACCGGCGGATAACGTCGATCCAGCGTCGCAACGGCCTTCGTCACCAGGCGGTCATCCAGCGAGAACAGCAGCATCTCGCCATGTCGCGCCAGGCCAACATCAAAGTAGCGTCGACCTTCCAGATTTTCGGCATTGTCGGCCTCGTCGGCGGCATGCACGCCCCACAGCGAGGTCACCCGCCGCGACCAATGCACTTGGCCGTCCTGCTGCGTGACGTCCACCGCAAAGGGCTGATCGCCATAGCTCGGCTCAGGCGTTCCGATCATCTGACCGAAGGCCTCACCCAAGGCTGCATCGTCGGCCTTGGCCTCTCCTTGCAACCGCGTCACCAGCAACGGCGTATGCAAGCGCGAGTCGGCATACCAGCACAGCGCGGCAGGGCCACCCAGTTGATCCGCCAGTGCGGTCGGGAAGGACTGCGCCAGACTGAGCTTGCCGAGCACTGCCTTCAAGGCCTCGCGCGACACCGGCACCGCGACACAGGCCGCCGGTGCATCCGGCATGCCCGACCACAGCGGTGCAAATTCGACCGCCGCCGCGTCCAAATCCTGTACCGCCATGAATGCCGACCACTGCTCGCCATCGAACTCGGCACGCACCGCCGCCCACTGCGGCAGAAGGCGACCGTAACCCATCGCCAGATAGTCGGTAGACACGCTGATGCGGTGCTCGCCTTGCAATGCCGACAGCGCGAATCGCGGCGCAAAAACCGGCTTGCCGCGCAACAGCTCATCGAGTTGTTCGACCTGCGCCTTGCCCAACTGACCCGCCGCCTCGCCCTCGGCTTCGAGCAACGTCGGCGAGGTGAACACCAGCAACTGATCATCGACACCGGCCAGCAGCACGGCGCGTTCCCAGCCATAACGCAAACGGTAGACCGGCACCGCCTCGCCCGCACCGCGAATCACCGCCACACGTTGCAACTGTGTGTCCTTGGCGGCGACCTCGGCCAGCGACTTGCCGATCTGTGCCAAGGTGCCAAGCCGCAGACGCAGCAGTGCATGCGCGAGCTTGCCGTCGCTGCCGCGCCACAGCGCAATCTGCGCCGAATCGTCGAGCATCTCGGCAACCAGCTCATCGCGCCATTCCAGATCATGTTCGTAGGCGATGCGGCGCAGCGTACCGACCACACCCAAGCGATCCGCGTTGCCTTCGTAATAGAACACGAAGTCCTCGCTGAGCAGATCGTGCAACACCGGCACCTTCAGCAAATCGCGCGGCAGGCGTGCCAGATGCTGGCTTTCGATCAACGCATCCGGCTTGTGCAGATCGAGGTTCAGGCCGCTGTGTTCGGCGAATTCGCTGGTGACCTCAACGGTTTTTGGCCAGAACGCCCATACCGCCACCAGCACCACCAGGGCCAGCACAATCAAGCCTCCGCGCGCACCCGGTTTGCGCTCGGGCGGCGCGTGGGGTGACGGGGCAGATACAGTCGAGGAGTCGGATGCGCTCATGGGCGGCCTGTGTTGGGATGGCAGTCAAAGGACGAAGCGATATCGCGGGCAGCAAGGTCGCCGATCAAGGCGAGTTGGCGCTTGATAAAGCTCAGTATCGGAACGATTTGATCAGTTGCAGATCGCCAATGCCCCGCAAGGGCACGACGAAGGTTTCGCGACGTTCGTTGGGCGTGTTTTCGTTGAACACCAGGCTGACCCGCGTGGTGATCATCTCCTGCTCGTTGCTGTCTTCATCGAAGTTGTAACCGCCTGCGCCGTAGTTGCCCCAGTAATTGACGTAGACCGAATACAGGCCGCGCAACGGCGCCGTCATGGTGAACATCTCCGGGCCGGGACCATCAACGCTGTCGACATCCAGACCGCCGCCGTTGCTCATCACCGGATCGGCCCAGTAGGCGTGCTGACCATCGGGCGTGAGGATATGCAGATCCAGCTCGGCACCGGGATCGTCCCAGCCCAGCACCACACGGATGCGCACCGGCGTGCGCAACGCATTGGCCTCGTAGAACTGCACCTGCTTCAAGGTTTCGCCCTGCTCGTCCAGCACCGCGACACTGTTGGAACCCGCACCAAACGCGTAAGGCCGCGCAAAACGACCATCGGCATCGGTCAGCAAGGGCAGCGGATTGCCATTGACCGCCAACGTGTGACGCGTACGCCGTTCGCCCTGCGCTGCCAGACGCCCTTCGATCAGCGTGCGACCGCGTTGCGCGCCACGATCAATCGGCGGCGTCGGATACGCCACCCGCGCTTCATCGCCCCAAGTACCAAAGCCGTGATAACGCCAACCCGCCGTGGGGCCCTGCCATTCCTGCACGGCTTCGCTGGATTCCGCCTGCACTGGCGACCACACGCCCGGCGTCACGCCAAGCGCCACCATCCACAGCAAGCACCGACCACGCCTTCCTACCCAACATGCAGACATCCGTGCCTCCCGTGGCAACCATGGACTGCGGCGAACAAACTGTACTGCAGGCAGATGGCAAATCGCAGGCAGATTCTGTTCAAGCGCGGAGGACGAATACGCAGCCCGGCGAACAAATCCGCCAAACCGGCGGCGGCACGGAGCGCAGTGGTCATCGACACACTAAGCGGCGCTGCTGCGGGGCACTGAAAAAGCCCCGCTGCATACGGATGCCTGTGTGGAAGTCCCCACGACGATGCACAGGGGAGGCTCGAAGAACCGGTCATTCCACAGCGCCACCGCAAAGCACCTGCCAGCGCCTTCAGTCTCGGCACGACGGCACGCGTGGATGCCACAGCCAGGACCTGCGCGGGCAGTGACCGGTCAATTCAATGGGAACGGCGATTCCCGACTAACGAACGGTTCGCCCGCGCGCGTCTTTCATCTGGGTCCGTCGTTTCACACGACAACATGACCGTTTGTCGTCTCGCCAGCCCTTCCCTCTGGCTGAAGTCGACGCGAAGCATCAGAGCAAAAACGGGAAGCGCCATCAGACAGAGCAACCGCAGACTCAGGCTGCGGACGGGAAGACTTTGCTTGACTGTGGGGAAGGTCCTTGTAGCCGCGCCACGCTGCGTCGGCACGAGAGCTTCGATTGAGGGAAGAGTCAATTATCCAATAGGCTTGAATGCCTCGTTAGGATCCCTTTACAAATATATCCCCTGTCGAAATAGCGACTTGGTTCAAGCGCTGGAATGCTGCGGCATATCTAGGCTGCGTGAAGAAAAAACCAATACCTTTTATAGCACCACTCAGAAATTCCCTGCGCAACTTGAAAATCCGGACTGGCTGAAAGTAGCTGCTTTGAAGCCCGCTGGGTCGGAAAAGCGCAAGTATAGCTACCAGCGAAGCTGCTGCGAACGCAGCTGCGATAACTAAAGGATGACTCCCTATCAACGAGTCCCCCTGCGCCTGATCCAGCAATATCAGTGCCAGCGCAAAGCTACCGAAAATTAATGAATAGACCAGAAGCCAACTAAGTAACCCTTTGGGACGTCGATTGGCGCTTGCGGCGCAAAACCGACAGAACGGAAGCACCAAGTGAAACGTGATTTCGGATCCACCCCCAAGAAAGTAGCGGGTAACCCGCGTGTCTTGCGAAATCATTGAAACCGGAGACTTATCCGTCCCACAATTGCAACAGAAGTCATGTGGAAATATAAATTGCACATTCTCTCGTATATGAGCCCGCCCACCAATAATCATTGTCATTCCCTTTATCCGATAGGGGGACTAACGCCGCGTTGAGATGCCGTTTGCCAGCAACATGTCAGAAAACATCACACCCCGCCCCAACGATTAGCTTGAACACGTAGTCGGACCTCACCAGAGATTCACCACCGTTTCATACAGACCATGCGCGATGATCCTATCTGCCAACTTCTCAGAACGAAGGCCGGCGTGAAAAGCAGAAAGAAACGCATCTCGGGCCTTCGGTATATCGTTCATTCGTTCGTATACGATACCTCGATTGTAATAAATCTCTCCGTGATCGGTAGTTAGGGAAGAGGCCCTATCATATGCTTGGAGAGCGTCCTCGAACTTTCCGATGTCAGACAGCGCGTTTCCTCGGTTGACGTGGTCGTTCCATACATCGTCAGGCTCGAGCGAGATAGCGATATCGTAGGCTTCGATGGCCTTCGTCGTGTATTGCGCACCCCGTAGTGCCATGCCAAGGTTTCTCCACGCTCGAGCGAGGTTTGGCTTTTCGAGATCCCCGTCCGCGATACAGCGAGAAGTAAGTTCAGCCGCGCGGACATAGTTGCGCTTCTCGTAAGCACTCCATCCTTCAAAACAGTCTGTCATGTCTTCAGCTCGGCACCAGCTACCAGGCAGAGCGAAAAGAACAGCGATCAAAGTGGAAGAAATCATTCGCGACATAGGACACGCCTCAAGCAAGATTATGAAGCCAAACGAATGAAAGGACCTTAGCCACCGGGCACTGATTGCAGCGCTCGGCAACTCGGCCAGATGGTCGTGCGTGACGATGGAGGCGGTTTCTTCATCACTCGCTCCAGAGGCGGTCCTAGTGATTGTGCGCGCTGGGGTCGGTCTTGGCAAGAATGCGTTTGCCATTCATGGCGCGACGACGCTGACAAAGCAGACCCGCGTTGACAGTGCCCAGTCAATTAACTGGGAACGGCGATTCCCGACTAACGAACAGGTCGCCCGCGCGCGTCTTTCATCAGGGTTCGTCGTTTCACACGACAACATGACCGTTCGTTGTCTCGCCAGCCCTTCCGTCTGGCTGAAGTCAACGCGAAGCTTCAAAGCAGAAGCGTGGAGCGCCATCAGACAGAGCAACCGCAGACTCAGGATGCGGATGGAAGCGCTTTGCTTTACTGCGGGGAACGTCCTTGTAGTTGGAGGTAACGTGCAGTCGGAGCTGCGAAGCAGCGGAGGGAGCCCAAAGCGCAGCTTTGGGCTGTCACGTTGACCGAAAGGTTAGACCGTTGCGCCTGTGCGGACAACGACTGTTCCAGCGATATAGTCATGAATCGCGCGACGACGCTTATTAAAAAGCATGGTGACAAATTCACTCAAAATCCAGACTTGAATCAATATGCCAACTGGTTGCGTCCAGAAGGGAGCCTGCTCCATGATAACTTTGCCTCTTTCAACAAAACCAAGAGAGTGATAGATCTCGTTGCTCATATAGGCAGTGCTAATGACGATACCAATACCTTGAAGCGTTGAAAGCGAGAACAAGACGGAGTAGCGAAGAATCGCTGCCTTGCGGGTAACAGCACTGCCGTCCACCATTGAGATTCTCGTTTTCATAGCTAGTTTTCCCGGTGTTCCGCCATATCGCTCTACGAGGTAAACATGGAAGATTATACCAATCACCGATCCCGGAATGATCCATAATAAATTGAACAATCTAAATTGATTTTCCAAGTAAATTACAAGTGCGGACAAAGGTAGAAAGATCGCAATGTCTATCCAATGTGCACCGAATCGACGCCAAAATCCCGCGTACTTCAATTGATTTTCCACTGTGTTTTCCATGAGTTGAAGATGCAGTAATAGAATGGTCTAACGAATGAAAGAACCTTCCCCACCGCGCACCGATTGCAGCGCTCGGTAGCTCGGCCAGGTGGTCATGCTTGACGATGGGAAGGGCTTCTTCATCACTCGTTCCGGAGGCGGTTATGTCGATTGAGTGCGTTGGGGTCGATCTTGCCAAGAATGTGCGCCCAGGACCACGGAACGCGGAACGCGGAACGCTACGATGCTAGACCTGACCCTTTTCACATTGTCACATTGTGACCCTTTTCACATTGCTTGACTGCGGGGAAGGTCCTTGTAGTTTGAAATCACTGACGCTCCGCGGTTTTATCGCGCAGCGTCCAGTGGATTGATGGGTTATCGCGCTTGGCGTTCATGCTTGTAGTCAAAGTATGACGAAAGCACTTTAACAAACTTGGTCTTGTGGTACGGCCATTTTTCCAAGCCATCTAGAAAATGAGTAAAGACGTCACCCGCAAGGCCCATGCCGAGCGCGTTAAAGTGCATTACAAGAATCAAGTCGTAAAGTTGCGCCAACTCTCGGCCGAAGGACTTGACGTCTTGCGCAGTCTCGAACCCAGGAGAAACGCCACGCTGTAACAAGCGCAATGCTTCGTCGATTTGCTCGGGCGACCGATGGACATATTTACATAGAGAAGAGTACATATTTCTGATGCCGTCCATAAATTCTTTGTTCTCGTCGTCGGAGAACACATAAAGTCGGAAATCATCTGCAAAGCTAACGGATGAACTTGGAACATCAGTTCCCAGAAAGGCCAGCTTTTCGGTGAGCGGCTTGCCCATCTGCTTGAGGTCAACGTAAACGTGTTTAGCGCAAGACTCCAGCAGGTATCGCATTTCTCTCTTTGCAGGCGTGAACAGACCTTCTTTGGACAACGACCAAATTGCCACCACAGATTGAATGGTGTCGTCAAAATAGCGGAATGTTAGCAATTCACCGCAGATGCTTTGGCAACGACTCGACATTCGCCAAATCGACTGCAATCCGAAAACCGCCCCATCCGTAAGTCGCTGAAGTCGCTTCGACTGTGACACGAACGGTTCTTTTGCTCGAAGCGCTTCGTGACCAGCAATATGTTCGTCACGTTTGGCGATAATTTGGCTGAGTGGATCGTAGTTCATAAGCGGGTTAACGCCTGAGTTGAGGAGCGCCGCGTAGCGGCGTCCGCTTGAACAAGCAGTTAGGCAGGCGCGGCCCACATGGTGTGCTGCACGCCTGCCGGTGAACTGCCTCCCCTGGAGCGAATTGCTGGGCAATAGTCACAGGGCTAGGGTCGGCTGCCAAGGCGTTCCTTGATTGAGCGCGAAGATTGCGAGCCTTGCCCACTCACGAACTTGCTCATCCGGATGGGTTAACTCCGCCCCAAGCGCCTCCGAAACAGAAAAATCGCCACTCTCCCCGAGTAGCTCAAGAACCTTCCCGCGCGTGTAGACATCATGCGTCGTTGAGAGCAGCTTGAGCAGGAGCGGCACTGCCAACGCCGCGTCAGGGCGATGGCCCCAATAGGCGTCCTCGAACCTTAAGGGATCTCGCTCGAGGATCTGCGATAGCCAGGCATCAACTTGCGGGGGACTCTGATCCATTGCCTACCGAATGAAAGGACCTTCCCCACCGCGCGCCGATTGCAGCGCTCGGTAGCTCGGCCAGGTGGTCATGGCGATTGTGTGCGTTGGGGTCGATCTTGCCAAGAATGTGCGTTCAGGACCGCGGACCGCGGGATGCTACGATGCTAGACCTGACCCTTTTCATCTTGGCAGCCTTAGAACTAGCGATGATGATTCTCCCTGAGGGCTAACGTTGTAGGTAAGGGGCGGCCCGCTTGCGGGACGTCCCAGCAGCCGAAGGCTGCGCCTTGACCGGAATGTTAGGCAGCATTCGTGCTCCCGAACACTTGCGAATACCAGTACGCATTTGGGTCAGCAAACCATGATGAATTTGCTTGGTTTGCGAACTGGGCGAGTTCACTCATGTTGCCCTGATAGCGTTGATAAAGGGCAAGAAACTCCCGAAGGCTCTGAACGGAGAGCTTCTTGGAACGAAGCCGAATATGTAGCTCACGGCCATAGCCCTTAACCGAAACGACTCCGGAAATAGACTGCAACCACGAGAGAAACGCCGCTTCATCACCAGCGGAGAAGTAGCGCATAGGTGCCTGCCAGATGATCGTGGCCATATGATGCCTAACGTTTTTGCTAAGCGGCGGACAACGGCGCCGCCAATGTTTGCAGAACCAGCGAACAGCCCCGCCGTTGTACGTCCGCTTGAGCAACGGGTTGGGCTGGTTGATGACCTCTGCTGCCTTCAAACACTCACTTTATTTCGGCGCCACTGGCGTTGTCACCGTTGGCCTTGCAATACTGATGTGGAGAAGTCCGGCTAACTTGCACCTTCCTTCGCTCGCCACCACTGCGCGTTTGAATGCTTGTGACTATTCAAAAAAAAATCATTGCTGAGTTCCGACTGCGATGTGATTTCGACAAGCGATTGAAAGAAGGAGCCTTGGCGGAGAGAGCGCAAACATGCGGTATTGACGAACCTGACCGCCTGCTCTCCCGGCCACCCAGGACCTCCAGCTAAAGCATCGTTGAATGCATCGAGATTGCAGCCAAAGTATCCAGCACCATCGGGTTGCACGACCTCAAGATAGCGACCCCAAAATTCATGCTCGCTCGATATTCCTTCGCAATTGACGGTGACTTCACTCATGTGCCCAACCTCTGTGCCCATCAATGTTCGCGCTGCATTTACCTTTCAACCACAGCGAGCTTCAGAGTTATCCACGGATCACCCGAGCGGTGGCGCTGCATTGCTGGAGCCCGCTTTCCACTTCCCCATTTCAGTGAGCATTCGAGCTTCCACACAGCATACGAGCACTGGCACCGCAGGTATTCAAAAAGAAGCCCAACGTAAATTCGACTGCACCATCGGTGCAGCGTAACATGCTGCCTTGCCATGTAACATGACTTCTCCTTTCGCCATGAATACCTCCGCAGCACAACCGCCTAGACTGCTCGATCAGATGCGTGAAACGCTGCGTGTGCGGCATTACAGCTTGCGCACCGAGCAAGCTTACATCCACTGGACTAAACGTTTCATCTACTTTCACGGCAAGCAGCACCCGAGGGATTTGGGGCCGAGAGAGGTGGAGGCATTCTTGACCTGGACATTTCGACACCCCGATACCTCGAAATGCCCCTGATTCGTCGTTCCCGCGAAGGCGGAAACTCCGCAAAACCAACGCGCTGGCTTCGCGCCCTTCGGGGAAATCCGGGTGTTTCACGGTTCCCCTTGTTAGTCAGACCGCGAGACGGAGACGTTCGAGCCGGCCTGCATACTCTTGCCAAAACGCTTGCCAGCCCTTCCGGTCCTCTGTGTTCTGAAGAGGATTGCGACGTGGCTCGCGCCCATAGAATTCCAGCACCGCGTCGGCGAAGGAAACAACCGCGCGTTGCCATGCGTGCTCAGAAACCAAGGCTTCGCGATCCTCGCGTCGAAGCACTACGCCATTGACGGTGTGAACAATCTCAAGGTCGACACCTTTCGGGCAGCCAAGGATGAGTACAGGAAAGCGATCCCCCGTGAGCAAGACATTGAATCCACAGCATGGGAAAAGCTTACCTCCCTCGGACACGGGGCTCTCCCGCGTGTGATCGTGATCGACCGTTCGGAGAAGGTTTAGCGCTGCGGCGGAAACAGTGATCTCACCGTCCTGCGGAGTGACAAAGTCCTGCCCTTCAACGGAAAGAGTGACCTTACCGTGAGCGCACTGGTCATCAAGTGGCTCGGGCGCGTCGAGCCAGTGAGCTTCGAGCAGCGACAGGACTAGCATTGGCTATCTAACGCCATGTTGAGCGACCGCTGGTCGTCGGCGGTCGGAATAGTTGAAGCCTTTCGCCAGCGGTCCGCATGGGCACATCGTTGGGTGCGATCACGTCACCGTCCGGTCCACGAAATAAACCAAGAACACCAAGAGGGCATGGAGCACGCCGTAGCCAAGGCCAGCATAGTGACGCACCGTTGGCCTAGCGCCCGGTTTGCGGATCTCCCCTATCGCCCAGAACAGAGCGAAGAGTGTCAGCACCCCGCTTCCGTAAAGGAGGCCCAATGCGACATCGGCGTAGCGCTCAATGGAGCGAAAAGGCGCCGCAGGCGCTGCATGGCTGAAGTCAAGGTACAAAACGAACGAAATGAAGACAGCGAGGATGCTTGCAGGAACCCAGACGAGGGTAGCCCAAGGAAAGTCGGAAACGCGCTCAGTCATAGGAGCAACCAACCTTGGAGGCAAGTAATTGGAGGGCAGGTCTTGCATTGCCACACCGTCCTCCGAAGCTTCACCGTGCAGCGCCCGAGAAGTCTAAACGCAACGGCAAGACGTGCGACGATGCCACCCAGACACATGTGGCAAACCAAGACCTGGCCCTTGATCGTGTGGCCCTTGATCGTGGGTGGAGGTCTCGGTCGATCGAAAGGTTAGACCTCGACTCGCTGTACGGGCCGAAGCTGCTCGGCAAGGCTGCGGGTCTTCGCCGTGACTTCGCTTCCCGTGTGCAAGGTGCTCTTGCGCTCGATGAGCATGATGTGGCACTCCTGCTCTGCGACGGGGTTGTGGCGGACGCCCTTGGGAACGACAAACGACTCCCCCTCGCGGAGCATCACGGTTCGGTCTTCCATCTCGATGGTGAGCGAGCCTTTGAGAACGTAGAAGAGTTCGTCTTCGTTCTCATGGCTGTGCCAGGCAAGGGTTCCTTGCACCTTGGCGACCTTAACGTAAGAGTCGTCCAGTTCGGCTACAACTCGTGGCGACCAAAACTCAGCCAGGCTTGCCGCAATGCGCGAAGGCGACACGGGATTGGACATTCCTACACCTCCGGCGTGAAGCGTTTGATCGGGTGGCTGCCCCGCAGCGCATACAGGGATTTGGAGTCCCAGCGAACGAACGGACATTCCCCACAACACACCGTCTGCAGCGCCCGGTAGCTCGGCCAGCTGGTCGTGCGTGACGATGGGAAGCGGTTCCTCATCACTCGTTCCCGAAGCCGTTTTGGCGATTGTGTGCGCTGGGGCCGATCTTGCCAAGAATGGGTTTGCCACTCATGGCGTCGATGAGGTTGGCAACGCTGCCCGGACTCTGCGGCATCGAAATGCCCCCGGATTGGTCGCTCCCGCGAAGGCGGGAGCCCACTAAAGCCTAGAAGCTGGATTGCCGCCTTCGCGGCAATGACGGGGTTTGACTTTCCCGTTGATTGGGAAGCGGACTGCGCCGGGGGTTGTGCACAGATTGGCGTGGGTTGCGCATGGATTGGCGTGGGCGCAGGTGGGTTTGTCGGGGAGCGACGGATCGTGCGCTGGCCGACGTTGGGTGTCTGTACGTTCCTCTCCTTGCCTTTCCTTTGTTTGCCGGGTCCGATCGCATGAATGTTTCGAAGTCCAAGCCTCGTCTACCGCGTGTCCTGCTCCTGCTGACGGCGGTTGCCGTCGTGGCCTCGGCCTGGTGGCTGTGGCGTAGCCCGAGTAGCGAGGTGCGTTTCCGCAGCGCCAAGCTGGAGAGCGGCGACGTGAGCGTGACCATTTCGGCCACCGGTTCGCTGAAAGCGCTGTCGACGGTGGATATCGGTTCGCAGATTTCCGGCCAGATTGCCGAGGTGCGGGTCGATTTCAACGAGCAGGTCAGCCAGGGTCAGGTGCTGGCTCGCATCGATCCGGCCAACTTCGAGGCACGACTGACGCAGGCTCGCGCCGATCTGTCGAGCGCGCGGGCGGGGCTGGAAGAGGCGCAGGCCAATCTGAAGAACGCCGAAGCCGATTTCGCCCGCAAGACCGAGCTGTCGGCGAGGCAACTGGTGTCGCGCAGCGACCTGGACCTGGCCCTGGCGGCACGCGATCAGGCGCGGGCCCGCGTCACCTCGGCACGCGCGGCGATCGAGCAACGTGATGCGGCTGTCGCCGATGCGGCGCTGGATTTGACCTATGCGGAAATTCGCTCGCCCGTCGATGGCGTGGTGCTGCTGCGCGCGGCTGAGCCCGGCCAGACGGTCGCCGCCAGTTTTCAAACGCCGGTGCTGTTCCAGATTGCCGAAGACCTGCGGCAGATGCAGATCGAACTGGCTGTCGACGAAAGCGATGTCGGCCAGATTCGTCCCGGACAAGCCGCGCGATTCACCGTGGATGCGTTTCCCGGTAGGCAGTTTCGCGGTGCGGTGAAACAGGTCCGCATGGCCGCCACCAACACCCAGAACGTGATCACCTATCCGGTGGTGATCGAGGTCGATAACGC
>Ga0209066_10005915_pt1 | contig 12668 bp, 10 predicted proteins | sample All_14_2_FD_187198 | JGI IMG/M metagenome (GOLD analysis project Ga0209066, IMG submission 187198) | Freshwater microbial communities in response to fracking from Pennsylvania, USA - Allegheny Zone_MetaG_DW_15 (SPAdes) (version 2) ...
GATGACCTTCGCACCCGTGGCGGGCCTTGAACCGGTCAAAATCGATGAAATCGCGTTTGCCGGCTTCTCCCGGAACGGCAAAGCCATGCACGTCTACTGGCATCCGTGTGGCCACGAGTTTGAACGCCCGGATGAGGTGATCGACCTGACCCTGGGCAGCCGTCCGGACGCCAGCCTGGTTGAACCCGTGCTGGTGGATCCGCTCACCGCCACGGTTTACCAACTGAACAATACCACCCGGCGCGGCGACCAATGGGTCATCGCCAAGGCTCCGCTGGCCGATCACCCCCTCATCGTGGCCGATCGCTCCGTCGCTCTGTAACGCTTGCGGTCAGAGCCCCCAACCCGATTGACAAGCGGCCAACATTTGGTTATTATGCCAATCAACAAAACGAAAGAGGGCCTGTGAACAGTAAACAAAAGGCAGTCTTGGCGGCTAAGACAAAGGTGCTGAAGGCGCTGGCGCACCCGGCCCGGCTGTGGATGGTGGAGCAGCTTGCCACCGGCGAGCGCTGCGTGTGCGAACTGGTGGACGGGCTCGGGCTGGATTTCTCGACCGTCTCCAAGCACCTGCTCGTTCTTAAGAACGCGGGCGTGGTGGCGGACGACAAGCGCGGCAAGCAGGTGTTCTATTCCCTGAAGGTGCCGTGCGTGTTGAATTTCATGCACTGCGTTGAGGCGGTGATCGCGGGAGAGTGAGAAGGGGTTTAGGCTGTAGGCTGTTAGAATGTTAGGAAGATGAACGGGCTTAATTATCGGGTTGCTGTCAAGGCTAACCGCCTAAACTGCTAAACGGCTAAAGGGCTATCATCATGGACTGGAAGAGCGAGTGGAAGAAGTTGGCGTGGATCGTGGCGGGATTTCTGGCCTGCTTCTATCTGCCGGTGGGCGTCGCGCGGTTTGACCATGCGCTGCTGGAGGCGGCGCATCTGGTGAAGTGGTATGCGCAGGAGCACGTGCTGCTCTGTCTGGTGCCGGCGTTCTTCATCGCGGGCGCGATCGGCGTGTTCGTGAGCCAGGCGGCGGTGATGAAGTATCTGGGCCCCAAGGCCAACAAGATGGTGGCATACGGCGTGGCTGCGGTGTCGGGTAGCATCCTGGCGGTGTGCTCGTGCACGATCCTGCCGCTGTTCACGGGCATCTACCGAATGGGTGCGGGACTTGGTCCTGCATGCGCGTTTCTCTACTCGGGGCCGGCCATCAACGTGCTGGCGATGATCATGACGGCGCGGATACTGGGGCCGGAGCTGGGCATCGCGCGGGCGGTCGGCGCGGTGCTGTTCAGCGTGGTGGTCGGCTACGCGATGCACCTGCTGTTCCGGCGCGAAGAGGCCGATAAGGCCGCTGCTATGATCCAGATGCCAGCGGAAGAGGGCGGTCGTCCGCTGTGGCAGACGTCGCTCTATTTCGCCTCGATGGTTTTGATTCTTGTTTTTGCAAATTTCGGCAAGCCGCAAAATCCGGAGGGTGCCTGGGCCGCGCTCTACGGTGTCAAGTGGACGCTCACGGCTGTCTGCGCGGCGGGGCTCGGCGTGATGTTGGTGACGTGGTTCAGGATGCGCTTGTGGAAGGTTGTCCTCGTGGCTGTAGCGACCGCATTGACGGCCCTGGTCACGGGCGGCAATGCGCTGGCGGCCTTCACGGTCGGTTCGCTGGGGCTGGCATGGCTGACGGCGACGGACAAGGGCGAGGGCGGCGCCTGGTTCGAATCGTCATGGACCTTCGCAAAACAGATTCTGCCGCTGCTCCTGATCGGTGTGGTTGTGGCGGGCTTCCTGCTGGGCCGCGTGGGTCAGGAGGGCATGATCCCGTCGGAGTGGGTGGCCAAGGCCGTGGGCGGCAATTCGCTGCGGTCGAACTTCCTGGCCTCGTTTGCGGGAGCATTCATGTACTTCGCGACGCTGACCGAGGTGCCGATTATTCAGGGATTAATGGGGTCGGGTATGGGCAAAGGGCCTGCGCTGGCGCTGCTGTTGGCAGGACCGGCGTTGAGCCTGCCGAGCATGCTGGTCATCAACAGCGTGCTGGGCCTCAAAAAAACGGTGGCTTTCGTGTCGCTGGTTGTCTTGATGGCGACGCTGGTCGGGTGGGTGTTCGGGATGCTGTGACGCTTGAAATTGGAAACTTGAAACTGGGAAGACGCTATGAAGGAAGTTTTCGAGTTCCCAGTTTCAAATCACACGGACAATGAAAGGAATACACATGAAGATTCAAGTTCTGGGCACGGGCTGCCCGAAGTGCAAAACGCTTATGGCCAACGCGGAGGCGGCGGTCAAGGCCACGGGGGGCGAGGCGACAGTTGAGAAGGTTGACCAGATCGCGGACATCATGAAGATGGGTGTGATGATCACGCCAGCCCTGGTGGTGGATGGGGTCGTAAAGAGCGTGGGTAAGGTGTTAAGCCCCGACGAGATCAGGAAGTATTTGTAAACGTCATTGATAGCTTCTAAGGAAGGAAAGTGTCATGAGAGAAAGTAACGTGTGCGCGTGCGGTGCGGCTCCGAAGCTGGTTTTTGCCTGTTCGGGCGCTGCGGATGTGGGGGCGGTAGCTGACCAGGCGGCGAGGAAGATGACGCGGGAAGGGACGGGCAAGATGTTCTGTCTCGCGGGGATTGGCGGGCGCGTGTCCGGGATCATGGCCACAACTGCCGCAGCCGCCAAGGTCTTAGCCATTGACGGGTGTCCATTGAACTGCGTGAAGATGACGCTGGAACAAGCGGGCTTCTCGGGCTTTGAGCATCTGCAGCTGGCTGATCTCGGGATGGAGAAGGGCAAGACGCCGATGTCGCCGGAGGCGGTCGAGAGGGCCGCTGCGGCGGGTGCTGCGAAACTTGCCTGTTAGAGACCGAGGGCCTGTCAAATGGCATCCTGCAGTCTTTTTGGCGCGTGGGTGTACCTGCGGGCGATCTGTTCCGCACGGCAGAAAAGAGGGTGGGGCTGATGAATATGAAGAACATTGCGATTGTGGCGGCAGTCGTCATTGCGGCGGCAGCCATACTGTTTCTGAAACAGGAAAAGAAGGTTGTGGCGGACAGGGAGGCGGTAAAGCCGGACGTTGAGACGTCTGCCCCGCAGGGTAAGGCGTTGCCGCGGCTGGTGGATCTGGGAGCGGGAAAGTGTATCCCATGCAAGATGATGAAACCGATTCTGGATGAGCTTAAGGAGACGTGTGCTGAGACCTTTAAGACGGAGTTCATCGACGTCTGGGAGAATCCGGACGCAGGGAAACAGTATGGCATCAACATGATCCCCACGCAGATCTTTTTCGGGTCCGACGGCAAAGAGCTTTTCCGACACGAGGGTTTCTTTGGAAAGGAAGACATTCTGGCCAAGTGGAAGGAACTCGGGGTGGAGAGCGAAAGCGCCCAAAGGTCAACATCCAACGCGCAACGATGAACTAGGGGGCGCAGTGATTAGCGAACTGTTTTCCAGTCTGACTCGGGCGGTGGAGGGCGCGCCCGCAATCGCGATGACGGCGGCTGTGGTGTGGGGCGTCCTGAGCGTCGTGCTTAGCCCCTGCCACTTGGCTAGTATTCCGCTGATCGTCGGGTTCATCGACCAGCAAGGGCGCATGACCACGCGCCGAGCCTTCGCGATCTCCCTGCTTTTTTCGTTGGGCATCCTTATCACCATCGGCGTGATCGGAGCAGTTACGGCGGTGGCGGGCCGCATGATGGGCGATGTAGGCCGCTGGGGCAACTACGGGGTGGCCGCGATCTTTTTCGCTGTCGGTCTTTATCTGCTGGAGGTGATCACGCTGCCGTTGCCGAACGCGGCGCAGCCGGGCATTAAAAGCAAGGGCATGCTGGCTGCTTTCGTGTTGGGGCTGGTCTTCGGTGTGGCGTTGGGGCCCTGCACGTTCGCCTATATGGCGCCCATGTTGGGTGTGACCTTCAGGCTGGCCTCGACGAATCTGGCCTACGGCGTTCTGTTGCTGGTGCTCTACGGCGTAGGGCACTGCGGTGTGATCGTGCTGGCCGGCACGTTTAGTGAGGCGGTTCAGAATTACCTGAACTGGAATGAGAAGTCCAGAGGTGCGGTGATTCTGAAGAAGGTCTGCGGTGTGCTGGTCTTGTTTGCTGGTCTGTATCTGCTCTATACGGCTCGGTAAATGCAAGGACGGCGATGGGTTCGCCGATCCGACCTTTGCGATCTTTAAGAGTAACTTTTCTATACTGATGCGGCGCACACTTGTCGTGACGAGTTGCCGTTGCGCGGCCTTAAACCCAATAGCGGCGCTTGGGAAATTGAGGAGTGCGATGGAGGCTAGCCGCTCTATTTGTAACCGCTTAACGCCAACGAAACGGCCTCGACCGGAATGAGCCGGTGTAGGACGTTTATCTTGCCGGTACTACAACTACGAGTCCAGTGGCTGGGTTGTATCCGTGGACTGAGCCGCCGCACGCTATTTGACGAGGTGAATAGTTTGTAATTTCAAGTTATTCTGGTACATTCATATTTGAATATTGCTGGATAACTTTGCAACAAGAAGCCATTCGCCTTTGTGCCCTTGTGCGGGGCTTCACACGGTTGAGTTATGGTCGCAACGGAGGTTTGGGTATGAATAATAATCGGGACGGTTTGACACGGGTGAACAGTTGTGCTTGTTTAGCATCTCTTTTGCTGGCTTCTCTGCCGGCAAGAGCGGCTGCGATCACGGATGCAGAGTCGGCGTCGCATGTGGATACAGCCGCCGTGCAGACAGTGGTGAAAACCTATGAGTTCACGGGTGGCAAGATCGTGCAACTCAACCTTGCGGTCCTTTCGCACTACTCGTATTGTGTGGTCAGCGGAACGGATGCGTTGGTGGTTGATCCGGACCGTGACATACAAGCCTATCTTGATTTGGCTAAGAAAGAAGGATGGACGATCAAGGGTATTTTTCTGACCCACTCGCATGCCGATTTCGTTGCTGGCCACAGCGAGTTTGTCAAGGCGCTCGGTTGTCCCGTCTTCCAGAGCAAGGAAAGCGGCGCAAAATATGCGATCAGCGCGCTTTCAGATCAACAATCGGTTCCTTGGGGCGAAACGACTCTTCAGTTTCTGGCCACGCCTGGACATACGCCTGACGGCATGTGCGCCCTTGTCTTCGACAAAGTGGACAAGAGCAAGCCTCGTGTGGTCCTGACGGGCGACACGCTTTTTGTGGGATCGATCGGACGTCCCGACCTTATGGGAGGAACGATGGCGGCTTCTACGCTTGCCGGCATGAGTTACGACACGTGGGTGAATAAGCTGTCGAAACTGGATGATGGCGTGATTGTGCTTCCCGCACACGGCGCTGGTTCGCTGTGTGGCGCTCACCTGCGCGATGAGCCATCCTCGACGATCGGCACTGAGCGTGCGAGTAATCCGTATCTGCAACACAAGGCCAGGAATGATTTTATCACAGCTGTTCTAGAGGGGCTGCCCGCCGCGCCACAATATTTTGCGCATAACGCCAAGATGAATCGCGAAGGCCCGCCGTTGGTGGATTGGGGCGCGTCGAAACCGTCAATCTCCGCCTTGGATAAGACATTGACTGATGTCACCTCCACTTATGTTGTCGACTTGCGCGATGCGAAAAGCTATGCCAAGGGCCATATTCCCAACTCGGTGAATATCGCTCTGCGTGGACGGTTGGAGACATGGGTTGGCATCATGGTTCCATGGGGTAGCCGCGTCGTGTTGTGTGGCAACGGCGAGGAGTTGAAAGAGGCCGTCTATCGGCTACACCGCGTCGGGTACGATATTGCGGGCACTGTGGGGATAGACGCTTGGATCGCAGCGAAGCAGCCTGTCGCATCGAATGAGCCTATTCTGCCGCAGGCCTTATATCAACGCGTCAAGGGCGGTACAGCACCCGTCATCGTTGATGTTCGCTTGCCGAGCGAGTGGATGGGATTGCGTATTGGCAGCGTGGTGAATCTGCCTCTTAATCTTTTAGGTGAGCTTGCGCCGACGAAGCTTGACCCGCATGAGCCGGTTGTGACCGTCTGCAACTCGGCCTACCGCAGTAGCATGGCCATCGGTGTGTTGGAGCGCAAGGGGTTTACGAAGGTGTCGAGCATGGTCGGCGGGAGTGAGGCGTGGATTGAACAGGGCTTGCCTGTGATTCAACCTAACGTGCCCGGTGGAACGGTTGTCTCGCAACAGCCTAAGCGCGTTGTCAGATTGCCGGACCGGATCGACCCGTCTGCCCTCAAGCGTATGTTGACGGATTTGCCAGGCACGTACGATCTAGTGGATGTAAGGCCTGCTGAGCAGTTCGCCGATTATCATCTGCCCGGCGCGCGCAACGTTGAATTGGCCGACCTACTCTCTGATCCGACGTTTCTGACGGGCGCAGGGCCACTGGTGATCGTAGACCGCGATGGTTCGCTGGCCATGGCGGTGGGAGGTGTCCTCTCGCAGAAGACAGAAAGGCAGGTCAAAGTTCTTTTCGGAGGCCTCAGTGCCTACTGGAGCGAAGCGGAGATGGGCAGTCCAGTTAAGGCCGTGCCGCTTGTGCCAGCCTCGTCCACGCCACCTACGGTGCAACCTGCGCCGCAAGCGCCTCAAGCTCCGAAGAAGAAAAGTGCGGGATGTTAACCATGAAACCCAAATCTTATTCAAATCCATATCTTGCCGGGATTTTGCTCGGTCTGACCCTGCTGGCCTCTTATCTGATTCTCGGTGCCGGGTTGGGTGCCTCTGCGGGTATCGCTCGTGCTGGGGCCTTCTGTGAACTCGCGATCGCCCCGGCGCGGACTTTGGCAAGCCAATACTTCGGCGGTTGGGGCACCCACCCGCTCCACTATTATTTGGTGTTCATGCTGGTTGGGGTGTTTTGCGGCGGACTTGTCTCTGCCCTGCTGTCTGACCGCTGTGTCGTCATGGTTGAGCGCGGGGCAGGATGTTCACCGTTCAAGCGGTTGCTCTTCTCACTAGTCGGCGGTCTCGTCGTTGGTTTTGCCAGTCGCCTCGCGAATGGCTGTACCTCCGGGCAAGCCTTGTCCGGCAGCGCGGTTCTGCTCACGGGCAGCCTGCTCTTTCTCGTCAGCGTTTTTTTGGGCGGTTACGCCACGGCGTGGTTTGTGCGGAGGCAGTGGAATGATTAACACGTTTTTCAACAGCGGATCACTCGACTCGCCTGCGGCCTTTCTGGCGAGTTTCCTGATCGGAATCGCCTTTGGCGTTGCACTGGAATGCGCGGGCTTTGGGAGCTCTCGCCGTTTGGCGGGAATTTTCTATTTCCGAGACATGGCGGTGCTGAAAGTCATGTTCACGGCGGTCATCGTTGCCATGCTTGGCGTCTCTTATGCTAAGTCCTTTGGGTGGGTGACGCTCGACAATGTGTATTTCTTGCACACGCTCTATGCGGCGCAGATTGTCGGCGGCCTGATTTTTGGGGTGGGGTTCGTGATGGGAGGGTGGTGCCCCGGTACGGCTGCGGTGGGGGTGGCGTCTGGGAAAATCGACGCGTTGGTATTTCTTGCCGGTGCGGTCGGAGGGAGCATCCTCTACAACGAGTTCTATCCGGTTGTTGCGCCGTTGACTGCAAACGACCGTGGCGTGGTGTTTGGATTCGAGAGTCTGGGCGTATCTGAGGCAGGCTTCGCTTTCTTCTTCACGTTGATCGCCGTAGGTTGTTTCTGGGGCGCGGAGTTTATCGAGCGAAAGCGTGCCGGGGCAACGAATGGCTATTGGAACTCGCGTTTTCTCAAGGTCTTCAGCTCTGTGCTGGTCATAGGAGCTTTCGGCTTGTTTGCCGCCCAGACGCGTCCGGGTGCCGCGCATGCAGAGGGGGCTGTTTCTGAGGAGTCTTTGCTGGCCGACATACAGGGGGGTGCTGACCACTTCGGCGCTCAGGAACTTGCCGACCGCCTAATGGGCGGGGACGCCTCGATTATGCTGGTCGATATTCGAACGCCGGAAGAGTACTCGGGATTTCATGTCCGCACGGCCATCAACATTCAGGTCTCCGACTTGCCTGAACGGCTTGCGCTGCGCAAGAACCAAGGTGTGATCGTGCTCTACTCCAACGGGATGACTCATCCGGCGCAAGCCCGTGACAGCTTGACCCGTCTCGGTTTCCGCAATGTCTTTCAACTCACCGACGGGTTACAAGGGTTTCTGGACACCTGCCTCAGGCCAGTGTCGTTGCACGATGGGCCGGTTTCTCCGGCATTGGCGGCGAAGATCCGTGCGTGGCGCGAATTTTTTCTGAGCACGCCCGTTGCCTCACCCGCTAAAACGTCGATTCTGACGAGTGCCGAACCACTTCCTGCAGAGGTGGAGACTGGGTGGCTGGCGCAGAAGCTCGGCCGGGAAGATTTAAAACTGATCGACTTAAGGTCGCAACCGGAATACAACGGTGGGCATATCCTTGGGGCGCAGAGCCTAAACATTGAAAGCCTGCGCGGCAATGTTAATGGTCTACCTTCCATGCTTCTGCCTGCAAGGTTGTTGGCTGAGCACTTTTCGCTCTTGGGACTCCGTCCGGATGACAGCATTGTTGTCATATGGGGCGATAAAATTCAGGACGCGACTCTGTTCGGGTTGGCGTGCGAACGGCTAGGGCATCAGAGGTATGCGATCTTGCGAGGCGGTTACTCCAAGTGGCTGAGTGAGAAAAGACCTCAGGACACCCGGCTTCCTATTGTCACCGCAACTCGATATCCTGTTCCCGAGAAGTCGGATGATTTCACTGTTGGAGCGAAAGACGTGTTGGCTGCGATCGGTAAGCCAGGGACGGTGATTCTTGATGTGCGGCCGGCCGATTTTTTTACAGGCAAGAAGCGCGACGAGGCACGGGGTGGCCATGTTCCGGGAGCATTCAACCGCTCTTTCTCTGACGATGTGACCAAGGGCGAGCAATTCAGTACTTTAAAGCCGGTGCCGGAATTGGCTGAGGCCTATTCGAGGCTCATTCCCATGAAGGGCTCTCCGGTTATTGTCCATTGCCGTACGGGACATCAGGCCAGCCAGACTTACTTTGTGCTCACCCGGCTTTTAGGTTACACGAGAGTGCGCTGGTATGACGCAGGGTGGACCGAGTGGGCGGCTCGTTCAGAGCTGCCAGTTGTGAGTGAAGTCCAGCCGCCAACGAAATGAGGTGTGAATGTGGCAAGGCGGCGAAATTACATGAAAGACGGTTCCACAAAGCGCTGCTTGGCAGCCTCACTGTCGTTCCTCGCATAGTCTGCCGTTTCGGGAGCTTTGCGCTGGCGTATTGCCGGGCGCAAAGCATGTTGCCAGCCGGTTCCTGATATTGTCTGCTGACCTTTCGTTGTTTAGGTAATGGGGGGGTGCGGCAACAGGGCGTCTTTCAGCGGGGAGGCGCAGAGACGCCAAACTCGATTTCGTACCAGAGCGTGCGGTGGGGCGGGCCGATGGCGAGGCTGCTGCCGCCGGCCGCGGCTTCGACCGCCGGACCGCACCGCTGGCCACGCTCATCCAGTGGGTAAAGCCGTACCGGTCCCGCAGCCGAAGCAAAGGAGACGGTGGCAGCAACTGGCTCTACAAGGCTGGGCGCATTGCCCCACCGCGTGCCCACGCTTGTGCGTGTGTCGTCCTTCCACTCCATGCCTGTGTTCTGCGTATAAGCGGTGGCGGTCAGCAACGCGCGTTGTGGCTTGCGGTCAAAAGACTCGCCCTCCAGCAGTGAGAGCGATATCGTACACCAGCCAAGACTGGTCTGGCCCGCAGTCACTCGCACACCGTGGCCGAGGTTGACCGTCCGGCCGCAGGAGCGGCCGACGAGCAATTTGGTCCTTGGCGCTCGTACCTCGAAAAGGCCTTGGCCATTTTCCTGCAGGCGCCATGCAAGTTCTCCTGTGTCGGCGAGCCACTCGGTACGCGCCAAGGCAGACGTGGTGGAATGTGAGGCGGTGGAGACCGAACTCAGGTCGAGCGCCACACGGTGCTCAAAGGCTAGTCCGAGGTCAACGCCTAAACGGTTTAGGTCCAGCACGCTCCATGAGCGGTCGTGCCGAGCGATGCACGTGAGCTCGGTTTCAGGCGGGAGCGTGGCGGTCACCCGCTCGCGCGCAGTTGCCACGTCGCCGCGTCGGAAAAGCAGGGCGGCTGCGGGCAGATTGGCCATAATGGTCGGATGTTGTCCGATGTCGAAGAAATGCGGGATACGTCCGGCCTTGGTCTTGCTCTCATCGTGTGACCACGTATAGTAGAAGAGCGCATCCCAGTCCTGAAACGCAGCAACGGCGGCCAGCATCAGCGGGCCCTCGCCGGCATACGGATTAGGCGCGGGGTGGTTGTATTCGCTGACCATGTGAGGCTTCCCTGCCACGCGCTGCCAAGCGAGGCGCGAGAGCGTTGCGTCTTCTGGATGGTCAGCCATGGATAGGCTTTTGACGATCCAATTGTCTTGGTCCCACGGACGTCCGGGAAAGTGTGGATGTTGCCAGTAAGCATGGGTGTCCACCAGGTCGAATCCGGCCATCAAGTTCGGTGTGGAGGTGGCGACGATCGTCCCGACGACAGGAGCCTTGACACCGAGCTCGTCCGTTATGCACCGCCGCATCGATTCCCAATAGGCGCGCTCGGTTTCCCACAGAAAACGGATCCAGTCCTGCCGCCGACCTGCAGTTAGGGGCCTCACATCAGAGGTTTTCGGACGGCGGACAGTCGCGTTTTCCAGATTCTCGTCCTCTTGAAGACCAAGGTTGCCGCCAGGTTTGAGCGAGACGTCTGAGAAGCGGAAGGTTGCGCCCGCCTGAGCCAAGTCGTTGAACCCGAAGCGCGCGTCTGTGTCATCCGTATCGGCAACAAAGGTGAATACGAAAGTTTTCCAGTCGGTGCTCAGGTCGAGGCGGGTCTGCCAGCCGAGATTTTGCCAAGGGGCGTGCGCCTGCATCACGGTGGCCGTGATTTTGCGTGGAGAATCGGCGGCCGCGCGGAAGCGTACGGTGTAGGGCTCGCCCTTGCGCAGGGCGAATCCTCGCTGGTTGAACTGCACGGCCCAGCCGCCGTCTGCGGGGTTTACCACGCGCAGGGAGACTGAACCTTCTGCCGCATCGCAAATCGCCCTTGCGCCGCGGTGCTGCTCCACTGTCCAGTCTTTGGCCGTGTCGGCGAAGGAGACGTTGCGGAGCAACTCTTCGCCTAGTGGTCCGCGGCGTGTGCCCCATGCGTCGGCCAAAGCGGCGCTATCTCGATGGCGCCGGATAAGCCACGCGTTCCACTGCCGGTTCAAGTCGCTGTCAAAGGGTTCGGGCAGGTCGTCGAGACCGGCTGACAGCCACGTGTGGAGCAGACCGTTCTCGTTATTGATTTCGACAACCGCCAAGGCCGGGTCTTGGCAGAGGGCAAGGCCGGTGTAGGGGTTCACATGTTCGAGCAGGCGGCGTGCGTAGGCCTTTTGTGCTACGAGGTGGGGCGCATGGAAAAATCCCACAGCGTGGGCCACTTTCCATTCGAGCTTGTCGATGGCGGCGTCTACGCCGTCGTTTTTACCGAACGAGCGTCCGACCAGCAGGTTCACGTTCCAGTAGATGCCTTGGCTCTTGAGCTGAGCGAGAAAGTAGTCGAGCCGGTCTTGCGCATCTGGGTTCCACCGGTTCCAGTCCCCCGTCGCGTAATCGATAAGGCGCACCTCACCCCAGGTGCTGTCGAGGAAATGCATCCGCACGCCGTTGAGGCCGAACTTCGCCATGCGTGCGGCCATGCCGTCTGCAGTGGCGTGATCCGGGAAGCAGGCGCCAGACGTAAGGTTTGCGCCGAAAAGGCGTAGGCGGTTTTCGCCCGCGTAAAGATGGCCGTCGCGTACGCGCACCGGCGCAATGGTAGCGGCGCCTTGCTTCATGATCGGGCGCAGGTCGGTGGGACCCGCCGCGCTGTCGTCCCACGGTGGCGCAAACGGCACCAGTTCCGCCGTCGCTCTGGCAGCGATCATCGCGAGGCCCAACGTCGTCCACAGATGCCGTTTCAACGCTTTCCTCCCTCATTAAGAAGCATGCACCCAGCGTGCCAGAAGCACTGGCGCAAGGCAAGAACGAAGCAGCAAACATCATCGGGTGAACGATGTGACGCTGATCCGTTGACGAAGTTCAAGCTATGTGATAATTTCGCCATCTAACGAAATAACAGTGCGTTTTTCCGCAGAGGTCTTTCAATGAACGGTGATATGCAAGACTTGGATGCCTATGCCCGGTTTCTGATGATGGTTCACGCGCTACACCCCGGACTGACGGAGCGCAGTATCGGCGCGGCACGGACGCCCGACGGTTTGACCAGCTACGAGGTGTTCGGCCGATTCGTCGATCCGCAGCCGTTGATGACGGTTGTGGATCTGGCCTGCGGCAACGGCCCGCTATGTGAAATTCTTGCGAATAAGGTGGGTCCATGCGGAAGGGTTATCGGCGTCGACCTCAGCCGGGATGAGCTTCGGCTCGCGGGCGAGCGTTTGCGTTCATATCCGAATGTCCGCCTGCTGAATGAGCCGGCGGCGAAGCTGTCTCTTCCCGACACGTCGGCGGATCTCGTGGTTTGTCACATGGCCTTTATGCTCTTCACCCCGCTGGCACAAACGGTCGATGAGGTTGCTCGCATCCTGAAGCCCGGCGGATTGTTTGCCGCCGTGATCCCGACGCTGAGGAAGCCGACGGATCTGTTTAGCGAGTGCGCTGGTGCTTTACGTTCGATTCTGGCAGACGAGAAACACGCCTTGGATGCGCTCAGTTGCAATT
>Ga0209066_10005916_pt1 | contig 12668 bp, 12 predicted proteins | sample All_14_2_FD_187198 | JGI IMG/M metagenome (GOLD analysis project Ga0209066, IMG submission 187198) | Freshwater microbial communities in response to fracking from Pennsylvania, USA - Allegheny Zone_MetaG_DW_15 (SPAdes) (version 2) ...
CGCTACAATTATTTGCATGCATAATAGTATCGATCTGTATTTATACTATTTCATGCTACAGTCAGTCTACAAAACGTTATGATAATGAGGATAAGAATTACTCCATAGAGTTTCCTCAATCATGGGTTTTTAGTTACGATAAAAATGCATTAGTAAGTGCTTTGAGTGCATGCGATAGCTTAGATTCAAATAACCTGTTAATAATTACAACTGGAGCAACAGGTGCTTTGACTTTAAATGAAGCGATGAAGATTACTAAGCGAAATATGGGAATCGGCAAGAAAAATCCAATTGATTCGCAAGGAGATGATATTATTAATGGTATGAATACCAAATGGTGTGTTTTTGATATTAATACTAACGCAGGTTCTAGGAAAATAAAGATGTATTTGTTCAAGAAAGGTTCTAGGCAATACACCATACAAGCGAAGCTTATACCCAATGAATTCGAAACAAAAATTAAAGTTTTTGAAGAGGTTATTTCTACGTTTAAAATCCATAACTAGTTATTAATCTGGAATATTGTTAAACTTAAAAAAGGTTTGTTATGAAAAGAATATTGATCATCTTAACTATTGTTTTAATTTCCATTAATGAGTTCTGTATAGCTCAGCAAGTAAAGACAAATGAGACTTACTCCATTTCAAAGTTTTCACTTTCAATTAATCCACTTGGATTTATTCAGTTTGGGCCATTAATTAGCGCTGAGTTTGGTATTAATAGCAACTTGGTTTTTAATACTCATGTCCGCTTTCCATCGGCTGGTGTTATTTCTTACATTGTTCATGAAGTCGACGATGACGACAGTATGACTGGAATTGCTGCAGGTGCAGGGATAATCTATTTTGTTGGGAATAATCAAAGTAAACCCTATATAGGTTTTTTGGCTGAGTTCGATAGAACCAAGAAAGTATTCGATGTAGGTGAAGATTGGGAAAGGGCTGAAAGGGACAATATTGGCGTATTTCTTTTTAATGCGGGCTATCGGTTTAGATTTGAAAATGGTTATTATATCAATGCCGGAGCCTTCCTCGGAACAGCATTTTCTAGCTGGGAGCGCGAGTACACAAATTCAAGTTATTATGTTTCAGGGCCTCGCGTTAAATCGGGTACCGATATGGTTCCTTTCGGAATGCTAGAGTTAGCAATTGGACTAGAGTTTTAGATTTCAATTTATATAAGGTTTCACATAGTCTTATCAACTTTTTAAAACAATAAAGGGTGTTAGTTATACTTAACACCCTTTATTGTTTTATATAAACTTCGATTGGATATTCAACCTGTGTTAGGTAAAGCCCCTCGGCTGGTGCCGATGTTCCTGCAAGACCTCTATCTTTAGCATCAATTATTGCGGCAAATTCCTCTGGGGTTATTTTACCTCGACCAACTTCAACCAGTGTTCCTACAATTGCTCGTACCATATTTCGTAAGAACCTGTTCGCTTTAATGGTGAAAATCAGCAAATCGTCCTTTTGAGTCCACTCTGCGAAGTAAATTGTGCAGTTATTGGTTTTATTATCGGAGCCAACCTTACTGAAACTTGTAAAGTCGGTATAGTTAAAAAGTAATTGTGAAGCCATTTGCATTTTTTCTACATCTAAATTACCAGAGTACATCCAGGCTAATCCATTCATAAATGGATTTTTAGTTTGACAAATGATGTACTCATAGCCCCTCAGTGTAGCGTCGAAGCGTGCATTCGCATCTGGCTTTACGCTTGATATTCTTTGGATTGATATATCTATTGGTAGAATTCTATTCAAACTGTGCAGGAACTGCTTGTTGCTCTCAAGGTTTGGTGTCAAGGAATCGAAATGTGCCACGTAGTAACGGGCGTGAACTCCAGTATCGGTTCGGCCAGCGCCAATCGTATTAATATCTTCTTTAAGCAATGTAGACAGCGCTTTATTAAGTAACTCCTGAACACTTACCGCGTTGGACTGAATTTGCCAACCGTGGTAATTTGTTCCTAAGTAGGATAGGTGTATGAAATATCTGTAAAACAACTCTTTGCTCATTTTCAATTTAACCGCAAGGTAATTACCATTTTTTTAAATGCAAAAAGGTTACAAAATATCTACCTTCTCTCAAATTTTTTCTTCAAACTTCCATCTTCCAACTTTTCCTATCTAACTTCCAAAACCCCAACTACTAAACATGGTATTTTCAACATGCTTTAACCACGTTTACCAAATAAACATCGAGGTTTTAACTTTTTTTAACATCGCTGGCATTTTAAATTTATGATATTTGCGAACGATCATAATAAAGTAAAAAAAATTGTTTTAATAAGCATTTTAAAATAGCTGAATATGAGTGAAACTAGTACAGTAAACATCAAGGAGTTAAACGAACGAATACGGCTCGAAAGTTCATTTGTCGATATTATCAATATTGAAATGAACAAGGTCATTGTTGGGCAAAAACATTTGGTTGAATCCTTGCTTGTTGGATTACTTGCCGATGGACACATTCTACTTGAGGGTGTTCCGGGTCTTGCTAAAACATTGGCAATTAACACACTATCCAACATCATTGATGTGAAGTTCAACCGAATTCAGTTCACACCCGACCTTTTACCTGCCGACCTAGTTGGTACTATGGTTTATAGCCAAAAAAGTGAGCAGTTTAACGTGAAGAAAGGGCCTATCTTTTCAAACTTTATCCTAGCCGATGAAATTAACCGTGCCCCCGCAAAGGTTCAGAGTGCCTTGCTTGAGGCAATGCAGGAACGTCAAGTAACTATTGGTGAGGTTACATACAAATTGGATGAGCCTTTCCTAGTGCTTGCTACCCAAAACCCAATAGAGCAGGAGGGAACCTATCCGCTTCCTGAGGCACAGGTGGATCGTTTTATGCTAAAGGTTAAAATCACCTATCCAAAGGTGGAGGAGGAGCGTATGATTATGCGCGAGAACCTAGCATTAACATTCCCAAAACCCGATAAGGTTTTAAAACCTGCCGACATTGTAAATGCTCGAAAGGTTGTTCGCGAGGTTTATATGGATGAGAAGATTGAGAAGTACATTCTCGATATCGTATTTGCAACACGCTTCCCAGCACAGCATAACCTACAGAAATTTGAGTCGATGATTAACTACGGTGCATCACCACGAGCATCAATTAGTTTGGCATTGGCTTCAAAGGCTTACGCTTTTATTAAGCGTAGAGGTTATGTAATTCCTGAGGATGTTCGCTCTGTATGTCACGATGTTCTTCGCCATCGTATTGGTTTAACCTACGAGGCTGAAGCCGAGAATATTACAACAGAGGATATTATCACCGAGATTTTGAATACCGTGGAGGTTCCTTAGTATGATACGGAGTTTCAGGTATATTGTCCTGATTATACCATTCTGGTTAATTCAGCTAACCGTTCAGGGGCAGAATTACATTGGTATGCATAAGGACGATATCCGAAAGTTAACTCCAAAGGAACACAAGGGTTTTGTCTTTGAGAAAGAGGTGGAGAATGGCGACAGAAGTTTTATAAAATTTGTGAATGTAATTGATGAGCAAACACTTCTGTTTATGGTCGATTCGAAAGGAATTTGCACCTCAGTATCGAGAATGTACAATACTTGGCTTTATGACCAAGTTCAGAAGGAACTGAAAAAGAACTACAAGAAAAAAGGTTCCGATACTTGGATTGAAATTAAGGATGGTAAAAAGTACGAGATAAAACTCAAAAACGGCGAATGGTTTATAACGGTAACAACCCGACCAATAACAAATAAATAGTTGAGTTGTGGAAACATCGGATTTATTAAAGCGAGTTCGTAAAATTGAGATAAAAACGCGTGGGTTATCGCGTCACATCTTTGCGGGTCAGTACCACAGCGCTTTTAAGGGCAGAGGTATGGCCTTCAGCGAGGTGCGCGAGTACCGCTACGGCGACGATATCCGAAGCATCGACTGGAACGTAACTGCACGTTTCAATCAACCCTACGTTAAGGTGTTTGAGGAGGAGCGTGAGTTAACCGTTATGCTTCTTATCGATGTTAGTGGTTCCGAGCATTTTGGAACATTTGAACTCTACAAAAATCAACTTATCACCGAAATTGCTGCAGTGCTGGCCTTTTCGGCAATTCAGAATAACGATAAAATTGGTGTAATCCTTTTCAGCGATAAGGTAGAGAAGTTTATACCACCGCAAAAGGGCCGCAAGCATATTCTCCGAATTATTAGCGAGATGCTTAACTATAAGCCCCAGAGCAAGGAGACAAATATTGCCGAAGCGCTTAAATACCTCACCAATGCTATTAAAAAGCGTTGTACCGCTTTTGTTTTAAGTGATTTTGTTGATGTTGATTCCAATTCGCAACCCCGTTTTGCCGATGCGCTTAGCATTGCTAACAATAAGCACGATGTGGTTGGAATTAGAATTTTCGATAAACGTGAAACTGAACTACCCTCGGTGGGACTTGTGAAATTCCGCGATGCCGAAACAGGCAAGGACACTTGGATTGATACTTCGGATTCGTTAGTTCGTCGTAACTACAGCAAATGGTGGGTCGAAACAACCAGTAACCTGAAAACCACTTTTACCAAATCCAAGGTTGATTGGACATCCATAAGCACCGACGAGGATTATGTTAAACCATTAATTCTGCTATTTAAACGTAGAGCATGATGGGAAATAGACTTAAAATAGCATTAGCATTTTTACTTGCGGGAAGTTTTACCAACCTATTCTCGCAGTCCGACTATATTGCGTCCATTAAATCGAAAATAGACAGGGATACAATCCTTGTTGGCGACCAATTTTACTACACACTGGTGGTTAATGGCCAAAAGGGTGTGAAATTACAATTTCCTCAGGTTTCGGATTCTCTAGGAAATGGAGTTGAATTGATTGGCAAGCCCAAAATCGATTCTATTGTAACAGGTAATGATGTTACTATCACTTTACAATACCTGATTACAGCCTTCGATAGTGGACAACATATTGTTCCTGATTTGCCAATTGTGGCAAGTTTAAATGGACGAACTGATAGTTTAGTTGCCGAGAGGTCAACCTTTTTTGTGAATCCCGTTCCAAAAAGTTGTTCTCAAGAGGATATTTATGATATTAAACCTCCTATTCGTGAACCAATAACCATTTCGGAAATTGCGCCTTGGGCTGGGCTTGTTATTGCAATTGTTGCATTGGTTGGATTCCTAATAATGTACTTGGAGAGTAGGAAGAAGAATAAACCATTCTTAAATATATTTAAACCTGCGGAACCGCCTCATCTTGTTGCTCTGCGCGAACTAAATAAAATTCGTGAGGAGAAACTGTGGAATACAGAGAATCATAAGTATTACTACACCCGCTTGGTTGATACTCTAAGAATATACCTTGAGGGACGTTTCGGAATTAATGCGCCTGAGCAGACCACTTCGGAGATTTTAAGCGAGGTAAATAGGGTAGATTATGCTTTTAATGGGTTAAAAGACCAATTGCAGGATCTCCTTTTCATAGCCGATTTGGTAAAGTTTGCTAAGCATACTCCATTGGTTGCCGAGAACGAAATCAACCTAAACTTTGCTATCGATTTTGTAAACAAAACAAAACTAGAGGAAGAGGTTAAAGTTGAGTCAACCAACGAAGTTACTACTCCTGTGCAGGAAACTATTGATGAACAAAAAAAGTTGAACTAAGATGTCGGGACTAGTTTTTGCAAATCCAAAGTTGCTGTACTTGCTTTTATTGGTACCATTGATTGTTGCTTGGTATATTTTTAGGCAAAAGGATACCAAAGCAAGCCTTCGTATATCAACACTAGGTGGTTTTAGCAACACAAAACCTTCAATAAGAGTTTTACTCCGTCATTTGCCTTTTGTATTCAGGGTAGCTGCTGTAATATTGGTAATTGTAGCATTAGCACGTCCACAATCAACTAATATACAGAAGAATGTTTCATCGGAAGGGATTGATATTGTTTTATCGTTGGACGTGTCGGGCAGTATGCTTGCCCGCGATTTCAAGCCCGACAGGCTTGAGGCTGCAAAAGACCTTGGCATTAAGTTTATTAGCGGTCGACGTACCGATAGGCTTGGATTGGTAATTTTTGCTGGCGAAAGTTTTACGCTTTGTCCGCTCACAACCGACCATGTTACCCTTATCAACATGTTCAAGGATATTAAACTTGGCGTACTAGAGGATGGTACTGCAATTGGCTCAGGTTTAGCCACAGCAATTTCCCGATTAAAGGAGAGCGAGGCGAAAAGTAAGGTAATCATACTTTTAACCGATGGTGTAAACAATAGAGGCGAAATTGCTCCGCTTACAGCCGCTGAAATTGCAAAGAGTTTCGGAATTAGAGTTTACACAATTGGCGTGGGAACTTATGGTACAGCACCATATCCAGTTCAAACTCCATTTGGAACACAATTTCAGGATATGAAGGTTGAAATTGACGAGGATTTACTCACCAAAATTGCCCAAATGACAGGTGGCGAATTCTTCCGTGCAGTTAACAATAAGGCATTGGAGGAGGTTTACGCTAAGATTGATACATTGGAGAAATCCAAAATTGAGGTTACTGAGTATAGCAGCAGGGAGGAACGTTACAGGCCTTATGTGCTTGTAGCATTTATCCTGTTAATGGCTGAAATTATTCTTCGCCGAACATTATTGCGGAGTTTACAATAGTTGAATTTGATTAGAAAAATAGAAATAGCGTATGTTTAGATTTTCGAATCCTGAGTACTTATACTTACTTCTAGTCATTCCCGTATTGGTTGCGCTTTACTGGTATACGGTTCGTATTCAGAAAGCCAACATCAAATTATTTGGTAAATTCGATACCGTACTTGGCCTTATCCCCGGTATGTCGTTTATCCGTGGTTGGGTTAAAATGATATTTCTGCTAAATGCTTACCTATTTGTTGTTTTAGCATTGGCTGGGCCACAATTTGGTGCAAAGCTCACCGAGGTTAAGCGAAAGGGCATTGAGTTGATTATAGCCCTAGATGTTTCAAACAGTATGCTGGCCGAGGATATTCAACCAAACAGAATAGAACGCGCAAAGCAGTCAATTTCGCAGTTGGTAGATAGGTTAACAAACGACCATATTGGCCTAATTGTGTTCTCAGGCGATGCTTACGTTCAGCTGCCAATAACCAGCGATTATGCATCGGCTAAGATGTTCCTGTCGTCAATAAACCCTGGAATGGTTCCGAAACAGGGAACAGCAATTGGTAGTGCTATAGAGTTGGCATCAAGCTCATTCAACCCAGAGTCCAAAACCAGTAAGGTTATTGTAGTTATCTCCGATGGAGAAAATCATGAGGATGACCCAGTTGAATCGGCCAAACTAGCCGCCGAAAACGGAATAGTTGTGCATACCATTGGAATAGGCTCACCCGATGGTGCTCCAATACCAATAGGAAGTAATCAAAACTACCTGAAGGATGAAAACGGAAACGTTGTTGTTACAAAACTCGACGAGGAAACGCTTTCGAAGATAGCGGTTGTTGGAAATGGTAAGTACGTTCGTGCCACCAATACTCAACTTGGGCTTTTACCTCTATTCGAGAATATCAATAAGATGCAGCGCTCCGAGGTGAAAGATAAAGTTTACACTGAGTATAACGAGCAATTTCAGTACCTACTTGCAATAGCACTGCTTATTTTAATTGTTGAGTTCATAATTCTTGAACGTAAAAATAAATGGATTTCTGGTTTAAATCTGTTTGGTAACAAAAAGGGAGGCGAATTATGAAAAGAATAGCACTTATTTTTTCGGCACTTATCTTATTTGCTGTATCAGTATATGCCCAAACCGAGCGTAAATCAATCCGTAAGGGAAACAATGCTTTTGAAGATAACGATTTTGTTGAATCGGAGGTTCAATACCGTAAGGCATTGGAGGCAAATACTCACTCCTTCAAAGGAAAATTCAACCTCGCTGATGCTCTTTATAAGCAGGAGAAGTACGATGAATCGTTGAAAACGATGGAGGAGATTAATCAGGCTGGTCTATCCAATGAGCAAAAAGCGATGATATATCATAATAAGGGTAATGCTCTTTTTAAGCAACAGAAGTTTCAGGAAAGTATTGATGCCTATAAGAATGCTTTGAAACTTAATCCTTACGATGCCGAAACAAAGTACAACTTATCCGAAGCTCAACGTATGCTAAAACAACAACAGCAGCAACAGAATAACGATAATAAGGACAACAAAGACAACAAGGATAATAAAGATAATAAGGACAACAAAGACCAGAACAAGGACGATAAGAAGGATAATCAGGATAAAAATAAAGACCAGAATAAGGATAAGCAGGACAATAAAGAACAAAAGCAGCAGGAACAGCAACCAAAAATATCAAAGCAGGATGCAGAGCGAATGTTGCAGGCAATTCAGAACAACGAGAAGGATGTTCAGGAAAAAATGAAACAGGAAAAAGCCAAGGCGGCTAAAGTACGTGTAATTAAGAATTGGTAAGTAATTTACTTAATATATGATACGGAAACTACTAATTATTGCTCTTGTATTTATTTCGAGTGTTGCAGTGGCTCAGAATGCAGCAATTGAAGCGTATGCTCCCAATGTAGTGGAGCTCGGAGAGCAGTTTAGGTTAACCTATACACTAACAGCACGACCCACATCGTTTAATCCACCTGCTATTGCTGATTTTGATGTAATTGCTGGGCCAAGTACATCGAGCAGCACAAGTATTGAGATGATTAACGGTAAAGTTACTCAAACCCAATCGTACACCTATACATATATACTCGAAGCAACCAAGGAGGGGAAATTTACCATTGATGCTGCTGAGGCTACAATAAACGACGATAAAATAAAATCCAATTCATTATCAATTGAGGTTGTAAAAGGGTCGACAAATACACGTCAGAATAATCCGCAATCCACTAAGCAACAAATAAATGGTGCCGAACTACCAAACGATGAACTATTCGTTACAGTTGAAACAAATAAAAAAACGGCCTACGTAGGTGAACCTATTGAGGCTACCATTAAGATATACACCCGTGTTGGAATTGCAGGATTCGAGGAGGCCAAATTCCCCACATTCGATGGATTCTGGAGTCAAGAGATTGCAACTGAACAAAATATTTCGTTCCAGCGTACCAATATCAACGGAAAAATATATAACGTAGGGGTAATACGTAAATACTTACTTTTTCCTCAGCAAAAGGATAAGTTGGAAATTCCGCCTTTTGAATTGGTGGTGGTTTATCAAGCCCGAACTTCGCGCTCACAATCAATTTTCGACGAGTTTTTTGGTGGAGGTTTCGAGAACTACCGGAAACGTTTGGTTAGCAAACCATTAGCCGTGAATGTTAAGCAATTACCTAATAATGCGCCCGAATCGTTTATTGGCGCAGTGGGTGCATATAAAATTGATGCTAGCACCGATAAAACAAAGCTAAAAACAAACGAGGCTGTCACAGTCAAGTTAAAAATATCGGGTACCGGAAATTTAAAGTTGATAGGAACGCCAAAAGTTGAGTTCCCTGCAGGTTTTGAATTGTTTGACCCCAAAGTAAGCGATAATATCAACACAACCGCTAATAACATATCAGGCGCTAAAACCATTGAGTATATTGCAATTCCTCGTTCAGCAGGAACTTTTGAGATACCTCCAGTCGAATTTACATACTTCGATTTGAAAAAGGAATCGTACGTTACTTTACGCTCAAAGGCAATGCCTATTGAGGTTCTGGCCGATTCTACGGTGGCTTCGGGTGTTATGATTACAGGTTACAACAAGGAGGATGTTAAGTTTATTGGCAAGGATATTCGGTTTATCAAAACAAGCCATTCAAAGTTACGTCCAATTAACTCATTTGTGGTAACATCGGGGGTGTATGTTTTCATCTACATCATTCTGATAATTGCATTCCTCGCATTCTGGTATTTATACAGCAAACACCGCGAGCAAATGACCGATTTGAGCATTGTGCGTACACGTAAGGCTAACAAGACAGCTCAAAAACGCCTTAAGGAGGCAAGTATTATGTTAAATCAGGATAACGCCGAAAAATTCTACGAGGAAATTCACAAGGCGCTTTGGGGATATACAGCCGATAAACTCAGCATTCCTATTTCAAGTCTTAATTCCGATAGGGTTAAGGACGAATTAGCAAGCAGAGGAGTCGACGGTATTGATATTCAGGAATTTATAAGGATAATTGATGAGTGCGAATTTGCTCGTTTTGCTCCAAATAGAGAGCATTCGCAGATGGATGCGCTCTACGAGGCAACTTACACCTTGATTTCGAAGTTAGAGCAAACTTTAGGAAAAGCTAAGTCGAATCTTTGGTAAAACTTTATCAACTATGACAAAAAGAATATTTATAACATTCACATTGATTGGTGCTACTTTGGGTTCATTGCTTGCCCAAAAGCCACAAATGTTGATTGAGAAAGCGGATAAACTATATACCGAGGGTAAATATCAGGATGCAATTAGCAATTACGAAGCAGTTGTAGGGCAAGGATTGCAGAACGCAGAGCTATACTACAACTTAGGAAATGCTTACTTCAAAATAAAAAATATTCCTGCCGCCATTCTCAATTTCGAGCGTGCACATCTTCTTAATCCTGACGATGAGGATATTCAGTTTAACTTGGACTTAGCACGAACCTACACTGTTGATAAAATTGAGGTGCTGCCCGAATTCTTCTTAGTATCGTTTGTTAAAGGTTTTAGGAATTGGTTTAGTTCAAATTCATGGGCCTATATCGCTCTTATCTCATTTGCGTTGGTGCTTTCGCTTGCATTATTCTTTTGGTTCTCCCGTAGTTTTGAAATTCGTAGGTATGCATTTGGTGTTGCCGTGTTTTTATCGATGATATTCGTAGTATCGTTAGTTTTTAGTATAAACCAAAAGAATCAGGTTGTTAAACGCAACAGCGCTATAGTTTTCGCACCGGTTGTTTCGGCAAAGAGTTCGCCCGACGAATCGGGTAAAGACCTGTTTATACTGCACGCAGGAACAAAGGTTGAATTGATTAGACCCGTAGGAGAGTGGTGTGAGGTTAAAATTGCCGACGGCAATAAGGGTTGGATACCAAAAACTTCATTTCAGAAAATATAGTCTTTTGAACACATATAAAGCAGATTAAAAACAATACACTAATTTAATCCGTGCTATTTGTGTCATCTGTGTTCTAATTTCATTCTAACTTCATCTTTCGTATCTTTGCTGTCTTAATTTCTAGCGATTGAAACAAGCAAAAGACTTTACTACAGGGAACATTGGTAAGCAAATTTTCAGTTTGGCTTTACCAATTATGGGCACTGCGTTTATCCAAATGGCATACAATATGACCGATATGCTTTGGATAGGCCAAATTGGTAGCGATGCCGCAGCTGCAGTTGGTGCTGCAGGTTTCTTTTTATGGTTGGCTAATTCATTTGTATATACCACTAAAATTGGTGCAGAGGTTACAATTTCGCAGAGTTTGGGCTCTGGAAACGGACATATGGCTTTACGTTATGCCCGTCATGCTTTGGTTATTGCCATTTTTATGGGTATTATTTATGGCTTATCAGTATATACCTTTAGTTCGAGCCTAGTATCATTTTTCCAACTCAAAAACGAAACTGTGAATAGCAATATGGAGGCTTATCTCAGAATTATTGCGTTTGGCATGCTATTCACGTTCGTAAATCCTACATACTCTGGCATGTACAATGGAAGCGGTTTATCCAGAATTCCATTTAAAGCCAATGCAATAGGCTTAGTTATAAACATCATTCTCGACCCTTTGCTTATATATGGAATAGGTCCATTCCCCCGAATGGAGGTTGAAGGTGCAGCATATGCAACTCTTATTTCGCAGGGTGTTGTTACTGTTGTGTTTTACTTTTACTCGCGCTCTCAAAACTCACCTTTCCGCGATATGCTAAAGGGTTTTGTTCCCGATAAAACTTTATTTGCAAAAATATTCCGATTAGGAGTTCCTGTTTCCTTGCAGAGTGGATTATTTGCAGTATTTGCAATGATACTCGCTCGTATTGCTGGCGGTTGGGGACCAATTGGTGTGGCAGTGCAAAGCGTTGGAGCTCAAATTGAGGCAATTTCATGGATGACAGCATCTGGATTTTCTACGGCATTATCAAGTTTTGTAGGGCAAAACTATGGAGCAAAGAACTTTAAAAGGATTCGATTAGGATACTACAGAACACTAGGAATAACAATGTCAATCGGTTTAGTAACATCGTTACTATTTATAGTGTTTGGCGAATCTATATTTGGACTTTTTATTCCTGAACCACAGGCTATGGTTGAAGGGGGAATCTACCTGCGGATTCTAGGCTTTTCGCAACTATTTATGATACTCGAGATTACAACCGCTGGAGCATTTAACGGAATGGGAAAAACATTGCCACCCTCAATAACAGGCATTTTGCTGAATGGTTTACGTATTCCAATGGCATTAGGTTTAGCTGCAGCAATTGGCTTAAGCGGTGTTTGGTGGAGCATTACCATATCGAGTTGGTTAAAAGGTATAGTTCTCTTTGTATGGTTTGCAATAATGTTGCTTAAACTGCCTATTATTAGGGAAAAATACAGTTTACCACAAAAACTCTTCTTCCATATTGTTCCCAACAGAACCCGTCAGCAATTTTTTGATGGGTGTTGCGATTAGTTTGAAATTTAGGATAATTATCTCTGATTTTTAAACCATTCCTATCCAAAAT
>Ga0209066_10005917_pt1 | contig 12667 bp, 10 predicted proteins | sample All_14_2_FD_187198 | JGI IMG/M metagenome (GOLD analysis project Ga0209066, IMG submission 187198) | Freshwater microbial communities in response to fracking from Pennsylvania, USA - Allegheny Zone_MetaG_DW_15 (SPAdes) (version 2) ...
GCTGAAGCGCTTCGCGCTGGATGGCGACAAGGCCGAAGACGTGGCGCCCGGCGTGCGTGGCTATGCGATGTCGGCCGACGGCAAGAAGCTGTTGCTGCGCCTGATGAGCGATTGGGCTTTGGTGGATGCCCAGCCCGGACAAGACCCGGCCAAGGCGAAGTTGGCCGCGCTCGATTCGCTTGAGTTGCGTGTGGACCCACGCGTCGAATGGAACCAGATGTATGTGGACGCGTGGCGCATCCTGCGCGACTGGTTCTACGACCCCGGCGTGCACGGCGGCATCGCGCGCTGGAATACGATCCGTGACCGCTACGCGCCATTGGCCGCTGCCGTGGTGACGCGCGAAGATCTCAACTATGTGCTGCACGAGATTGCCGGTGAGGCCAATGCCGGTCACGTCTACGTCGAGCGTGGTCCCAGCGCCTCGGCGCAGCCGCGTAAGCCCGGTGGATTGCTGGGTGCCGAGTTCCATCGCGATGACAGCGGCTTCTTCCGTATCGAGCGCATCTTCGCCGGTGAGAACTGGGATGCGGCCAATCGCTCGCCGTTGACCGAGGCGGGCGTCAACGTCAAGGCAGGCGAATTTCTGCTCGCCGTCGATGGCATGGATGCGCGCAGCGTGCAGAACGTCTATGCGCTGCTGGAAAACAAGGCCGAGCGGGTGGTCGAGTTGCGCGTCAACAGCAAACCCAGCTTGCAGGGATCGCGGGTGGTGCGGGTCAAGACGCTGGCCAGTGAGGAAAGTCTGCGCTACCTGAACTGGGTCGCCGAACGTCGCGCCATGGTGGATCGTCTGTCGGGCGGTCGGATCGGCTACCTGCATCTGCCCAACACGGCGGTCGAAGGCAACCGCGAACTCAACCAGTGGCTTGCGCCACTGGCCCACAAGGATGCGCTGATCATCGACGACCGCTACAACGGCGGTGGCTTCATTCCTGACCGCATGATCGAGCTGCTCTCGCGTACCCCGCTCAACTACTGGAAGCGTCGTGGTCTGGAGCCCCAACCCACGCCCGGTATCGCCCATCGCGGTCCGAAAGCGATGCTGATCAATGGACTGTCGAGCTCGGGCGGTGATGCGCTGCCGTATTACTTCCGCCACGAAAAGCTGGGCACCCTGATCGGTACGCGAACCTGGGGCGGCCTGATCGGCATTTCGGGCAATCCGCCGCTGATCGATGGCGGTTCGATTCTGGCCGCCACCTTCCGCTTCATGTCGGCCGAGGACGGTAGCTGGCAGGTCGAAAACCAGGGCGTCGCGCCGGACATCGAAGTGGTCGACCGTCCCGAGTTGATCGCCGCCGGTCGCGATCCTTCGCTGGAAAAAGCCGTGGAAGTGCTGTTGCAGCAGCTTGAAACGCAAACCCCGAAACCCATCGTCGCACCGCCTGCGCCGATGGCGTTTCACTGAAGTCCCGGCTGGCCCGCGCCGCGCGAAAGCGTTTCGGCGCGGGCACTTGAGCAGGCTCGCAGCGGGCGTTAGTCTAACGACTGTTATAACGCGCTCGGGAGCCTGCCATGCACTACGCCCTCAAACTGACCCAGATCGGCAACTCGGTCGGCGTGATCCTGCCCAAGGAAGCCTTGGCGCGGATGAAGCTGGAGAAGGGCGACATGCTGTATCTGACCGAATCGCCAGAGGGATATCGGCTGGTTGAGTTCGACCCTACGTTCAACGAGCAACTGTCGCTGGCTGAGGAGATCATGAAGCGGCGGCGCAACGTGCTGCGCGAGTTGGCCAAGTGAGCTTCGTCTGGATTGAGGAGTCGGTCGTCTGGGCGATTCACGAAGCACAACTGGCAGAGCACGGCGGTTCGGTTGGTGTTCGGGATTCGGGGCTGCTGGCGTCTGCCATGGCACGACCCATCAATCTCGCTGCGTACGGCTCGCCAGATGTTGCCGCCTGCGCGGCAGCCTACGGCTTTGGCATCGCTCGCAATCATCCTTTCATCGACGGCAACAAGCGAACGGCGTTTGTGTGCACGGAATTGTTTCTGGCACTCAACGGAAGTGCATTGAACGCCAGCGATGTCGATTGCGTGATGACCATGCTCGCCGTCGCCGCGGGGGAGTTGGACGAGGCCGAGTTTGCCGCTTGGCTGCGCGCCCACATCGCCCCTCGTGGCTGATCCGCGACAAGCCATCCTGCTCGCCGCGCTCTGCTAGCCTGTGTGCTTCCTGCCGCCGCCATTGCCCACGACCGTGACACGCGCACATTCCAATCCGACTTCGCCAAAGACCCGCCGATGTACGTGACCGCGCGCGTGTTGGGCATGCTGATCGGCTGGGCGCTGGTGCGTCATCCGGCGGGCGGCGTGATCGGCTTTCTGTTGGGCTGGGCCATCGATGCGGGCTGGTTCCGCAGCGCATCGAATGAAGGCCCGGCGCCGAATCGCTCGTCCGTCTCCGATGATCCCTACCGCCTGCTCGGCGTGCGTCACGATGCGCCGATGAGTGACATCGACCGCGCCTGGCGCAAGGCGATGTCGAAGGTGCATCCCGACCGCTTCGCGCGCGCCGATGCGGCGACCCGAGCCAAGGCCGAGGCGCGCGCACGCGCCATCAATGCGGCCTACGACGCCATCGTGGCGCAGCGCCAGGGCGCAGGCTGAACCACGTCGGGCTATCCTGTGTGCTTTGAACAGGAGCGCGGCGATGGACTGGAAAACCACTGATCTGTGTGACACCCATGGCGACGCGGTGCGCGTGCTGGAAGAACCGTTGTCGGATTTCGGTGGACGTCTTGCCTTCTGCGGCCCGGTGCACACCGTTCGCGCCTACGAGGACAACGGCAAGGTGCGTGAGGCATTGAGCGAAGCCGGGCAGGGTCGCGTTCTGGTGGTCGACGCCGGTGGCTCGATGAAACGCGCCATGCTGGGCGACGAGTTGGGTGCGCTGGCCGAAAAAAACGATTGGGACGGCATCCTGATCTTCGGCTGCGTGCGTGACTCGGCAGCGCTCGCCGAACTGGATCTCGGTATCAAGGCAATGGGAACCTGTCCGCGCAAGACCGACAAGACCGGGCAGGGTCTGCGCAATGTGCCGATCCGCATCGGTGGCGTGGACATCGCGCCCGGCGACTACCTCTACGCTGACGAGGACGGCGTCATCGTTTCCAGCAAGCGACTGCCGGACGCGGACTGATACGTCTGCCGAGGTGGCGGCAATCGCCGCCACCTGCCGCGGCCTCACGGAATCGGATCTTCGAACCCGTTCGAGTAGATGGTGTTGGTGAGCCATACCGCATCGACACTGTCGACGTAGAACGGTGATGCGCCGTTCACCAACGTAAAGAGTACGGCCCCGATGCCCTCGCCGGGAAAGCGATGGGGCTCGTCGCTGACCACCTCAAGTCCGTCCATGGTGATGCTGACCGTGTCGGCATCCATGTCGTAGTAGAAGACGAAATAGTAGGCACGATTGGCGACATAAGGGCCAATTTCGGTGCATGACGTGCTCTGCGTACAGAAGCTGACATCACCCGAGCTGGACAGGCGCAACTCGCCAAAGTCTTGCGCCGAGCTGATCGACTCACGGAAGCGGACCCGGCGATCACTCAGGTTGGGCGTCCACAGTTGGAACCCCATGGCGAAGGTGCCTTCGTTGATTTCTGCATTGTCCAGCAGATCGAAACGGAGCGAACCAGTGTTGGTGCCCGCGCTGGTGCGCGAGATTTCCAGTGCATGATTGCTGATGCCGCCTTTGCCAACATCGCGCAAGGGCAAGGGCGCGGTCGCCTCGACAATGGTTCCTTGAACATAAATCGACACGTTGCTCGGTTGCCCGAGGCTGGCGCCACCGGTTCCCACGGCGCCCAACGGTTGATCTTCGAAATGCGCTTCCAGAAGGAAAATCGGTGTCGGCCCGCCGCCGCCTGCGTGGGCGGACGAAGCGATGAGCGCGCAGCAGGCAAGCGCCCGGACAAAACAATGACGCATCGGAAAACTCCCGAGTGGATGGGCGAACTAGTGCAACCCAATCGGCGTCATGTGGGCTTCAAATGAGATCAACGCTTGATCAACAAGCATCGTCTGAGTGATCAGTCTGCGATCAAAGCGTGATGGCCATCACGAATGTTGACCGCCGATCAAGGCGATCAATTTTGCTGGGCCAGCGTATTTCGGGAACCGTGCGCGCGCCCCGCGCCACTGCAACACCGTTGATATATTCGCGCTCGATAGGCCGTCGAGCGCACGACGTGAGCTTCAGGGGGGCGGCGTTTCGAATCCGTCGGAAAACAAGGTGATGGGTGGGTAGTAGGTCACCCGTAGATTGTCGACATAGGTGGGACCGGTGGTCGAACGATCAATACCCAATCGTACCGAGCCGATACCCAGCGGCCCTCCATACGTTGGGCTTGCGGATCGAACCAGGGCGCCATCGACGAAAATCTCGACGGTTCGGGCGTCGAGATCAAAATTCAGAGCCAGATCCAGCGTCTCGCCGTCGTTGTAGGTGCCGAGGTTTGCCAATGTCGTGACTGAATCCGACCAGTTGAGATTGCCGGACTCTGCGATGGTCAGCGATCCCCAGTCCGCTGCTGCACCGTTGTTTTCCCGGATGTAGAGCAGAAATCGGGCGCCAATTGGCTGAAATAGGGCCACTTCCACGACCACATTGCCGTCGCCGAGTTCGGCGTCGCCCGGAAACTCGAACACCGCAAATCCCGCGATGGATGTCGCGTCATGATCGATCTCCAGAGCGCGATTGACACCACGCAGAGCCGGAAAAGTCTGTTCTACGACGGTCGCCGCAATCACGCTGTCAACACTGACTGGCTGCCCCGGCGCACCGGTGCCAATCGGTCCAAGCGGCTGGCCTTCGAATGTCGTGTTCAACACGGGGAAGCTGGGCAGTGCTCCCGCCTGCGCCATGGCGGGCCAAAGCAGACAGCTGCATAAGATGACGAGCGCGGTTGACCACCGCGGTGGACTCAGGGGCTTGATCATCTGGGGTTCCTTGGCAACGCCGATTTGGAATGCGGATTTCGCCGTGGACCCGATCACAAGGGTTATGAGCCGACTCAACGGATGATCAGACTTTGATCAAATAATTGATTTTCAATGGCAAAACGGACACTTGGCGCATCAAAACGCGCTGCTGGGTTGCGCGGCAAGCGCACCGCCATCCACGTCGGCGGGAAGTGGGCCGCGTTCGCCGCTGCGCCGCCAGGCCCACTGCGCGGCAAGTGCGTAACCGCGTTGCTCGGCGCTTGCCGCGAGCATGCGTAGGTGTGCCGTGTCATTGTTCAGCGCGGCGTGGAGCATGTCGGCCTGCAGCGTCAGCTCCGGCGCATGCAGATCGGTCAGATCGGTATCGAGATCGCGCAGCGCCTGTCGCGCCGCTTGCGGGTCTGCGCTGGCGATCAGCAGTTCCACCTCGGTCAGACCGGCACGCACCAGATCGCGCCGATCCTGCTGCCCGCTGCGTTGCCATTCGCGACGCACCAGCCGAACCCGAGCCAATGCCTCGGCACGCTGCGCGGGTTGGCGCGCCATCGAGCGAGCCTGCCTGACGCGGACGAGATGTACCCAATCCTGTTGTCCTGCCGCGGCGAAGCCCTTTTCGGCGGCCAACAACTGCGCTTCGACAGCGGCTTGGTCACCGTGCACCTCGTGCCAGCGCGCCCAGGCCAAGGCGATTCGCGCATCGTCATGGCTGGCCAATCTGCCCCGATAGGGTTGCAGGCGCTCGAGTTCGCTGCGCGCGCGGGCGAGATCGCCTGCGGCGAGCAGAAGTTCCGCCGCCTGCACCGTTGCGCGACTGGCCCAGACGTAGGCTTGCGCGTGCATGAAATGCGTGTTGGCCTGCAGCATCAGGTGCAGTGCAGTGGCGTGGTCGTCAAGGCGCTGCTCGATAATCGCCTGGTTGTATTGGGCACGCCCCAGCTCGGCACGATCCGCCACATCTTCGGCAATCACCACCGCCTCGCGATACAACTCTCTGGCTCTTGCCAGTCGACCGCGGCGTGACTCGATTCCGCCCAGATTGGTGAGATTGACCAGTTCGCCGCGACGATCACCGCTGTCGGCAAACAATTGCCGTGCGTGAAGAATCCGCGCCTCCGCTTCGTCATAGCGGGATTGCAGAGCCAGACGCATGCCCAGACTGGTCAGTACCGAGGCGATGCGCACCCGGTCAGCGCTCAGCTCCGCCTGTGCCAGGGCGGCTTGCAACGCGTCCTGGCTGCCGTCGGCATCGCCCAGCAAGGCGAGCAGAGCGCCCAGTGCGAGTTGCAGCTCACTGAGCGAACGGGGGTCCGCTTGCTGGGTGGCCAGCGGCAAGGCCTGATCGAGCACCGCCCGCGCCGCCTTGGGGTCGCCGCCCCGGCTGAGCACCAGACTGTACTCGTAGCTGGCCTGATGCATGATCCGCCAGGCACCCTGCGCTTGGGCTTGTGCAATCAGCTCGGGATAGCCACCGATCGGTCCGTTCTGTTCGACGCCCAGCGCCAGACTGCGCAGGCGCAGCAAGCGCGTATCCAGTCGCGTGTCCGGCAGCGGGTCGAGCCATTCGCGCAGCGTGTCCAGTGCGCCCTGTCGGCGCAGCTCATCGGCGAGCAGCAGGCGCCAGTGCTGCGCGGCCGACGGGGGCATGCGGGCGATCTGCGCCGCCAGTGCGGCGCGCAGGGTCGCCTGGGCGCTGGCGTCCACCGCGTCGACACGCCATTGCGCGAACAATGCGGCAGGCTGACGCAGCAGTTCGGGCGACAGTGTGTTCAACAGCGAATGCACGAGTCGATGTTCGCCACGCGCCAACGCGGTGGACACACGAAACAAAGCGGCTTCCGAATCACTCGGTTCGCGCCGCAGCCACTGCGCCAGCGGATCGTCCGGACCGATCGGTGCGCCCTGTTGAATCAACACCAGGAAGCGCTCGAACGCCGCCGCCCGCTCGTCCAGTGCGCTCCGCAACGGTCCTTCCGGCGCAAGCGCGGCCAACCCGGACCAGTCACCCTGACGCATCAACAACTGACGCAGCGAAACGCGCAGCAAGGGGTTGCCCGGATCATCGTGCAACAGCGATTGCCAGGCCTGTTTGGCGTCGTCGAAGCGCTCGTCGGCTTCCGCAGCCAGTGCCGATTGCCACAGGCGGCGTGCTGCCGCCTGCGTCGGCCACCGCGCATCCAGCCCGACTTCCTGGCGGTCGGAGATCGCCTGCACAGCGGTCAGCAGTTGATCCAGGTCTTGCCAGCAGCGCGCTGGCCGCAGCTCGCCCTCCGTACTGGCCGATTCGGACGGCGTGCGATACAGACGCCAGAGCAGCTTGCTGCCATGGACCTGCAAACGAAGTAGCGGAAGTGCCGGGTCCTGGTCGTCACTGCGGAGATCGGTTTCCCAACGCAGGACATGCTCGACCAGCGGCAGCATGTCCTGCGCCGGTGCCGATGGATCGCCCTCGCTCAGCCACACCCACTGCAGTGGCGGCGCGCCGACGCGCGCAGGTCCGAAACGATCATGAAGCCCGAGCCAAAGTGCCGCCAGCAAAAGCAGCACGATCACCGCACCGGACCAGCGCACCCGTGAGTCGCGCTGCACGGCTGCCGTTTCCGCCATGGCGTGCACGACCGGAGGCGGATTGGATGGCACCGGTTCGGCGACAGGGTCCGCCGCGCCGTCGTGCTGTTGCGTCTCGGCAATCCATCGATAGCCGCGCCGATGCCGGGTTTCGATGAATCGCGATGGCTGGGCACTGTCACCCAGCGCGATGCGCAGATCGCGAATGGTTTGTGGCAGTACATTGCGCGACAGCGCGGAATGCCCCCACACCGCATCGATGATGTCGTCCTGGGCGGTCAGCGCCGGTGCGCGCTGGATCAGAAACAAGAGCAGCGCATAGGCCTTCGGACGCAGGTTGACCGGCCCCTCCGGGCCGATCAGGCGACCCTGTTCGGTATCGAGTTCAAATCCATTGAAGAGATAGCGCATGTGCGCAGTGTAAGGGCTGCGCGGGGCGGCAAAGAGGACGCCGCGCCCTGTCGGACCGCGAGCCACGCGGCGAGGCGTGCACCGCCTTCAACCGTGCCGAGCGTCCATCGCGGAACGTCCTATCTGTCGCCGCACCCGGATCGTCCGCCGATGCACCCGGCGCGATGGCGAAGCGCGCAACGCCATGCTAGATGTGCGGTGCAAACCGGATCGCTTCCATGCGCTGCGCCGCGGTCTGATATTCGTTGACCATCCGTTCGATCAACTGCTGCACGCTCGGGACGTCGTGAATGCCGCCGACGCCTTGCCCGGCACCCCAGATGTCCTTCCAGGCCTTGGCGTCGGTGTTGCCACCGGAGCCGAAATCCATCTTGCTCTTGTCGGCTTCCGGAAGATTGTCCGGGTCCATGCCTGCCCGCGCGATGCTGGGCTTCAGGTAGTTGCCTTTGACGCCCGTGAACAGCGAGCTGTAGACGATGTCTTCGGCGCGGCTGTCGACCAGCATCTGTTTGTAGTCAGCCACGGCATGCGCTTCCTGGGTGGCGATGAAGCGCGTACCCAGATAGGCGAGGTCGGCGCCGAGCGCTTGCGCCGCAAAGATGTCGGCACCGCTGGCCATCGCACCGGAGAGCAGGATCGTGCCTTGATAGAACTCGCGAATCTCGCGCAGCAGCGCAAACGGACTCAGCGCACCGGCATGCCCACCGGCACCGACACAGACCGCGATCAGGCCATCCACGCCCTGCTCGGCGGCTTTCTCCGCGTGGCGACGGCTGATCACGTCGTGGAAGACCACGCCGCCGTAGCTGTGCACCGCCTGCACGACTTCTTTCGGCGGCGACAGACTGGTGATGATCACCGGTACCTGATGTTCGACCACCAGTTTGATGTCGTCGGCCAGTCGGTTGTTGCTGGCGTGCACGATCAGATTGACGGCGAACGGCGCAATCGGAGCCTCGGGCTGCGCGGCTTGCGCGGCGCTCAACTCGGCTTTCAGTTGATGCAGCCATTCGTCCAGTTGTGCCAGCGGCCGCGCATTCAATGAGGGAAAACTCCCCACCACGCCCGCCTTACATTGCGCAGCGACCAGTTCGGGGCGCGAGACCAGAAACATCGGCGAGCCCACCAGTGGCAGACGCAGACGACCTTGCAGAAGGGTGGGTATGGCCATGAACGAATCTCCGTGAAGGATCAGGAAAGACGGGCGAGGAAGTCCTCCACCGCCCGATTGAACGCGTCGTTGTCGTCACCGGCCACCATGTGTCCGGCCTCGCGCACGTCGATGCACTCGGCACCGGGGATACGCCGTAGAAAGTCCTGCACGCCTTGCTCGCTGACCAGATCACTGCGACCACCGCGAACCAGCAGCGTCGGCACGCGAATCTGCTCCGCCGCGGCACACAGGCGCGCGTAGGCAGGCTCGGGATCGGGCACGCGCTCGCCAAGCAGGAAGCGCGGGTCCCAATGCCAGCGCAGGCGACCATCGGGATGCAGACGCAGGTTCTTGCGCAACCCTTCACTGGAACCAGCGCGTTTGCGACCGGGCAGATACGCCGCGACGGCGTCAGCGGCTTCGTCGAGCGTGGCAAATCCATCGCTGTGCGCCAGCATGAACTGCACGATCTGCATCACCCCTTCGCGTTCCAGTTTGGGCACCACGTCCACCAGCACCAGTGCGCGCAATGCCGGAAAGGGGGCTTCACCGGCCGCCAGCATCGCGCTGAGCCCGCCCAGGGACGCGCCGACCAGCGCAGGCGGTTGCGGACACTGTGCGATGACGGCACGCACATCGCCCGCGAAGGCATCGAAGCTGTAGTCGCCGTCTTCGCTCCAGGCGCTGTCGCCGTGGCCGCGCAGGTCGAGGCTGATCACGCGCCGACCGGCGGCGATCAGGTCGCGCGCGGCGTGGCGCCAGGCATGTCGGGTTTGCCCGCCGCCATGCAGCAGGATCACCGGCATGGCCTGCTCGGGGCCGCCGATGCTGGCGCTCAAACGAAGTCCGGCGTAACCGGCAATGGACAGGGCGTGCATGCGGCGATGGTGGCGAGACAGTCATCCGGCGTCAATATGCAGACGTATGGTTGGGCTTGCTCGCTTGCGCCAACGCGCGCTGTCCACGACATTGCGCGGAGCAAACCGCATCGTCAGGCAGGAGGGCAGTTCGATGACGGCAACCGTTGCATGGCGCGTGATGGCGTCGGGAATCCTGGTCGCGTGCTGTGGTGCGATGGTTCCGCAGGCGTTCGCCTGGGATTTGCAGGGACAGGTCAGTCTGCGTGCGCAGGGTCGCGCCTTGCGCGCCAGTGAGACGCAGGAAGTGGTGATCTACCTGCAGCCGCAGGCGCCACTGCCCGTGAGCCCTCCGCAGACGCCGGTGCGCATCGTGACCGCACGCAAGCAGTTCGTTCCGCGTGTGACGCCGGTGCTGCGCGGCACACAGGTGCTGTTTCCCAATCAGGACCCGATCCTGCACAACGCCTTTTCCAGCACGCCCGGCGCGGTATTCGACGTGGGACTCTACGGCCAGGGCGAGCAGGGCACGCCGGTCACGCTGCAGCAGCCGGGACTGGTCAACGTGTTCTGTAATGTCCACCACAACATGCGAGCTTACGTGCTGGTGCTGGACACGCCGTACTTTGCGCAACCCGATGCACAGGGTCATTTCGTATTGCGCGATTTGCCTGCCGAGGGCGGCATGCTGCACGCTTGGCATGAGCGCGCTGCGCCGTGGCAGGTGCGGCTTGATGGTGTGGCCGAGGCGCGCATGGACGTGACGCTGGAGCTGACCCGCCGCCGCCTTCCCGCGCATCTCAACAAGCTCGGCAAACCCTATCCGCGGAGCCATGACAATGCCTACTGAGGGTGTATCGACGGTCGCGCCAAGCCGCAATTCGTTTCGCTGGCGCCTGTTCGTCGTGCTGGTCGGTCTGGTCGTGCTGGCGCTCGGTGCCGTGTTGTGGCTGGTCTGGCGCACCGGTGACGAGCTGGCCATGCAGGCGGTCGAGCAAGCGATCCAGGACAGCGCCGCCGCGCAGAAGCGCTACGAAGAACTCTCGGCCGAACGCCTGCAGTCGATGGCGCAGGCGATCGCCACCGACGCCGCGGTCATCAACTATCTGGACGCGGCGATGGCAGCGGATTCTGCGGCCATGGCGACGGACACCACCGCGCCTGACGCCGTAGCACAGGCGGCCAATGCAGCGCAGAACCTCTCGATCCGTGATCTGATCCTGGAACGCCGCGATGCGATGGGATTCGGCCTGGCACTGGTGCTGGATGCCGAGGGCAGTCTGGTGGCCCACAGCGGCGAAACCGAAGCCTTTGCCGACGCCTATCAGGACGATCCCCTGCTGGGCAGCGTGTTCGACTCACTGGAGCCCGCCATCGGCTATTGGCGCGAAGCCGATGTGATCTACCACGCCGCGGCGACGCCGATTGCCAAGGGCGATCTGCTGGTCGGGTTCCTGTTGATCGCGCTGCCGGTTGATCGTGCCTTCTGCGCGCAGATTCACGAAACCAGCGGTGCGCATGCGGCGGTCTGGCGAATCGAGCCGCAAGGCTTGCGCTTGCAGGCCAGTTCATTGCCGGAAGCGCAGCAACAGGCCTTGGCAGAACAGGCGCCGGTGTTTGCCGGTCTGGACGCCGATGCCGCCAGCCTTCCGATGACCTTGCAGGGCGAGCACTTCCTGACCCGCAATCGGGCCATGCGCGCACAGGCCGAGGGTGAGCCGGTCGCCGTGTTGATGGCCTTGGGTTCGGCGGACGCGGCGGCGGCGGGTTTCCTGCGACTGCGCGAACAGATTTTGATCGCCAGCGGGGTTGCCGTGGCGGTGGCGCTACTGCTGGCCTGGTGGCTGTCGCGTCGTCTGGTGCTGCCGGTGCTGCGCGCCGCCGAGGCGGCGGAACTGGCCGCGGCAGGCAACTATCAGCAGAGCCTGCCGGACACCGGTCGAGATGAACTGGGGCGTTTGTCGCAGGCGGTGAATCTCCTGCTCAGTGATTTGCGTGAGCGTCGCGATGTCGAAAGCTACGTTGGCAGCCTGCAACGCCTGCAGGCCGAACCGGTGCCCGAGCCACCCACGTTGCCGCAGATCGAACCGCAGGGATTCGTTGGCTGGACCGCGTTGGCGCTCGACCTGCCGCAATTCGTGGCGACCCCCGATCCGGCGCAGACCGAGCGACATCTTGCCTTGCTTGCGCAGCACTTCCAGTTGTTGCGTGCTGCGGCAGAAGACGTCGGCGGACTGCTGTTGAGCACGCAGGGACGGCAGTGGGTGTGGGGCTTTGCCGAGCTCAAGGACGCACTCCGCTGCGTTCAGGCATTGGCGACCTCGCGGCTTGGCACCAAACCGGCGATGGCCATGGCGCAGGGCGATCTGTTCCGTGCCGCGCTCGACGCGCAGCAGGCGCAGTGGTTGGGCAAACCGCTGGCGATGGCGCAGCGCCTGTTGGTCGACAGCGCGCCGGGTGTGGTTCTGCTTGCCCCCGAAGCCGCTGCCGCCTGCCGGAACGTGCTGGGCGACAAAGCCGTATCGGTTGCCACCGGCGGGTTGAGCGGCAAGCGTTTTCACGCACTGGTGGCCACCGGCGAGGAAGCGCGTGTCGCACTGGCCCTGCTGCCCGCCCGCACGGAGCCTGCTGCGGGCGGGCAGCAGACGGTCATCACGCCCGCCAGTGGCGCGGCGTTGACGCGCGGGGGCACCGTGCGGTTGCAACCCGGCAGCCTGTTTGCGCGGCGT
>Ga0209066_10005918_pt1 | contig 12666 bp, 11 predicted proteins | sample All_14_2_FD_187198 | JGI IMG/M metagenome (GOLD analysis project Ga0209066, IMG submission 187198) | Freshwater microbial communities in response to fracking from Pennsylvania, USA - Allegheny Zone_MetaG_DW_15 (SPAdes) (version 2) ...
GTCGTACCAGGCGTAGACCTTGAGCAGCGTGCCGTCGGTCACCATGGTCGAGAGGCCGTCGACGATGGCGCTGCGCGTGTCACGGGCGTAATCGGCGCTCACCAGCGGGCGGGATTCGTAACCCAGGATGCCGGCCAGCGGGCCCCTGGCCGCGGCATCGAACAGCGCGTTCACTTCTTCGGCCGTGGTGGCGCGTTGGAGTTCGAACACGCAATCGGTCAGCGAGGCGTTGAGCGCCGGCACGCGCACCGCGTGGCCGTTGAGCTTGCCCTTGAGCTCGGGGTAGATCAGTGCGATGGCGGTGGCGCTGCCGGTGGTCGTGGGGGCCAGGTTCACCATTGCGCTGCGGGCGCGGCGCAGGTCCTTGTGCGGCGCGTCCACCACCAGGTTGGTGTTGGTCGGGTTGTGCAGCGTGGTGATCTGGCCGTGGCGGATGCCGATGGTTTCGTGCACCACCTTCACCACCGGGGCCAGGCAGTTGGTCGTGCAGCTGGCGGCGGTGACGATGCGGTCGCGCGCCGGGCTGTACAGGTGCTCGTTCACACCGACCACGATGTTCAGCACATCGCCCACCTTGACGGGCGCAGCGACGATCACGCGCCTGGCGCCCCGGTCCAGGTGGCCCTGCAGCGTTTCGGGCGTGAGGAACTTGCCGGTGCATTCGAGCACGACGTCGACGCCCAGGTCGCCCCAGGGAATCTCGGCCGCGGTGGCGTATTCGCTGAAGCCCAGGCGCTGATCGTTGATGCGGATGGCGTCGCTGCCCTCGGCCGAGATGTCGGCCCGCCACTTGCCCTGCACCGTGTCAAAGGCCAGGAGATGGGCGGTGGCTGCCGCGCCGCCCTTGATCTCGTTGAGGTGCACCACCTCCAGACGGTTGCCGCGGCGGGGGTCGATGGTTTCGCGCTCGATGGCGCCGAAAGCCGCTCGAAGGGCCAGACGCCCCATGCGGCCCATGCCGTTGATGCCGACTTTCATGCGTGTGCTCCGGTGGGACTGGACTGAGGTCCATTCAATTCAATGAATATTGAATTATTGGCTGGTTTGATGACGATTCCATGACAGATAGAGCCCCACTGGGTTGGCGGGTGTCGGACGGCTGACTGCGGTGTCATGAAAGGTTCATGCCGCTGCCACGGATGGGTCACTTCCGATTCCCAGAATGCAGGTTCATGACGACGAAACCACTCTACACGGCGCCTGTGACGGGTGCCCCGATTCAGGAGATCGCCATGAACCACCTGCCCGATGCAGCCCTGATCCACCCTGCCGTGACCCGTTCGGTGCAGGGGCTGGTGCCACGAACCGATTTCCAGCCCCACCCGCTGGTGGCACCGGCGGGACTTGAGGTGACCTGGGCCCGTCACCTGGACGAAGTCCGCGAGGCCCAGCGCCTGCGCTTCGAGGTCTTCGCTGGCGAAATGGGTGCGATTCTGCCCAAGACCGTGCCGGGCCATGATGTGGACCTGTTTGACGACTATTGCGAACACCTGCTGGTGCGCGACGCCACCAGCCGCCAGGTGATCGGCACCTACCGGGTGCTGACACCGGTACAGGCCAAGCGTGTGGGCAGCACCTACAGCGACACCGAATTCGACCTGACCCGCCTGCGCACGCTGCGTGACCGCATGGTCGAACTGGGACGCAGCTGCGTGCACAGGGACCACCGCCAGGGCGGCGTGATCATGGCACTCTGGGGTGCGCTGGGCGAGTTCATGGTGCGCAACCGCCTGGACACCATGATCGGGTGTGCCAGCATCCCGATGAACATGGAAGGCCCGCATGGCCGGGTCGGGGGAGGGCATGCGGCTGCCAGCATCTGGCGACAGCTGCGTGAAACCCATCTGGCCTCGATCGAGTTTCATGTGCGTCCGCGACTGCCGTTGCCGGTGGAGCAGCTCGACGACAGCCTGAGGGTGGAGCCGCCGGCCCTGATCAAGGCCTACCTGCGCTTGGGCTCCAAGGTGCTGGGGCCGCCGGCCTGGGACCCCGATTTCAACGCCGCCGACCTGCCGCTGATGATGCGCCTGGCCGATCTGCCGGCGCGGTACCGCAAGCACTTCCTGGGGGCGTGATGCGCACCGCATTCGAGGCGCTGGGAGGCTGGGCGGCGCGCTCCGCGGTGCCCGTGGGGTTGCCGGCCGCCATCAAGGAGGGGGTGGACGACGAGGGCGCCCATGACCCCGGCGAGCGCGCCCGCTACCGCTGCGTGTTCATCTCCGACCTGCACCTGGGAACCGCCGGCTGCCAGGCCCACGCATTGCTGGACTTCCTCAAGCACCACCCCAGCCACACCCTGTACCTGGTGGGCGACATCATCGACGGCTGGCAGCTGCGCCGAAAATGGTTCTGGCCGCAGGCCCACAACGACGTGGTGCAGAAGCTGCTGCGCCGGGCCCGCAAGGGCTGCCGCGTGGTGTTCGTGCCGGGCAATCACGACGAATTCGCGCGCCAGTTCGACGGCCACAACTTCGGTGGCATCGAGGTCTCCAACGAGGCGGTGCACACGCTGGTCGACGGACGCCGCCTGTGGGTGGTTCACGGGGACTATTTCGATGGCGTGATCCAGTATGCCAAGTGGCTGGCCTACGTGGGCGACCACCTCTACGAGTTCATCCTGCGCGTCAACCGCCATTTCAATTCCCTGCGCGCCCGCATGGGCCTGCCGTACTGGTCGCTCTCGCAGTACCTCAAGCACAAGGTCAAGAAGGCCGTGAACTACGTGTCGGACTTTGAAGGCGCCGTGGCGGCCGAAGCGCGCCAGCGCGGCTACCAGGGGGTGGTCTGCGGCCACATCCACCGGGCAGAGATGCGCTCCATTGATGGTACGCTGTACTGCAACGATGGCGATTGGGTGGAAAGCCTGTCGGCCCTGGTCGAGCACATGGATGGCCGGCTGGAGATCGTGCACTGGCTGCCGCCATCGGCTGACGGAGCCCAGCAAGGCATGGCGCGCGCGGCCGAGCACCTGGCCCAGCCGGGCGCCTGACATCCAGCGAACCCGTTTCCGGTGAGGTCCTGTCGGCGGGACGGGTGTTGTCACGCAATCGTCACGATATCTTTGAATAATCGTCACGAAACCATGCCTATCCGATCCACGATAACCGCCCCATGAGCGAGCACCCTTCCCAACCCCGGATCGCCTTCCTGGACCGAGACCACAGCATCCTGGCCTTCAACGAACGGGTGATGGACTGGGCGCACCGGGCGGACGTGCCCTTGCTCGAACGGCTGCGCTACCTGAGCATCGTTTCATCCAATCTGGACGAGTTCTTCGAGGTGCGCATGGCCCCTCAGCTGGCGGCCTTCAAGGCCAACGAACAGCTGGGCACCTGCACCGCCAGCAGTTACGAGCGCCTCTGCGAGAAGCTGCACGACCTGGTGGCGCAGCAGTACGCGATCTACAACGACGAACTGCTGCCCCAGCTGGAGAAGAAAGGCATCAAGCTGGTGGCGCACGGCGAACGCAACCCGCGCCAGCGCCGCTGGGTGCGCGAGTATTTCCAGCGCGAAGTGCAGCCCCTGCTCATTCCGGTGGGCCTGGATCCGGCGCATCCGTTCCCGCAGGTGGCCAACAAGTCGCTGAACTTCATCGTGCGCCTGTCGGGCAAGGACGCCTTTGGCCGCGAGAACGAGGTGGCGATCGTCAAGGTGCCGCGCATCCTGCCGCGGTTCGTGCGCATGCCACCCGTCAAAGGTTCCAGGCAGGTCCATTTCGTTTCCATCTCCAGCCTGATCCGTTCTCACCTGGCCGACCTGTTCCCGGGACGGCAGGTGACCGAGTTCTCGCAGTTTCGCGTCACCCGCCATTCCGATCTGGCGGTGGACGAGGAGGAGGTCAAGAACCTGCGCACCGCGCTGCGCAAGGGCCTGCAGCAGCGCCACTATGGCGAGGCCTTGCGTCTGGAAGTGTCGGCCGGCTGCTCAGAGTTCCTTTCGGGTTTCCTGCTGGCGCAGTTCGGATTGCCGGATCAGGCCCTGTTCCGTGTACCGGGGCCGGTGAACCTCGTGCGGCTGAACCAGTTGATCGACCAGATCGACGCGCCGGCACTGCGGTTCGAACGCTACAACGCAGGCTGGCCGTCCGGACTGACACCGGGGCAGTCCTTTTTCGACCGCCTTCAGCAGGGCGAGGTGCTGATCCACCAGCCCTACGAGAGTTTCGATGCGGTGCTGGCCTTCCTGCGCGAGGCGGTGGAAGACCCGAACGTACTGGCCATCAAGCAGACCATTTACCGCACCGGGTCCAAATCGGAACTGATGGACCTGCTTCGCGAGGCGGTGCGCCGGGGCAAGGAAGTGACCGCCGTGGTGGAGCTCAAGGCACGCTTCGACGAAGAGGCCAACATCAACTACGCCGAGCGGCTGGAGTCGGTGGGTGCCCAGGTGGTCTATGGGGTGGTGGGTCTGAAGACCCACGCCAAGATGCTGCTGGTGACGCGGCGCGAAAACGGCCGCCTTCGCCGCTACGCCCACCTGTCCACCGGCAACTACAACCCGGGCACCGCCCGGCTGTACACCGACCTGAGCTACCTCACCGCGGACGAGGCACTGACCGCCGACCTGGAACAGATCTTCCTGCACCTGGCCAGCCAGAACCGCCTGCCGCGGCTGAACAAGGCGCTGATTGCACCGTTCCACCTGCACCGGGCCATGACCGAGAAGGTCGAGGCCGCCGCCGCCGCGGCCAAGGCCGGCAAGGAGGCGCGCATCGTGCTCAAGATGAATGCGCTGACCGACGAGCCGCTCTCGCGCACGCTGGCGCTGGCCTCGCAGCAGGGGGTGAAGATCGACATCATCGTGCGCGGTGCCTGCATCCTGCCCGCCCAGGTGCCGGGGCTGACGGACAACGTGCGGGTGCGCTCGGTCATCGGCCGTCTGCTCGAGCATTCGCGCGTGTTCTACTTTCGGGTCGACGGGGTGGAAGAGCTGTGGCTTTCCAGCGCCGACTGGATGAACCGCAACATGCTGCGGCGTGTGGAGCTGGCCTGGCCCGTCACCGATCCGGTGCTGCGCCATCGGGTCATCGACGAGTGCCTGACGGCCTACCTGCACGACAACCGCGACGCCTGGCTGCTGCAGCCCGACGGTCGCTATCTGTCTGCGGCGGCGCCGGCGGGGTCCCGCCGCTCGGTGGCCCAGCATTCTGCCCAGGCCAGCCTGATGGCCCGGTACGGCAGCAAAGGCTGAACCAGGGAGCCGCGCGCCATGGATCTGATTCTCTGGCGGCATGCCGAAGCCCAGGAACACCCGGACCCGGCCCACGGGGGCCAGGGCGATGCGCAGGATCTGCAGCGGCGCCTGACGCCACGGGGTGAAAAGCAGGCGCTGCGCATGGCCGCCTGGCTGGACCGCCAGTTGCCGGATGGCGCACGCATCTTCGCCAGTCCGGCGCAGCGTTGCGAGCAGACGGTGCTGGCGCTGGGCCGCAAGTACAAGCTGCGCGATGAATTGGCACCCGAGGGTGATCCGCAGGCCTTGCTGGATCTGGTGCAGTGGCCGCAGGGCAAGTCGCCGGTGCTGGTGGTCGGGCACCAGCCCATGCTGGGTCAGGTGATCGCGCGCCTGCTGGGGTTGACCGAAGCGGACTGTGCCGTCAAGAAAGGCGCGCTCTGGTGGCTGCGCCACCGCGAGCGCGACGGTCTGGCGCGCACTGTGGTGGTCACGGTGCAGACCCCGGAATTGATCTGAGTCCGCGCAGCGCTCAGGCGCTGGTGGCTTTGACCGCCGGCTGGGCGGCGGTCTTGCGAACAGTCACCGCTCGCGGGCTCTTTCGGGCGACGGGCTGTGCGGCCTTGGGTGCCGCGGCCTTGGGCGCTGCGGGCCTGGAAGGGGCTGCGGCCCGGGTGGCTGTCTTGCCTGCGGGGGCGGCCACCTTGGCAGGCGCCTTGGCGGGCACGGTCGCCGCCTTGTTCTTGACCGGTTTTTCTTCCTTCAGCGGACGGCCGGTCTTGAGCGCCGGCACCGCGGCGAGGGCGTTCTTGAACCCGGCGTCGTTCAGCGCCTGCAGCAGCATCAGGCCGGCACGCAGCAGTTCGCTTTTCTTGACCGATGTGCCCAGGCCGATGGCCCGGGTCTTGAGGGTGTCGATGGCGGCGTATTCCGCCTTGGGAATGGTGAAGCTGTCGCGGACCAGTTTGGGCTTTTTGGGCGAGGGGGTGCTCATGATGGGCTCTCGGGGTGGTTGGTTGGCAATAATCAGTATAAACCGTATATACCGTTATTGATGCTGCCAGACCCGGGTCAGCGGATGTCGCCGGACAGTTTCCAGGGGGTCTTCTGCCAGGCCTGGAGTTCCTCCCCCAGCAGCCAGGCCGACTGCGGAAAGCGCTTGGCCCAGCCGGCCGCGGTGACCAGCTTGAAGCTGCCGTTCTTGTAGCTCAGCCGGATCGACTCGTGTTCGGGCATCTGGCGCGCATGGCACAGCAGCACCGCCAGGCGCAGGCTCAGGAGCTGCTTGGCAAACAGCTCGTCGGCCAGCGATGCCTCCATCTTGCGCAGCTTGCCGCGCTGGCCAAGGACCAGCTGGCTCATGCGGTGCAGCTCGGGAAACGAGAAACCCGGCGCGTCGACGTTGTCCAGGATGTAGGCACCGTGGTAGTAGGACCGGTCGTGCGAGATGTGGGTGCCGATCTCGTGCAGGCGGGCGGCCCAGGCCAGCTTCTGCGAGTAGCGCCCGGTCTGCGGATCGTCGGCTGCGATCTGGGCGAACAAGGCCGTGGCCACGGCACTCACGCGCTCGGCCTGGGCGGCGTCGATCGAGAACCGTTCGGCCAGCCAGCGCACGGTGCGCTCGCGCACATCGGTGCCGTCGGTCTCGCGGTCGATCAGGTCGTACAGGGCGCCTTGCCTCAGTGCGCCCTGTGCGGGCTGCATCTCCGTGATGTGGAACAGATCGAACAGGGCGCGCAGCACGCTGACGCCACCGGCCAGCACCGGGCGTCGGTCGTCCTTGAGGCCCTCCAGTCGCAACTGGTCGACCTGGCCGGTGCGGACCAGGCGATCCACCAGCCAGTCCAGACCGGCCCGGGAGACGATCCCCATCGGCCAGCCGTTGGCGCCCAGAATGTCGGCCACCGCCCCCACGGTGCCTGAGGAGCCGTAGGCCACATCCCACTGGCCCGGTGTGAAGGTGTCCAGCGCCTCGTCCAGCACCGCCTTGGCCGCCACCTCGGCGGTCTTGAACGCGCCGGTGGTGCAGACGCCCTTGGGGAAATAGCGCCCCGACCAGGCCACGCTGCCCAGTCGATAGGACTCCATGGCCCGGGCCTCGTAACCCTGCCCCAGGATCATCTCGGTGGAGCGGCCACCGATGTCGATCACCAGCCGCCGTTCATCGGACTGCGGAAGCAGCCGTGACACGCCCTGGTAGATCAGGCGCGCCTCTTCCTGACCCGAGACGACCTCGATGGCAAAACCCAGTGTGGCCTGCGCCTGGCGCAGGAAGTCGTCCCGGTTGCGTGCCTCGCGCAGGGTCTGGGTGGCGACGGCCCGGACTTGCTGGCGGGTGAAGCCGTGCAGCCGTTCGGCAAAGCGGGCCAGGCACTCCCAGCCCCGCTGCATGGCGGCCTGGCTGAGCAGCTTGTTCTCGTCCAGGCCGTTGCCCTGCCGAACGGTTTCCTTGATGTATTCGACGCGTTCGATGTGCCCGGAATGGTAGCGGCCGATTTCGAGGCGAAAGCTGTTGGAGCCGAGGTCGATGGCAGCCAGTAGGGTTCCGTTTTGCATGGGGTGCGGACGTTGTGCGGTGCACAAGAACTCGAGGAATGGTCCGATTGTGACGCATCAGGGTGACAGCGCCGGGGCATCCTGGCATCCCGCCCGGCAGCTGGGGCAGGGGAGGCAGGCCGGAGGTGACGGGAGCTGTCACATGACAATTCCGGAATGTCACGCGTATGTCATATTCGGCCCCTAGAGTCCGTCCTGTGGATTCCTTTTCACCCATCGTGAGGACACTGATGAATACCAAACGCACCCTTCTGAAGACCGTCGCCGCCGCGGCTCTGGCCACCGTGGCCATGGGCACCGCCTTTGCCGCCGACATCACCGGCGCTGGCGCCACCTTCCCGTTCCCCGTCTACGCCAAGTGGGCCGAGGCCTACAAGGCCCAGACCGGTACCGGCCTGAACTACCAGTCGATCGGCTCCTCGGGTGGCCTCAAGCAGATCCGCGCCAAGACCGTGACCTTCGGCGCTTCCGACGCGCCGGTCAAGGGTGAGGACCTCGACAAGGACGGCATGATCCAGTTCCCGGCCATCATCGGCGGTACCGTGCCGGTGCTGAACCTGGATGGCTTCAAGCCGGGCGAACTGCGCGTGACCGGCTCGGTGCTGGCCGAAATGTTCATGGGCACCATCACCAAGTGGAACGACCCCAAGCTGGTCGCCCTGAACCCCGGCAAAAAGCTGCCTGACGAAAACATCACCGTGGTGCACCGCGCCGATGGTTCGGGTACCACCTTCAACTTCACCGACTACCTGAGCGCCGTGAGCAAGCCCTGGGCCGACAGCGTGGGCAAGGGCGCCGCCGTCAAGTGGCCGGCCGCATCGTCGGTGGGTGGCAAGGGCAACGAAGGCGTGGCCGCCAACGTGAACCGTGTCAAGGGCGCCGTGGGCTACGTGGAATACGCCTACGTGAAGAAGAACGGCATGAACTTCATGCAGCTGCAGAACGCCAACGGCAAGTACGTCAGCCCTGATGACTCCACCTTCGCCGCTGCCGCCGCCAACGCCGACTGGTTCAGCGTCCCGGGCATGGGCATCTCCATGGTCAACGCCAAGGGCGACAACGCCTGGCCGGTGTCCACCGCCTCGTTCATCCTGATGTACAAGTCGCCGGAAGACAAGGTTGCGTCGAACGAAGCCCTGAAGTTCTTCGACTGGGCTTTCAAGAACGGCAAGAAGTTGGCGTCCGACCTTGACTACGTGCCGCTGCCTGACGCCCTGACCGAACAGATCCGCTCCAAGGTCTGGTCGCAGGTCCAGAAGTAATCCGGCCCTGTGGCCCAGGTGCCCGCCGGTGTGACTTTCATGCCGGCGGGCCTCGTTTTTCGGTCAGTTGACCAGCACAATCGGTAGCGGAGTTCCCATGAGCGTTGGAGCAAGCATGACCGTCCCAGACGACGCGCCCGCCCAGACGGGCAATCCCCAGATGATCTCGATTGCCCGCCGGCAACGACTTCAGGACATCTTTTTCCACCGCATCACGCAGGCGTTCTCGCTGCTGGTGCTGATCGCCCTCATGGGCATCATCGTCTCCCTGTTCATCAATGCGTGGCCGGCGTTCCAGAAGTTCGGCTTGCATTTCATCTGGTATGTCGAGTGGGACATCATCAATGAAGAATTCGGTGCCGCGATTGCCATCGTCGGCACCCTGGCCAGCGCCGGCATCGCCCTCCTGATCGCGGTTCCCCTGGCCTTCGGCATCGCCCTGTTCCTGACCGAAACCTGCCCGGTGTGGCTGCGCCGCCCGCTGGGCACCGCCATCGAGCTGCTGGCCGCGGTGCCCTCGATCATCTACGGCATGTTCGGCCTGTTCGTGTTCGCCCCCCTGTTTGCCGACTATTTCCAGGTGCCGGTGCAGAAGCTCATGAGCGGCATGCCCCTGATTGGTTTCCTGTTCGGCGGCAGCACCAATGGCATGGGCATCCTGGCCGCCGGCATCGTGCTGGCCTTCATGGTGCTGCCCTTCGTGGCAGCCGTGATGCGCGACGTGTTCGAGATCGTGCCGCCGATCCTGCGCGAATCGGCCTACGGCCTGGGCTGTACGACCTGGGAGGTGGTGCGCCGGGTGGTGCTGCCCTACACGCAGAAGGGTGTCGTCGGTGGCGTGATGCTGGGTCTGGGTCGCGCACTGGGCGAGACCATGGCCGTGACCTTCGTGATCGGCAACGCCAACCGCATGCCCACCTCGCTGTTTTCGCCCGGCACCTCGATCGCCTCGACGCTGGCCAACGAGTTCGGTGAAGCAGCCGACTTCCACATCTCGGCGCTGTTCGCGCTGGGCTTCCTGCTGTTCGTCATCACCTTCGTTGTGCTCGGCCTGGCCAAGTGGATGATCGTTCGCGCCGAGAAAGCCAAAGGCATCTGATCATGGAAATCAACCAGACCCTCTACCGCAAGCGCCGCATGGCCAACTCCGTGGGCCTGACGCTGTCGATGGCCTCGATGGCGCTCGGCCTGACCGTGCTGCTGTGGATCCTGTTTGTGCTGCTGAGCAATGGCCTGGCGGCCATCGACCTGAACATGTTCACCCAGGACACGCCTGCCCCCGGAACCGAGGGTGGCGGCCTGCGCAACGCCATCGTCGGCAGCCTGATGATGCTAGGCTTCACCGTGCTGTTCTCGACCCCCATTGGCATCCTGGCGGGCATCTACCTCAGCGAGTACGGCGACACCAGCAAGACGGCCGAGGTGACTCGCTTCGTCACCGACATCATGCTGTCGGCCCCTTCGATTGTGCTGGGTCTGTTCGTGTACGCCATTGCCGTCGCCACCGTCGGCGGTTTCTCGGGCTGGGCCGGCACGCTGGCGCTGTCGCTGATCGCGGTGCCGGTGATCGTGCGAACCACCGAGAACATGCTGCGGCTGGTGCCCGGCGGTCTGCGCGAAGCGGCCTTCGCCCTGGGGGCGCCGCGCTGGAAGGTGTCCACCATGGTCACCCTGCGCGCGGCCAAGAGCGGCGTGATGACCGGCCTGCTGCTGGCCATTGCCCGCATCAGCGGCGAGACCGCTCCGCTGCTGTTCACCGCGCTGAACAACCAGTTCTTCAACGCCGACATGTCCAAGCCCATGGCCAACCTGCCGGTGGTGATCTTCCAGTTCGCCATGAGTCCCTATGAAAACTGGATCCGCCTGGCCTGGGGTGGCGCACTGCTCATCACGCTGGCCGTGCTGGTGCTCAACATCCTGGCGCGCGTCTTCTTCCGTGAGAAGGTCGCCGCCTGACACCGCCCACCCGACGGACACCCAACAATCCAGGATTGAAACCATGACCGCCACCACCACCGAAACCCGCAATGCCCTCGAGGTGCGCAACCTCAACTTCTACTACGGCAGCTTCAAGGGCCTGAAGAACGTCAACATGGACATCGCCGAGAAGAAGGTCACCGCCTTCATCGGTCCGTCCGGTTGCGGCAAATCGACGCTGCTGCGCACGCTCAACCGCATGTACAGCCTGTATCCGGGGCAGCGCGCCGAAGGCCAGATCAACTTCTACGGGCAGAACATCCTCGACCCCAAGCAGGACCTGAACCTGCTGCGGGCCCGCATCGGCATGGTGTTCCAGAAGCCGACGCCGTTCCCGATGACCATCTACGACAACATCGCCTTCGGGGTGAAGCTGTACGAAAACCTCAACAAGAGCGAGATGGACGACCGCGTCGAGTGGGCGCTGACCAAGGCTGCCCTGTGGACCGAGGTGAAGGACAAGCTCGGTCAGAGCGGTCTTTCGCTCTCCGGCGGCCAGCAGCAGCGTCTGTGCATCGCGCGCAGCGTGGCGGTCAAGCCCTCGGTGCTGCTGCTTGACGAGCCCACTTCGGCCCTGGACCCGATCTCCACCGGCAAGGTCGAGGAACTGGTGCACGAGCTCAAGAAGGACTACACCATCGCCATCGTCACGCACAACATGCAGCAGGCCGCCCGCTGCAGCGACTTCACGGCCTACATGTACCTGGGCGAACTGATCGAGTTCGGCTCCACCGAGCAGATCTTCTTCAAACCCACCAAGACCGAGACCGAAGACTACATCACCGGCCGCTTCGGCTGATCTTCCAGGGAGTACACCAGATGGGCGACAAACACATTTCCAGCCAGTTCGACGCTGAGCTCAATTCCATTTCCACCCATGTGCTGGAAATGGGGGGGCTGGTGGAGTCCCAGCTGCACCAGGCCGTCTATGCGCTGGTGCACCTGAGTCTCGAGACTGCCGAGCAGGTGCTCGAGAACGAAAACCGTATCAACCAGATGGAGGTGAACATCGATCACGAGATCATCTCTACCATCAGCCGCCGCCAACCGACGGCGCGCGACCTGCGCTTTCTGATGGCCATCTCGCGCACCACGCAGAACCTGGAGCGCGCAGGCGACGAGGTGGCCCGCGTGGCCCGCATGGTCAAGTCCATCATCGAGCGCGGTTCGCCGCGCTCGCTGCCGATCTCCGAACTGCGCCTGGCCGCCGACCTGGCGGCCGGCATGCTGCGCAAGACGCTGGACTCCTTTGCCCGCCTGGACACCACCATGGCGCTGGCGATCATGAAGGAAGACGACGTCATCGATGCCGAATACGACGGCTTCCTGCGCAAACTGATCACTTACATGATGGAAGACGCGCGCACGATTTCGCCCAGCCTGGACCTGCTGTTCCTGGCCAAGTCGCTGGAGCGAGTGGGCGATCACGCCAAGAACATCGCCGAACAGATCATCTTCATCGTCAAGGGTGAGGACGTGCGTCACGCGCCCCTGGAGAAGGTGGAGTCGGTGGTTCGATGAGGGGAGCCGGGGGGTCTCGAACCGGCGCCCGCCTGTCCGGCAGGGCTTGCAGCCGGGAGACAGCGAGGGAACACACATGAAAAAGCTGCCACGCGTACTGGTGGTGGAGGACGAACCCTCCATTGCCGAACTGATCGCCGTGAACCTGCGGCACAACGGATTTGCGCCCACCGTGGTG
>Ga0209066_10005920_pt1 | contig 12662 bp, 6 predicted proteins | sample All_14_2_FD_187198 | JGI IMG/M metagenome (GOLD analysis project Ga0209066, IMG submission 187198) | Freshwater microbial communities in response to fracking from Pennsylvania, USA - Allegheny Zone_MetaG_DW_15 (SPAdes) (version 2) ...
GAGTTCGGACGCCGCGCCGACCGGGACGCTGCGCGTGGCGGGCGGCGCATTGAGGGTGTCTGGCGACGCCGCCGGTTGGAGTAAAGGTAGTTTTAACGGCCTGATCGTCGGCAGCGGGAACCAGACAGTCGTCGGTTCGCCGAGTTTCTACCGCGGCTCGATGTACGTTTCGGGCGGCGTCGTGTCGAACACCGCCGGGTTCTTCTCGGTCGGCGCGGGGCAGGCCGAAGGCGACGTTCTGCAGACGGGCGGCGAAGTCCGCCTGACCTCCGGATACGCGGCCACGATCGGCCTTGCGGGCGGCACGGGGCGGTACATCCTGTCGAACGGCCTCTTCACGGCGGTGTCGACCGTTTACGTGGGCGGCGCGACGACGAACGCGCTGGACCGGTATCTGTTGAACTACCCGGCGGACCGGCACGACGCGCAGGGGCTGCTGAAGGTCGCGGGCGGCAGTTTCTCGACCACGGGGAGTCTGATCGTGGGTGCGGACGGCGACGGCGTGCTCGAACTCGGGCCCACGGGCACGGTGACGGCGGCGAACGTGGTTCTTTCGAACGCGACGAGTTCCGTGGTGAGATTCGTCTTCGATGAAAAAGGCACGGGGCTGCTTAAGGCGACCGGCGCGCTGAAGATCGCCGGGGGCGCGAAGCTCGAGATCGACGCCCGCGCCTACACGGGCGAGAATCCCCTTGTGCCGCTCGTTTCCTGCGTTTCGCGCGAAGGGAGTTTCGACGCCGCGAACGTCACTGTTCTCGGCAGCGCGACACTCAAACAGGACGCGTACGGCCTTTCCCTGCACTTCAACCACGGCACGCAGATCCTGTTATTATGAGGGTAGGCTTGCCGGTAACATCTCACACGGTGCCTCCTCACCCTTTAGCGGCGAGGAACCCCAGGACGCCGTCCATGATCATCTGGGCGGCCAGCGCCGCCAGGATGATGCCGGTCAGCTTGCTCAGGATGTTCAGGCCGCGGTGGCCGATCCCGCGCTCGATGGCGGTCGCCAGCAGCAGCATGATGCCGAGGCAGGCGACGGCGAGCAGCAGGGCGAGGCTGCCGACCATCTTTTCGGTGACCGTGCCGAGCCCCGCGCCCATGACCAGGAGCGTGCCGGTAGTGGCCGGACCGACAATGACGGGCATGGCCAAAGGCACGACGGCGATGTCGGCCTCGGCGTTGGCGTCGGGCGGCGCTTTGCGGCCCTGCACCAGGCTGATCGCCGAAAGGAAAAGCAGGACGCCGACACCGACGCGAAAGGCGTTGAGCGTGATGCCGAACAGCGAGAAAATCTGGTTGCCCAGGAAGAGCAGCCCGATGCACAGGACGGCGACGGCGATGCTGATCATGACGGCCAGCCGCCTGCGCCGTTTTTCCGTGTAGTCGCCGGTCATGCTCAGAAACATCGAAAGCGCGAAGAACGGGGTAAAAAGGAAGAAGAACTTCATCCACACGCTGACGAAGAAATGGAATGGGTCGGACATGTGGACACTGTAGCCTGAAAAAGAATGCGCTGTCAATCTCACCCATATAAGGATTGATGCCGGGAGAGTAGGGGGTGTAAGATAACGACCACATAACCGATGGGGGCTGAGAGGGGAACGGCTGGGATGCGTGCAAAGCGGGTAATAGCGGGGGTCTTGCTGGGGGCCTTGGCGTGCCGGGGAGACGTCGAGCGCGCGCGGCTCTCGGACGAAGAGGTTGACAAGTCCGTCGAGCGCGGCTTGTCATGGATCGCGCGCGGGCAGCTTCCGGACGGCACCTTCGGCAACGGCCAGGCGCAGAACACGTCGGGCATCTGGGCGCTGTGCGGCATGGCCTTTCTGGCGCGCGGCCATGTGCCGGGCACCGAGCCGTACGGGCCGGTTGTGGAGCGCATCGTCACCCGGCTGGCGGAAGTTCAGCGGGCCGACGGCTATCTCGGCGGCAACGGCGGCAAGATGTACTCGCACTGCATCGCCACGCTGTTCTTGTCCGAAGTCTCGGGGATGGTCCGGCCGGAGCTGCAGGTCAAGGTCGACGGGGCGCTGCCCCGTGCGCTCAAGATCATCCTCGACGCGCAGAAGGTCGAGAAGGATGCGAACAACAAGGGCGGGTGGCGGTACACGCCCGAAGCCCGCGACAGCGACTTCTCGTGCAGCGGCTGGGCGCTGATGGCGCTGCGCTCGGCGCGGCTCAACGGGGCGCAGGTCCCGCCGGAGGCCATCAAGAGCGCGGTGGAGTACGTGTTGCGGCGGCACGACGAGAACCAGGGCAGCTTCGGTTATACGGACAAGCAGTCGCATGCGGTCACGCTGACGGGCGCGGGGCTGCTCTGCCTGTCGCTGTGCGGCGAGCACGGCAACCCCGCGGTCGGGCGCGCGGCGCGCTACTTGATGCAGAAGTACGAGGAGCTGCCGAAGCAGAACTACTGTTTCTACGGCATGTATTATACGGCGCAGGGGCTTTTCCAGTTGGGCGGCAACGAGTGGCAGACCTTTTCGCGCTGGATGTACGACACGTGGGTCCCCCAGCAGAAAGAGGAAGGCTACTGGGACCGCGGCGAGCAGGACCGTTACTATCAGACCGCGATGGTGGTGCTGGCGTTCACCGTGCCTTACCGGCAGCTGCCGATCTACCAGCGCGACGAGACCGTCGACGAGAAGTGATCTTCAAACGCTCAACGCTCTAGTTACCTGCAAGGCAGGGATGTTTCAGGAGGTACAGGGGATATGTCAGACATACGAGAGCCCTCATCGGGCGACGCGGCGGCGATCAAGGAACTGTACGGCCTGTGCGGCCGCATGAAGGACCAGCTCGGGCGGGTGATCGTCGGGCAGGGAAGCGTCATTGACGAGGTGCTCATCGCGGTGTTCAGCCGCGGGCACGCGCTGCTGGTGGGCGTTCCGGGCGTGGCCAAGACCCTGCTCATCAGCACGGTCAGCCGCGTCATGGACCTCAGCTTCAAACGCATCCAGTTCACGCCGGATCTGATGCCGAGCGACATCACCGGAACCGACGTGCTGGAAGAGGACCGCAGCACCGGGCGCCGCGAGTTCCGCTTCGTCAAGGGGCCGGTCTTCGCGAACATGGTGCTGGCCGACGAGATCAACCGCACGCCGCCCAAGACCCAGGCCGCGCTGCTCGAGGCGATGCAGGAGCACTGCGTGACGGTCGGCGGCATCAACTACCGCCTGCCGGAGCCGTTCTTCGTGCTGGCCACCCAGAACCCGATCGAGCAGGAGGGAACCTACCCGCTGCCCGAGGCGCAGCTGGACCGCTTCCTTTTCAACATCATCGTCGACTATCCGCAGAAGGACGAGGAGAGCGTGATCATCCGGCAGGTGACCGGCCCGCAGGACGACGCGGTCGAGCAGGTGCTGAACGCCGAGCAGGTGCTGAAGATGCAGGCGCTGGTCCGGCGCGTGCCGGTGGCCGACCACGTCATCGACTTCGCGCGCGACCTGACGCGCGCCACGCGGCCGAGCCAGCCCGAGGCGCCGGACTTTGTGCGCGAGATGGTGGCGTGGGGCGCGGGCCCGCGCGCGGGCATCAGCCTGATCACCGCGGCCAAGGCGCGCGCGGTCCTCTACGGGCGCTATCACGCCACGACGGCGGATGTCGCGGCGGTGGCCCATCCGGTGCTGCGCCATCGCGTGCTCACCACCTTCAACGCCGAGGCGGCGGGGGTCAAGAGCGACAAGATCATCTCGATGCTGCTGGAGCGCCTGCGCCCCTCCGAAAACTTGGACGTGTGACCACAAGGACAAGCACGGACGGGCACGGACAGTCAGGCCCGCCGACCTCCGCCTTCCGACCTCTGACCATGTCGACACCGACATATATGCAGTTCCTGCCGCCCGAGGCGCTCGCCAAGCTCGGGCGCTGCGAGCTGCTCGCGCGCGGCGTGGTCGAGGGCTTTGTCTCCGGCAAGCACAAAAGCCCCTTCAAGGGTTTCTCCGTCGAGTTCTCCGAACACCGGCAGTATGCGCCGGGCGACGACCTGCGCAACCTCGACTGGCGTGTGCTGGCGCGCAAAGACCGCTACTACATCAAGCAGTACATCGAGGAGACCAATCTGCGCGCCACGCTGTTGCTGGACGCGTCGGGCTCGATGGCCTACGCGGGCGAGGCGGCGGCGCCCCGCAACGGCAAGCCCAGCTCGAAGTTCGCGTACGCGCAGCACATCGCGGCCATGCTCGGCTACCTGCTGATCGGGCAGCAGGACGCGGCCGGGCTGGTCACCTTCGACACGAAGCTGCGGGCGTACCTGCCGGCGCGCGCGCGCGCCAGCCAAGTGCGCGGCATCCTGGAGACGCTGGAGAAGACCGTGCCCGGCGGCGAGACCGGGCTGGCCGACATTTTTCACGACATCGCCGAGCGCATTCCGCGGCGCGGGCTGGTCGTGATCCTGAGCGACCTGTACGACGACCCCGAGGCGCTGATCAAGGCGCTGCACCATTTCCGCTACCGCCGCCACGAGGTGCTGCTGTTCCATGTGGTGGCGGACGAGGAGCTGACCTTCCCCTTTGACGCGTTCACGAAGTTCCGCGACCTGGAGCAGCCGGAGGCGCTGCTGCCGATCGATCCGCGCACGATCCGCGCGACTTATCTGGAGCGGATGAACGGGTTTCTCGACGACATCGAAGCCGCCTGCGGGCGCATGAAGATCGACTACGTCCGGATGAACACCCGCGTGCCGTACGACGAGGCGCTGTCGGCGTATTTGATGAAGAGACGCTAGATGCTTTTCTTGAATCCATATCTGCTGCTGGGGCTGGCCGGGATCGCGATCCCGGTCATCATCCACCTGTTCAACCGGAGGAACGCCCGCGAGGTGCTCTGGGGCGCGATGCGCTTCCTGCTGGACAGCCTGATGAGCCGGCGGCGCAGCCTGCTGATGGAGGAGATGCTGCTGCTGGCGGCGCGCTGCCTGCTGGTCGCGTGCGCGGTGTTGGCGATGGCGCGGCCCTTCGTGCCGGCGGGGTCGTCGTTCCCCTGGTGGCTCGTGCTGCCGCTGGGGCTCTTGGGCATCCTCTTCTTCGGCATGAGCTTCGCGCTGGGCCGCCTCCGCAGATGGCAGCTCCTGGCCTGGCTGGCCAGCCTGACCTGCCTGCTGCTTTCGGCGGCCGCGGTGCTGCTGGAGAGCCGGCTGAGCCTCGGGCGGTTCGCGGGGGGCACGGCGCGCGACATCGCGCTGGTCATCGACGGCTCTTCCTCGATGACGCTGGCCGTCGACGGCGAGACCAACTTCAGCCGGGCGCTCAAAGAGGCGTCGCGGCTGATCGAAGAGTCTCCGCGCGGGGTGGCCTTCAGCGTGATCGTGGCCGGCGCGGTGCCCGACCCGCTGGTGCCCGCGCCGGTGACCGACCGCAAGTATGTGCAGACGGCGCTGGAGCAGGCGATTCCCGTGCACGGCGTGCTGCGGGTGCCGGACGCGCTGGCGGCGGCCGCCGCGTCGCTGGTGCAGGGCTCTCACCTCACGAAGCAGATCATCCTCATCGGCGACGGCCAGGCGATCGGCTGGCAGACCGGCGACTTGGAGAGCTGGGGCTTTTTGAACGAGGCCTTCGGGCGCTTGCCTTCGAAGCCGCGCGTGTTCGTGCGGTCGCTGGAGCTGCCCCAGGGCATCCGCAACCTCACGCTCAAGAAAGTGGCCTTCTCCCGCCCCGTGGTGGGCACGGACCGCGACGTGCGCGTGGACGTGACCTTGGCGAATACGGGGCGCGAGGCGGTGACGCCCGCGAACGTGACCCTGCAGGCCGGCGGCAAGGAGAAGATCGACCGCTCGGTGGGGCAGATGGAGCCGGGTGCGGAGCGGGTCGTCTCCTTCCTTCACCGCTTCGATACGCCGGGCGCGCAGGTTGTGGAGGCGCGGGTGGCGGCGGACGACGAGATGGCTTCGGACGACAGCATGAAGCGCGTGATCCAGATCATGCGCACCCTCCAGGTGCTGGTGGTGGACGACGGGCGGGCGGTCCGCCTGCTGGACCGGCCCGGCGGGTGCATCGCGCTGGGGCTTATGCCGTCGGCCAAGGCGCTGCAGGAGCGCGAGGCCAAGAAAGGCCGCGAGCCGGAGCGCCCGCGCTATCTGATGGAGCCGGAGCTGACGCCGGTGGGCGGGCTCGGTCTCAAGCGCTCCCTGGCCGGGTATGCGGTGGCGGTGCTGGCCGACGTGCCCTCGCTGCCCGAGGCGCAGGCGGCCCAGCTCGCCGAGTTCGTGCGCCGGGGCGGCAGTCTGCTGGCGGTTCACGGCGCGCGCTCCGAAGAGGCTTTCTACAACCGCTGGCAGAGCGCGGGCGAGCCGGTGCTGCCGCTGCCGATCGGCGCGTGCGCGGTGGCCGCGCAGGAGCGGGGCGAGGCGGGCGTGAAGATCGATCCGGGCACGTTCAAGCATCCCGCGCTGTCCCTGTTCCGCGAGTCGGGCGACCTGACGGACGCGGTGGTGGCGTGCTACCGCAAGGCGGTGGAGACCAACGGGGCAGAGCGCGTGGTGGGGCGTCTGCAGAACGGCGCCGCGTTCATGGCGGAGCACGCGCTGGGCAAGGGCCGCGTGGTCCAGCTCTTTGTCCCGCTGGACAGCACGGCGGGCAACCTCATGGCGCGCCAGTCCTTTCTGCCGCTGATCCAAGAGGTGACCTCGTATCTGGCGCAGCCGGTGATCGCGGCGCTGAACATTCCGCCCTCGCGCGGCGCGGTGGTGCAGCTCTCCTCGCCCGCGCTGACGCAGATGAGCGGCAGCGGCCTGTTCGCGGAGTACTTCAAGAAGGACAACTTCAAGAAGGTGCTGCTGACGCGCATCGATCCCACGCTGGATCTGACGTGGAACGACAACAGCCCGGCCGAGGGGCTGCCGCGCGACCATTTCGCGGTGCGCTGGACCGGGTCTTTCGTGCCGAAGCAGAGCGGCGCGTACACCTTCTACGTGAACGCGGACGACCGGCTCTCGCTCAAGGTGGGAACGCTGGAGATCCAGGCGCGGGAGGGCCAGGCCCGCGAGGGGCGCGCGAACTTCAAGGCGGGCGAGCGCTATCCGCTTTCCGCGCAGTACAGCGAAGACACCGGCCACGCGGGGGTGTGGGTGGACCTGGAAGGGCCGGGCTTCCCGCGGGCGCGGCTGCCGGGCGACTGGCTGGTGCCGGTGCGGGGCGACGCGGACTCGTGGGCGGATGCGGTCGACACGCAGGTGCAGGCGCCGGGCGGCAGGACGCTCTACGCCAAGATCCGGTATGGCGAGGACGGGCTGGCGCTGCGCACCGACAGCCCGCTGATGCAGGGGCTGTACGAGGTGCGGGTGCCGGCCGCGGCGGCGGGCTGGATGGGGCACCTCGCGAACACGAGCGAAGCTTTTCCGCTCTGCGTGATGGAGAACCCCGATGAGAGCAAGCTCGACGCGCTGACCGCGGACGAGCAGGCGATCATCGTGCGGCAGGCCGACATCACGGTGGCGCACTCGTTTGAGGACTTGCAGAAGGCGCTGCGCGGAAAGACATTTGGGCGCGAGCTGTGGCGCATTCCCGCGCTGGTGCTGTTCGCGCTGCTGATTCTGGAGGCCGTTCTGACGCGGTGGATCTGCATCCAGCGCAAGACGGGAGAAAGCATCAGTTAGGAGTTAATAGTTTAGAGTTAAGAGTCTAACAACCTAACAGGCTAAACCGCTAACAGCCTATGGATACAATTCGCATAGATTTGCTGCCGCCGGAGTTTCCGACCTGGGCGGTGGCGCTGATGACGCTCGCCGCGCTCGGGCTTTGGCTCTGGGTGCGTGTGCTGACGCGCCGTTTCCGTTCGCGACTGCCGCGCTTCGGCGTGGTGGTGCCGCGCGCGCTGGCATCGGTCGCGGCGTCGTGGTGCCTGCTGCAGCTTCTCGGCCGCGTGGCGGTGTATGCCTGCACCTGGCCCCTCTGGGTGGCGGCGGTGATGCTGGGCCTTGGCGTCGAGACCGCCTCGGTCTGTTTCTTCCGCGAGCGCTCGGCGCTGCCGCCGCGGCTGGGGACGGTGATCCTGGCCTTGCGCGCCGCGGCCATCGCGCTTTCGGTGTTGATTCTGATGCAGCCGGTGCTGGTGCGCTTCACCGGCAAAAAGATCACGCGCCGCGTGGCGGTGCTGGTGGATGCGTCGGCCTCGATGCGCTTCACCGACCGGCAGTGGCAGCCGCGCGAACGCCTGTCGTGGGCGGCGCACCTAGGGCGGCTGAGCGGGGCGCAGCGCTCCGCTCTGGCCGACGCCCAGAGCGACGGGCAGAAGCTTTGGGAGGGACTGCCCGAGGCGGACCGCACCGCGGCGAGCGGCCTGTGCGAGACCTCGCGGCTGGCCTTGGCGTGTGACCTGCTGAAGCGCCCGGGCGAGGACGGCACGTCCTTCCTCGCGAAGCTCGGCTCCCGCTACGACCTGGACCTGTTCGCGTTCGGGCGCGGGCTGGCGCGGACGTCCGAGGCCGAGATCGGGCGGGACTTGGCCTCGACCAACGGGGAGGCGTTTGCGGAGCAGTACTTCCGCGCGGCGACGGATTTCACGACGGCGCTGGAGGGCGTGCTGAAAGAGATTCCTTCCGAGCAGCTCGCGGGCGTGCTGGTCCTGAGCGACGGCATCCACAACGCCGAGACCTCGGTGCTGCCGGTGACGCGTCGGTTCGGCGCGCAGGGCGCGCCGGTGTGCGGCGTGCTGATCGGCGGCACGCGGCTGCCCTTCGATGTCGCGCTGGCGGACGTGATCGCGCCGGAGTCCGTCTTTCTCGGCGACCGCGTGCGGATGGTCGCGACGGTCAAGGCCACGGGCGCGCTCGGCAAGAAAATCAAAGTGAAGCTCACCTGCGGGGAGGCGGTGTCGGAAGAGGTCGAGCTGGAGATCTCCTCGGACGACTGGCAGCGTGAGGTGCGCCTGGCGCACGAGCCCACGACCAACGGGGTGGTGCGCTACGAAGTCCGGGCCGAGACGCTGGAGGGTGAGCTGTTCAAGGACAACAACGCGTGGCGTTCGGATGTGGCGGTGAGCGACGACCGCATCAACGTGCTGCTGGCGGACGACTGGCCGCGCTGGGAGTTCCGGTATCTGCGCAACCTCTTTTTCGGGCGCGACAAGTCGGTCCACCTCCAGTCCTGGCTGGTCCACCCGGACAAGCTGACCGGGGTGGCCGCAGCGACGCTGCCGCCCGCTTCGGCGGGCCGCAAGTTCGGCGATGCGGAGTCGGGGGGCTGGCCGGTGGGCCGCGAGGAGTGGCGGGCCTTCGACGTGATCGTGCTGGGCGATCTGGACGAGGCCACCCTGACGCCGCAGGTGCAGGAGGAGATCCGCGCCTGCGTGGTGGAGCGCGGCGCCTTGCTGGTGGTGATCGCCGGCCCGCGCGCCATGCCGCACGCCTTCCCGAAGGACTCGCCGCTGGCCGGGCTGGTGCCGTTCACGGTGCACGAGGAGGAGAGCTATTGGAAGGGGCCGGAGGAGACGTTTCGGCTGGTGCTGACGCCGACGGGGCAGGCCCACCCCGTGATGGTGCAGTCGGGCAGCCTTCTGGAAAACGAGGACGTGTGGCGGTCGCTGCCGCCGTTCGACTGGCGCCTGCCCGTGACGGCGAAGCCGGGCGCGGAGATCCTGGCGGTGGCGGCGCCGGAGGACGGCGAGCGGGAGAAGGTTCTGACGGACGTGCGGCAGGCGGTGGCGCATCTGGAGGAGGTGATGCAGCACCGGGCCAAGCACGCCCTCATCATGGCGCAGCGCGTGGGGCGAGGCAAGGTTCTCGGCTTGGCCTTCGACCGCACCTGGCGGCTGCGCTACCGCACCGGCGACGTGCGGCATCACCGGTTCTGGGGGCAGATCATGCGCTGGGGTTTGGGCGAGCGCCTGCGTGCGGGGCAGGAGCGTTTCCGCGCGGGCACCGACCGGCTGGTCTACGGGCCCGAGGACCCGATCAACGTGATGGCCCGTGTGCTGAACGAGGATTTCGCGGGCGTCGAGGACGCGCGGCTCGAGGCCGTGCTGAGGAACAGCGAGGGCCGCGAGCTCACGCGGACGCGCCTGGCCCCGCGCGCCGAGTCGCACGGGTTCTACGAGGCGGTGCTGCCGCCGCAGGGGCGCGCGGACGCGTGCAAGCTGGAGGTGGTCCGGCTGGACACGGTGGCCCGCGAAAGCGTCGAGACCTCTTTCCTGGTGACCGCCTCGCGGCGGCCGATCGAGATGGGCAACGTGCGGCCCGAGCGCCCGGCCCTTGAGGCTTTGGCGAAAGGGACGGGCGGTAAGGTGGTCGCGCCGGAGGCGGTGCGCACGCTGGCCGAGGCCTTTGGCGAAGGTCGCCGCGTGGTTCAAGAGCGGCGCGAATACGCGCTGTGGAATAATCCGTATGTGCTGATCCTGCTGGCGCTGCTGCTGACGGCCGAATGGCTGCTGCGCAAGAAAGGGGGGCTGGCGTGACACACACTCTTCCGCCTGAAGTGACGGCGCAACTCAAACGGATGATCCGGCGGGTCAGGCTGATCCTGCTGGCGCGCGGGCTGCTGGCGGTGATCGCGGTGGCTCTGGGCGCGGTGCTGACGATCATGGCGGTCGATGCGGCGGTGGTGCTGGTCCACCCGGCCGCACGCTGGGCCTTTTCGCTGGCGGGCCTGGCCCTGGCGGCCGCGACCGCCTGGACCCTGCTGGCGCGGCCGCTGGCGCGGCCGCTGACGATCACCCGCATGGCGCGCGTCTTGGAGACGCGCCACCCCGATATGCAGGAGCGCATCAGCTCGGCGATCGAGCTGGCCGCACAGGGCGGGGAAGAGGCGGCGCGCGCGTCGGCTGAGCTGATTGCCCTGCTCACGCAAGACGCGACGTCCGACCTGGCGGGCGTGCATCCCAAACAGGAGTTCACGGTGCGCACCGTCAAGCCGTTTCTGACGGCGGCGGCCGCTGTCGCGGCGGTGCTGTGCCTGCTGCTGGCGGCGTGGCCGAAGCAGGGCTGGCTGCTGCTCTTGAGGGCGCTCGCGCCGCACCGCGAGTTCGACACGCTGCAGGCGAGCGTGCTGGAGGTCAAGCCGGGCGACCTGATGGTGTTGGAGAAGAGCCCCTTGCATTTCGAGGTCAAGGCGCCTGAGCGCCACGGGCTGCGGGCGGAGATCCATTTCCAGCGGAGCGGCGGGCGCAAGGCCGTCGAGCGCATGAAGCGGCTGTCGGCGCAGGGCGCCGCGACGGCCGTGTTCGCGCTGGACCTTCCTTCGGTCGAAGAGAGTTTCGAATACCGGGTCCGCTATGGGACGGGCTTCACGCGGCCCTACTCGGTGGTGGTGATGACGGAGCCGCGGGTTCTTGAGATGCGCGTCGCTTACGCCTATCCCGCCTACACGGGACTGCAGGCGACGCAGCAGGTGGGCGAGGCGCAGACGATTTCGGCGGTGGCGGGCACGCGGGTGCGCATCGAGACCGTGTTCGACCGCGCCTGCGCGTCGGCGCTGCGGATCAACGCGCTGGCGCTGCCGAGCGCGGTGGCCTCGAACGCGGTCTGGCTGCAGACGCTCAACACCAACCGCACCGGGCGGTGGTCGCTGGCGCTGCGCGACACCTACGGCTTCACCAACCGGCCGGTCTGGTCGGCCTTCACCGCGGTGTCGGACCGTCCTCCGGAGGTTTCGCTCGTGACGCCGGAGGCTTCGCGGCTGACCCTGCCTCCCACCGACCGGCTGGTGTGCGGCGGGGTGGCACTTGACGATTTCGGGTTCGGCGAGATGTCGCTGGTGATCGAGACGGAGAAGCGCAGCCAGACGGTTCTGCCGGTGAAGGTGACGCGAGCGTCGCCGACACGAGCCCGGCTGGAAGGCGTGCCCGACTTGCAGGCGCTGTACGGGCAGAACATCCGCAGGTTCAAGCTGTTTCTGCGGGTGGCCGACAACCTGCCGCCGGAGCTGGGCGGGCCGCAGGTGCGCGAAAGCCGCGCGGTCACGGTGACGCTCGACCCGGGGGCTCGCACCTTGCGCGAACAGGTGCGCGAAGAAACGCGCAAGGATTTGGAGGCGCTGCTGCGCAAGGCGAATCAGGAGCTGCACGAGGCCGCCAACCGCGTGGCGCAGGAGAAGTGGGCGTTCGACAAGCCCGAGCTGCCCGAGAAGGCGGCGGAGAAGCTGGAGCAGGCGCGCGAGTCTGCGGTCAGGGCCGAGGAGCTGATGGAGCGGGCCGCGAGCGTGACGGAGAAGACGCCGTTTGCCGCGCTCGCGAAAGACATCCTCGATGTGCGCGACGAGAAAGTCGAGCCGGCATTTCAGAAGCTGCAGAAGATTCCGCTGGCCGAGGCGGCCGAGCGCAAGCAGGCGGGGGATGAGGCTGAGCGGGCGCTGCGCGAGGCGGCCGAGAAAGTCAACGAGCTGATCAACAAGAATCTTCAGGAAGAGAACCGGAAGCAGGAAGAGCAGAGCCGGCTTCAGGAACTGGCGCAGCGCGAGGCGGCCTTGGCGGAGCAGGCGCAGGCCGACACGATGAACCGGCAGGAGATGCAGGAGTGGGCGAACCGCCAGAACGAGGCCGAACAGAAGCTGTGGCAGAGCAAGCCTCAGCTGGAGGAGTCCGCGTTCAACAAGGCGCTGGAGAGCGTGCGCCAGGCGCGGGAGGCGATGCAGCAGGCCGACCGGGCTTTGACGCCCGAGGCGGACCAGGCGCTGCGCCGCGAGGAGTCTGCGGCGAAAGAGGCGGGGAAGGCGGCGACGCTGGCCGAGAAAGCCGCC
>Ga0209066_10005921_pt1 | contig 12661 bp, 12 predicted proteins | sample All_14_2_FD_187198 | JGI IMG/M metagenome (GOLD analysis project Ga0209066, IMG submission 187198) | Freshwater microbial communities in response to fracking from Pennsylvania, USA - Allegheny Zone_MetaG_DW_15 (SPAdes) (version 2) ...
ACGTTAAACGCTGATTCTCGCTCAGGCCTTCTCAGGCGGCAGCGAGAGCGGATCGCGCGAGATCACCCAGATGCACCGCGAGCGGGCCTTGCCGCCCTTATAGGCCGCCACATGAAAACGCCGGAAGAAGAGCTTTTCCTGACGCAGGCGCTTCTCGAAGGCATTGTCGATCGCCCCTGACCAGATCGAGAGGCAGCCCTTCGCGTGGAGCGCTTGCAGACAGGTCTGGAGCCCCTGCCTGCTATAGAGCCGTTCGTTGCTTTCCGAGGTCAGCGCGGCAGGGCCGTTGTCGACATCCAGCAGGATGGCGTCAAAGACGTGTTCGGACTGCTGGATGAGCCTCATGACGTCGCCCAGCCGCAGCACCACGCGCGGGTCGCGCAGCGGGTGATTGTTCAGCACGCCCAAATGCTCCCGGTTCCAAGCCACGACTTCGGGAATCAGTTCGCTCACGACCACCGACGCCCTCGGCTGAAGCACATCCAGCGCTTGGCGCAACGTGTACCCCATACCCAGCCCGCCGATCAGGACCGTCGGATTGGCGCGCGACTGAATTCGCGCACAGCCCAACCTCGCAAGCTCAAGCTCGGACTCGTGCGCACGGCTAGTCATCAGTTCCTGCCGGTTCACCGTGATTGAAAAATCGGCGTCGTGCTTGTACAACACCAGTTCCTCTCCGTCCGGAGTCAGGGCTTTTGCGATCTGAAGGGTCGGTTTCATGTAGTAAAAATCCCATACCCGGCGCTTCGCCGTCAATCCGCATTTTCAGGGCATCCCCGCCCCCCGTGCGCCACCTATTGCCTCCCCTCCTTCAGTGTTCGACGTTCAGAGTTTCCCATTGCCCCTTTTGTCAGCAGCCCAGCAGGCCAGGGGGGGAGACAAATCGGATGGTGATTACATATAAAGGGGGTGGTTGACTGGCCAGACTACCCTTAGAGGGACGGGGCTGTCCATGTGAAAACGCTTATCGTCAACTCTTGACAGTCCGCTTTTGCTCCGCCTACGACACTCAAGAGATTTCATGAATGAAGAACGTGCACTCGCCGAAAGCATTCGGCAGGGTTTTCCACCTAAACCCTAAAGCCCGCCGTCATCTATGCCCGTAAGCGTGTAACGGCCAGTTCTAATGGGTTGCCGTCCGCGGCACCTCTTTTCCGCCACCCAGCGCACGTGCGACGGCGGAAAGCAGGTCCTTGACTTTGAACGGCTTGAAGAGGTAATCGGAGGCGCCGAGCCTGACCGACTCGGCTGCGGTTTCGACTGACGCGTAAGCCGTGACCAAAATGACCGGCAAGGAAGGCCTAAGCGCTTTTAACTCACGAAGCAATGCGATACCGTCCATGCTCGGCATACGCAAATCTGAAATGACCAAGTCGTATTCGTCAAGCTCAATGAGCTTGAGCGCTTTCATTCCGGAATCAGCCGTAACCGCTTCGTGGCCGTCCGTTTCGAGAAGCCTCTGGATCACGATCAGAATATCTGGGTCATCGTCGACAATCAGTATCTTGGCCATGTGTCACACTCCATTTTTTCATTCATGCCGTTTATTCATTAAGTATGTTAATAATATCATTGGAATAGAGGCGACGCAACACAAACACGCACGGCTTCCTCCATGCGTTTCAGCGACAGGCTGGTCACCGTGGGCGGACTGAACCTCTCCGGCTTGAGCCTGGAGATCGCCAACCCCGCGCAGCTGGACACGTCGCATGTCTACACGATCGCAACGGTCTCGGGCGAGCGGTCTGGCGCCTTTGCCTCCGTCACCGGCGCGGACACCCCCTGGACCCTGCGTTACCGGCCCGACGGAACCGTGGCTCTGGTCTACGTCCACGGCACGCTACTGAAGGTGCGCTGACGCTCCAAGGCGGAAAAGTTCCTGACACCAGGGAGGCGCGAAGGCCGTCCGGCTTTGTGGCGCGCCTCCCTCTTCTTCCCCCCCACAGCAGGCCGGCGGCTCACTCGCGGCCCATGTGAATGAACTCGTCACGGCTGAGCTTTCCGTCCTTGTTGGCGTCAAAGATCGGGAAGCGCTCACGCCCGACCTGTTTCTCTCGGTCGGAAAAATTCTTCATGTACTCCTCCCGGGTCAGCACGCCATCCCCGTCTTTGTCGCTTTTCTCAAAGAGAGGGCCGCGCGTCAGCTCTTGTTTGGAGAGCGCGCCTTCCTGGGGCCACGGGTAGTCGTTTTTCCCCGCCGAATCTTCGACGGGGCCGGGCGGCAGTGTCTTCTGCCACGCAAGCACCCGGTCGCTGAGCCGCGCCACGACATCGGGATGGGCCGCGGCGAGGTTCAGCTGCTCGCCCGAGTCACGTTCCGCATCATAAAGCTCCACGCGACTGCGGTCCGGGTTCAGGAGCAGCTTCCACGACCCGTCTCGGATCGCCAGAGCCGGGCTGCGGTTCCAAGGGTGGTTGAACACACGGAAACGCCACTCCCACATCAGCGGCTCACTGCGAAGAAACGATTTGTCGCCCCTGAACGCGGGAGCCACGCTCTGACCGCGCTGCTGTGCCTTGACCTCCGCGGGCAGCGCCACACCGGCCAACTCGCACACGGTCGGCAACAGGTCCGCGCCGCTGACCACGGTCCGCGTGTTGACCTGGCCGGCCGGCGCCCCGCCCTGGGGCCACCTCACAATGAACGGCACGCGCGTGCCGCCCTCGTAAAGGCTGCGCTTGCGCCCGCGCAGGGGCCCCGCGCTGCCGATCCCCGACCACGCCGCGTTGCTGATCTCAATGTCCTCGGGACCGTTGTCGGACGAGAAGATCACGAGCGTGTTCGTAGCGATCCCCCACTCGTCGAGCGCGTCGAGCACACGCCCGAGTTGGCGGTCCATCTCCTTCACCGTCGCGGCATACACGGCGAACGGCGTCGTGAAGCCCTTGGGCGTCTTCCCCCGGAACGGCGCCATCTGCTCGTCTGACGGCGCCAACGAAGCGTGCGGGTCATTCAGCCAGAGCTGGCAGAAGAACGGCTTGTCCTTCAGGCCTCCCATGACCGACAGGGCCTCATCGACCAACAGCCGGGTCGCCCTCGGGCGCTCTTCGACCGCCCAGACATTGGTCGTGCCGTTCCGTCCGTCAATGAAACGCGCCACGTCAAACCCGTAAGTAGCCAGCGACTCTCCCGTGCCCGGCGGATGCCCCAAATGCCATTTGCCCACATGCGCGGTAGAGTATCCCGCCTGTTTCAACAGGCGCGGCAGCGTTACTGCGGCAGGATCTAGAAACTGCGCCATCGCACGCTCCTCGTTCTGCCGTGCGCTCGCGAGATGGCCGTGCAGCCGGAGCTCTGAGGGCCAGCGCCCCGTCAGCAAGGTGCCGCGCGAAGGCGAGCAGACGGAGCCGCCCTGATAAAACTGCGTGAACAGCGTGCCCTGCCGGGCCAGCCGGTCGATCGACGGCGTGCGGAACTTGCCGTTGCCGTAACAGCTCGGGTCACCCCAGCCCAGATCGTCCGCGAGAATGAACAGCACATTGGGACGCGGCGCGGCCGAAGCCGCCCCGCCGACAACAGCGCCCTGCGCGCCGGGCGCGCACATGCCTCCGATGACAGAAATCCCTGCAAAAAAGAGCCTTGCCCATGTTTGCCGCATACCGTCCCTCCCCTCTCATTCTTCAGTATTTTAGAACTATCCCACGATCAGAGACCGGTTTCAAGCAAGGATTTCCTTTCGTTTAAAACACAAACCTTGCCCTTCCCGATTCCGCTACGGTCAGGTATAATCACCGTTACAAGGAACCCCAAAGGAGCGAGGAGAGCGATATGGACAATCGGGAGAGCGAGCTTTCAGAGATCCGGCAGAAGCTCAAGGTATTGCTGATCGACAATTTGAATCTTCAGGATGTTTCGGTCGAGCAGATACAGGATGACGCGCCCCTCTTCGGCGGCAGCATCGGGCTGGACTCTCTGGATGCGGTCGAGATCGTGGTCATCCTGCAGCGCCATTTCGGGGTCGAGATCAAGGACATGGATGTGGGGCGGCGCGTTTTCCAGTCGGTAAACTCCTTGGCCGACTATATTTATGAAAAGACGCACGCTTAATGGGTTCGTGTAAGCGGATATGAGTGAGGGCATTGCGATAACCGGTTTAGGCGTGATTTCCGCCGCAGGGACGGATGTGGCGTCATCGCTTCAAACACTCCGGCGTGCAGCGCGGCCCGTCTTGGTCGCCTGCCCGGTCGCGGAGCTCCCGGCGCCCGCGCCGATGTTTGCTGCGGCCGGACAGGCGCCCGTGGAGGACCGCACCTTTCACCTGGCGATGGCCGCCGTGCGGCAGGCGCTGGACGATGCCGGTCTGAATCCGTTGCCGAACGGCTTCCGGCTCGGCGTCTGCCTCGGGACCACGGTGGCGTGCCAGCTCAACGACATCGGCTTTTACGCAGACTACCGCGCGACGGGCAATCCGGCGCTGGAGTCGGCCGAGCGGTTCGCCTCCGGAAGCCTGTCCGAACGTGTCGCCCGCGCAGTGCGCGCGGAGGGGCCGGTGCTGACCGTGGTGAACGCCTGTTCCTCCGGCACCGATGCGATGGGCGTGGCCTTGGACTGGCTGAGGGCAGACCTGTGCGACGCGGTGCTCGCGGGCGGTGCCGATGAACTGAGCGCCATCCCCGCTAGCGGCTTTTTCGCCCTGAGCGTGACCAGCCCCGAGCCCTGCACGCCGTTCGACCGCGATCGCCAAGGGCTCAACCTGGGCGAGGGCGCGGGCGTTGCGCTGCTGGAGCGTGCTTCGAGCGCCGCACGCCGCGGACGCCCGGTGTCGCTGGCCGCAGCGGGCTTCGGCAGTGCCTCGGACGGGTATCACCTGACGGCCCCCCACCCGGAAGGCCTCGGGCTGGAACTGGCGGTCCGCGCAGCGCTCAAGGATGCGGACGTCGCTCCGCAGGAAATTGATTTCGTCAACGCGCACGGGACTGCAACCAAAGAGAACGACCGCATCGAGGGCGGCGTGCTGGCCCGCGTGTTCGGACCCGAAGTGCGCGTCGTGTCGACCAAAGGATATACCGGACACACGCTCGGCGCGGCAGGCGGCATTGAGGCCGTCTTCACCGCCCTTTCCCTGCGCGAGGGGTGGATTCCCCCGAGCCTCGGGTTCGCGACGCGCGACGAGGCGATCCCCTTCGCGCCCTTGACGGCGGTCACGCCGGTCCTCCGCCGTTACGCGCTCTCGACCTCTCTGGCGTTCGGCGGGAACAACGCGGCGTTCGTGATCGCCCGCACAGGAGGCGCGCGATGACCATCACGGGGCTAGGGATCGTTTTCGCCGGCGGCGCTGGCGTGCCCGCGCTGCGCGAGGCGCTGGTGTCCGGGACACCGCCGGAGGCCACGACGCTGGAGAAAGAGGGCGTTCAGGTGATGGCGGTGCCGCCGGCGGCGCTGACGGGGAATCCGGTTCTAGCTCCTGCGCGCCGCGCGGACCGCTTCTGCAAAATGACGCTTCTGGCCGCTATGGAGGCGTGGCAGGGGTGCGGAGCCGACCCTTTGCGCACGGGGATCATTCTCGCGACGGCCTTCGGGCCCCACGCGACGGTTTTCCGCTTCGTGAACGAGATGCTGGATTTCGGTGATGCGAAGGTGTCTCCGACCGTTTTTTCCCAATCGGTGCATGCGGCGGCCGCGTCGATGATCGCGACGGCGGCGGGTCTGCATGGCCCGGCGCTTTCTCTGGCAGATCTGGCGGCGCCGTTCGAAGAGGCGCTCGCGCTGGCCGGCTGCTGGCTGGATAGCGGGCGGTGCGATGCCGTGCTCGTCGGAGCGGCAGACGAGCTCTCGGATGTGCTGGCGCACGTGGTCCGGCGCAAGTGGCCGCACGCATTCGTGCCGGGCGAAGGCGCGGTCTTTTTCCGGCTGGAGCGCACGGGCGGCGTGCGCGTCTCGGTCGGACCGAAGGAGACGGAGGATGCCGCATGCCACCTCATCGATTCGCAGGCGCTGGGCGCAGGCAAGGCGGCACCGGAAGCACAGGCCTCGACAGCGGTGCCCGTGCGGAGTTATTCTCCGCTGTGGGGCAGCACACGGCTCGGGTCGGCCTTACATTTGGCGGCTGCGGCGCTGATGCGGCGCGAAGAGCTGCCGGTGGCCGATGCGGCGCTGATGCGGGGAAACGTTCAGATCGTATCCGCGTGTGGAACACGCCGCCGCGTGATCACCCTTCACGCCTAACGAAAAAATTCAGGAAGAAACAAATGGCGATAACGGCAGACGAGGTGAGTCTTAAACTGAGGTCCCATGTGGCCATGCTGACGGGCACCGACAGCGCGCAGGTCGCAACGGACAGGCCTCTCCACCTTCTGGGACTCGACTCCATGGGCTTCGTCGATCTCCTTGTGTTCATTGAGAAACAATTCGACCTGGCACTCATGTCTTCGGGACTCGTCCAAAACGACTTCGCCTCTCTCGACGTCCTGACACAACGCATCGTACAGACAGCGCAGAAATGAAAGTAACGAGTTCGCGCGACAAACGATATCTGGGCGGGGCCGACTGGTGCATCGCGGCGCTGAGCCAAGGAACGGCCGAGACGACCGGCCGCAGGTGCATTTTTCAGATCGCACTCTTTTTGGAAGGCGCTCCCGATGTTGAGCGGCTCGCCGCCGCCTTCAAGACTTATTGCGATCGCTTCCCGTTGCTGTGGGGCACGCCCGCACGGTGCTGGTGCCTGGCCCCCTATTGGAAATATCCGGCGGCGGCGGACGCGGAGAGGCCCATCCCGGTCGGAAGGGGAACGCTGCCGGAAGGGGCCACTCAGGCGGATGTCCTGCAGCAAATCGAGGTTCTGATCAACCGGCACTCCGCGCAAGACGGATGGCGGACGGCCCTTGATTTCTTACAGGTCGGCTCGTCCGAATGCATCCTGGTCTTCTCGTTTGACCACAATCTGTTCGATGCGGTCGGGGCAGAGACCTTCATCAACCTCTACTTCCGGCACGCCAACGGCGAAGCAGGTGACGCCGAGTTCCCCCCCGCAAAGCAGACCGCTTCAGCACAACTCGACCGATGGAGCCAAAAGTTCAAGAGCGGCCAGAAGATCAACCGGATGATGCGGCGGCTGGCCGAAGGCTCGACCTCTTGGCTGGCGCTGCCGCACGACGCGCGGCAGCGCCCGTTCCGTTTCCGGACGGTGACGTTCAACGCGGAAGAGTCGAAGCAGATCCAGTCACGGGCTTTTGCGATCGCGGGTTACCTGATGTTCACGCCCTATGTGCTGGCAACTGCCGCATCCGTTTTCCACCCGCTATTCAGCAAGAAGGAGGAGCCCGACTCCCACTTCGTCGTGTCTGTCTCAACCGACAAACCCAAGTCTGCCGTGCGGAACACGCACCTCTTCTTCAACGACCTGTCGTTTCTCTATTTCCGCTTTCCGGTCGCGGCCGCCACCGATCGGAACGCGCTCGCAGGAATCGTCCGTGACCAGCTGGTGAGCCAGGCGAAAGAAGGCGCGCCGGCCGCGATCGAAGACGCCAACTTGCTGATGCGGATCCTTCCCGCGCGCGCCTACTGGAAATTCCTCATGCTTTTCTACCGCAACCGACTGGCCTCCTTCGGGTTCACCTGCCTCGGGGAGTCTGTCGTGAAAACCCCTGCGTTGCTCGGCTGCCGCGTGCGCGATCAGATCCATTTTCCGGTCATCCCGACGCCGCCGGGAATCGGCCTCATCTTGAATCAGAGCGGCGGCGCCTACCATGCGGTCCTTTCCTACATCGACGGCATCCTCTCCGAAGAAGAAGCCTCCAACCTGATGGCTTCTTTCCGCGCACGGCTTCTGGATGAACCTGCGGGCAGTGCCTGCTAAAAAGGCGGAGCGCGTATGACCGAAACGGTTGACATCGTGGTGGTCGGCGCCGGATCAGCCGGCATGGTGGCGGCGCTTGCGGCAGCGCGGCTGGGCGCGCGCGTCGCCTTGGTGGAAGCGGGCTCACAAGTCGGCGGCACGGCCGCCTACGGGCTGCACCGCTTCGTGTGCGGCCTTTTCTTGGCAGACGGAGCGGAACCGGGCGAGCCGCTTCACGGGGCAACGACCGTCGATTTCTGCGCGCGTCTGGCGCAAGGGCCTGTCCGGGAGAAAGCCGTGCGCCGCGGCCGCGTCTGGGTGCTCCCTTTCGCCGGCGGCGCAGCCTTGACCGCCTGCGCAGGAGAACTGCTCGCGCGCGAGGCCAGCCTTCACGTGATCCTCAACGACACTCCGGAGCAGGTGCACTGCGAAGGCGGAAAAGTTGTCGAGCTAGCCTTGGCTTCGGGCCTCGCCCTTCGGATGAGCGCGGTCGTGGACTGCACAGGAAACGCCGCTGTCTGCCGCGCAGCGGGCGCCGCCGTCACCTGGCCGGATTCGCCCGCCCTGGCGGGTTTCGGCTTTGAACTTCAACAGGTCGACGAGCGGGCGTTCGAAAAGCTGGGCGCCGCCATCGAGGTCCCGCTGCTTCTGCGCCGCGAAGTCGAGGCAGGGAGGCTCCCCCCCCACTTGGCTTTCACGACATACGAACCGGGCGGCCAGCCAGGAACCGCGTGGATCAAACTGGCGGTCCCGTCAGCCTCAGAGGCGACTTCCCGGCGCGAGGCGAATGCGGCCTATGAGGCGCTGAAGCTCCATCCCGCCTTTCGGAGTGCGCGCCTCGCCGCGCTTCTGCCGCATGTTCTGCAACGGGAGACCTGCCATGTGTGCGGCGACTACGTCCTGACGGGGCAGGATGTGCTCACGGGGCGGAAGTTCGGGGACGGCGTGGTACGCAATGCCTGGCCGGTCGAATACTGGGACGCCCGACACGGCGTCAGCTACCGCTACTTGCCGCCCGGCGACTGGTCAGAAATCCCGCTCCGTTGCCTGCGGCCCGCGCAAGGAGCCGAGAACCTGCTCTGCGCGGGAAGCGCGCTCTCCGCCGACTCCGAAGCGGCCGCCTCCATACGGGTCATGGCGGTTTGCATGGCATCCGGAGAAGCCGCCGCACAGCAATGCGTCCGGGCCCTGTAAAAAAGACGGTGCCCGGAAGACGTTTATATGTCATAATAATATACGTGTTGAACGAAAAGGCGGTTGTTAGAAATGAGTTGTGCGTCGGTATTATTCGGTGGTGAGTTTTCGGCAGAGGAAATTTCAAAAACGAGAGCTGCAAACGGGTTGTTGACGATGGAGATCGAAGTCGGAACCGTCTGTAACTTCTTGTGCCGGTACTGCTATGTCGGCGAAAACGGCGCGCCCCCCCCTGCAGACCGGCAGGAACTGTCGAAGGAAGAGATACGCGACGTCATCGCCCAGGCTCAGGCCTTGGGCGCAAAGAAGATCATCTTGCTGGGCGGCGAGCCCATGTTGTACGACTTCACGCCTGAGCTCTGTGAGTGGATGCGCGGCCGCGGCTTGGCGGTTGAACTCTTCACCAACGGGTCCAACATGACCGCGGCCTTGGCTGGCCGGCTGTTCAAGCTGGGCGTGCACGTCGTCCTGAAATGGCACTCCTCGGATCGCCGCGTTCAAGATTGGCTGGCGGGTGTGGAAGGTGCCGCCGCGATCATGGAGGAGGCGTACCGGAACCTCCGGGCCGCCGGCTACCCGTCGGTTTCGGCGCGCTTGGCGCTGAGCACGGTGATCTGCCGGCAGAACATCGGGGAACTCCCAGAATTGTGGCGCTGGATGCGCTCCGAAGGCATCGAGCCCTACTTCGAGATGATCACGCCTCAAGGGAGGGCACGGCAGAGCGGCCACGAGCTCTCGCCCGACGTTGAGGAAACGCGCCGACTGTTTGAAACCATTCAGGCCATAGACCGCGACCAGTTCGGACGCGTCTGGGAAGCGCAGCCGCCGCTGGTGGGCAACGTTTGCCTGCGGCACTCGTTCTCCTGCCTGGTGAACGCGGCGGGCGACGTCATGCCGTGTGTGGGCGTCTCGATCCCTGTCGGGAACATCCGGAGGCAAGCGCTCGCGAACATTCTGGCCGGAAGCGAGGTCATCGCCGACTTGCGCAACCATACGCGGACCATCCAAGGCGCCTGCGGACAATGCGAGAAGGCCGCTGCGTGCTACGGATGCCGCGGGGCGGCGTTCCAGCTGACAGGCAACTACCTCGGTTCTGACCCGCTGTGCTGGCGTAACCAAGGCGACGTCGATTGCTGCGCGATGCCGATCGCCGCCGAGCGGCTGGTGCCGCATCAGCCTCCGGCGCGCATGGTCGACGCCCTGATATCCGTCGCGGAGCGCACGGCAACGGTCACGGCCTGCGTCGCGAGAACGAGCCCGCACTGCCGCAAAGGCCGCCTGAACGAGGCCGCGCACCTCGAGCTGATGGCGCAGGCCGCCGCCGCGATGCACGGCTATCGGAACCCGGCACCAAAGGACGGCGTCGCGAAACGCGGCATGCTGGTCGCTGCACGGGACTTCGAGATCTTCGAGGCGGTCTGTGCCGGCGACCCCCTGACCGTTTCGTTGCACAAAGAGGCAAAACTGGGCACCTTCGGCGTCATCCGGGCGGAAGTCCGGCGCGAGGGGACGCTCGTGTCCAAAGCCGAACTGAAAACATGGAGCGAGGAATGAGCCGCTCTTTCGATCTTTCGCGCGGTTGCGCCGCGCTCGCAGCAACCCTCTGCGCCGCGCTCGCCTTAGGAGCCTCGGACAGCGGGCAGCCCCAGACCGTGCTGAGCAAGCTGGAAGCCTCCCTCTCTGACGTGAAAACGGTCAGAACCCGCTTCGTTCAGGAAAAGAAGCTCGCGCTGTTCAAAAACACGCTGATCACGCGCGGCGTGATCCAGCTGCAACCGCCGGACAAGCTCCTTTGGCGCGTCGAGAGCCCGATCAAGTATGTGCTGCTGATTGACGGCAAGCAGGCGAAGCAATGGGACGGCGAGACCGGCAAGTCTCAGAAGATCCCTCTGGCGGACAACCCTGTCTTCTCGGCGGTCACCGAACAGCTGCGGTCGTGGTTCGGCGGACGCTACAGCCTGCTTGCCCTAGACTATGCGATCTCCCAGCGTTCCGAAACGCCGGCGGTCTTCGTCTTTACGCCAAAGCCGGACACGCCTGCCGCGAAAATGCTGCGCGCGGTGACCGTGACGTTCCGCGAGGACAAGCGCTACCTCACGTCGATCCAGATCGACGAGGCGGGAGGCGACACTACCGTTCTGCGGTTTGAAGAGACGGAACTCAACAAGCCGTTCGATCCAAAGGACTGGGAGCTTTAGTGGCGGCCGCCCTCAAAACCTGGATCCGGGAGAAGCTGCAAAGCCGAATGTTTGTTGCAGTGGCCGTGCTTTTGATCACGCTCCTTTCGTGCGCGTGTCTGCCTTTCCTTAAATTTGACGGACGGATCGACGTGATGCTGCCGGACCGTTCTGAGTTGCGCGACCTATTCACATTCCTCCGCGAGATTCAGGTCGCCGACAAGGTGCTGGTCACGTTCTCGATGCGCGACGCGTCAGTCGACCCCGACGCGCTCATTGCGGCCGCAGACCGGTACGTGGCCGGCCTAGACCCTGCGCTCGCGACCCCGATGAACACCGGTTTACAGACAGGCCAGATCGCACAGGACTTCGTGCGGCTGGCGCGCCAGCTCCCGGACTACACCGAAGAGGCGGACTTCGCGAAACTTTCGGCCGACACCTCTGCGGCCGGCATCCGCAGCGCCCTCGAAGCCCTGCGGCGGAGGGTCCAGCAACCGGAGGGCATGTTCGCTGCCTCGGCGGCGCGCTCTGACCCGCTGGACTGGAATGGCCGCACGGTGAAAAAGATCATGTCGGCCGTCGCGTCGTTCGGCTATCGCGCCGTGCCCGTGCAGCAGCACCTGATGGACCAAGGGCATCGCAGCCTGCTGATGATCCTTCAGACGTCCGTGCCCATGACCGATGCCACCGGCGTGCGCCGCCTGCTTGGCCATCTCGACGCGCGTGCCGCCGAGCTCCCTCCCGGAGTCGAGGTGCAACTCGTGTGCGGGCACCTGCACACAGCGGGGAACGAAGCGGTGATACGCCGGGACATCACGGTCACATCAGTCGCCATCACCGTGGTCTTTTTTGTGCTGTTCTTCGTCGTCTACCGCGAAGCGCAGGCGGGACTTGTCGTGCTGATCCCGTTCCTCGCCAGTATCCCTGCCTTGGCCTTGGCGGCCAGCGTGTTCAACAGCTTCTCCTACATGGTGGTCGGATTCGGCTCCGTCATCGCAGGAATTGCCATCGATTACGGGATCCACACCTATGTCACGGCGCGGGGCAGCCAGGCCGCGCGGAACCTCAAGCTGATCCGATTGCCGGTGACGCTGAGCGCCTTGACAACGCTGTGCGTGTTTGTGGCCTTCTGCTTTTCGTCGATGCCCGCTTACCGACAGCTGGGCCTGTTCGCCTCGTTCGCGATCCTCATCTCGCTGGCATATGCGCTCTGGGTCCTGCCTCTGTTTGTCGCAAGCCGGACTGAAGGACCACTTGCGACTGAGCAGGAAGCGTCTCTTCTCACCACGTTCGGGCACTCGCGGTCCGGCGCCTGGGCGATCATCCTGCTGGCCGGCACTCTCTTTGTGACGGGATTGTGGCTGACCTCCCGGCTGAGGCTGGACACGGACGTCTCGAAGCTCGACGGCACGCCGCAGGCCACGCTGAACGCCGAAAAGCGTGCGCTCGCGACGTGGGGCGGCGGTGAATCGCTGGCCGCGATCCTGTGCGTGAACGCGTCAGACGAGAATGCGG
>Ga0209066_10005922_pt1 | contig 12656 bp, 11 predicted proteins | sample All_14_2_FD_187198 | JGI IMG/M metagenome (GOLD analysis project Ga0209066, IMG submission 187198) | Freshwater microbial communities in response to fracking from Pennsylvania, USA - Allegheny Zone_MetaG_DW_15 (SPAdes) (version 2) ...
GCCTTCGCCTTCATCGCCCATGCCACCGCTCATGCCGCCACCGCCACCTTCGCGGCCACCCAACAGTTGCATTTGCTCCGCCACGATCTCAGTGGTGTAGGTGTCCTTGCCTTCCTTGTCTTGCCACTTGCGGGTCTTCAGGCGGCCTTCCACATAGACGGGGCGGCCCTTTTTCAGGTATTCGCCGGCGATTTCGGCCAGGCGGTCATAGAACACCACGCGGTGCCATTCGGTTTCTTCAACCTTATCGCCCGAATCACGGCTTTTCCAGTTGCGGGTGGTGGCGAGAGAGACGTTGCAGACCGCGGCGCCGCTGGGGGTGTAGCGCACTTCCGGGTCGCGCCCGAGGTTGCCAATGAGGATGACTTTGTTGACCGAGGCCATGGGCGCTCCTGGAAAAGTGAGCCGCACGGCAGCGCGCGCCGTGCAGAGAGTGAATTGCGGAATTGTGCCGCACCCGGCTTGCCGGCAGGGGCCCCGGTGCGGCAGATCCGGGCCCTCTTTGGAGGGAGTCACTCGCTGGCCCGCCGGGGACACCATCCGGTGGCCTCGTTACCATCCCGTCCCATATGAAGCATTCCCTTCCCGCCGAGGCCGACGCGGCCCGGCAGGTGCTGGCCGAGGTGTTCGGCTACCCCGCCTTTCGTGGCCAGCAGGCCGATATCGTCGAACACGTGACAGGCGGGGGCGACGCCCTTGTCCTCATGCCCACCGGCGGCGGCAAGAGCCTTTGTTACCAGGTGCCGGCTATCTTGCGACAGCGCCATGGACGCGGTGTCACCGTGGTGGTGAGCCCGCTGATCGCGCTGATGCACGACCAGGTGGGCGCCCTCGACGAAGTGGGCGTGCCGGCGGCCTTCCTGAACTCTTCGTTGTCGTCCGAAGAGGCCCAGTCGGTTGAACGCGAGCTGATGGCCGGGCGCATGACGCTGCTTTACGCCGCGCCCGAGCGCATCACCACGCCGCGCTTCCTGGCCATGCTGACCTCGTTGAACGAACGAGGCCGCCTGGCGCTCTTCGCCATCGATGAGGCCCACTGCGTCAGCCAATGGGGCCATGACTTCCGCGAAGAGTACCTGCAGCTCTCGGTGCTGCACGAGCAGTTCCCCACCGTGCCGCGCATCGCGCTCACGGCCACGGCCGATGATCACACCCGCGCCGACATCGTCGACCGTCTGCAGCTGCAGGATGCCCGCCAGTTCGTCGCCAGCTTCGACCGGCCCAACATCCGCTACACCATCGTCGAGCGGGACAACGCCCGCACCCAGCTGCTGCGCTTCCTGCGCGATGAGCACGAAGGCGACGCCGGCATCGTCTACTGCGGCACGCGCAAGCGGGTGGAGGAAACCGCGGCCTGGCTGGTGGAAGAAGGGCTGCATGCGCTGCCGTATCACGCTGGGCTGGAAGCCGAAACCCGCCGCCGAAACCAAGACCGCTTCCTGCGTGACGACGCCGTGGTGATGGTGGCCACCGTGGCCTTCGGCATGGGCATCGATAAGCCTGACGTGCGCTTTGTCGCCCACCTGGACCTGCCCAAGAACATCGAAGGCTACTACCAGGAAACCGGCCGCGCCGGCCGCGATGGCCAGGCGGCCGATGCCTGGATGGCCTACGGCCTGGCCGATGTGGTCAACCAGCGGCGCATGATCGACGAGAGCCCGGCTGACGAGGAATTCAAGCGCGTACAGCGCGGCAAGCTCGATGCTTTGCTGGCGCTGGCCGAAGCGCATGATTGCCGGCGGGTGCGGCTGCTGTCCTACTTTGGCGAGACCAGTGAGCCTTGCGGGAACTGCGACAACTGCCTGAACCCACCCGCCACGTGGGATGGCACCGAAGCGGCGCGCAAGCTGCTGTCCTGCATCTACCGCTTCGTGCAGCATGGCACCGAGCGTGGCGGGCCGCGCAGTTTTGGCGGCACGCATCTGATCGACGTGCTGCGCGGCAAGCGCAGCGACAAGGTGCAGCAGTACGGGCATGAAGGCCTGTCCACCTTCGGGGTGGGCGCTGATTTGTCAGAAGCCCAATGGCGTGCCGTGCTGCGTCAATTGGTGGCGCTGGGCCATGTGGTGGCCGAGGGTGAATACAACACGCTTGGGCTCACCGACAGTGCCCGCGCTGTGCTGCGCGGCGAAGTGCAGCTGTGGATGAAGACGCCCAGCGAGCCGGTGCGTGGCAAGCGGGCCCGTGGCGACCGCAGCCGCACCGCCGCGCCCAAGGGTGCACCGGTGGCGCTGGATGCCGCCGGCCAGGCCTGCTACGAAGCGCTCAAGACCTGGCGAGGCGACGTGGCACGCGAGCACAACCTGCCGGCCTACATCGTGTTCCACGACGCCACGCTGGCCGAGATGGCGCGGCGCCGGCCCGCTACGCTGAGCGAGTTGGGCGAGATTGCCGGCGTGGGGGCGAAGAAGCTAGAGGCCTACGGTGCGTCGATCTTGCGCGTGGTGGATGCGGCGGTGGTGTCTTGAGCGCCGCACAGCCGGCCGACAAGCCGAAGCGTGCGCCACGTCAGCGTTCACGCGCTGGCGTGGCGGGTGCACCGGCCGCGGTCGATCTGGCCTTGCAGGGCGGCGGCTCTCACGGGGCCTTCACCTGGGGTGTGCTCGATGCCTTGTTGGAGGATGGCCGTCTGGGGTTTGACGGCGTCTCTGGCACCAGTGCGGGTGCCATGAATGCAGCCGTGCTGGCCACTGGCCTGGCACGCGGTGGGCCGGGTGAGGCGCGCCGCGCGTTGGCGGCGTTCTGGGCGGAGGTGGGCGGTACGCCGGCGTGTTTTGCGGACATGGCCAGCAGCGGGGCCGCCGCAGCACCGGCGCCGCCGGCCTGGCCGGCATGGATGTTCAACGCCGGCAACTGGCCAGGCATGGCTGCGCTCGGCGCCTGGGCGCGCCTGTTCAGCCCGGCGCAGCTGAACCCGTTCAACCTGAACCCGCTGCGCGACATCCTGCAGCGCCATGTCGACCCGGCGCTGGTGCGCCAAGGCGCGGTGAAGCTTTTCATCACCGCGACAGCGGTGAAGACCGGCCAGTCCCGGGTCTTCACCAACGACGATCTGAGCATCGATGCCCTGCTCGCCTCGGCCTGTCTGCCGCAGCTCTTCCAGGCCGTGGAGATCGACGGCGAGCCGTACTGGGACGGTGGCTATTCAGGCAACCCGGCCCTGTGGCCGCTGATTTACGGTACGGCCGCGGACGACCTGCTGCTCGTGCAGATCAACCCCTTGCAGCGCGATCAGGTGCCCAGAACGGCGATGGAGATCGCCGACCGCGTCAATGAAATCACCTTCAACGCGAGCCTGGTGTCTGAGATGCGCGCCATTGCCTTTGTGCAACGCCTGGTGCGCGAGGAGCGGGTGGAACGCTCGCACTACAAGGATCTGCGTCTGCACCGCATTGCCGACGAAGCGGGCCTGGCGGCTTATGGCGCATCAAGCAAGCTCAACAGCGATCCGCGGCTGCTGCAGGCCTTGTTTGCGTTGGGCCGGCAGGCGGCGCAGGACTGGCTGGTATCGCACCATGCCGATGTGGGCCGGCGCGGCACTGTCGATGTCGGTGATGTGTTCCTCGCGCCACGTGGAGACCCAACGCCACAGGCACCCATTGGCCCACCGGACTGAGTCGGTTTAACGGCCCGCCGCGCGGGCTTTCAGCAGCACGGGCGTGATCTCCACAGTGTCCTCGCCGTCGCTGACCCAGGCCGTCCCGTCCTGGATGTTGATCTGCCATTGCAGGCTGCGCTGCACCAGTGCGGCCAGTGCCTGCACCTGTTCGGCTTCGATCTGCCACACGGCCACCTTGGTGGCGCGGTCGACCTTGTTCTTCACGCTGGCCCACCAGATCGGCGTGCTGGCGGCGTAGCTGTAGATGGTGACGAGGTTGGCGCGTGAGCTGGCCTTCATCATGCGGCGCTCGTCGGGCTGGCCGAGCTCGATCCAGTGCACGATTTCGCCGGTGAGGTCGCGCAGCCAGAGGTCGGGGGCATCGGGGTCGGACAGGCCGGGGGTCATCTCCAGCGCGCCCTGGTCGTTGTCAGCCGGTACCTGCAGCGCGAACGCCAGCACGCGCATCGCCAGGCGCTCATCGGTCTCCGACGGATGGCGGGCCACGGTGAGCTGGTGGTCGCCATAGATGCTGCGGTCCATATCGGCAATTTGCAGATGGACTTTGTAGATGGTTGCCTTCAGGGCCATGGCGGGTTCTCGAAGCGGCGCGCGCGGTGTGCGGCCAAGCCTTCGATCCTAACGCGCCGGGCCACCGTGCCTGGCATGGGACAATGCCGGCGTGAAGTGGGACAGACCGCCGCTGGCACGATCACCGAAAGGTGGTGCTGGAGGAAGGTCCGGACTGCATAGAGCAGCGTAGCGGGTAACGCCCGTCCACCGCGAGGTGAGGATCAGAGCCACAGAGACGAGCCGGTTCAGTCCGGGTGAAACGCGGCAATCTCTACGCGCAGCAACACCAAATAGGCCAGCGTGGCCCTGTGCTTGCACGGGGCTGGAAGTGCGGCTCGCACAAGCTGGCGGGTAGGTGGCACCGAGCCGGGTGGGTAACCCCCGGCCCAGATGAATGGCGGTCACAGCTGCCGCAAGGTGGCTGCACAGAATCCGGCCTATCGGCCCGCTTCACACTTTATGGATTGACGCGTGCAGCGTGAGGCCATTGTTCAGTCGTGCTTGTGCAAGGGCACCGGGGCTGCATCACCTTCGGTGCTTGGCGCAGGCTCTCCCCAGATCGATGCGTTGCTCTGCGGCGGTACCTGCTGGAACTCAGCCGATTCAGATTCACCGGCATGCGGGTCGCGGCGCGCCCCGCGCATGCCCGAGCGCAGGTAGCGGTTGGGCGTGTGCACCCGTGGCAGGAAGCGCGCAAGTTCGGTGAGCGCCATTTCGTAGACGCCGCGCTTGAACTCGATCACCACTTCGAGCGGCACCCAGTATTCGTTCCAGCGCCAGGCGTCGAATTCGGGGTGGCTGGTGGCTCGCAGGTTCATGTCGGTGTCGCGGCCGGTGAGCTGCAACAGGAACCAGATCTGCTTCTGGCCACGGTAATGACCACGCGCATCCTTGCGGATGAAGTGGTCGGGCACCTCGTAGCGCAGCCAGTCCCGGGTGCGCGCAATGATGCGCACATGGTCTGGCAGCAAGCCCACTTCTTCGTGGAGCTCGCGAAACATCGCCTGCTCAGGCGATTCACCATATTTGATGCCGCCCTGCGGGAATTGCCAGGAGTGGGTGCGTATGCGTTTGCCCCAAAAAACCTGGTTCCGCTGGTTGAGCAGGATGATGCCGACGTTCGGCCGGAAGCCTTCACGGTCGAGCATAATCAGACCCCAATCTTTCGTACTGATTTCATTATTGCATCGGCCCCGCGCGGCGCAAGCCCGCGCTTATCCTCATCGGCCAGATGCCCAATGCCCCCAAATGAAAGCCACCCAGTTCCTCATCGCGACACTGAAGGAAGCCCCTGCCGACGCCGAAGTGGTCAGCCACAAGCTGATGATGCGCGCTGGTCTGATCAAGCGGCTGGGCGCCGGCATCTACAACTACATGCCCATGGGGCTGCGGGTGATCCGCAAGGTCGAGGCCATCATCCGCGAGGAGATGAACCGCGCCGGCGCGATTGAGCTGCTGATGCCCATCGTGCAGCCGGCCGAGCTGTGGCAGGAGACCGGCCGCTTCGAGAAGATGGGCCCTGAGTTGCTGCGGGTGAAGGATCGCCATGCGCGCGACTTCATCATCCAGCCCACCTCCGAAGAAGTGGTCACGGACATCGCGCGCCAGGAACTGCGCAGCTACAAGCAACTGCCGAAGAATTTCTATCACATCCAGACCAAGTTCCGCGACGAGCGTCGCCCCCGGTTTGGTCTGATGCGCGGCCGAGAGTTCACGATGAAGGACGCTTATTCCTTCGACCGGGATCCCGCAGCCGCCGCCAAGAGTTACGACGGCATGTTCGCCGCTTACAAGCGCATCTTCGATCGCTTTGGGCTGCAGTACCGCGCCGTGGCGGCCGACACCGGCGCCATTGGCGGCGACCTGTCGCACGAGTTCCAGGTGATCGCCGACACCGGCGAAGACGCCATCGTCTACTGCCCCACCAGCGAGTACGCCGCCAACATCGAGCTGGCCGAAGCCCTGCCCATCGGCCCCGAGCGTGCTGCTGCCAGCGAAGCGCTGAGCAAGGTGCCCACGCCTGGCAAGAGCACCTGCGGCGATGTCGCCGCTCTGCTGGGCTTGCCGATCGAGCGCACCGTGAAATCGCTGGTGCTGGCCACCGACGAACTTAACGATGCCGGCGAGCTCATCAAGAGCACCGTCTGGCTGCTGCTGGTGCGCGGCGATCACGAACTCAACGAAGTGAAGGCCGGCAAGGTCGAGGGCTTGAAGGGTGGCTTCCGCTTTGCCACCACGGCTGAAATCGAAGCGCACTTCGGCTGCAAGCCGGGTTACCTGGGCCCTGTTTTTTCCAAGGACGGTTTGAAGCAACCCGTCAAGGTGGTGGCCGATCGCACCGTGGCCCGCATGAGCGATTTCGTCTGCGGCGCCAACGAGGCCGACTTCCACCTGAGTGGCGCCAACTGGGGCCGTGACCTGCCCGAGCCCGATGTGGTGGCCGACATCCGCAACGTGGTCGTCGGCGATGCCTCGCCCGATGGCCAAGGCGTGCTGGCCATCCAGCGTGGCATCGAAGTGGGCCATGTGTTCTACCTCGGCACCAAGTATTCGAAGGCGATGAACGCCACCTTCCTCGATGAGACCGGCAAGCCGCGTCTGATGGAGATGGGCTGTTACGGCATCGGTGTCACGCGCATCCTGGGTGCGGCCATCGAACAAAGCCACGATGCCCGCGGCATCATCTGGCCCGCGTCGATCGCGCCGTTCACCGTGGTGATCTGCCCCATCGGCTACGACCGCTCGGCCGAGGTGCAAGCCGCTGCCGATGCACTGCATGCCGAGTTGCAGGCGGCGGGTGTGGATGTGATGCTGGACGACCGTGGCGAGCGCCCCGGCGCCATGTTCGCCGATTGGGAGCTGATCGGCGTACCGCACCGGGTGGTGCTGTCCGACCGTGGTCTGAAGGACGGCAAGGTCGAGTACCAGGGCCGTCGTGACGAGGCAGCCACCGCCGTGCCGGCGGCAGAGATCGCGGCTTGGCTGAAGGGCCGCCTGGACCTTTGATGCTCGCCTCACGGCTGGGGCGTCGCGGCTTTCTCGGCGCGGGTGTCTCGCCTTGGCTGGCGCTTGCGCCCTTGCTGGGTTCCTGGGACTCCGCATGCGCCGGCGGACAGATCGAAGAGCCGCTGGCCGATGCGGTGCGCGGTGCGCTCAGCGCGGCCGTGGCCGACAGCGGTCCGCCGGTGCTTGATTTCCCCGACATGTCTTCCCGCCTGGCTCACCTGCGCTGGCTGGGGGCCATGAGCCAACGGCTCATCCGCCGCAAGCCGGACTTTCAGGTGCGCCGCGAGTTCCTGGAAACCGTCTGGTATGAAAGCCGGCGGTCGGGCCTGGACACCGCGCTGGTGCTCGGCCTGATCGAGGTGGAAAGCGGCTTTCGCAAGTACGCCATCTCCAGTGTGGGCGCGCGCGGCTACATGCAGGTGATGCCGTTCTGGATGCGCAGCATCGGCGATGGCGAGGCCAGCCGGTTGTTCCACCTGCAGACCAACCTGCGCTTCGGCTGCGTGATCCTGCGCCACTACCTGGATCGCGAGAAGGGCGACCTGTTCATGGCGCTGGGCCGCTATAACGGCAGTCGGGGCAAGGCGCCGTACCCGAACATGGTGCTGGGTGCGCGCAAGCGCTGGGAATACAAGGACACGGGCGTCTGAGCGACGTCAGAGCCCCGTCCATTCCTTCGGGTGGGCCTGTTGGATACCGACCAGCGAGAGCACGCGCTCCACGGTGTCGTCCACCATCTCCTCAATGCTGGCCGGCGCGTTGTAGAAGGCTGGCAGCGGCGGGTAGATGATGCCGCCCATTTCGGTGACCGCCGTCATGTTGCGCAGGTGGGCCAGGTTGAAGGGCGTTTCGCGCACCATCAGGATCAGGCGGCGGCGCTCCTTCAGCGTGACATCGGCGGCGCGGGTGAGCAGGTTGTCGCCGTAGCCGTGGGCGATGGCGGCGAGCGATTTCATCGAGCAGGGCGCGACCACCATCGCCGCGGTGGCGAAGCTGCCGCTGGCCACGCAGGCGCCGATGTCGCCGGGTGCGTAGGCGCGATCGGCCAGTGCCGCGAGGTCGTCGCGGCTGAGCTGCAGCTCGTGGTGAGCGTTGAGCACCCCGGCAGGTGTGGCGATCAGGTGCGTTTCCAGGCCCAAGGTGCGGGCGCGCTGGAGCAGGCGCACGGCATAAACGGCGCCTGAGGCGCCGCTGATGCCCACCACCAGCCGGGGTCGTGCGGTTGAGTCCGTCAAGGCGGAGGGTGCCTCACGCTTGCTTGAACATCGCCTGCAGTTCGCCGGCCTGGTACATCTCGGTCATGATGTCTGAGCCGCCGAGGAACTCGCCGTCGACATACAGCTGCGGGATCGTGGGCCAGTTGGCGTAGGCCTTGATGCCCTGGCGGATCTCGTCGTCTTCGAGGACGTTGACGGTCTTCACGTTCTTGGCGCCACAGGCCTTCAGGATCTCGATGGCGCGGCCGGAGAAGCCGCATTGAGGGAATTGCGCGTTGCCCTTCATGAAGAGGACGACACGGTTGCCTTTGACGATCTCGTCAATGCGTTGGTTCACAGTAGTCATGGTTGGATTCTCGCAAGCTCGGGGAGCGGGGCAAAGGGCAGGGAAGCGTCGATGCCATGGTTATACGGCAAAGTGACGGCGAGGCCGGTGTCGCACTGGCATTGTCCGACCACGACGGACCGTGAAAGCGCCCGTTGCCTGCCGCCGCGCTCAGAACGAGTACGACACGCCCAACTGCAGCAGCGGTGCCAGGCGCAGCTCGCGCAGCAGGTCGTCCAGGCGGTCCTGCGTGTTGGGGGCGGCGCCCAGCCGCACAGCGGAGCGGGGGGCCAGGGCCATCACGCCGAGGTCGATGTTGAAGCTCCAGCTGCTGGCCACCAGGCCGCGGCTGCTGGGTGCGCTGCCTGTGGCGGTGTAGCTGAAACCCGCGTAGGGCACCGAAATGTTCGGGGCCTGCGCCAGCGCCTGGCTGCTGCGGGCATCGTCGATCCAGCCGTTGGTGAGGCCAGCGTCCCAGCGGTGGCTTTCCCGCAGGGCAGCGGCGCCCAGGGCGGTGCGCCGCGAGACGCCGATCATGCCGCCGCTGGCGCGCAGGCCGCCCACGCGCGGCAGGTCGTAGCTGCCCAGCAGCCGCCAGGCGGTGGCGCTGCGGCCCAGGTTGGCTGATTCGGCCGGGGTGGTGTCGCCGAACGCCTTGCCGCGCACCCATAGGCCGCCGGCGGGTGACGTGAGGCGCAGCGAGGTCGGTTGGTGGAGGCCGTCCTGTGCCTGGGCGGTGGCAGTCAGTGCGACGGCGATCAATCCGAAGCCCACGGCGCGCCACCGGGTCAGGCGGCGAGCGGGGGTGTTCAGGGCAGAGGTGAGGGTGGCAGACATCGGGGGCTCTCCAGGCGCCAGGAACGCAGCGCATGCAGGTCATGCTACGGACGGTTCGTCGGCGTTTGGAGGGGGGTGCCGCTGCAGCTGAAAAAGCCGACCCCGGCCAGTCGTGAATCCTGCCGCAGTGTCAGAGGCGTTACCCCTGCTCACGCAAATGTGGCAGTGAATGCGGGGCTCAGCGCGGCCGTTGGCCGCCGGTGCAGCGCTGGTGGCCGGCCAGGTCTTGCCGGTGGCTCACGTGGATCAGCCCTTGCGCCTGCAGCAGTGTGGCCACGGCTTCGGCCTGCTGGTAGCCGTGCTCCACCAGCAGCCAGCCGCCGGGCTGCAGATGCTGCGGGGCCTGGGTGGCGATCAGCCGCAGGTCGTCCAGCCCATCGGCGCCGGCGCACAGGGCCTGGCGGGGCTCGTGGCGCAGGGCAGGCAGGTGCGGATCGTCGTCGGTCAGGTAGGGCGGGTTGCTGACGATGAGGTCGAACTGTTCGTCCTGCACCGGCGCGAACCAGGCGCCCTGGCGCCAGCGCACCGGCAGCCCCAGGGTTTGGCCGTTGCGTTGGGCCACAGCAAGCGCATCGGGGCTCAGGTCGACGGCGGTGACGTGGGCATCCGGGCGTGCGTGGCGTAGCGCCAGTGCGATGGCGCCGCTGCCGGTACCGAGGTCGAGCACCTGGGCGCCGGAGCTGGTTTGAGCGAGGCAGTCCAGGGCCCAGTCGACCAGCGTCTCGGTATCAGGCCGCGGGTCGAGCACGGCCGGGCTCACCTGCAGCATCAGGCCGTAGAACTCGTGCTGGCCCGTGAGGTAGGCCAGCGGCACATCGTCCAGCCGCTGCGCCACGAGCGATTGCCAGCGGGTGTGCTGGGCCGCGGTGAGGCGGTCATCGTCATGGGTGATCAGCCAGGTGCGCTGCTGCTGGAGCACATGGGCCAGCAGCAGCTGCGCATCCAAGCGCGGCAGGCCTTGGGCCTGGGCGGCGCTCAGCGCCTCGGCCAGCGTGGGCTGCATGTCAGTCCCCCACGGCGCCAAGCGCCACCCATGCGGCATGCCCCACACGAACCGAGCGACACCCAAGGATCCGGCTTTGCCGGTCCAAAGGGTGTGCCCCCTTGAGCGGGCGGCCGTCAGGCCGTAGGGGGGGAGCCTTTTCAAGCATGGGCTTCCAGCTCGGCCAGTTGTTCGGCGGCCTGTTCGGTCTTCAGGGCCTTGCTGAGTTCGCCCAGGTCGCCGTCCATCACTGCGCCCAGTTTGTAAAGCGTGAGGTTGATGCGGTGGTCGGTCACCCGGCCCTGGGGGAAGTTGTAGGTGCGGATGCGATCGGAGCGGTCGCCGCTGCCGATCAGGCTCTTGCGGGTGGCGGCTTCTTTGGCCTGGCGTTCCAGGCGCTCGCGGTCACGCAGGCGTGCGCCCAGCACGGCCAGGGCCTTGGCCTTGTTGCGGTGCTGGCTGCGGTCGTCCTGGCATTCGGCCACCAGGCCGGTGGGCAGGTGGGTGACACGCACGGCCGAGTCGGTCTTGTTGATGTGCTGCCCGCCGGCGCCGCTGGCGCGGTAGGTGTCGATGCGCAACTCGGCCGGGTTCAGGGTCACCTCCTCAGCTTCATCGGGCTCGGGCAGCACGGCCACGGTGCAGGCGCTGGTGTGGATGCGGCCTTGCGTTTCGGTGGCGGGCACACGCTGCACGCGGTGGCCGCCGGATTCGAACTTCAAGGCCTCATAGACACCATCGCCTTCGATGCGCGCCACCACTTCCTTGTAGCCGCCCAGATCCGATTCGTTGGCCGACAGGATCTCGGTCTTCCAGCCCTGGCGCTCGGCATGGCGCAGGTACATGCGCAGCAGGTCAGCCGCGAACAGGGCTGATTCATCGCCACCCGTGCCAGCGCGGATTTCAAGGAAGGCGTTGCGCTCGTCATCCGGGTCGCGCGGCAGCACGGCGAGTTGGAGTTCGGCTTCCAGCGTGGTGAGCTCGTCAGTGGCTGATGCGATCTCCTCGCGGGCCATCTCGGCGAAGTCGGGCTCGGCCTGCATGTCGCGCGCGGCGGCCAGGTCCTGTTCGCGTTGGCGGTAGCGCTGCCAGCGGTCGTTCAGCCCGGCCACGCGGGCGTGTTCGCGGTTCAGGCTGCGCAGGCGTTGCAGGTCTTGCGCCACCTTCGGATCGGCCAGCGCGGCGTCGATCTCGGCAAGGCGCAGGGCGATACGGTCGAGTTGCTGGCGCAGGAAGGGGGTCATGGGGCGATGCGAGGGGAAGGGCGAGCAGAGGATGAGCCGCAAGCCATGCGGCCGGGGCGCAGCAGGCCCGCTAGGAGCGCTCGCCGCGCAGAAACAGGCGCGACACGGTGTCGGCCATGTGGCTGCGCTGGCCCGGGTCGGCGTTGTGCAGCTCGGCCAGGGCGCCGTGCAGCATCTTCTGGGTGATGCCACGCGACAGGGCGTCCAGCACCTCGTCAACATCGGCGCCGCGGGCCAGCAGCTTGCGTGCGCGCTGGATCTCGGCCTGGCGCCAGGCATCGGCCTGGGATTGCAGCGCCTGGATCAGCGGCACCGTGGCGCGCTGCTCCAGCCAGTGCACGAAGTTCTGCACGCCCGATTCGATGATGGCTTCGGCCTGGGCGACGGCGGCCTGGCGCTTCTCGCCAGCGCTCTGCACCAGGGCCGAGAGGTCGTCGACGGTGTAGAGGTACACATCCGACAGGCGCGCCACTTCGGGTTCGATGTCGCGCGGCACGGCCAGGTCGACCATGAACATCGGCCGGCGCTTGCGGGCCTTCAGTGCCCGCTCCACCGCGCCCAGGCCGATCAGCGGCAGCGTGCTGGCGGTGCAGGAGATGACGGCGTCGAACTCATGCAGCCGGCTGGGCAGATCAGCCAGGCGCATGGCCTCGGCACCGAAGTGGCTGGACAGCTTCTCGGCGCGCTCCAGCGTGCGGTTGGCAATGGCGATGTGGCGTGGTGCCTTGGCCGCAAAGTGTGTGGCCGCCAGCTCGATCATCTCGCCCGCACCCACAAAGAGGATGCGGATGCGGCCCAGGTCTTCAAACAACTGCCCGGCCAGGCGCACCGCGGCAGCCGCCATGCTGATCGAATGTGTGCCAATCTCGGTGGA
>Ga0209066_10005923_pt1 | contig 12655 bp, 14 predicted proteins | sample All_14_2_FD_187198 | JGI IMG/M metagenome (GOLD analysis project Ga0209066, IMG submission 187198) | Freshwater microbial communities in response to fracking from Pennsylvania, USA - Allegheny Zone_MetaG_DW_15 (SPAdes) (version 2) ...
TGAGGTGCAATCGAATATTGGACCAGAGTCTCTTATTTAGTTGAGGTTGATTAGCTGAGCTTCGAACTGGTTGGGGGTGAGGTATCCGATGGCGGAGTGTTTGCGCTGGTTGTTGTAGTAGCCGTCGATGTATTCGAAGAGTTCGAGCTTGGCATCGGTGGCATCTTCAAAGCAGCCGCCCTGGAGCATCTCGCGTTTGAGCGTGCCCATGAAGGACTCGGTCCAGGCGTTGTCATACGGGTTGGCTTTTGCCGACATGCTCTGGCGCATGCCAGCAGCGGCGAGCACCTCTCTGAACGCGCTGCTGCCATACTGGCTGCCACGATCGCTGTGGAACAAAGCGCCCTGGTCTTTGGCCTGCGGGCGGGACTGCAAAGCCTGCCGCAGGGCGTTGACAACAAGCTCCGCGCGCATGTGCGTGTCGAGGCTCCAGCCGATGATGCGGCGCGATCCCAGGTCAATGACCACAGCCAGATACAGCCAGCGCGTGGTTGTGGGAATGAAGGTGATGTCACCGGCCCAGACCTCATTGGGCTTGGTGGGAATGGGCTGCTGGGCAAGCAGATTGGCCGAAGGCCGGTCGGCCCTGCCATCGCTGGTTTTGGGCAGGTAGTTCTTTGGCTGGATGGCGCGCAGACCACACTGCCGCATGAGTCGGCGCAGCCTGGCAGGGGCGCAGACGACGTCGTGATCTTTGAGCTCCTGCTCAATGCGACGGTAACCGTAACGCCGGCGGTTGCGCTTGAAGATCTCTTCGATGAGCGCAGAAAGGCGACGGTCTTCAAGCTCCGCTGAGGCGGCCTCGGTGGCATGGTAGAAGCTGCTGCGCGGCAGCTCCAAGACCTGGCAGATCTGCCGGATGCTGGCCTGAGTCTGTGAGTGAAGCTGCAGGATCATGGCGCGACTTTGCTCTGGGGTTGAGTGCCGAGGATGACTGCGGCCTTTTTTAAAATGTCATTCTCCAGCAGCAGCCGGGCGTTGTCCTTGCGCAGGCGGCGCAGCTCGGCGGCTTCGTCCAGCTCGCCTACGGCTCGCTGAACTACGCCGCCGAGCTGCGCGGAAGTGCCTTGGCCGCCTTGGCGCTGGGACTGCGTCCAGCGGTAGAGGATGCTCTCGCCAATGCCGAGCTCTTCGGCCACTTCAGGCACCGGCCTTCCCAGACTGACCAAGGCCACCGCCCGCTCTTTGAAATCATTGCTGTAACGTTTTCGGTTCACTGTCTTCATGGTGCTTCTCCCTTATTTGCTGGTCCAGGATTTTAGCGCACCTCAGTGGGCTTTTCCGGGGGCTGCGTCCCCTAGCTACGTGCTGAGATCCCCTCCGGGGATCAGCCGGAATTATGCAGCCTGTGGAGGAGAGCGGGTATCCAGTCCACACATGGAATGTACAGACCACGTCGCGCCGGAGAAATGGGGAGGTCGGTGCGACCGAGTGGCTGGGAAAGCTGTCGCAGGGTTGTTTGAAGCCTAGACAGACCGCGTTTTTGAAGGTCATTTTTTTGACCCTCGTGTCAGTGCCATCAGTGCAACTATGGAGATGAAGGGCGAAACAAAGAGCAGCGCTATCGCCCCTGCGGCATCGCTGCCGATCATGGCGGGCAGGAAGGGAATGATCACTAGCATTGGCAAGGACATGACCAGGGCTGTGATGGCGAGCCATTTGGCAAGCGAGCGCCGGCCGGGACATCCAAGCAGCACGATAGAAGCCACAGCCAAAGGAACCGAGAGAAGGTGCGCCCTGCCAAACAGCATCATTAAGTGTGAGGGAGCATGGGCGAGCAATTGCATCAAGGTATCGAGAGCGTGTGAAGGAGGGCTTTAGGTGAAGCTTATGGCCTCACAGGTAGTGATGGCCACATTTGCCGCATTAATAATTTGTGGAGGATCTTGTCAGGGGATGAGTCCGCAATAGGCTTTGGATTCCATGAAGCCTGTACTGCTTGCTCTTTTTTTCACGTCGCTGGCCGCTGCCGCTGATTTTCCTGCGCTGTACAACAGCGAGCCTGGCAACCCTGAGCCGATGCCGGCGCAGGAAGCGCTGAAGGCGCTGAAGCTGCCGGAGGGATTCAAGGCGACGCTGTTTGCGGCGGAGCCGGATGTGCAGAATCCCATCGGCATGGCCTGGGATGCGCGCGGGCGCATGTGGGTGGCGGAGAACTACACGTATGCGGAGCGGACGAAGCGGTTTGATCTTGGGCTGAAGGACCGGGTGATTATTCTCGAAGACAAGGACTGGGACGGGGTGGCGGAGACGCGCAAGGTTTTCACCGATGATGTGCAGATGCTGACGAGCGTGGAGGTGGGGCGTGACGGGGTGTGGCTGATGTGCCCGCCGCAGGTGCTCTTCATCCCGGACCGGAATCATGATGACGTGCCGGATGGGGAGCCGGAGGTGGTGATCGACGGCTTTACGGTGGCGAAGGACAACTACCACAACTTTGCCAACGGGCTGCGCTTTGCGCCGGATGGCTGGCTGTATGGTCGCTGCGGGCACTCATGCCCGGGCAAGCTGGGGGTGCCGGGAACGCCGGAGGAGAAGCGGGTGCCAATGAAGGGGGGGATCTGGCGCTACCACCCGGAGAGGAAGATCGTGGAGGTGCTGACGCACGGCACGACGAATCCGTGGGGGCATGACTGGGACAAGGACGGGGAGATGTTTTTCATCAACACGGTCACGGGGCATCTGTGGCATCTCATCCACGGCGCACATCTGATGGACTCGAGCAAGGAGAACCCGTTTGTGTATGAGAAGCTGGACACCATTGCGGATCATTATCACTACGACCGGAGCGGGAGCTGGACGGCATCGCGCGATGGCAAGGCGAACAGCCTGGGGGGCGGGCATGCGCACATCGGCATGATGATTTATCAGGCGGAGCAGTGGCCGGAGAAGTACCGGAACAAGCTTTTCACGCTGAACATGCACGGACGACGCGCGAATGTGGAGCGGCTGGAGCGCAACGGCAGCGGGTATGTGGGCAAGCATGAACCGGATGTGTTTCTGAGTGATGATCCGTGGTTTCGGGGGATCGAGATCAGCACGGGGCCGGATGGGAGCGGGTTCATTCTGGACTGGAGCGACACGGGGGAATGCCATGACTCGACGGGGGTGCATCGGACTAGCGGGAGAATTTTTCGCGTGAGCTATGCAGATGCGAAGAAGCCGGAGGTGCCGTTTGCATGGAGGAAGGCGTGGCCGAAGGCGGATCTGAATTCTGCGGACGAGCATGGTCGAGCGCTGGCGATTCGTGAACTGACGCAGTTCTCGCCGCTGGATGCGATTCCCGGGCCGATGGCGGGCGCGGTTTATCCGGAGCTGGGATTTGATCCGGTGAAGATGGCGAGGGAGGAGAAGTCGAGCTTTGTGAGGCTGACGCTGGCCAGCACGCTGCAGCGACTGCCGGTGGGCAAGCGCGCGGAACTGGGGGCGGCGCTGCTGGCGCATGAGGAGGATGCGAATGACGCCTTCCTGCCGTATCTGGTATGGTATGGTATTTCGCCACTGGCGAAGGAAGATCCGCAGGCGCTGGTGGGGCTGGCGAAGGAGTGCACGTGGCCTAAGACGCTGAAGTGGATGGCGAGGAGCCTGGCGACGCAGCCGGAGGCGCTGAATGCGCTGCTGGCCGGCGCGAAGGCGGAACAGGCCGGGACGATTCTGGAAGGGATGGCGGAGGCGTTTAAGGGGATACGCAAGGCGGCGAAGCCGGAGGCGTGGGATGAGTTTGTGAAGCTGGCGGCAGGCGCGCCGGAGCGGGCTTCCACCTCCGCTCAAGCTACGGAGGACACGAAAACCCGAAGTGCGAACATTCAGGAGCTGAGCGTTTTGTTTGGGGACGGGCGGGCGCTGGATGATGTGAAGAAGATGGCGCTGGATGAGAAGGCGGATCTTTCGGCGCGGGAGTCGGCGCTGAAGACACTGATCGAGAACAAGCCGGATGACCTGCGTGAGATCTGCCTGAAGCTGCTGGAGGTGCGGGGGCTCAATGCGATCGCCGTGCGCGGGCTGGCGCTGTTTGATGATCCTGAGATCGGGCAAAAGCTGGCGGGAAGCTATCGCAAATTTGGCCCGGCGGAGCGCCCGACGGTGATCGACACGCTGGTGTCGCGGCCGAGCTTTGCCAAGGCGTTGCTGAAAGAGATGGCGGCGGGGATGATCCCGCGGGCAGACCTGAGCGCGTTTCACGCGCGGCAGATCAATGCTTTCAAGGATGAGGCGCTGAGCAAGGAGCTGGTGGAAGTCTGGGGCGAGCTGCGGGAGTCTGCGGCTGACAAGAAGGAGCTGATCGAGAAGGTGAAGAAGCAGCTCACGCCGGCGGTGCTGGCGAAGGCGAACCTGAGCCAGGGGCGGGTGCTTTTCACCGCCGTGTGCGGCGCATGCCACACGATGTACGGGCAGGGAGGCAAGATAGGGCCTGATCTGACGGGATCAGGCCGGGCAAATCTGGACTACCTGCTGGAAAACATCGCGGACCCGAGCGGGGTGGTGAGCGCGGACTTCCGCATGAGCCTGCTGACGCACAAGGACGGGCGGGTGCTCAGCGGTGTGATCACGGAGTCGAACGCACGGACGATCACGCTGCGAACGATGACGGAAACGATGACGCTGGACAAGGCGGACATCGTCAAACAGGAAACTTCGCCGATGTCCATGATGCCGGAGGGGCTGCTGCTGGCGTTTGGACCGGAACAGGTGCGTGATCTGATTGCGTATCTGATGCACCCCGTGCAGGTTCCACTGCCGAAAGCGCCATGAGCACGCCAAATTCCAGTCGTAAATTTCAAATCGGCCCGGGATGGCTGCTGTTTCTGGGCATGATCGCGCTGCTGCTTTTCAACAAGAACAGCCGTGATGTGTTCAAGACGCTGAAGGAGAGGGTGAATGGACAGACGCAACGGATGCGCGCAGACATGAATGGTTTGAAGGCGGCTCTGGAAAAGAAGCGGCAGGAGGAAAAGTAGCCCAGCCCATTTACTCAGGGTAATTTAAGACAATCTTTGTTTGGCAGCAGGGCCGGCGGCTGCTGTATTTGCGGAATGTCACAAGGAACTCTTCTCATCACCGGCGGCGCAGGATACATCGGCTCGCATACTGTACGCCATTTGCTCGAACAGAACGAACGAGTCGTGGTGCTAGACAACCTTGTCTTTGGACATCGTGAAGCGCTGCCGATGGACCGGGTGACTTTTGTGGAGGGCGACATGGCGGACGCAGCGCTGATGGAGAAACTTTTCACCGAACACCAGCCGGAGGCGGTGCTGCATTTTGCGGCGTTTGCGTATGTGGGCGAGTCGGTGACGGACCCGCTGAAGTATTACCGGAACAATCTGGCCGCGCCGCTGACGCTGCTGGAAACGATGCAGCGCCATGGCTGCAAGCGCTTCATTTTTTCCTCCACCTGCGCGACGTATGGGGACCCGGTGCGCATCCCCATTGATGAATCTCATCCGCAGGCGCCGGTGAATCCATATGGGGCGAGCAAGTGGATGCTGGAGCGTGTGCTGCGGGACTGCGGAAACGCGTGGGGGCTAAAGTGCGTGTTTTTGAGATACTTCAACGCGAGCGGGTGCCACCCGAGCGGTGAAATCGGTGAAGATCACAATCCGGAGACGCATCTGATCCCTCGGATTTTGATGGCGGCGACAGGGGAGATCGAGAACATCACGGTGTTCGGCACGGATTACGCGACGCCTGATGGCACGTGCATTCGCGACTACATCCACGTGTGTGATCTGGCCTCGGCGCATGCGCTGGCATTGAACTATCTGCGCAAGGGTGGTGAGACTGTGGCGGTGAATCTGGGTACGGGCCGGGGATTCAGTGTGAAGGAAATCATCACCACGGCGGAAGAGGTGACGGGGAAGAAAATTCCCGTGAGCTATGGCCCGCGCCGAGCGGGAGACCCCTCCGAGCTCGTCGCAGAGCCTAAACTCGCTAAAGAGATCTTGGGATGGGAAGCGGCGCACAAGGACCCACGGGAGCATATTGAATCTGCATGGAGATGGATGAGCGGAGAGCGGCATGGGCGGTATTCGGATTGATTTTCAAGGACTCAGGATGCCATGGGTCATGCCCCCCGCGACATCTCCAAACTGCTCATTATTAGGCGTATTGCCTAATATTAATTAAACTGTTATTCAGATAAAACGATTCCCATCGTTTTGAGAGAGTGTATTGACTCACACGTGAGATGAGCGGATGGAAACAGCCTATGCATCGGCCAGATTGAACGGTCTTCCCTTAAGACTGTCACACTATAGATGCATTGGGTGTCACATTTTTAATGAGAACTTTCGGTCATTGGGTGGTCTGCATGCTTGCGTGTCTTGGCGGCACGTTGCTTCATGCTGTTGAACTGGTGGGAGAACCGCAGGCGACGACCACGACCAACGGCGCGACGATCCAGTGGCGCACTGATGTGGAATGCGGCACGCGGCTGCAATTTGGGGTGAACGCCACGACACTGGATCGCAAGGCGGAAGGCGGCGTGAGCCGCGAGCACGCCATCCAGCTGGAGGGGCTGGCACCTGGCACGACGTATTATTTCAGTGTGGGGAGCGCGCGTGCGAAACTAGGCACGGGGAGCTTCACCACAGGAGGCGGAGCACCGGCAGCGAGTCCGCAGCCTTCGCTGATTCGCCGGGTGCTGAACGTCATCACACCGGGGCAGAAAGCGGTGTCTGCCGTGGTGGCGGCGCAAGCGCCACCCACGCGGGAGACCTGGGGTCACCTTGACTCGCTACAGGATCATTTTGCCCGCCATGGGCGCGACTTTTCGAGCAAATCTCCTGATGACTATGCGGCCCAGGCATGGCGCTTTCTGCAACGCGCGCGCGCTGAAAATCTGCCTATGAAACTCGACACCACGGACGGTACGCTGCGCGTGTTTGACCCGGCCACGCGTGCGTTTGCTGCGTATAACGATGCAGGGAAGACCAAGACTTTTTTTAAACCGGACAACCCCACCTACTGGCAGCGTCAACCCGGCCGGGTGGTGAAATCCGCCGATATCCGATTTTCCGCGCGCTGAAAATGCCCGGCCCAACTTCCAAAAAAACCAACCATGAAATCAACCCTCAACTTTTGCCCCGTCTGCGGGTATGACAAGCTTGCAGAGCCTCCGCGCAACCGCACGGGCGGCGCCTCGATGGAAATCTGCGCCTGCTGCGGATTCCAATTCGGCGTCACGGACGATGACCAAAACATCAGCTACGATGACTACCGCCAGCAGTGGATCGCCGATGGCATGCCGTGGACGAGCACCTCAAAGAAGGCCCCCAAGGGCTGGAACCCGCAGACGCAACTGGGCTCACTGGCGCTACGCGCGACGCTGAGCCGTGTGAAGGGGCGTCCGCCACGGATGGCGGCCATTCTGGCGTGAGCTCAGGCCGCGCCTTTGAGCAAACTCTGAGCATGCACGCGTGCACTGTCGGCGCTGCCGCCGAGCATGCGTGCGAGTTCGTCGACTCGCAGTTCATCGCTCACGGCCTGAATCTGTGAGCGGGTGGTGTTGCCGGTGATCTCCTTGGTCACGACAAAGTGGCTTTTGGCGAGTGAGGCCACCTGTGGGAAGTGGGTGATGGCGATGACCTGATGTGTGGTGCCCAAGGCGGCCATTTTGCGGCCGACGGCCTCGGCGATGTTGCCGCCGACATTGGCGTCGATTTCATCGAATACGAGGAGAGGGACGGCGTCCTGCTTGGCGAGGGCGCTTTTCACGGCGAGAAGGACGCGGGACATTTCACCGCTGGAGGCGGTGAGTCGGAGGGGTTTGGAGGGCTCGCCGGGATTGGGTGCGAAATGGAAATCGACTTCTTCGAGTCCGTTGCGCTCCGGTGAAGGCAGGGCGGCGAGCTGAGCCTCGAACACGCTGCGTTTGAAGCCGAGATCGGTGAGATGTGAGGCGACTTCCTTGGCGAGCTTTGGGGCGGCATCGTTGCGCTTTTTGGAGATTTGTTTGCCGAGTTTTTGCACGTCGGCCTCGCGCTCTTTGACGAGCTTTTGCAACCGTGCGATTTCTTCACCGCGGTTCTCCATTTTAGAGAGCTTGCGCTCGGTTTCGGCGAGGAACTCGAGGATCTCGGCGATGGTGCGGCCGTATTTGCGCTTGAGGGTCTGGATGGTGTGGATGCGGCTTTCGAGCTTGTCGAGTTCGGCGGCGTCGATTTCGAGATCGTCCGCGTAGTCCTGCACGCTGCTTTCGAGTTCGGTGAGTTCGATTTGAGCGGACTTGAAGCCTTCGAACATCGTGGCGGTGGCGGGGTCGATTTTTTCGAGCTCGTGGATGCTGCGGCTGATTTCGCGCAGGCCATCGATGACACTCCCCTCCCCTTCGCTGAGGCGGCCGGTGATGCTGCCGCAGAGCTCGGCGAGACGTGCGCCGTTGGCGGCGATTCGGTGGCGGGATTCGATCTCCTCCTCCTCGCCCGGTTTGAGATTGGCGGCGGCGATTTCGTTCGCCTGGAATTTCAGCATGTCGATCTGCTGGCTGCTGGCGCGCTCGGAGTTTTCGAGTTCGTCGAGTTCGGTGGCGGCGGCACGCCAGAGCTTCCAAGTGTCCTGGTATTTGCCCAGCAATTCTTCAACGCTGGCATACTTGTCGAGCATTTCGAGCTGGCGTTCCTTGGAATTGAGGGACTGGTGATCGTGGGGGCCGTGGAGGTCGACGAGGAATTCGCCGAGGCTTTTGAGGACCTGGATGGTGACGGGGGAGCAGTTGACGAACTGTTTGTTGGCACCGCTGGTGCTGATGGAGCGTTTGATAAGGAGCTCGCCGTCCTGGCAGGGGTCGAGGCCCGCTTCTTCGAGCACGGCATCGATGGCGCGGGTGTCCTTGAGGTGGAAACCGGCCTCCACGTTGCAGGCGTCCTGGCCGTTGCGAATCAGGCTGCGGTCAGCTCTTTCCCCCAGGATCAGCTTCAAAGCGCCGACGATGATGGATTTGCCAGCGCCGGTCTCCCCCGTCACGCCAATGAGGCCGGCGGCCAGCTCCCATGTGACGTCTTCAACGAGGGCCAGATTGCGGATTTTGAGGAAGGAAAGCATGCGGGGTGAAATGGTGGGCAAACGAACATGTATCATGCCCGGAGCATTTCAACTGCTGCGAGGAATCTTCCGCTGACAGGGCCGTGGCTTGCGCCAAGAATACCCCTCCCAGTTCCGCCATGACAAGCCAGCCCAACATGAACGATCTCCTGCCAAGGCACGATGTGCTGTGGCTGGTGCTTGATTCACTGCGGCATGACGTGGCTGTGGCCGAGTGGAACGCGGGACACACGCCGAATCTGGCGCGGCTGACAGGAGCGGGGGGCTGGGAGAAGAGGCATACGCCGGGGAGCTTTACGTTTCCGGCGCACCAAGCGTTCTTCGCAGGCTTTCTGCCGACGCCTGCGGATGCCGGGGCGAGCCGGGAGAGGCTGTTTGCGGCCCGATTTGCGGGCAGTGAGACGACGGGGAGCGGCACCAAGGTTTTTGAAGAGGCGAATGTGATTGCAGGTCTGCGCGGCGAGGGATTTCACACGCTGTGCATCGGCGGGGTGGGTTTCTTCAACCAGCAGACGGCATTGAGCCGGGTGCTGACGGATCTGTTTGATGAGAGTCATTGGTGCACGGAGTTTGGGGTGACGTGCCGTGAATCGCCAACGAACCAGTTTGGTTTTGCAGCGGAGCGTGTGAGTGAGCTACCGGCCGAACAGCCGCTGTGCTGCTTCATCAATGTGTCGGCGCTGCACCAGCCGAACTATTTTTACTGCCGTAACTCCGGGCCGGACGACCTGGAGAGCCACGCGGCGGCCTTGAGGGCGGTGGATGCGGCACTGCCGGTGCTGCTGGCGGCGTTTCGGCGACGTGGCAGGCCGCTGTTTCACATCACCTGCTCAGACCATGGGACGGCATATGGTGAGGAGGGATTCACGGGACATCGTGCGGCGGTGTCTGCTGTGTGGGATGTGCCCTATGCACATGGGGTGGTGGATTTGAAAGAATGGGAGATGGAAGCATGAGGGACATCCTAGAGCAGGTGCGCGACGGCGGATTGTTCCAGGGCTATGCCTACGGGTATCCGCACATGATGGCCTACCGAGCGCTCAGCCCGGCGGTGCCACTGAGGCAGGCGTGGGCGGAGGAGCCCAAGGACGCGCTCTTTCTGTATGCGCATGTGCCCTTTTGCAGCGTGCGCTGCGGGTTTTGCAATCTCTTCACGGTCACGGGACCCGGGGCGGCGAAGAATCGCGTCACCAGCTATCTCGACGCCCTGGAACGGCAGGTGGAGGCAGTGCATGCGGCGCTGGGTCCTGAGGGGAGAGTGGCACGCATCGCCATCGGTGGTGGCACGCCGACATTTTTAACGACGGGCGAACTGGAGCGGCTGTTCGATTTGCTGGGCAGCTTCCAACGAGCGAATGCGGATGTGCCGATGGCGGTGGAGATGTCTCCGGAAAGTGTGGACGACGAGAAGCTGGCCTTTCTGCGTGAACGAGGTGTGACGCGGGCGAGCGTGGGTGTGCAGAGTTTTGTGGAAAAAGACACACGCGCGCTTGGCAGGCCGCAAAAGGCCGCCGATGTCGAGAGGGCGCTGGTGGCGATGCGCGGGGCTGGTTTTCCGGTGAGGAACCTGGATTTGATCTATGGCGTGGAAGGACAGACGTGGGAGGACTGGCATGCCTCGCTACAGGCGGCGCTGAGGCATGAACCTGAGGAGATTTTTCTGTATCCCCTGTATGTGAGGCCGCTCACGGGGCTGGGCCGCAAGGACAAACGGCCGACGGATGCGCGTGAGGAACTGTACCGGCGTGGTCGCGATTTCCTGCTTTCCAAGGGTTACACCCAAATTTCCATGCGGCTGTTCCGCTCCCCGGCGCACCCCGGCGAGTGTGACGTGCATTACTGCTGCCAGGAAGACGGCATGATGGGTCTCGGTGCTGGAGCGCGATCCTACACGCGGTCGCTGCATTACTCCACGGAATGGGCCGTGGGGCGAAACAGTGTGCAGGAGATCCTGGATTACTATTCAGCCAAGAGCGACCACTCGATGGTGACGTATGGCGCAAGGCTGGATCTCGATGACCAGAAGAGGCGCTATGTGATCAAGAGCATTCTGCGAGCCAGCGGCATGGATCTTGGGGCCTATCGAGAGATGTTTCAGAGCGCAGCGCTGGATGATTTTCCGCAGCTCCATCTGCTGATCGAAGCCGGTGCCGTGCTGCTGACGGAGACGCATCTACTCCCCACCCTGCTGGGTCTGGAATGGAGCGATGTGATTGGCCCCTGGTTTTACTCCGATCCTGTCAAAGAAGCCATCGCCGCCTTTGAACTCCGATGAAGACTGCACGCTGGTCCATTCTCTACCGGGGTCCGCTTTCGAGCTGCAATTATGGCTGCGGCTACTGCCCGTTTGCCAAAACGCGCAACACGAGGGCGGAACTGGCGTACGATGCCGAGTGTCTGAAACGGTTTTGTGACTGGGTGGCTTCGCGCTCTGAGCAGATCGGCATTCTGTTCACGCCCTGGGGAGAGGCGATGATCCACCGGCACTATCGGGAGGCGATGTCTCGATTAAGCCATCTGCCCAATGTGTGGCGCGTGGCGGTACAGACGAATCTCTCCTTTCCAATCGAATCGCTGCATGACTGCGACCGTCAGACGACCGCGCTGTGGACGACCTACCATCCGACGGAGACGACCATTCCCCGTTTTCAGGCGAAATGCGCCGCGCTGCGAGCGGCAGGCATTCGCCACAGTGTGGGAATCGTGGGCAGGAGGGAGGCGTTTGAGGACATTCATGCACTGCGGGCGGCGCTGCCGGCAGAGACCTATCTGTGGATCAATGCGTGGAAACGCGAGAAGAACTACTACACGGCGGAGGAACAGGTGATGCTGCGTGGCATTGACCCCCACTTTGATCTCAATGCGGAGCCGCATCCGAGCCTGGGGAGGGCGTGCCGGGCGGGTGAAACGGCATTCACCGTGGATGGCGCGGGGGATGCGAGGCGCTGTCATTTCATCCCGGAGCGGATTGGGAATATTTATGAGCCGGGTTTTGCGGATGCGCTGCGACCGCGCGGGTGCGGCATCGCGGAGTGCCGGTGTCACATCGGCTATGTGCATCTGGAGCATCTGAGGTTGGATGCTGTGTATGGTGACGGGCTGCTGGAGCGGATTCCTCAGGGGTGGGGAAGCGGGGCTGGTTAGCGCGGCCGAGGAGAGGGGCGACGCGTGGTGCCACGCGCGGTCCGAATGGGGCCGGCGACACGCGTTGCAGACGCTGCTGGTAGGTGGCGTGGTGCAGCGGAGCACCCGGTTTGCTTCCCGATTCGCTTGAGGTAACCCAGGGTCGCCTCGCCAAGGCTCGGCTGACCCTGGGCTGTATTCCGCAGCCCCTTCAGGGCTGTTGCTTGGTGAGGGCGGCTTATGCCACCGGTCGTTGAAAACGGGTCTGTTCTCGATAGTGCCCTCCCGGAGAGCGTAGCCATCAAAGCTTAGATATGGTCTGTGCAAGAGCGAAGAATGGAATTCTTTTCAGCCCTCGAGTTCGGCGAAGTTTTTCACGAAGGGAGTGCCGTGTTTGAGCACGCCAAAGGCGACACGGATGATCTTGTGCATGATGGCTCCCAGGGCACACATCTTGGATTTGCCGCGTTCGACGAAGGCATTGTAACAC
>Ga0209066_10005924_pt1 | contig 12654 bp, 7 predicted proteins | sample All_14_2_FD_187198 | JGI IMG/M metagenome (GOLD analysis project Ga0209066, IMG submission 187198) | Freshwater microbial communities in response to fracking from Pennsylvania, USA - Allegheny Zone_MetaG_DW_15 (SPAdes) (version 2) ...
GTGCCAAGGGGGAAGACAAACTCAAGGCCAACCCATCCCAGCCACTGGGTCGGCCCTGGACCATGGGCCTGAACGCGCTCGCCGATAGAACACAGGACGAACTGGCGGTCCACTTCGACATCCGTCGTCATTGAAAGCGCCCGGCTGTCTGGGTGGGCGCCGCCCGTTCAAGCGATCGGTTCAATAGGCGGCTGTTGTTCTGGCACGGGGCACTTCCGCGCCCGTCTCACCCGCCGCCCAACGCGCCTGCAGCCCGCTCCAGCGCTGGCGCGCGGCCGCCAGGTTGCGTTCTTTCACATGGCCAAAGCCTTTGATCTGCTCGGGCACACGGGCGATTTCCAGCGCCAGGGCGTGGCTGTCGGCGTCCAGCGCGTCCAGCAAATTCTCGATGGTGCGGCGGTATTCACCGATCAGTGCGCGCTCGGTGCGGCGTTCTTCGGTACGGCCAAACACGTCCAGCGCGGTGCCGCGCAGGCCTTTGAAGCGCGCCAGCAGCCGAAAAACGGTGAACATGAAAGGGCCAAACGGCTGCTTCACCAGTTCGCCGCGCGCATTTTTCTGGGCGATCAGCGGCGGTGCCAGGTGCACATGGAGCTTGAAGTCGCCTTCAAACTGTTGGGCAATGCGCGCATGGAAGGCCGTGTCGCTGTGCAACCGCGCCACCTCGTACTCGTCCTTGTAGGCCATCAGCTTGAACAAGTTGCGCACCACGGCTTCGGTCAGCGCGGTTTTGCCCAGCGGTTGCTCGGCGGTGCGCACGCGCTGCACAAACTGCTGGTAGTCGGCGGCGTAGGCGGCGTTCTGGTAGCCGGTAAGAAACTCGACCCGGCGAGCGATCAGGGCGTCCAGCGACTCGCGTTTTTTGAACTGGATCACCTGCTCGCCGGTGCTGGGCTGCTGCCACAGCGCTTGCACCGCCTGCGGGTTGTGCGCGGCGCGGCGGCCCCATTCAAAGGCGGCCTTGTTCTTGTCCACCTGCACCGCGTTGAGCTCCATGGCGCGCATCAGTGCCGCGTGGCCCAGTGGTACCCAGCCCCTTTGCCAGGCGTAACCCAGCATCAGCGGGTTGGCGTAAAGGCTGTCGCCCATGAGCTGGGTGGCGGCGGTCTCCGCATCAAACACGCCCACCGCCTCGGCGCCCAGGCTGTGCAGCAAGGTGTCCACACAGGCCTGTGCCGGGTTCTGCCAGTCGGGGTTTTTCACAAACGCTGCTGTGGGCGTGGCGCTGGCGTTCAGCGCCACATGGCTGCGCCCGGCGCGCAGGCGCTGCCAGGTTTCCTTGTGCGCCGCCACGATCGGGTCGCAACCCAGCACCAGATCGGCCGATGCGGCCGACACGCGGGTGGTACGAATGCTGTCTTGCTGCGCGGCAATCAGCACATGGCTCCAGGTGGCGCCGCCCTTTTGTGCCAAGCCAGCGGCGTCTTGCGTGACGATGCCTTTGCCCTCGATGTGCGCGGCCATGCCCAGCAACTGGCCGATGGTGATGACGCCCGTCCCCCCCACACCGGCGACGATGATGCCCCAGGCCTCGGTGCCCAACACGGGCAAGACCGGTTCAGGCAACGCGCCACCGGTCCAGGCCAGGCCCGAGGACTTCTTGTCCTTCTTGCGCAACTGCCCGCCTTCTACGGTGACGAAGCTCGGGCAAAAGCCCTTGGTGCACGAATAATCCTTGTTGCAACTGCTCTGGTTGATGGTGCGCTTGCGGCCAAACTCGGTCTCCAGCGGCTCCACGCTCAGGCAATTGCTCTGTACGCCACAGTCGCCGCAGCCCTCGCACACCAGCTCGTTGATCACCACGCGCTTGGCCGGGTCCACCAGCGTGCCGCGCTTGCGCCGGCGGCGTTTTTCGGTGGCGCAGGTCTGGTCGTAAATGATGACCGTGGTGCCTTTGATTTCACGGAATGCGCGCTGTACCGCGTCCAGCGTGTCGCGGTGCTGAATGGCGATGCCTTCGGGCAGGCCCTTCACACCCGCGTATTTTTCCGGCTCGTCGGTCACGATGGTGATTTGGACCGCGCCCTCGGCCCGCATGCTCTGCGCGATCTGCACCACGCTGTGCCCCTCGGGCCGCTCGCCCACCTGCTGGCCACCGGTCATGGCCACGGCGTCGTTGTACAAAATCTTGTAGGTGATGTTCACCCCGGCGGCGATGCTCTGGCGGATGGCCAAAATGCCGCTGTGGAAATAGGTACCGTCACCCAGGTTGGCGAACATGTGCTGGTCGTTGCTGAACGGCTGCTGGCCCACCCACGGCACGCCTTCACCGCCCATCTGCGTGAACCCGACGGTGGCACGGTCCATCCAGATGGTCATGAAATGGCAGCCGATGCCGGCCATGGCGCGCGATCCTTCGGGCACCTTGGTGGACGTGTTGTGCGGGCAACCGGAACAGAACCAGGGCTGGCGCTCGGCGCCTTGCACGCCCTGGGTCAGCAGGGTCTGCATCGACTGCTCTTGCGCCGTCAGGATCGCCAGCTGCGTGTCGATGCGCGCCTGCACGTCCTCGGGTAGACCCATCTTGCGCAGGCGCTTGGCCACGGCGCGGGCGATGATGCTGGGTGTCAGGTCGGCGTTGGCGCGCAGCAGGGTGTGGGCGCTGGGGTTGGGCATGGACCATTCGCCGCCGGTGAAGTCGCCCTCGACCTCGTCGAACTTGCCCAGCACGTGCGGGCGCACGTCGCCGCGCCAGTTGTACAGCTCTTCTTTCAGCTGGTATTCAATGACCTGGCGCTTTTCTTCCACCACCAGAATCTCGCGCAGACCGGTGGCAAATTCGCGCGTGGTCTGCGCCTCCAGCGGCCAGACCACGTTCACCTTGTGCAGGCGCAGGCCGATGCGGCGGCAGGTGGCGTCGTCCAGCCCCAGGTCCAGCAGCGCCTGGCGCGTGTCGTTGAACGCCTTGCCGCTGGCGATGATGCCGAAGCGGTCATTCGGGCCGGCGACCACGTTGTGGTTGAGTTTGTTGGCGCGGATGTAGGCCAGCGCGGCGTACCACTTGAAATCAAAGAGACGCGCTTCCTGCTCCAGCGCCGCGTCGGGCCAGCGGATGTGCAGGCCACCGGGCGGCATGTCGAACTCGGGTATCACGATGTTGACCCGCTCCGGGTCGATCATGGCCGTGGCGCTGGATTCGACGATCTCCTGGATCGTCTTCATACCCGCCCAGACGCCAGAAAAACGGCTCATGGCGATGGCGTGGATGCCCAGGTCCAAAATGTCCTGCACCGTGGACGGGAAAAACACTGGCAGGCCGCAGGCCTTGAAGATGTGGTCGCTCTGGTGCGCCGCCGTGCTGCTCTTGGCCACATGGTCGTCACCCGCCACCGCGATCACGCCACCCCAGGGCGTGGTGCCGGCCATGTTGGCGTGTTTGAACACGTCGGAGCAGCGGTCCACGCCCGGGCCCTTGCCGTACCAGATGCCGAACACGCCGTCGAACCGGTTGCTGCCTTCGGGCGCAAAGCCCAGTTGCTGCGTACCCCAGAGCGCGGTGGCTGCCAGTTCCTCGTTCACGCCCGGCTGAAACACGATGTTCTGCTGCTTCAAATAGGGCGCGGCCTTCTGCAAAGCCTGGTCGTAACCGCCCAGCGGCGAACCCCGGTAACCGCTGATGAAACCCGCTGTGTTTTTGCCCTGCAGCGCGTCGCGCTGGCGCTGCAACATGGGCAGTTTCACCAGCGCCTGCACGCCGCTCATGAAAGCGCGGCCGTGGTCCAGCGAGTACTTGTCGTCCAGGGTGACGGTCTCTAAGGCCTTGCGAATGTGCTCGGGCAATGGGGCATTCATCTTGTTGTCTCCTGCGTGGTGGGGGCCGCCTCGTGAGCGGTTTTCGACACTGAAAACCTGCGGAAAAGCCCGCTTCAGTGTGCCGCACAGTGTATGACCCGGGCACTGACAGGTGTTTGCTTTTAATGTCCAGATTTTGCTTCTTAAAGAAAGATTCTTGCTACAAAATACCTTCCATGGAATCCATAGACAAGTTTGACCTCGCCATCCTGCACGAACTGCAAAACGATGGCCGCCTGACCAACGCCGAGTTGGCCAGCCGCGTGGGCCTGTCGGCGGCGCCGTGCTGGCGCCGTGTGCGCGCACTGGAAGAAGCCGGCTTCATCACCGGTTACCGGGCCGAACTCAACCGCGAAAAAATCGGCCTGGGCGTGCTCGCCTTCGTGCGGCTGGACGCCGAGCGCAACAGCGGTGACGTGTTGCGTCAGATGGAAGCCGCCATCCAGAAAATCCCCGAAATCGTGTCGTGCCACTACATCAGTGGTTCTGGCACGTTTGAATTGCAGGTGGTCTGCCCCGACCTCGCCGAATTCAGCCGCTTCGCCCGCGAGGTACTCATCAACCTGCCCAACGTCAAAGATCTGCACACCAGTTTCTCGCTGGGGCAAGTCAAAGCCGCCAGCGCCCTGCCGCTGGGGCACCTGGTGCCTCGTCGCCTGAAGGAGGGCGCGGTGGTGGCAGATCCAACGGCTGTCGCCCGATCGGTGCGTTGAGCGGGGTACCTGATGAAAACCAGCGAGTGGGTCAGAAAAGAATGGTGCGGGTGGCGCGCTTGTAAGCCGACGATGCTTGTTCCTGACAGGGCTACATCAGCTCGAACGGTGAAAGAACGCCGACCAAGTGGTCGACGGGATAGCTCTTGTCTAGCACCAACCAGAGCCCGGGCGGAGCTTTGTGGCTCAGCAGATCGGTCACAGCAGCGCCGCGCTCCACTGTCTCGACAGACGTGAAAATCAGCCCGTCTTGTGCGGCTTGCTTCAGCGTTTGCTGCAATCTGGACCTTGCCGGCCAATCTTTGCAGCGCAGCAGGGTCATGATGGAGCGCACGGAGAGTTTGGCCCGCCTGGCCAGTTTCGAGTGGGAGGTGGATGCCAACCGTGTGACCTGGACGACCGAGATGTTTCGTCTGTTCGGGTGCGAACCTGCCCTGGGAATACCGAACCTGCAAGGCCAGGTGCATTCGATTTGTATACGCCCGAAAGCACGCAGCAACTTTTCGATCATGATCACTGCGCCCGATGCCACCATCATTGACACCTTCACCCGCATCACCGGCTACAGTTGCGGGGAAGCGGTGGGTCAAAAAACCAGCATGTTGAAGTCCGGGCGGCATGACCGCGATTTTTATGTGGTCATGTGGAGCGCGTTGACTGAGCAAGGCCATTGGCGTGAAGTGATCGTCGAAGGTGTGGAGACCGTGGCACAAGGCCACGGCACTGCACGGCCCATGCTACCCAGTCAGTTGCCCGCCTGGGTGGCCAGCTGGCAGCCCGACGCGGCGTGGGTTGGGCATCAATCCCTGTTTTTTCGCAACGAGCAACCGCGTCTCATAGACCTGTCGGATGGCCGCCTCCCCTGCTGAGCGCAAGTGGGCGTTCAGCGGTCCGCCCAGGAATGTGTCACAGGATATGGTTTGCATTTTTTCTGGTGGCACAACCAGGGTTTCATCCTTCATGAAATTGTTTGCTAGGGTGATAATAAAAATTCAAGATCCAATTTCCACAACGATGAACTCTATCGCCAGCCTTCGTCTGTGTGACATTGCCACCGCCGAAGTGCTCACCATCAGCCCAGACACGTCGATCCGCGAAACCATTCGGCAGTTTGCGGAATCCCGTGTTTCATCCATCGTGGTGACCGAGCACGACAGGCCTGTGGGCATCGTGACCGAACGGGATTTGCTGCGCATGATGTGCACGGGTTTTGACGAGCAGCGGCCTGTGCGCGCCATCATGAGTGCCCCGCTGGTGACGGTTCGCCACGATATGGATTTCACGGCCGCTCAGCTGATGATGTCCAACCGAGCCATCCGCCATCTGGTGCTGGTCGACGAAAACGGCTTGTTGCTTGGACTGGCCAGTGAAACCGATTTTCGGCGCAGCCTGGGGCAGGATCTGTTCGGCGCTATCGAAAACCTGAACGCCGTGATGGACCATGGCATTGAGTTTGTACACCCTGACCAGACGCTGTCCGAAGGACTGAACGTCATGGCCTCCAAGCGGCTTGACCACATCATTGTGGGCGACCATCGACAAGCGCAAGGTATTTTGACCGAGCGCGATATTCCCCGGTTGTTGGCACAGCACGTGGACCCCACCACCGTGACCATGCGCGATGTGATGAGTGCCCCCGTGTCCACCGTTGGCATGGATGTCTCGGTGTACGAAGCAGCCAGGCACATGGAACAACGCCGTGTGCGCCATATGGTGGTGGTCGATGCAGAAGGTCTGCTGGCGGGTGTGGTGAGCCAGCACCGAATATTGGACCGACTGGCCGCTGTGTTGCTGGAAGACAGCCGACACCAGATGGGTGACCAACTGATCAGCATGCAGGAAAACAGTGAAGTCCGCCTTCACTACCTGATCGAGAACATGCCGGCGCCGCTGTGCCGCGTGAACGCCCAAGGCGAGTTGGTGTACATCAACCGGCAATTTCAAAAGGTGTTTGGCTACACCTTGACCGACGTGCCGACGCTGGATCAATGGTGGACACGTGCCTATCCCGACCCGGCCTACCGGGCCTGGGTGCTGAGGGCCTGGGAGGAAGCGCTGGAGCAGGCTCCTCTGGCGGGTGGCATCGTGCCAGCCCATGAATACATGGTGACTTGCCACGACGGAACGCGCCGCACGGTGGAGATTTCAGGCATCACTTTGGGTGAAGAGTGTTTGGTTACGTTCAAGGATGTGACCGAACACCGCCTCCAGCAGTCGTTGCTGGCGTTCAGCAACGGTATCTTGCAGCAGGTGTCCACAGGTGCCCCACTGCTTGATGTGCTCGACCACATGACCCGCGTCTTCGAAAAGCAGGTGACCGGGGTGAAGTGTTCCATCTTGTTGTTGACCGAGAGTGGCCAGCAACTGGTGCATGCGGCTGGACCCAGCTTGCCGCAGGCGTATTGCAAGGCCATTGACATGCTGGACATTGGTCCCTTGGTGGGCTCTTGTGGCACGGCAGCACACACATGCACCGACGTGTTTGCTGCCGATATAGCCACCGACCCGCACTGGGTGAATTACAAAACTGTGGCACTGGAACATGGCTTGGCGGCTTGCTGGTCGTCTCCCATCCTGTCCACCACCCAGGCGGTGTTGGGCACGTTTGCGTTGTATTGGCCCACACCGCAGACGGGCATCGACGCGGTGGCACGTACCTACGTCAGTACCGCGACGGCATTGGCCGCTATCGCGATCGAGGGCGCTCAGCGCCAGGCCGACTTGCAAGCCAACCATGCGCAACTGCTTCGTGCCGAGGCATACGCCTTGCTGGGCAGCTGGTCTGTGGACACCCAATTTCAAAGGCTCCACTGGTCGGCGCAAATGTTTCGACTGTTCCACATGGAGCCACGGCCCGTGCCACCCCGCCCGGACGAGCTTCTGGAGCGTATACACCCCGATGACCAGTATTTGGTGAAAGCGGCAGATGCACGCATGCAAGAAGGCCTGCTCCCCGCACCGCACCTGATGCGCACCCATCCGGCGTTCGGCCCTGTGCGCTGGATTCGCCCCCATTCTTACCCTGTGATGGATGAACAAGGTCGGGTGGTGGGCTTCGAGGGCACGATGCAAGATGTGACCGAGCAGGTGCAAGCGCAAGAACGGCTGCAACTCGCCGCCGATGTGTTCAAGCATGCGCGCGAGGCCATCGCCATCACAGACATGGCGGGCAGCATCGTCAACGTCAATGACATGTTTTGCCACCTCACCGGCTACAGCGCCGACGAGGTGATCGGCCGCAACCCGCGCATCCTCAATTCGGGCAAACAGGCACCGGAGTTTTATGAGGCCTTGTGGAGAAGCCTGACCGACAAAGGGCTGTGGTACGGCGAGCTGTGGAACCGCCGCAAAAATGGAGAGAACTTTCTGATCAGCAGCACCATCAGCGCTGTGCACAACAGCGCGGGACGGGTCACCCACTATGTATCGCTGTTCTCAGACATCACCGAACAGCAGGCCCAGCAGCAGCAACTGGACCACATGGCGCATTACGATGTGCTCACCGGTCTGCCCAACCGGTTGTTGCTGGAAGACCGGTTGCAGCAAGCCATGCTGCAGTGCCTGCAACGCAACACCTCGCTGGCGGTGGTTATGTTGGATCTGGATGGGTTCAAGTTGATCAACGACGCCCACGGTCATGAGGCAGGCGACGAGATGTTGGGTCTCTTGGCGCATGGCATGAGGCAGGTTCTGCGCCCCAGCGACACCCTGGCCCGGCTGGGTGGAGACGAGTTTGTGGCGGTGCTGGTGGATCTGGAGAGCCCCTGCGATTTCGAACCGCTCCTGGGCACCCTGCTTGAAGCCACCGCCCGTTCGGTCACCTTGTGCGCCAAGGGCGGTGAAACCGTGAAGGTTGGTATTTCGGCCAGTGCAGGTGTGACCATCTACCCGCAAGACCGCGCCGACGCTGATGTTCTGATGCGCCATGCCGATCAGGCCATGTACGCCGCCAAACAGGCTGGACGCAACCGTTTTCACGTGTTTGATATAGCGAAAGACTCGGCCATTCAGACCCAGCACGAAACCCTCAACCGCATTCGGTTGGCCATCGAGCGTCAAGAGTTTGTGCTGTTCTACCAGCCCAAATGGAATATGCGAACGCAGCGGGTTGTGGGGGTCGAGGCGCTGATTCGCTGGCAACACCCCGATCGCGGCCTGTTGTCCCCGTCGGCCTTTTTGCCCGTGCTGGAGGACCATCCGCTGTCCGTTGACTTGGGCGAGTGGGTGATTGAGACCGCACTCGCCCAAATGGCCCACTGGCAACACCAGGGGCTGCGACTGCCGGTGAGTGTGAACATCCACGCGCGGCAGTTGCAACAAATCGGGTTTGCGGCCCAACTCAGTGCGCTTCTGGCAAAGCACCCCCAGGTCTCGGCCCAACTGTTGCAGCTGGAGGTGCTGGAAACCAGCGCCGTTGAAGACATGGGCACAGTCGGTGTGGCCATCAAAGCTTGCCAAGGTTTGGGGGTGACGTTTGCGCTGGACGACTTCGGCACGGGTTACTCGTCGCTGACCTACCTGCGCCGCCTGCCCGCTGAAACACTCAAAATTGACCAGAGTTTTGTGCGCGGCATGCTCAACGACGAGGGCGATCTGGCCATCGTGAGCGGTGTCATTGGCCTGGCCAAGGCGTTTGGACGGACCGTGATCGCCGAAGGGGTGGAAACCGAGGCACACGGGCACATGCTGCTGTCATTGGGTTGCGATCTGGCTCAGGGCTATGGCATTGCCCGACCCATGCCCGCAGCCGACGTGACCACCTGGGTACAACGCTGGCAAGCCAGCGCGCGCTGGCTGGCCTGAGCGGTTTTCTTCAGCCTCTTTGGCCAACCTGCGCTTGGTGCTTGATGTCGTCGTCTCCCCTTGCAAAGAAGACAGCGCGGGCAAAGCCCGACCTGGCCAAAGCCGACCAAGCCTGCGGCGGCAAAAAGGCCTACAAGAACGATGCCGAGCGTGTGGCGTTTCCGTTTGAGCTGCACCAAAAGCTCACCGCACCCGCCGACGATGGTACGTGTTCACCCTCCCAAGTCATTGGCTGAAAGCTCATTTGAAGCGACAGCGCAAGGCGGTAGACTGAAAGCATGAGCAAAAGCGATAGCACTCAGCCCAATGCAGCAGAGCCCCACTTGCCGGGCACTGTGGTTGAGTGTCACGAGCTGATCCGCCAGCTCCAGGTCAACCATGTTCAGGTCATGCAGCGCCTCTCAGAGCTGGAAGAACGACTCAAGCGCAACTCGCGCAACTCCTCCAAACCCCCCAGCAGCGACGGCCCTGGGACGCCCCCTTGTGCGCCACGGCCCAAAAGCGGCAAACACCTGGGCGGGCAGCCGGGACACCCGGGCAGCTTTCGCGCCATGGTGCCCGTCGAGCAGACGCAAGTCCAGGTCGCCTGCCCCCCGCCCGAGCACTGTGAGCGCTGTGGTGCAGACGTACAGGGGGACCCCGACAAGCCCATTCGCCACCAGGTGTTCGAGCTGCCCCAGATTGAACCCCTCATCACAGAGTACGTTCGCCTGCGCGGCGTGTGCAGCGGCTGCGGGCTCAAACACCACGGTGCCTTGCCCGTGGGGGTTCCCACTGGCCAACTGGGTCCGCGCGCCTTGGCCTTGGTGGGCACACTCGCAGGCCAGTTCCACCTGACCCAGCGCAAAGTGCAGGCCGTGCTTTCACACATCATGGGCATTCGCTTCAGTCTGGGGGCCGTCTCACAGGCCCATGGCCTGGTCGCCCAGGGGCTGGCCAAGCCAGTGGCACAACTGCACACCCAGTTGCAATATGCCCCTGTGTGCCATGCGGACGAGACGCGCCACCAAAGTCATGGTCAAACGCTGTGGGCTTGGGCGCTGGTCAGTGACTGGGGGGCCAAGTTCACCATCGATCCCTCGCGTGGGCAGGTAGCAGCCAAGTTGGTGTTGGGAGAGCAGCCCAGCTTTGTCACGGTGAGTGACCGGTATGCGGGCTACAACTATTTGGCCCTTGAACAGCGCCAGGTGTGTTGGGCGCACCTGCTGCGGGACTTCGAGCGTATCGCTGGGCGCAGCAGCTTGGCGGGCCAAATTGGCAAAAGGCTGTTGGCCTATGGCTTCTTGTTGTTTCGCTGGCGCGGCCAAGACAAGGGTGCCCAACACTTCAGTTGGCTACAAAAGCGGATTCGGGCGCAGTTGGAGCGGGCCACGGCCCAAACTCAATGCAGCCGCACGGCCAACACCTGCGCGAACCTGATCAAGATGTGGTCCGCTCTGTGGACGTTTGTACACAACCCTTTGGTGGCGCCGACCAACAATGCGGCCGAACAAGCGCTGCGCGGTTGGGTGATCAAGCGAAAGCTCTCCTACTTCACGCGATCAGGTCGGGGGATGCGTTTTTGGGAAACCATCATATCCACCGTGCAGACTTGCACCATGCAGGGCAGGTCCACTTTTGAGTTCGTGGGCGAAGCCATGCACACTTGGCTGGCGGGACGATCTCTGCCCTCGCTTGTGCCCGAGCACATTCACTTGCATCCCTCTGCTTGCGCCTGACCTGTCCTGGGGGTGGGGGGTGAACAGGTACCCGACGATGCTATCCATACAATTAAATAGATGTACAATTAAATAGATGTACACAGTGAACGAAACGCCTGATTTCCTTGCCTGGTCTGCCAAAGTGTGGGGAGACGATGAGCGCGGCGAGTTCATTGCGTTCATCAGTGCCAACCCATTGGCGGGCGACGTGATACCGGGTGCTGGCAGCTTGCGCAAAGTGCGTTGGGCACGTCAGGGCATGGGCAAGCAAGGCGGCGCACGGGTGATCTATTTCAACCGGTTGGCCAATGGTGAAGTGGTTTTGTTGCTGGTGTACGCAAAAGCCAAATTCGACAACCTTCGCCCTGAGTTGCTGCTGAAAATCAAGGAGAAATACGATGTATGACGACAAATTGAAACCACACGCCGACCCTGAAATGCGGGAGTTTGAGGAGGCGTTGATGCGCTCCATTGGGGATGCCAAGCGCGGCGAATTTGCCGCCGTGCACACGCCCGACATGATTGCCGGGTACAAGGCCCGTGGCCGCCCGGCGGGCAGCGTGCAAGCCGTCACCAAGCAGCCAGTGACCCTGCGCATGGATGCCGACGCACTGGCCGCCTGGCGTGCCAGCGGCAAAGGCTGGCAAACCCGCGCAGCCGCAGCACTGGCCGCCATGGCTCCCAAAGACAACGCGGCGGCTTGAGGCCGCCACCACCGCACAACCAGGGCGCGGCGCGTGCCCTGCCGGTTGCTCCGGCGCTCAAGAATTTCACGCACATCGGTCTCGTTGTCGCGTCGCAACTGGGTAGCTCTGTCAGTGATCGCATCGCGCTTTTCGCCTTTGTTCCTCACAGGCGTAACCTTGCTGTCAATTGCGGCCAGCTCACGTCGCCCAAGCCCGTAAACAGGGACTGTGCCTTTTTTTCAGTGTGTGAATCTCGCTGTTCCCAGCGGTAACCAGATTGATCTCCAAAATCACCTGGCCTTTGCCCCCTCGGGGGGTGCCAAATGAGCTGGCAACGGGTATCTAACTGCCGGATTAAGGATCACCCCGGCGATTTCACCACCGGCGCTTCCCAGTCCTGAAATTCGTCTTCGCCTACCGCCTTGAACGCGCGCTCGGCTGAGCGCAGCGTGTTCTCGATCAGCATGGTCACCGTCATGGGCCCCACGCCGCCCGGCACTGGGGTGATCCACGCCGCTTTTTCCTTCACCTCGTCAAAACACACGTCGCCGACGATGCGGCCATCGGGCAGGCGGTTGATGCCCACATCGATGACGATGGCGCCTTCTTTCACCATCTGCGGCACGATCAGGCCCGGCTTGCCCGCAGCCACGATCAGGATGTCGGCCAAGATGGTGTGTTGCGCCAGGTCGCGCGTTTTGGCGTGGCAGATGGTCACGGTGGCTTCGCGCTGCAACAGCATCAGCCCCATGGGCTTGCCCACGATGTTGCTCGCGCCCACCACCACCGCGTTTTTGCCCGCCACGTCGATGCCCGTGGTGTCGAGCAGCAGTTGCACGCCGTAGGGCGTGCAGGGCGGGAAGATGCTGGTGCCGGTGACCAGCGCGCCCACGTTGTAGAGGTGAAAGCCGTCCACGTCTTTGTGCACCGAAATCGCCTCCAGCACGCGGGCCATGGCGA